>CETJ01046531.1_pt1 | contig 94799 bp, 79 predicted proteins | sample 531341 | NCBI WGS metagenome assembly CETJ01 (sample SAMEA2622677, study PRJEB7988) | marine metagenome | isolation source: saline water (ENVO:00002010), including | reverse complement strand
CTCGGCTCTGCGAGCCTCAAACAGGCTGCCGCTCTTTTTCCCGCCAACCCTCCGCTACTCGCCCGCGTAAACGGGACGAACCACAGTGCACACTCCACCATCCGAGCAGGCGGATAAACGCAGTAGTCTAAGATCCTATCTATCTTCCCCGAACTGAAGCGCCAAACCACAAAAAACCTCCCGAAGGAGGTTCTTTCAATGCTGACGTCGCAGATCAGAAAAACAGTCGCTTGAGCTCCTGCCCCGGATTGGCCGCGCGCATAAAGGCCTCACCAACCAGAAAGCCGTAGACCTCATGTGCGAGCATCAGCTCCACATCGGTGCGATGCAGGATGCCACTTTCGGTGACCAGCGTCTTGTTGCGTGGAATCTGCGGGATCAGCTCCAGAGTGGTGTCGAGCGTCACCTCGAAGGTATGCAGGTTACGGTTGTTGATGCCGATCAGCGGGGTATCCAGCTTGAGGCCGCGCTCGAGTTCGGCGGCATCGTGCACCTCGACCAGCACATCCAGACCGTGCTGCCTTGCGGTCGCTGCCAGCTCGCCCATCTGCACGTCGTCTAGGCAGGCAGCAATCAGCAGCACACAATCGGCACCCAGCGCACGGGCTTCGACGATCTGATACGGATCGACCATAAAGTCCTTGCGGATCACCGGCAGCGAACAGGCGGCACGGGCCTGCTGCAGGTAATCGTCATGGCCCTGGAAGAAGTCGACATCGGTCAGCACCGACAGGCAGACCGCACCACCTGCTTCGTAGCTGGCAGCGATCTCGGCGGGCTGGAAATCCTCGCGCAGCACGCCCTTGCTCGGTGACGCTTTCTTGATCTCGGCAATCACACCCGGACGCTGCGCCGCAGCGGCGTCCTGAATGGCCTTGGCAAAGCCTCGGGCAGGCGAGGCTGCAGCAGCCAGCTGCTCCAGCTCGGCCAGGCTACACTGCTGAAGACGCTCTGCCACTTCCTCGTGCTTGCGCGCGACGATGTTCTGCAAGATGGTCGGCACGCTCATTGTGCTGCTTCCTCTCGGAATACTTCGGTGAAGGCGATAAGTTCGTTGAGTTTTTCCCGCGCCAGACCTGAATAAAGCGCATCGGAGGCGAGCTTTACGCCTTCGAGCAGACTGGTCGCATGATCTGCCGCGTACAGTGCCGCACCGGCATTGAGAATGATGATATCGGCCGCTTTTTCACCGGCCTCGGTTTCGCGCTTGCCGAGCGCATCGCGGATCAGCTTGAGCGAGCCCGCCGCGTCATCGACCGTCAGACCGATCAGCGAGCGGCTCTTGATGCCGAGTTCTTCCGGGCTGACGTCGTACTCGCGGATTTCACCGTCTTTCAGCTCGGCGATATGACTGGTCGCCGCCAGACTCAGCTCGTCCAGCCCATCCTTGGAGTGCACCACCAGCACGTGCTCGCTGCCGAGGCGCTTGAGCACCTCGGCAATCGGCCGGCACAACGCCTGGGTAAATACACCGATGACCTGATGCTTGACCCCGGCAGGATTGGTCATCGGGCCGAGCATGTTGAAGATGGTGCGCATGCCCAGCTCGCGGCGCGGGCCGATGGCATGCTTCATCGCACCGTGATGGGCTGGCGCAAACATGAAGCCGACGCCGACACTTTCCACGCAGCGGGCGACCTGCTCGGGCGTCAGATTGAGGTTCACGCCTGCCGCCTCCAGCAGGTCGGCGCTGCCGCTCTTGCCGGATACCGCACGGTTACCGTGCTTGGCGACCTTGCCGCCAGCAGCGGCTACCACCAGCGCGGCGGCGGTCGACACGTTGAAGATGTTGGCGCCGTCACCGCCGGTGCCGCAGGTGTCGACCAGGCGCTCGGCGTTGATCTTCACCCCGGAGGCCAGCTCGCGCATGACCAAGGCCGCGCCGGTAATCTCGTCGAGGGTCTCGCTCTTCATGCGCAGGGCAACCAGAAAGCCGCCGATCTGTGCGTCGGTGCACTGGCCGGTCATGATCTGGCGCATGACGTCCTGCATTTCCTCGGTGGACAGATCCAGTTGATCGACCACCTTGCCGAGGGCTGTCTTGATATCCATACCGTCTCTCCTTGCTGGTCAGCGGCGCATGCCGCCCTGCTGCTTGAGGAAGTTGGCGAGCATCTCGTGCCCCTGCTCGGACAGGATCGACTCGGGATGAAACTGCACGCCCTCGATCATGTATTCGCGGTGGCGCACGCCCATGATTTCGTCAACGCTGCCGTCTTCATGCTGGGTCCAGGCCGTCAGCTCCAGGCAGTCGGGCAGCGTGTCGCGGCTGATTACCAGCGAGTGATAGCGGGTCACGGTCAGCGGATTATTGAGGCCGGCAAACACGCCCAAGCCTTCATGGTAGACCGGACTGGTCTTGCCGTGCATGACCTGACGGGCACGCACCACATCACCGCCAAAGGCCTGGCCGATACTCTGGTGGCCGAGGCAAATGCCGAGAATCGGCAGCTTGCCGGCAAAGCGCTTGAGCACCGGCACCGAGACTCCCGCTTCGTTGGGCGTGCACGGACCGGGCGAGACGACGATGCGCTCGGGATTGAGGGCTTCGATCTCGGCGACAGTCAGCTCGTCGTTGCGCACCACCTTGACGTCGGCACCCAACTCGCCGAGGTACTGCACCACGTTGTAGGTAAAGGAGTCGTAGTTATCGATCATCAGCAGCATGGCGTTTCTCCTTTACCGGGCCGATTGTTCAGCGAGGGCAATCGCACGGAACATGGCGCGACGCTTGTTGATGGTCTCTTCCCACTCCAGCGCGGGCACCGAGTCGGCCACAATGCCGCCACCAGCCTGTACGTGCAGTTCGCCATCCTTGATCACCGCGGTACGAATCGCGATGGCCGTGTCCATATTGCCGTTCCACGCCCAGTAGCCGACCGCGCCGCCGTAGACGCCGCGCTTGACCGGCTCCAGCTCGTCGATGATTTCCATCGCGCGAATCTTCGGCGCGCCGGACAGGGTGCCCGCCGGCAGAATGGCGCGCAGCGCGTCCATCGCGGTCAGTTCCGGCTTGAGCTGGCCCTGCACGTTGGAGACGATGTGCATGACGTTGGAATAACGTTCGATGACCATCTTCTCGGTCACCTTGACCTTACCGATCTGCGCCACACGGCCCACGTCGTTGCGGCCCAGGTCGATCAGCATCAGGTGCTCGGCGATTTCCTTGGCGTCGGACAGCAGGTCCTGCTCCAGCGCCAGATCGGCTTCTTCGGTCGCGCCGCGCGGGCGGGTGCCGGCGATCGGACGTACCGTTACTTCACCCTCTTCGACACGGACCAGCACCTCGGGAGAGCTGCCAACCACGTGGAAGTCGCCGAAGTTGAAGAAGTACATGTAAGGCGTCGGGTTCTGGCTGCGCAGGGCCCGGTACAGATCAATCGGCTCGGCCTTGAAGTCGATGCTCATGCGCTGGGACGGCACCACCTGCATGCAGTCACCGGCAAGGATGTATTCCTTGATGGTGTCAACCGCCCGCTCGTAATCCTCACGGGTGAAGCTGGCGCGGTATTCCAGGTCGGTATCGACCGGCGCAGCCAGATCAATCAGCTTGCGCGCCGGAGTCGGCAGGCGCAGCTGCTCAAGCAGTTGATCGAGCCGGGCATTGGCCTGTTCGAAGGCATCATCGGCGCTTGGGTCGGCCAGTACGATGGCGTGCAGCTTGCCGGCCAGGTTGTCGAATACGACAACCTCATCGGACACCATCAGCAGGATGTCCGGGGTACCCAGCACATCCGGGTTAACGGTCGCGGCCAGACGCGGCTCAACATAGCGCACACAGTCGTAGCCAAAATAACCAACCAGCCCGCCATTGAAGCGCGGCAGACCCGGAATGCTCGGCACCCGGTAACGGGCCTTGAAGGTCTCGACGAAATCCAGCGGATCGGCGCACTCGTGGCGCTCCTGCTCGACGCCGTCGACCAGCACGGTTGCGGTATGGCCATCGACGCGCAGCACGGTACGGGCCGGCAGGCCGATAATGGAATAACGCCCCCATTTCTCGCCGCCCTGCACCGACTCCAGCAGGTAGGAGTAGGCACCGTCGGCCAGTTTCAGATAGGTGGACAGCGGGGTTTCAAGATCTGCCAGCACCTCGCGTACAACGGGTACACGGTTGCAATCCTGGGCAGCCAGGCGAAGGAATTCGTCTCGGGTCATGATCAGCCTCAAAGGCAGGGTAAGTCATACGCAAACAGGGGTGCTCGCACTCGGGAGCGAACGAGGACAGTTCAGGTACGCCAACGCCAGCGGGCGAGCGCCTTGATAACTCTCATCAGTTTGCGATTGCTGACAAACACGGCTGATCCATCACTGGTCGGGACACCCGAGCAAGCCTATATGAGCGCGTCAAGCGAATCAACCAGCAAATCCGGGTTCTCCGAGGCAATCGGCCGGCCGTGATTGTAGCCGTAGCTGACCGCCACCACCGGCACCCCGGCCGCCCTCGCCGCCAGCACGTCACTGCGGGAATCGCCGACAAACAGCGCCTGCCCAGCCACAACACCAGCCTGCTGCATGACCCAGTGGAGCGCAGCCGGGTCGGGCTTCTGCACCGGCAGGGTGTCGCCGCCAACCAGCCAGCGGAAGTAGCCATCGAGCTGTTTGTCCGCCAGCAGCTCCGGCACGAAGCGACTCGGCTTGTTGGTGATCAGTGCCAGTGGCACCTGCTCACCCTGCAGCCGGTCAAGCAACGCGCGTACTCCCGGGTAAACCGTGCTGCGCGAGTGATCGCCGGCGTAAGCCTCGAGAAACAGCGCCAGCGCCTGCTCGGTCTCAGCCTCGCCGATGTGCGCGTGCTCGATATCGCCGGCCAGCGCCCGACGCACCAATACCCGCGCACCGTTGCCGACCCAGTGACGGACCTGCTCGACGCCCGCGGCGTCACGACCAAGCTGACCCAGCATCACATCCACCGCCGCCGCCAGATCCGGCACCGAGTCAATCAGAGTACCGTCCAGATCAAACATCACCAGGTTCGGCAGCTCGCCACCGAACAGCTCGCGCAGCAACGACATCTCAGCGCTTGGCCTGTGCCAGCTCCGCACGCATGCTGTCGATCACCGCCTTGTAATCCGGCTTGTTGAAGATCGCCGAACCGGCGACAAAGGTGTCGGCACCGGCTTCGGCGATGGCGCGGATGTTCTGCTCGTTGACGCCACCGTCGATCTCCAGACGAATTTCGCGACCACTGGCATCGATCAGCGCACGCGCCTCACGCAGCTTGTCCAGCGTGCCCGGGATGAACTTCTGGCCACCAAAGCCCGGGTTGACGCTCATCAGCAGCACCATGTCGACCTTGTCCATCACGTACTTGAGCGCATCCAGCGAGGTCGCAGGATTGAATACCAGACCGGCCTTGGCGCCGCCGTCCTTGATCAGTTGCAGGGAGCGGTCGATGTGTTCGGAGGCTTCCGGGTGGAACGTGATGTAGCTGGCACCCGCCTCGAGGAAATCACCAATGATGCGATCGACCGGCTTGACCATCAGGTGCACATCGATAGGTGCGGTGACGCCATACTTACGCAGCGCCGAGCAGACCATCGGCCCGATTGTCAGGTTCGGCACGTAGTGGTTGTCCATGACATCGAAATGGACGATGTCGGCACCGGCGGCCAGCACCCGATCAACATCCTCACCCAGACGGGCAAAGTCGGCGGACAGAATAGACGGCGCAATGGCGTAATCGAGCATGGGAGAACCTCGGCAGGGGCAGACACGGAAATACCGGCCAGTTTACCCTATCCGTCGTGGTTATACTCATCAGGACTTCGGACCGAGACGGACCCCATGCGCGCGCCAATCCTCATTGCCCTGCTCTGCCTTGCCGGTATCGCCCAGGCCCAGGAGCCAGCAACGCCGCCACCGGAGGCAACTGCCCCCGAGCGATCGCACGCGTTGTCCCGCGACCTTCAGTACCAGCAGACACTCAAGCGCGAAACGCCAATCAGCGAACAACGGCAGCTCGAGTTCGCCGGCGAGTCACGGCTGGGACTGTTTCTGCCTGCCGCACGCCCCGAGCCACTCGGCGGCATTTTGCTGATTGCCGGGGCTGGAGAGCACGCCGACTGGCCCGAGCTGATCGGCCCCGCCCGCATCAGTCTCAGCGACGCCGGCTGGCACACACTGGCCATCAGCCTGCCCGAAGCGCCGCGCGAGCCCGTTGTTGACGTCCCGCCGGAACCGGTCGAGTCGGCCGCACCGAGCGAGGAGGCGACGCCGGAGATCGTGCCGGCCGATGCCATGCTGGCCGCCAGCGATCAGGTCGATGCTGCGCCTGAGCCGCCGCCCGAGGCGCGTTACAGCGAACGGGTCACGGCGCTCATCCGCGCCGGCCTGCAAGTGCTGGAGGGTGAAGGCGCCCATCAGGTACACCTCATTGCCCGCAACGAATCAGCCTACTGGGCGCTGCTGACCGCCAGCACCGGCGCTGCCGATCAGCCACCAGCGACCCTGATGCTGTATCAGACCCGGCAGCCGGCATCAGCCCCGGAGCCGACCCTCGACAGCTTGCTGGAAACGAATACGCGTCCACTATTGGACATGCTGAATCTGGAAGTCACCCCCGACCGGCTGATGGCAGGTGAGCACCTGCGTATCGCCCGCCGCAAGGGGCAGCAGACCTACCAGCAATTGGATCTCGCGCCACTGGAGCGATCCGCCTTTGCCGCCGACATGCTGGACAAGCACCTGCGCACCTGGCTCACCAGCCACTATCAACCGCCGCCACCGCCAGTGGCCGCTCCCTGAGCGCTCAGCGAAAGCCGCGATGACGACGCAATGTCTCGTAGGCCTGCTGAATCTGTCGTATTTTTTCACCCGCCCCGCGCTGCTGGGCGGCGCTGCCCCCACGGGCGGCCAGCTTGTCCGGATGGTGCAAGCTGAGCTGACGACGATAGGCGCGCTTGATCGCCTCCGGTGAGTCATCGGGGCTGACCTTGAGTATGCTGGCCGCCTGCTGAATGCGGTCCTCCTGCGCAACCGCTGCACGACCGCCCTGAGTCTGGCGGCTGTATTGATGACGCTGATGCATGCGCTGCTGCTCGGCCTGCCCCAGCCCGGCAACCTTTGACCACCCTGCCAGCAGCCCCTGAACCTCGTCGTTCAGGCGACCAGGCAGCACCGCCATCCGCCAGCAACAATCCATCAGTTCCGCCGCGCGCCCCGGCTCACGGCGACACAGGGCGCGTACCAGTTTGACCAGATCATCACTACGCTTGCCTTCGTTGAAGTCGTGCATGGCTCGCAGCCTGGCGTCACCGTCCAGCCGATACTGCTGCATCAGATCCCGCGCCAGCTGCAGATGGGCCTGGGTCACACGGCCACTGGCCTTGGCCAGCCGCCCCACGCACAGAAACAGCACACGCTCGAAACTGTTACCGGCGCCACGTACCTGAGCCAGACGCTCCGGCAGATCGCGCCAGTGACGCAGCTGCCAATGACGATCCAGCGCGTGCCCGACTACCGCGCCAAGGACAGCGCCGGGCACAGCGCCGCCGAGACCGCCCACCAGCGCACCCAATACGGTTACCGGCCACAGCATCGCTCAGCCCCTCGCCACACGCTCAGCATCGGCCAGCCGCTCCGGCGTGCCGACATCAATCCAGGCACCACGAAAATGCTCGCCACTGACCCGCCCCTGCGCCGCTGCCGCACGCAGCAGTGGCGCCAGCGCAAAGGCCCCTTCCGGATGCCCCGCCAGCAACTCGGGGTGCAATACCGCAATGCCGCTGTAGGTCAGGCCCGCCTGCCCGGCAGCCGGGTTGCCGACCATGCCATCGGTAAGCAAAAAGTCGCCACTCGGGTTATGCACGGGATTATCGATCAGCACCAGATGCGCCAGCATGCCTTCGGGCAGCGCCAGCTGCGCAAAGTCATAGCGGGTCCAGACATCGCCATTGACCAGAATAAAGGGTGCATCACCCAGCAGCGGGAGCGCCTTGCGAATCCCCCCTCCGGTCTCCAGCGGCTCACCCTCGGCAGACCAGCGAATATTCACGCCAAGGCGCTTGCCATCCTCGAAATAACGCTCGATCTGCTCGCCCAGCCAGGCGTGATTGATCACCAGCTCACTCACCCCGGCCGCGCGCAAGGCCTCAAGGTGCCACTGCAACAGCGGCTTACCGGCTACCGGCAGCAGCGGCTTGGGCGTATGCAAGGTCAGCGGCCGCATCCGTTCGCCCTTGCCGGCCGCCAGCACCATGGCTCTCATCATGGCTCCAGCCCAAGACTGTCGAGCAGCGCAGCCAGCGGGGCCAGCCGAGTGTCGGCGGCACAGGCATCACGCAGGTAACGGACAAAGCGCGGTGCATCCTGCAGGTAATGCGGCTTGCCGTCGCGGTGGCAGATCCGGGCAAAGATACCCAATACCTTCAGGTGACGCTGCACGCCCATCAGGCGCGCCTGGGCCAGGAACGTATCCAGCTCATCCGGCACCGGCACCCCGGCGGCCCGCGCCTGCTGCCAGTAGCGCGATAGCCATTGGCTGCGCTCCGCCGCGGGCCAACTGAAAAAGGCATCGGCAAACAGCGAGGTAGCGTCGTAACTGACCGGGCCGTAAAGCGCGTCCTGAAAGTCGAGCACACCCGGCTCACCCTCGGCGGTCATCAGGTTGCGCGGCATATAGTCGCGGTGAACGTAGACCCTGGACTCGCCAAGATTGCTGTCGAGCAGCAGCGCCTGTACCTGATCCCACAACGATTGCTCTTCGGCAGACAGACTTCGCCCCCGTTCGCGCCCGACGTACCAGTCCGGAAACAGGGCCAGCTCACGGCGCAGCACCGCTTCGTCGTAGTCGGGCAACACACCGGGGCGGCTGGCGAGCTGCCAGCGAATCAGGCTGGTGATCGCTGCGGCAAACATCCGCTCAAGCTCTGCCGGCGCAACGCCCTGCTCGATGGTCTGCAGGTAGGTTTTGGCGCCCATGTCCTCCAACAGCAGAAAGCCCTGCGGCAGGTCCTCGGCGAACAACCGCGGCACCCGCACGCCCGCGTCCTGCAACAGCCGGGTAATGCGCACAAAGGGCTCGGTATTCTCGTGCTCGGGCGGCGCATCCATGACAATCAGGCTGCGCTCACCGGCCTGCCAGCGAAAGTAGCGGCGAAAACTGGCATCGGCACTGGCCGCAGACAGCACGCCGGCGGGCAGGTCTGTCCATCCAAGTGCAGCGGCAGCCTGCGGCAATACCTGATCCAGCCAAAGTTGCATCTGTTGCTGTCGTGAATCCATCGCTCTCCCACTTCTGCGTCTTCGCCACCGCCGGCGAAGCCGGAAAGCAGCATCATTAATTCAGTCCATTCCTAGATCAGGCATCGCTTGATGCTTTATTATCCGTTATCTTGCTCGACTGACACAGCATGCAGATTGCATTCTCCTCGCACAAGGCGTCGCGAGCACGCACCGACTGGAAGCCCGGACAATTACATAATGGCCTACCGTACTCCTCCCTTTCGCTCCTCCTTTCCGATGTTGCTGGCCAGCTCGTTGCTGCTGTTGCAGCCGCTGAGCTCTGTAGCAGCCAACCAGGTTCAATGCCGGCCAGCCGGCAACAGCTGGGCCTGCGAGCCGCTGCAGGCACCGGGCAACCTGCCCCCAAGGCCGCCCAGACCGGCACCTGCGCCGGCCCCGGTCACCGACAGCGTGGTCAAGGCAGCTGAACCGGCAGCGACGCTGAGTGGCGGCCCGGCCACCCCGAGTACGGACTTCAGTCGCCTTGACTGGGTACCCCGTGAGCAGTTGAGCAGCGAGCAGCTGGCCGCCATCGCCCCCTACTGTGGCGGCACCTATGTGGAGCCGGAACGCAGCGGCCGGGACGACTCTACGCCGTTCGACCAGCTTCCGGTCTACGCCTCCGCCGATTCCAGCCGCTTTGAACAGGGTAATCAGACCGGCGTACTGCAGGGCGATGTGCTGCTGCGCCAGGGCCGCCTGCAGGCCCGCGCAGATCAGGCCAGCTTTGACCAGGCCAATGCCCAGGCCGTGCTCGAGGGCAACGTCCGCCTGCGTGACCAGGGCGTACTGGTTCTCGGCGACAGCGCATCGATGCGCATCGACAATGGCGAAACCCGCATTGACGGCGTCGAATACGTGGTTCACGACGCCCGCGCCCGCGGCACCGCCGACACCCTGCGTCGCCGCGATGATGCCGTCATCGTCATCAGCGACGGCAGCTATACCACCTGCGAGCCGGGACAGAACACCTGGTCCCTGCATGGCAAGGATATCGAGCTGGACCGTGAAACCGGCTGGGGTGAAGCCAAGCACGTTACCCTGCGGGTCAAGGACGTACCGGTGTTCTATACCCCGTACATGTACTTCCCGATCGACGACCGCCGTCAGACCGGTCTGCTGGTGCCCTCGTTCAGCTACTCGTCCGACAACGGCACCGAGATCGAGACGCCGTACTACATCAACATCGCACCCAACTACGACGCCACCCTGTATCCGCGCTATCTGTCCGAGCGCGGCTTGCAGATGGAAGGCGACTTCCGCTATCTGCACGACGACAACGAAGGCACCCTGACAGCCGCCTTCCTCAACGACAGTGACTATGGCGAGAATCGCTGGCTGTACGGCTGGCAGCACGAAGGCGGACTGCAGAGCCGCTGGAGCACCGAAGTCGATTACACCGACATCAGCGACCCGTTCTACTTCCAGGACCTGAACACCGCGCTGGACGCCCGCTCCGGCACCTACGTCAATCAGCGGGCAGGCCTGATCTATCGCGGTGACGGCTGGCGCTTCCAGGCTGCCGTTCACGGCTACGAGCTGGCCACCATTACCTCGGTTACCCCGTACGAGCGCCTGCCGCAACTGCGCCTCGACGGTGCCAACTGGCTGGGTGATACCGGCCTGCGCTTTGGCTATAACGCCGAATACGCCTACTTTGATCGCAATCTCGGCAGCGGCCTGCTGACCGGCAAGGATGGCATCCAGCTCGACAGCGCCGGCCAGCCGATCCTGACTCCGGACGAGAACCTGGTCGGTCTGCAGCGAGCGACCGGCCACCGTGTGGTAGTCAGCCCCAGCATCAGCTACCCCTGGCGCAACAGCTGGGCCTTCATCACACCGAAGCTGCGCACCCAGAGCACCTATTACGATCTGAACTTCGACTCGCGGGCCGACGGCTTCGACTACGACGGTGCCAATAACACCCCGTCCAGCACCATCCCTGTCGCCAGCCTGGATACCGGGCTGTACTTTGATCGCGCCACCAGCTGGTTCGGCCGCAACCTGCGCCAGACGCTGGAACCGCGCGCTTTCTACCTGTACGCAGCAGACGAGGATCAGGACGACCAGCCGCTGTTCGACACCAACCAGAACACCTTCAGTTACAGCTCGCTGTTCCGCGACAACCGCTTCAGCGGCAACGACCGGGTCGCCGACGCCAATCAGCTGTCTCTGGGCCTGACCAGCCGCGCCCTGGAGGCCAACGGCACCGAGCGCGCCCGAGCCAGTTTCGGTCAGGTGTTCTATTTCCGCGACCGCAACGTGCAGCTGCTTGATACCGACGGCGTAGCGCGTGACGCAGACAAATCCTCGTCCTCAGCCTACGCGGCTGAAGCCATGTACCAGGTCAGTGACGCCTGGCGCGTGAACGCCGACGTCATCTGGGATCCGGACGACAGCACCAGCGATGCGGGAAGCGTATTTGCCCACTATCAGCCAGAGCCCCGCAAGGTGCTGAACATGGGCTATCGCTACCGCAACAACATCAACACCTACAACGCACTGACCGGCGCCTTCCAGCGCGATCCGGACAGCCGTATCGATCAGTCCGATCTGTCGTTCATGTGGCCGCTGAACCCGCAGTGGAGTCTGATCGGTCGCTGGCAGCATGACTTCGACCAGGATCGAACCCTCGAAGCGTTTGGCGGTCTGGAGTACGACAGCTGCTGCTGGAAGCTGCGTGTCATCAACCGCTACTGGGTTGATTACAACGAGTTTGAATCCGTCGCCACTGACGATGCCAACCGCGGCATCTTCCTGCAGCTCGTCCTCAAGGGGCTTGGCAGTGTGAGCGGCAATGAGGTGGACAGCCTCCTTGACGATGGTATCCCCGGTTACAGAGAGCGTGAAGATAATGCATTTTAAGTTGATGACGGCCCTTAGCCTGTGCGCGGGCATTTTCCTCAGCAGCACAGCCCAGGCCGCCGTAGAACCGCTGGATCGCGTTGCCGCGATCGTCGATAACGACGTGGTCATGGCCAGCCAGGTTGAAGAACGCATGGCCACCGTGCGCCAGCAGTTCGCCCAGAACAATACCCCGGCACCAACCGAGAGCGAGCTGCGCTCGCAGGTGATTGACCGCCTGATTCTGGAGAGCATCCAGCTGCAGATGGGCGAACGTGCCGGCATTTCCATCGATGATGCCTCGCTCGACCAGGCGGTGCAGCAGATTGCCGCCCGCAACGGCGTGACACTGGAGCAGTTCCGTGAAGCCCTGACCCGTGACGGCATCAACTTCAATCAGGTCCGCGAGCAGATCCGCCGCGAGATGATCATCAACCGGGTTCGCCAGCGTCGGGTACGGGACAACATCCAGGTGACCGATCAGGAAGTGCGAAACTTCCTCAATTCCGAAGTCGGCAAGTACCAGACCTCGGCGGATTACCGCCTGGCGATGATCGTTCTGCCGCTGGCCGAAAGCGCCAGCCCGGGCGAAGTGGAAAAGGTTGGTCGCGCGGCCAACGATATCTACCGCCAACTGCAGAGCGGTACCGACTTCAACACCCTGGCTGCCAGCCGCTCCGCCGGAGACACCGCACTGGAAGGCGGCGAACTGGGATGGCGCAAGGCAGCGCAGCTGCCGCCCGCATTCGCCCGTGCAGTCGATGCGCTGGAGGTTGGTGGTGTGACCCAGCCGATGCGTTCTCCGGCCGGCATCCACATCCTCAAGCTGCTGGACCGCCGTGGTGGCGAAGGTCAGATGGTCGAGGAATTCCACGTCCGTCATATCCTGATCAAGCCGAGCGAAATCCGCAGCGAAGGCGAGGCCGCGCAGTTGACCCAGCGCCTCTATGATCGCATCAGGGCTGGCGAGTCCTTTGCCGCGCTGGCCAAGGCCTACTCGGAAGATCCGGGCACCGCGCTCAATGGCGGCGACCTCGACTGGGTTACCCCGGATGCCATGACCCCCGAGTTCGGCGAAGTCATGACCACCACCCCGGAAAACACCCTGTCCCGTCCGTTCCAGACCCAATACGGCTGGCACATTCTGGAAGTGCTTGGCACCCGCAGCGTCGACATGACCGACGACATGCGCGAGCAGCAGGCGATCAACCTGATCCGCAGTCGCAAGTACGAGGAAGAACTGCAGACCTGGTTGCTGCAGATTCGCGACGAGGCCTACGTCGAGATCAAGAACGGGTGAGCACAGCGCGCCTTGCCATAACCGCCGGCGAGCCGGCGGGTATTGGCCCCGATCTATGCCTGATGCTGGCGCAGCACCCATCGCCCTGCGAACGGGTCATCATCGCCGACCCGCAACTGCTGCGTGATCGCGCCCAACAGCTCGGCCTCCCGGTCGAGCTGTTGCCGTTTGACCCCGACGCGCTGCCCGTTGCCCAGGCCGCAGGCCAGCTTCACGTTTTACCGGTCACCCTCGGCACAGCCTGCACCCCGGGCCAGCTCGACGCAGGCAACTCGGCCTACGTGCTGGAAACCCTGCGCCTCGCTGGCGAAGGCGCCCTGAGCGGTCTGTTTGACGCCATCGTGACCGCACCGGTACACAAGGGCATCATCAATGAGGCTGGCGTGCCGTTTTCGGGCCACACCGAGTTCTTCGCCGAGCAGACCGCCACCGACCAGGTGGTGATGATGCTCGCCTGCCCCGGCCTGCGCGTCGCCCTGGCCACCACGCACCTGCCACTGCGGCAGGTTGCTGATGCCATTACCGGGCCGTTGATCGAGCGCGTGGTGCGCATTCTGCACAGCGACCTGGTCAACAAGTTTGGTCTGAGCGACCCGCGTATTCTGGTCTGCGGCCTCAATCCGCACGCGGGTGAAGATGGCCACCTCGGTCGTGAGGAGCTGGATATCATCATTCCAGCACTTGAGCGCCTGCGCAGCGAGGGCATCCAGTTGATCGGACCATTACCGGCCGACACCCTGTTCACCCCCAAGCATCTTGATCACGCAGATGCGGTGCTCGCGATGTATCACGATCAGGGCCTCCCGGTACTCAAGCACAAGGGCTTCGGCAACGCCGTCAACATTACCCTCGGCATGCCGATCATCCGCACCTCGGTTGATCACGGCACCGCTCTGGATCTGGCCGGGACCGGTCAGGCCAACCCGGGCAGCCTGCAGGTTGCCATCGATACCGCCATCCAGATGATCAACGCCCGGAGGGCTGTATGAGTCAATTTCCCCAACACAAGGCGCGCAAGCGCTTTGGTCAGAACTTCCTGCACGACGCCGGCGTGATCGACCGCATCATTCGCTCGATCCGTCCGCGTGAAACCGATCATCTGGTCGAGATCGGTCCCGGTCAGGGCGCCATCACCTCGGGCCTGCTGGCCAGCGGCGCGCGCCTTGACGTGGTCGAGCTGGACAAGGATCTGCACCCGATCCTGATGGGCCAGTTCGGTTTTCTCGATCGCTTCCGCCTGCACAAGGGCGATGCCCTCAAGTTCAACTTCCGCGAACTGGCCGCCGACGGCGAAAAGCTGCGGGTAGTCGGTAATCTGCCATACAACATTTCCACGCCGCTGATGTTCCACCTGCTGGAGCAGTCGGACTGCGTCGAAGACATGCACTTCATGCTGCAGAAGGAAGTGGTGCAACGGCTGGCTGCGACCGCCGGCATGAACCACTACGGCCGCCTCGGCATCATGGTGCAGTACCACTGCCGGGTGGAGCACCTGTTTGACGTCGGCCCCGGCGCCTTCAACCCGGCGCCCAAGGTCGATTCAGCGATCGTCCGGCTGATTCCGCACGCCACCCTGCCGCATCCGGCCGACGACGTGGAAGTGCTCGAAATCCTGGTGCGTGACGCCTTCAACCAGCGCCGCAAGACCCTGCGCAACACACTCAAGGCGCTGCTCAGCGCAGAAGAGATCGAAGCCGAAGGCATCGACCCCGGCACCCGCCCGGAACAGGTCGACCTGGCCGGCTTCGTCCGTCTGGCCAACCGCCTGACTCGCAAGCGGGCAGGCGACGCATGAGCGGCGAGCCGCAATATGCCGTCGAGGTGACGGTGCAGACCCGCTACCTGCCGGAGCAGTCCGATCCGCAGAAGAAGCGCTTTGCCTTTGCCTATACCATCAGCATCCGCAATCAGGGCTCGGTGGCCGCGCAGCTGTTGCATCGTCACTGGCTGATCACCGACGGCAACAACAAGCAGCAGCGTGTTGATGGCCCCGGCGTGGTCGGCGAGCAACCGCTGATCGAGCCCGGTAACGAGCACACCTATACCAGCGGCTGCATGCTTGAGACCCCGGTTGGCACCATGGAAGGCAGCTACGACATGCGCGCCAGCGATGGCCACACGTTCAGCGCCAGCATTCCGCGCTTTCGTCTGGCCCAACCCAACGCACTGAACTGATCGACTCGTACGCCCATGACCATCTACGCCGTTGGCGACATCCAGGGCTGCCTCAAGCCGCTCCAATGCCTGCTCAGCGAGGTAGGCTTCAACCCGTCCAGGGACGTGCTCTGGTCCGTTGGTGACATGGTCAACCGCGGTCCCGCCTCGCTTGGCACCCTGCGCTTTCTCAAGCAGCTCGACAACGCCTGCGTTGCGGTTCTGGGCAATCACGACCTGCACCTGCTGGCCGCCAGCCGAGCTGGCAGTCGCTTGCGCAAGTCAGACACCCTCAAACCCCTGCTCAAGGCCGACGACCGTGTCGCCCTGCTCGACTGGCTGCGCGAGCGGCCGCTTGCCCACCTCGACGCCGAGCTGGGCTATGTGATGACCCACGCCGGCATCCCGCCAATCTGGAGCGTACAGCAGACCATGGAGCTGGCCGCCGAGGTAGAAACCATCCTGCGCTGCGACAAGCGTCTGCCAGACTATCTGGACGAGATGTACGGTAACGAACCGGCGCGCTGGAAGCCCGGCCTCAAGGGCATCGACCGGCTGCGTGCGATTACCAACTACCTGACCCGCATGCGCTTCTGCAAGCCGGACGGGACGCTGGAGTTCAAATCCAAGGAAGGGCTGGATACCACGCCCAAGGGCTTTGCGCCGTGGTTTCGTTACCCGCGCCGCGACCCTGACATTCAGGTCATCTTCGGCCACTGGGCAGCGATCGAAGGCCGCACCGGCGTGCAGGGCGTACATGCGCTGGACACCGGCTGCGTATGGGGTGGCCGCATGACCCTGATGAACCTGGATACCCACGAACTGCATCACTGCGACTGCGCGACCTGAGAGGAACCAGCATGAGCGATTTCAAACGCATCGACCCGCAAACCGCCAGCCAGTTGATCGCCAGCAACGCCCAACTGGTCGACATCCGCGACCCGCAGAGTTTCGACTTTGGCCACATCCCCGGCGCCATCCGCCTGGACAACGACAACCTTGCCGACTTCGTCGCCAACGCCGACCAGCAGGCGCCCCTGATCGTTTGCTGCTACCACGGCAACTCCAGCCAGGGCGCAGCGGCCTATCTGGCCAGCATCGGTTTTGCCGACACCTACAGCCTGGACGGCGGCTTTGACCTATGGCGCCAGACTTATCCGGAGCGCGTCAGCGCCGACTGAGACGCCAACCTATTGCCCGCCCAGTAGGGCGGACCAAGCGCAACGTGTCCGCCAGCGCCAGCGCTGCCACACGAGCCCTTGCTCAAACGCAGCGCCGATCCCACGCCTATCCGGTGGAGACGCTGCGCTTTCTCCACCCTACAGCCCCGCGCCCCTCACCCGACCCACACTAAACGAATAGCCCGCAAGCCACGCCAGCCGTGCCGTCACACTCCTGCAACAAAATTTCCTGAGAAATCTTCTGTTGCACTGCGTATTTGCAACTATCCTGAGGTCAGGCGAATCAAGAAAGAGAACGTCGGTCTGCCGGCTTCCGATAAACACGGGAGCCTGCCGGATCCACCGTACGACCAGTCATCGATTGGCCGCCCGGCGCCTCCGACAGACTCCTGACCGTGCTCGCAGTTGCGCCTTGGGGGATTCACGCATCAGGAAATGCCGTCGCCCGGTAAAGCGCGTCATGCGGGCTGCTGCCCGGAAGCGCCAGACCTCTTATCTGGTAACAGCGAGGTCGTGTCATGAGCATATTCAGCCATTTCCAGAACCGCTTTGAAGCCACCCGGCAAGAGGAGTACAGCCTTCAGGAATACCTGGAACTCTGCAAGACTGACCCTACCGCCTACGCGACCGCCGCCGAGCGCCTGCTGATGGCCATCGGCAAGCCCGAACTGGTCGACACCTCCCTCGACCCACGCCTGTCACGCATCTTTTCCAACAAGGTCATCAAGCGTTATCCGGCGTTCGCCGACTTCCACGGCATGGAAGACGCCATCGAGCACATCGTGTCCTTTTTCAAGCACGCCGCCCAGGGGCTCGAAGAACGCAAGCAGATTCTCTACCTGCTCGGCCCGGTTGGCGGCGGCAAGTCCTCGCTGGCGGAGAAGCTCAAGGAGCTGATGCAGCAGGTACCGTTCTATGCGATCAAGGGCTCGCCGGTGTTCGAGTCGCCACTCGGCCTGTTCAATGCCACCGAGGATGGGGCCATCCTCGAAGAGGACTTCGGCATCCCGCGGCGCTACCTCAACAGCATCATCTCGCCCTGGGCGGTGAAACGCCTGCACGAATACAACGGCGATATTTCCCAATTCCGCGTGGTCAAGCTCTACCCCTCGGTGCTGCAGCAGATTGCTGTCGCCAAGACCGAGCCCGGTGACGAGAACAACCAGGACATATCTTCACTGGTCGGCAAGGTTGATATCCGCAAGCTGGAAGAGTTTCCGCAGAACGACCCGGACGCCTACAGCTACTCCGGTGGCTTGTGCCGTGCCAACCAGGGCCTGCTCGAATTCGTCGAGATGTTCAAGGCACCGATCAAGGTACTGCACCCACTGCTGACCGCCACCCAGGAAGGCAACTACAACAGCACTGAAGGCATGGGCGCGATTCCGTTCAATGGCGTAATTCTGGCCCACTCCAACGAGTCCGAGTGGCACAGCTTCCGCAACAACAAGAACAACGAAGCGTTCATCGACCGCATCTACATCGTAAAGGTGCCTTACTGCCTGCGCGTCAGCGACGAGATTCAGATCTACGAAAAACTGCTGACCAACAGCTCGCTGGCCAATGCCCACTGCGCACCTGACACCCTGAAGATGCTCGCCCAGTTCACCGTGCTTTCGCGCCTGAAAGAACCGGAGAACTCCAATGTCTACTCGAAGATGCGCATCTACGACGGCGAGAACCTGAAGGACACCGACCCCAAGGCCAAGTCGATTCAGGAATACCGCGACTCGGCGGGCGTCGACGAGGGCATGAACGGCCTGTCGACCCGCTTTGCCTTCAAGATCCTCTCCAAGGTGTTCAACTTCGATACCACCGAAGTGGCCGCCAACCCGGTACACCTGCTCTACGTCCTGGAACAGCAGATTGAGCAGGAGCAGTTTCCCAATGACGTGAGCGAGCGCTACCTGCGTTTCCTCAAGGAGTACCTGGCACCGCGCTACGTCGAATTCATCGGCAAGGAAATCCAGACCGCCTATCTGGAATCCTACAGCGAGTACGGCCAGAACATCTTTGATCGCTACGTGCTGTACGCCGATTTCTGGATTCAGGATCAGGAGTACCGCGACCCGGAAACCGGCGAGATCCTCAACCGCGCCTCGCTCAACGAGGAGCTGGAGAAGATCGAGAAGCCGGCCGGCATCAGCAACCCGAAGGACTTCCGCAACGAAATCGTCAACTTCGTGCTGCGTGCCCGCGCGCAGAACAACGGCAAGAATCCGAGCTGGCTGTCCTACGAGAAGCTGCGCGTGGTGATCGAGAAAAAAATGTTCTCCAACACCGAGGACCTGCTGCCGGTCATCAGCTTCAACGCCAAGGCCTCGACCGAAGACCAGAAGAAGCACAACGACTTCGTGCATCGGATGGTCGAACGCGGCTACACCGAAAAGCAGGTGCGGCTGCTGTCGGAATGGTACCTGCGGGTGCGTAAGGCGCAGTGACGGCTGCGCCGTCGCTGGGCAGCTTCAAGCCGCAAGCGACAAGCGGCAAGCAGCGCGGCGCCGCCTGAGACTCTGCGCGGCGCCCGATAGCAGCACGGCCAGCTTCAAGCTTGCAGCTTATAGCTTGCGGCTGGCCCGGAGGGCCCTGAATGAGCTACGTGATTGACCGCCGTCTGAACGGCAAGAACAAGAGCACCGTGAACCGCCAGCGGTTCCTGCGGCGCTACAAATCACACATCAAGAAGGCGGTTGAAGAGGCCGTCGGGCGTCGTTCGATCACCGATTTAGAGCACGGCGAAAGCATCAGCATCCCCAACCGCGACATCGACGAGCCGATTTTTCACCATGGCAAGGGCGGTCGCCAGACCCAGGTGCACCCCGGTAACCGCGAGTTCGCCACCGGCGACCGCATCGCCCGCCCGCAGGGTGGCGGTGGGGGCCAGGGCGGCAGTCAGGCGGGCGACAGCGGCGAGGGCATGGATGAGTTCGTATTTCAGATAACCCAGGACGAATTCCTCGACTTCATGTTCGAGGATCTCGCCCTGCCCAACCTGGTCAAGCGCCAGTTGACCGGCACAGACACCTTCAAGCCGGTCCGCGCCGGCATCAGCCAGCAGGGCAACCCCTCGCGGATCAATATCGTAAGGTCCATGCGCGCGGCGCAGGCACGGCGCATCGCACTCTCGGGCGGCAGCCGCAAGCGGCTGCGCGAGGCACGCGCCGAGCTGGAGCAACTCAAGCGTGAGCATCCGGATGACATTACCGGTATTGCGCAGCTGCAGGAGGAAATTGCCAGCCTCGAGGCACGCATCGAACGCGTTCCCTTTCTCGATACCTTCGACCTGCGCTACAACCTGATCGTCAAGCAGCCAACGCCGTCGTCCAAGGCAGTGATGTTCTGCCTGATGGATGTCTCCGGCTCCATGACCCAGGCCACCAAGGATCTGGCCAAGCGCTTCTACATTCTGCTCTACCTGTTCCTGCGCCGTAACTACGAGCGCATCGAAGTGGTGTTCATCCGTCACCACACCAGCGCCAAGGAAGTCGACGAGGAAGAATTCTTCTACTCGCGCGAAACCGGCGGCACCATCGTGTCCAGCGCCCTGCGGCTGATGCAGCAGATCATTGAACAGCGCTACCCGCCCGGCGAGTGGAATCTGTACTGCGCCCAGGCATCCGACGGCGACAACTGGAACGACGACTCGCCGATCTGCCGCGACCTGCTGGTGCGCCAGATCATGCCGGCGATGCAGTACTACTGCTACGTGGAAATCACCCCACGCGAGCATCAGACCCTGTGGCACGAGTATGAAGCGGTCGCCGAGCACTTTGCCGACAGTTTCGCCCAGCAGCAGATTGTCGATGCCGGGGACATCTACCCGGTGTTTCGCAAGCTGTTCCAGAAGAGGATGGCGACATGAGCCGGAACCCCATATCCACCGGCTCGGAGTGGACCTTCGAGCTGATCCGCGAGTACGACCAGGAGATCGGCCGTATCGCCCACGAGGTCTACGGACTGGATACCTATCCCAACCAGATCGAGGTCATCACTGCAGAGCAGATGATGGACGCCTACGCCTCGGTAGGCATGCCGCTGGGCTATCACCACTGGTCCTACGGCAAGCATTTTCTCGCCACCGAAAAAGGCTACCGCCGTGGTCACATGGGGCTGGCCTACGAGATCGTCATCAACTCCGACCCCTGCATTGCCTACCTGATGGAAGAGAACACCATGTGCATGCAGGCACTGGTGATTGCCCACGCCTGCTACGGCCACAACTCGTTCTTCAAGGGCAACTACCTGTTCCGCAGCTGGACCGACGCCAGCGCGATCATTGACTACCTGGTGTTCGCCAAGCAGTACATCAGCGAATGCGAAGACCGCTACGGGATTGACGCCGTCGAGGACCTGCTCGACTCCTGTCACGCCCTGATGAACTATGGCGTCGACCGCTACAAGCGGCCCTACCCGATCTCTGCCGCGGAAGAACGGCAACGCCAGCAGGAGCGCGAGGAGCACCTGCAGCGCCAGGTCAACGAGCTGTGGCGCACCATCCCGGTCAACCCGCACCACGCGCAGGATGAGCAGGTACACCCCCGCTACCCGAGCGAACCCCAGGAAAACCTGCTGTATTTCATCGAGAAGAACGCACCGCTACTGGAGCCATGGCAGCGCGAAGTCGTCCGCATCGTGCGCAAGGTCGCGCAGTACTTCTACCCCCAGCGCCAGACCCAGGTGATGAACGAGGGCTGGGCCACCTTCTGGCACTACACCCTGCTCAACCACCTGTATGACGAGGGCAAGGTCACCGACGGCTTCATGATGGAGTTTCTGCAGTCCCACACCAGCGTGGTCTACCAGCCACCGTTCGACAGCAACTGGTACAGCGGCATCAACCCCTACGCGCTGGGCTTTGCGATGATGCAGGACATTCGCCGCATCTGCGAACACCCGACCGACGAAGATCGCCGCTGGTTCCCCGACATTGCCGGCAGTGACTGGCTGGAAACCCTCAAGTTCGCCATGCGCACCTTCAAGGACGAAAGTTTTATCCTGCAGTACCTGTCACCCAAGGTGATCCGCGACTTCAAGCTGTTTGCCATCGTCGACGACGAAGCCGACGACCACCTGGAAGTCGCCGCCATTCACGACGACAGCGGCTACCGCGCGGTACGCGAACTGCTGGCAGCGCAGTACAACCTTGGCAACCGCGAACCGAACATCCAGATCTGGTCGGTGGACCGCCGCGGCGACCGCTCCCTGACCCTGCGCCACCAGCGCCATCAGGGCAAACCGCTCGGCGAATCCACCGACGAAATGCTCCGCCACCTGCATCGCCTGTGGGGGTTCGACATTCACCTGGAAAGCGTCGACGGAGAACGAATCGTGGCCGAAGCCCACATCCCGCCCCGCCCCAAACCGGAGGAAGAACGCCTGCCGCGCTTCGACCTGAATATTCCGCCCGTATAACGGCGCTGCGCGCCGGCCGCAAGCCGCAAGCCGCAAGCCGCAAGCGTAATCAGACTCAATTCGGCGGCGAGGCCGTCAAGTGTCTCTACACTCTATTTGCAGCCATGCAGCCGCCAAAAGAAAACCCGCGCGACTAGACACCGCGCGGGTTTTGCTTGCAGCTTGCAGCTTGAAGCTTGAAGCTACTCCCCTTTAGCCAGAGTCCGTGTCGATGCCTGAAAGTTACTACACCTACCTGGTCGGCGGCGCCGTCCGCGACCAACTGCTTGGTTTGCCGGTAACAGACCGCGACTGGGTTGTGGTTGGCGCGACGCCGGAGCAGTTGCAGCAGGAGGGTTTCCGTCCGGTCGGCCAGGACTTTCCGGTGTTTCTGCATCCGACCTCGGGCGAGGAGTACGCACTCGCCCGCACCGAGCGCAAAAGCGGCGTTGGCTACGGCGGGTTTGTCTTCCACACCAGCCCGGACGTCACCCTGGAAGAGGATCTGATCCGCCGGGACCTGACAGTCAACGCCATGGCCCGGGCCGAGGACGGCCGGATCATCGACCCCTACGGCGGCCAGCGCGACCTGCAGGCGAAGATATTGCGCCACGTCTCCCCCGCCTTTGCAGAAGATCCACTGCGGGTGCTGCGGGTTGCGCGCTTCGCCGCCCGTTACGCCAGCCTCGGCTTTCGCGTGGCCGACGAGACCATGGCGCTGATGCGCCAGCTGAGTGAGTCGGGCGAGCTGCAGAGTCTGACTGCCGAGCGCAGCTGGATGGAAATCAGCCGCGCCCTGATGGAACCGAGCCCGGACGTATTCATTCAGGTACTGCGCGACTGTGGCGCACTGGCCGAACTGCTGCCGGAAGTCGACGCCCTGTTTGGCGTGCCGCAGCCGGAAGCGCATCACCCGGAAATCGACACCGGCGTCCACGTCCTGCAGGTACTGCAGATCGCCGCCAGAGACCAGCTGCCGCTGCCGGCCCGCTGGGCCTGCCTGCTGCATGACCTTGGCAAGGGGCTGACGCGCCCGGAGCACTGGCCAAAGCATCACGGCCACGAGACCAGCGGCCTGAAGGCCGTCAAAGCCGTCAACCAGCGCTGCAAGGCACCGCGTGAGTGTCAGGAACTGGCACTGCTGGCCTGCGAGTACCACACCCACTGTCACAGAGCACTGGAGCTGCGCCCGCAGACATTGCTCAAGCTGTTCAAGGCGCTGGATATCTACCGCCGCGGCGAGCGCTTCGAGCAGTTTCTGGCGGCATGCGTGGCCGACGCCCAGGGCCGCACCGGGTTTGAACAGCGCCCCTACCCGCAGGCGAACTACCTGCGCGGCGCTGCACAGGCTGCGCGCGCGGTAGATATTCAGCCGTTACTGGATAAGGGCCTGCAGGGCGCCGAGATGGGCCGCGCCCTGGAGCAGGCGCGGCTGGAAGCGTTAAGCGACTACAAGGCCTCGCGCGGCTGATACCCCGCCAGCAGCTCGACCGGGGTCAGTGACCGACCACGCCATGTGAAGGCGACCGGCCATAGTGCCTGGTTCCCCTGCCAGCCCTCCCAGAGCTGGCCAAATGTCTGCCCGCTGCCGGGCAGTTTGGCCTGCGCTGCAACCAATGCCAGCGGCCAGAGCACAAAGGCGTTGCGGGTGACTTCCGGGCGCGGCAGGGTAATGCCGTCATGCACGCCGATCAGATCGCCGAAACACAGCACGTCGATATCCAGCGTGATGCGTCCGGGTTGCGGCGACTCACGCCGGCCGCAGGCAGCCTCGATCGCCTTCAGCGCGGCATTCAGATCCGCCAGCGCCAGCCGCGTTTCGACGGCGACCACCATGTTGTAGAAGCGCTTGCCGAGCACCCCGACCGCGTCGCTTTCAAACACCGGCGACAACTGCAACTCGCCGCACAACTCGGCCAGCGCATCCAGCCCGCGCTGCAGGTGATATTCGCGCTCAGTGTTGGTGCCCACACCCAGATAGACGATGGTCACGCGGGTTTGACTCCCCGCTCGATCAACACCCCGACGCCGCCGGATGCCGCCGGCACAGCGCCCGGCTTGGTGACCCGCAGCCGCAGCCAGGGAATGGAGAATTCGTTCATGAGCAGCGCAGCCAGCTGCTCGGCCAGCGTCTCGACCAGCAGGAAGCTGCTCTGCTCGACAAAGCCCTGCACGCGCTCGCTGATTGCCGCGTAGTTGAGGGTGTGCTCAAGCGTGTCGCCCGCGGCAGCCGGACGGATGTCCCAGCCCATATCGAGATCGAACACCAGCCGCTGGCGGATGGTGCGCTCCCAGTCATAGACGCCAATGACGGCATCTACCGCTAACCCTTTGATAAAAACCTGATCCACAGGTTGCTCCCGTGTCGACTACAATCAAACGTCATTTTGCCCGGGGTCCGCTGCATGCATACCCAGTTTCTGTTCTGGCTGGTCATCGCCTATCTGCTCGGCTCGGTCTCCTTTGCCGTGCTGATCAGCCACCTGCGTCACCTGCCGGACCCGCGCAAACTGGGCTCCGGCAACCCCGGCGCCAGCAACATGCTGCGCCTTGGCAACCGCTCTCTGGCGCTGGCCACCCTGGCCGGCGATCTCGGCAAGGGCGCACTGGCCGTGGCGCTGGCACGCTACGCCGACCTTTCTCTGCTGCAACAGGGCTGGGTCGGTCTGGCCGCCGTGTGCGGCCATATCCTGCCTATCTTTCATCGCCTGCAGGGTGGCAAGGGTGTTGCCACCGCCGCCGGCGTCATGCTGATGCTCTGCTGGCCTGCGGCCATGATCGCAGCGCTGGCCTGGGGCCTGACCTTTTACTGGCAGCGGATCGCCTCACTGGCATCGCTGCTGGCCAGCCTGACGCTGCCACCAGCCCTCGCCTGGCTGGCCCCGGCACTGCTGCTGCCGGTCACACTGATAGTGCTGCTTATTCTGCTGCGCCACCGCCTCAACATCGGCCGGCTGCTGGCCGGAGTAGAAAACCGCTTCAGGCCTTGAGCGCAATCGGCGGCAACTGCTCCATCGGCCAACGCGCGCGCGTTTCGATACCGCCCTCATCCTGCTGGCCGGCCAGCAGCCGCTGGCATCCGGCATAGGCGATCATTGCGCCATTATCGGTGCAATACGCCGGGCGTGCATAAAACACGTTGCCCTTCAACTCGGCGGTCATGCTCTCCAGCTGCTGTCGCAGGCGGCGGTTGGCGCTGACGCCGCCGGCAATGACCAGGCGCTTGAGCCCGGTCTGTTTGAGTGCCCGGCGGCACTTGATGGTCAGCGTCTCGACTACCGCCGTTTCAAAGCCGAGCGCGATATCGGCCAGCGTCTGCTGATCCGGCTGCCCCTGCTGCGAACACGCCTGCCATGCCGTCAGCACGGCGGTTTTCAGGCCACTGAAACTAAAGGTCAGGCCGGGGCGGTCAGTCATCGGACGGGGAAATACAAAGGCACCGGGGCGCCCCTGCTCGGCCAGCCGTGCAATCTCGGGGCCGCCCGGATACGGCAGCCCCATCAGCTTGGCGGTTTTGTCGAAGGCTTCCCCGGCGGCGTCGTCCAGCGACTCCCCCAGCAACTGGTATTGGCCAATACCGTCTACCCGGACAAGTTGCGTGTGGCCGCCGGACACCAGCAAGGCGACGAACGGAAACTCGGGCGGATGCTCCTCCAGACAGGGCGCCAGCAGATGCCCCTCCATATGGTGAACACCCAACGCCGGCACGCCCCAGGCAAAGGCCAGCGCCCGCGCAAAGGCACCGCCAACCAGCAGGGCCCCCACCAGACCGGGACCGGCCGTGTAGGCCACCGCCTCAACCTCACCCGGCTGCAAACCGGCCTTGGCAAACACCTCGCGCATCAGTGGTACCATGCGCTTGACGTGATCGCGCGAGGCCAACTCAGGCACCACGCCACCGTACACCCGGTGCAGGTCGATCTGGCTGAACAACGCGTCCGCCAGCAGGCCTCGCTCACTGTCGTACAGCGCGATGCCGGTTTCGTCGCAGGAAGTCTCAATACCCAGAACGCGCATGCTTGGCCCTGTGCCTCGAATTACATGAATGTCATCTGCCGCGCATCATAATCAGCCAGACGCCCACAGGCCAGTTTTTTACCCTGATGGACGTCATAGGCTTTGCTTTTTACAGATGAAGGCGGTAACATCCGCGTCCCTTGAAATGCAATCGCCGCAGGCAATATTGCCTACGGCCATGACTACCAACGTTTGAGAAAGGTACGAAATGCCTGCCGTCAAAGTTAAAGAGAACGAACCCTTCGACGTGGCCCTGCGTCGTTTCAAACGCTCCTGCGAAAAAGCCGGTGTTCTGGCTGAAGTGCGTCGTCGCGAGTTTTACGAGAAGCCCACTACCGAGCGCAAGCGCAAGGCAGCTGCTGCTGTAAAGCGCCACGCCAAGAAAGTTCAGCGCGAACAGCGTCGTCGCGAGCGCCTGTACTGAGTTCCAATACTCAGCTCTGATCGGGCCTGATCACAGGCCCACCGATGCAGCGCACCGCGCTCGCATCAACAGACTGAACAGCACTGGAACACGCATCTTTCCGGCCTTCCGAAAGGAATTGGCTGGATTTTTGCGTCTTTGTGCATTTGCCAGCGCATAAAGCCACGAACAGTACAGCACGCCGGCAACGACGTACTCTCGCAGGGGCACCGCAGACAGCATGGCCGGACTTATTCCTCAGGGCTTCATTGATGACCTGCTCGGACGGATCGACATTGTCGAGGTCGTCGGGGCACGGCTGAAGCTGAAGAAGACCGGCAAGAACTACTCTGCGCTCTGCCCGTTCCACAACGAGAAGTCACCGTCGTTCAGCGTCAGCCCGGACAAGCAGTTCTACTATTGTTTCGGCTGCGGCGCCGGCGGCAGCGCACTGAGCTTCGTGATGGATTTCGATCGCCTGGATTTCCCCCAGGCGGTAGAAGAGCTCGCACGCCAGGCCGGCGTCGAGGTGCCGCACGAGGAGCGCAGCGATGGTCGCAAGAGCAACAACCGGACACCGCGCAAGGACAACCCGCTTTACGCCCTGCTGGAGCAGGCTGCCGCCTACTATCGGCAGCAACTGCGCCAGCATCCGGCTCGCCGGCGCGCGGTCAACTACCTGAAAGGCCGCGGCCTGTCGGGGCAGATCGCAAAAATATACGACCTTGGCCTCGCCCCGCCCGGCTGGGACAACCTGATGTCGCACCTGGCGCGCGACACCAGCGAACAGAAAGCCCTGATCGATGCCGGCCTGGTAGTGGAAAACCCGGACAGCGGCGGCCGGTACGACCGCTTCCGCGACCGCATCATGTTCCCGATTCGCGACAGCCGAGGCCGCACCATCGGCTTTGGCGGCCGCGTACTGGGCGACGAGAAGCCCAAGTACCTGAACTCCCCGGAGACCACGGTCTTCCACAAGGGACAGGAGCTGTACGGGCTTTATGAAGCCAAGCAACAGAATCGGCAACTGAACGAGATTCTGGTCGTCGAAGGCTACATGGACGTGATCGCGCTGGCGCAGCACGGCATCACCAATGCCGTTGCCACACTGGGCACCGCCACCAGCGAAGAGCACCTCAAGCGCCTGTTCCGGCTGGTGCACAATGTGATTTTCTGTTTCGACGGCGACCGCGCCGGACGGCAAGCCGCCTGGCGCGCACTCAATTCGGCGCTCCCGGTGCTGGACGATGGTCGCCATGTGCGCTTTCTGTTCCTGCCGGATGGCCAGGACCCGGACACCATGGTGCGCGAAGAAGGCACCGACGCCTTCCGTCGTCGACTGGAACGTGAAGCGCTGCCGCTGACCGACTACCTGTTCCGGCACCTTGCCGAAGAAACCGGCGCCGACAGCCTGGAAGGCAAGGCGCACATGGCCTCACTGGCCCTGCCGCTGATTGACCAGATCCCCGGCAGCATGTTGCGCCGCCTGCTGAGGCAGTCGCTGCAACAACAGACCGGGCTTGACCTGGACAGCATTGAACCGGCGGCGATGCCGACGGCGACAGAGCAGCCTGCGGGCAACGACGCAGGCAATCATGCGCACCCGCGCCATGACGAAGGCGTACCAATGGACGCCTGGGGCGACTGGTCGGAAAGGGATGAATCCGACGGCGACTACTACCTGCCGGAAGGCATGGACAGCAAACCGCCGGCCGCCTCGGAGAGCCGCCGCTTCAGCCCGCGCGACAGCGAACGCAAAGGTCGCAGCGGCGGCAAAAAGGCGCTGCGCAGGGAAGTAGACAGCCCGTTACTGCAAGCCGTGCGGACCCTGCTGCACCACCCGCACCTGGCCGCACATGCCCAACAGGCCAATCAAATGGCCGACGAGGACGACGACGAGGCAAGGCTGCTGGTAGCGCTGGTTGACGCAGCGCAGAAACAGCCCGGGCTGACTACAATTGAACTGCTGGCGCGCTGGCACGGCACGGCGATGGGGGAGCAGTTGAATCGCCTGGCAGAACAGGAGTGGCTGCTGACCAGCCCCGGCGTGAACCTTGAACAACAGTTTTTCGACACCATTAACAGACTAACCGCTCAACAAAACGAGCGACGACTTCAGCACCTCCTCGACAAATCGGTCACCGAACCGCTCTCTGCCGAGGAAAAGCAACAGCTGCGAGACCTGCTGGGCTCACGAAACACCCGGAAAAACGACGGCTGACCGCGCCTCAAGTGGCGTCAGCAGGCGAAATCAGGGTATAATCCGCAGCTTATTTTTTGCACACCTAGGCATCCACAAGGGTTGTTATGTCCGGAAAAGCGCAACAGCAATCCCGTCTTAAAGAGCTCATCGCCCGCGGTCGCGAGCAGGGCTATCTGACCTATGCGGAGGTCAACGATCACCTGCCCGAGGATATCTCCGATCCGGAACAGGTGGAAGACATTATCCGCATGATCAACGACATGGGCATCACGGTTTTTGAAACCGCACCCGATGCCGATGCGCTGTTGCTGGCCGATAATGATGCCGACGAAGCTGCCGCCGAAGAAGCTGCCGCTGCCCTGGCTGCCGTGGAAACCGATATCGGTCGCACCACCGACCCGGTCCGCATGTACATGCGCGAAATGGGTACGGTCGAGCTGCTGACTCGCGAAGGCGAAATCGAAATCGCCAAGCGCATCGAGGAAGGCATCCGCGAAGTCATGGCGGCCATCTCCATGTTCCCCGGCACCGTCGACGGCATCCTTGCCGACTACGCCCGCGTGGTTGAGGAAGGCGGTCGCCTGTCCGACATTTTCAGCGGCTATATCGATCCCGATGACGACGGCATGTCCGGCGTCAACAGCGACGACATCCCCGCGGTCGCCTCCAAGGAAACCAAGAAGGATGACGACGAGGAAGACGACGAGGAAGACTCGGACGACGACAGCGATGACAACGAAGGCGATGGTGGCCCCGATCCGGAAGTGGCCCGCCTGCGCTTTACCGCCATCAAGGAACAGCTGGAAAAACTGCAGAAGGTGCTGAAGAAGCACCCGCGCAACAGCCCCAAAGCCGTTGCCGAGCAGGAGGCCCTGGCCACCCTGTTCATGCCGATCAAGCTGATCCCGAAACAGTATGAAGCGCTGGTCAACCGTGTCCGTGATGCCCAGGACCAGATCCGCAAGCAGGAACGCGCCATCATGCAACTGTGTGTCCGCGACGCACGCATGCCGCGCGCCGACTTCCTGCGCAGCTTCCCCGGCAACGAAGTCAATGAAGGCTGGGTCGACTCCCTGCTGGCTGACAGCCCGCGCTACAGCGAAGGCCTGGAAGCCCTCAAGGGTGACATCCTGCGCGCCCAGAAGAAGCTGGCCGAGCTGGAAGAAAACGCCAGCCTGACCATCTCCGAGATCAAGGACATCAACCGCCGCATGTCCATCGGCGAGGCGCGTGCGCGTCGTGCCAAGAAAGAGATGGTTGAGGCCAACCTGCGTCTGGTGATCTCGATCGCCAAGAAGTACACCAACCGCGGCCTGCAGTTCCTTGACCTGATTCAGGAAGGCAACATCGGCCTGATGAAAGCGGTAGACAAGTTCGAATACCGTCGCGGCTACAAGTTCTCGACCTACGCCACCTGGTGGATTCGTCAGGCCATCACCCGCTCCATTGCGGATCAGGCCCGTACCATCCGTATTCCGGTACACATGATCGAGACCATCAACAAGCTCAACCGAATCTCCCGCCAGATGCTGCAGGAGATGGGTCGCGAGCCGACCCCGGAAGAGCTGGGCGAGCGCATGGAGATGCCCGAGGACAAGATCCGCAAGGTCCTGAAGATCGCCAAGGAACCGATCTCGATGGAAACCCCCATCGGTGACGACGAAGATTCGCATCTGGGCGATTTCATCGAGGACGGCACCATGGAATCACCGATCGATTCGGCGACCGTGGAGAACCTCAAGGAAGCGACCCGCGACGTACTGTCCGGCCTCACTGCCCGTGAAGCCAAGGTGCTGCGCATGCGCTTCGGCATCGACATGAACACCGACCATACCCTCGAGGAAGTCGGCAAGCAGTTCGATGTTACCCGTGAGCGGATTCGTCAGATTGAAGCCAAGGCACTGCGCAAGCTGCGTCACCCGACCCGCAGCGATCACCTGCGCAGCTTCCTCGACGACTGAGTCACCTGCATGCAGTCAACAACAACGCCCGGCCTGTGCCGGGCGTTGTTGTTTGTGGCCCTGCGCCAGCGGGGGGTGGGCATGCACCGCATCCTGGGGCTAAACTGGCGAAACAATATCGAGTAGCCATGGATACAGGTTTCCCGTCGAATGAACGTCGCCGCAAAGGGATTGGTTGCCGCAGGGCTGGCAATGGCCGGCGCAGGATGCAGTGCCATCAATATCCCCATGGCACCCGACCTGCAGATCACGCAGGCTGGCGTGCTGCTACTGTCCTGCCTGCTTCTGCTGGCGGCGCACGGCCTTAATCAGCTGCGCAGGCGCGCCGTGATGCAGCGCCAGGAAGCACTGGAGCTGCTCAGACAGCAGGAACACCGCTACCGCACCCTGGTTGAGAAGCTGCACGTCGTCACATGGGAAATGTCCTACCCCTCACTGCGTTTCATTTATACCTCGCCCCACGCAGCCGACCTGCTTGGCTACCCCGCCAGCAACTGGCTAAGCCCCGACTTTCTGGCCGACCACCTGCACCCGGAGGATCATCGCCGCGTTCTGGACAGCCTGCGCGACCATGCACTGACCCATCAGCAGCAAAGCTTCGATTTCCGCCTGTACCGCGAGTGTGGTGATTATGTATGGGTGCGCGCCATCATCAACCGCGTCACCAGCCAGGAATACGAGGCAGCCTCACTGCACGGACTGCTGATCGACATTCAGGAACAGAAGCTCGCCGAACAGGCCCTGCGCAGCTCGGAACAGAAATTCTCGTCGGTCTTTCACAACTGCCCGGACACCATCGTTCTGGCTGACGCCGAAGAAGGCCGGTTGATGGCCGTCAACCAGACCTTCGAGGAACAGTTCGGCATCAGCATGAGCGACGCCGTCGGCCAAACCGCAACGGAGCTGAACCTGTGGAGCGAACCGGGCACAGGGCCCAGGCTGCTCGCGCTCCAGCTGACCCGAACCAAGAGCAACGTTGAACTGGAGTTCCGGCGGGCTGACGGCAGCCGCTTTACCGGCCTGCTCTCGGCCCGACCGGTGAGCATCGACGGCCAGCCGGTCCTGGTTACCGTGATTCGAGACATCTCGGCCCTGAAGCTCACCCAGGAACAACTGCGCCTCTCCGAGCAGAAATTTTCCCGCGCCTTCCACGCTTCACCGGACGGCCTGCTGATCACCAAGGCCAGCGACGGCATGCTGCTCGACGTCAACGAGGGCTTCACCCGCATCACCGGCTACACCCGAGCCCAGGCCATCGGCAGCAGCACGCTCGCCCTGCGAATCTGGCGTGATGACGCTGACCGAACACGCATGGTGGAGACCTTGCGACGCGATGGACGGGTGCGCGACATGCTCTCGCAGATCACGACGGCAACCGACCAGGTACGCTGGGTCGAAATCAGTACCGAGGCGATCACCATCAACGATCAGGAGTGCATGCTCAGCATCGCCCGTGACGTAACCGAGCGTCTGGAAATGGAGAACTCGTTACGCCAGGCCGCAACCGTCTTCGAGAACACCACCGAAGGGGTGATCATCACCGATTCCTCCGGCAATATCGCCGCAGTCAATCGCGCCTTCAGCCAGATTACCGGTGTCGACGCCGCCGACGCCATTGGCCAACCACTGCGGATGCTGTCAGCCAACGTTGAAGATCAGGAGGTAGTCGCACAGGCATCTCGCGCCATCCGGGAACAGGGGCACTGGCAGGGAGAGTCCTGGAGCCGCCGCCCCAACGGCGAACTCTACGCCTCCTGGTCCAACGTCAGCCAGGTGCTTAACGTCGACGGCAGCCTGAGCCATCTGGTTGCGGTGTTCAGCGACATCACACCGCTCAAGCACACCCAGGCGCGACTCGACCATCAGGCCCACCATGACCCGTTGACCGGTCTGCCCAATCGCACCCTGTTCGAGGCACGACTGCGAGAGTCGCTGCACAGCCAGGCACTCAATCACGAGGAACACATCGGCGCCCTGCTGTTTATCGACCTTGACCGTTTCAAGCAAATCAACGACAGCCTGGGCCACCCGGTTGGCGATAGCCTGCTGCAACTGGTCAGCCAGCGCCTGTGCTCGGTGCTGCGTGACATCGACACGGTCGCCCGACACGGCGGCGACGAGTTTATCGTCCTGCTCCCCAACCTGCGTGCCGACACCGACGCCGCCGCCATTGCCGACAAGCTACTTGCCGTCTTCCGCGCCCCGTTCATCTGCGCCGGCCACGAACTCTTCGTCAGCGCCAGCATCGGCATCAGCCTGTTCCCAACCGACGCCGACGACGTCAACAGCCTGATCAAGCATGCCGATGCCGCCATGTACCGGGCCAAGAACCAGGGGCGCAACCGCTACGCGTTCTATACCAGCGACCTGACGGCCAGCGCCCACCAGCGCCTGGAGATGGAAAACGACATGCGCCGCGGCCTGGAACGCAACGAGTTTGTGCTTCACTACCAGCCCAAACTGGACCTGAGCAGCGGCAAGCTGGACGGCGCCGAAGCACTGGTACGCTGGAACCACCCCCAGCGGGGCATGGTCGAACCCGACCAATTCATCCCTCTGGCCGAAGAAACCGGCCTGATCGTCGATCTGGGCCGCACCATCCTCAACATCGCCTGCGCCCAGCTCGCCCAATGGCGCGACCAGGGCCTCACCGCACCGCGCATGGCCATCAACGTCTCCGGCGCCCAACTGATCGGGGACCACCTGGTAAACGATATTCGACGCGCCCTGGCCAAACACAGCCTGTCCGCCAGCCAGCTTGAACTGGAGATTACCGAAGACTTCGTGATGAACCAGAACCGCGAAGCCATCGTCCTGCTCGATCTGTTCAGCAGCATGGGCATCCACCTGTCCATCGACGACTTCGGCACAGGCTACTCCTCACTGGCGTACCTGAAGGAGCTACCGCTCGACACCCTCAAGATTGACCGCAGCTTTGTTGCCGGTTTACCCGGCAACCACCACGATGCCGCCATCAGCCAGACCATCATCGTACTGGCGCACAATCTTGACATGGCCGTGATCGCCGAAGGCGTGGAGAACGAACTGCAGCGCGAACTGCTGCTTGAACAGGGCTGCGACAGCATCCAGGGCTACCTGGTAAGCCGCCCGCTTCCCGCCGACGAATTTGCCAACGCCTTCCTCCGCCGAGCGCCTAGTCACCAGCCATCACAGCCCGTATAATCCCCGACGCTATAACAGCGTGGGCCTATAGCTCAGTTGGTCAGAGCAGGCGACTCATAATCGATTAGTCGAGACCCGCAGGAACAGTTAGCAGTACAGCCTTCACTGCCCCTTTCGGTGACGGCGAAATCAAAAAAAGGGCCTATAGCTCAGTTGGTTAGAGCAGCCGACTCATAATCGGTAGGTCGCAGGTTCAAGTCCTGCTGGGCCCACCAAACACCACAGGATTGCCGTAAAGGTACAGTTTCGGTACAGTGCTGAATCAAAAGGACTGTACCGAGACCCCATGGCAACACTGGTCAAGACCCCCTCTGGCACCTGGAAAGCCGTCATCCGCAAGAGCGGCTTTCCCACCGCAACCAAGACCTTCCGCACCAAACGAGATGCGGAGGACTGGTCACGTCGAACCGAAGACGAGATGGTGCGAGGCGTCTACATCCAGCGGGCTCCTGCGGAGCGACTGACCGTTGCCGACGCTCTCAAGCGATACCTGGCTGAAGTCTCCCCAACCAAACGTCCCACTTCGGCGGCCAGCGATGCCCGTCACGCCAAGCCCCTGGTCAAGCACCTTGGTAAATACTCCCTTGCCGCCCTGACGCCAGAGATCATCGCCAAGTACCGGGATGAGAGACTGGCAGGCCTGGATAGGAAGGACGCCAAAGGAAAACCAGATCCCAAGCCCCGCTCCCCGAACACTGTCCGACTCGATTTGGCGTTGCTGGGCCACATGTTCAACACAGCCATGAAGGAATGGGGTATCGGCCTGACCTACAACCCGGTGCAAAGTATTCGGCGGCCTTCGCCGCCGCCAGGCCGGGAGCGCCGCTTGACCCATGAGGAAGAGCAGCGCTTGCTGGCCGCCGTTGATGCGCATACCAACCCCATGCTGGGCTGGATCGTCCGTATCGCCCTGGAAACGGGCATGCGCTCGTCGGAGATCACAACCCTACGCAGAGGTCAGGTAGACCTGAAACGACGCATTGTGCGCCTTCTGGAGACCAAGAACACCACGCCTCGCACGGTACCCCTCAGCAATACAGCGGTGGAGGTCTTCCGGCAGGCGTTGGCCAATCCGGTGCGCCCCATCGACACTGACCTGGTGTTCTTTGGAGAACCGGGCCTGGACGGCCAGCGACGACCCTACAACTTCAACAAGGTCTGGTTGAACACCAAAGCAAGCATTGGCCTGAAAGAACTGCGCTTTCATGACCTTCGCCATGAGGCTGTCAGTCGATTTGTCGAAGGTGGGCTGAGCGATCAGCAGGTTGCCGCGATCAGCGGGCACAAGTCCATGCAAATGCTCAAACGCTATACCCACCTACGGGCCGAAGACCTGGTAGACCAACTCGATGCCATCGAGCAGCGGCGCTCGCAGAAACCCAGGAAGGCATGACCAACCCGAGCCGGTAAAGCCTTCCCTACCAGAACGCCACACACCGTCGAGCCCAACAGGGCGAGTAAGTTGCCCGGTACTTGCTAGATCGCCGCTTGCGGCGGTATAGCAAATACACATCCTGCCCGCCAGCAAGACTGCATTTCAGCGACAGAGCCGGAATTTGGAGAGCAACACTTACTGGAATGGGCGAGAATACGGAATTATTTATAATATTTTTGCATATTAACTATGCTTTTAATCGTTTCGTTCTATTGAGTGTCTTTAATCTGTCCCTACCCTGTCGCTAATGTGGCGCTAATGTGTCTTTAGTGCTTATTTTTCAATAACTTACGATATATAGTAAGTATACAAACCAGCCTGGTATTCATAACCTTCGTAAGGCAAGCATCAATTACGGAGGATTACACAATGACTATCGAGGACTCCCTTCTCGACCGCTTTGGCCCCCTGCTGAGCCTTCCTCAGTTGGCCACTGTTCTCGACCGTTCACCAGACGGCCTACGCATCAGCCTGCGCTCAAACAACCCCTGGGCAACAGAGATCAATCAGGCAAAGCTGAAAGTCGGTCGGCGTGTCTATTTCCGCACTTCGCAAATTGCCGAACTGCTGGACAGTGACCGGCTCTGCGGTGATAGGGGGTGAGGCATGGCGATTGATCTGATGTGGGCTTTTGAGAATGAACCGCCACCCTTGGACTTCATCTGGCCCGGCTTTCTCGCGGGCACCGTGGGCGCGTTGGTAGCACCTGGCGCGACAGGCAAGAGCTATTGGGCTCTGGAAGCGGCAATGTGTATTGCATGCAGTGTTGCTGGCGGCGACGTTCTGAAACTCAACCCATCCAAAACGGGACGAGTAATCTATCTCGCAGGCGAAGATCCAGAAGTGGTTTTGCTTCGGCGGAGCCATGCCATTGGAAAGCATTTGGGTCATTCCGCCAGAGTATCCATAGCTGAGAACCTGGTACTGGAATCGATAATGGGAAAGGGGCTCAACATCATGGATCAGCGCCATATGCAGTGGATGCTGGGCTTCTGTAATGGAGCCCGCATAATCGTCATCGACACTCTGAGCCGTGTTCACCATCTTGATGAGAACAGCAATGGTGATATGGCCCAACTGGTGTCACGTCTGGAACAGATTGCCTATCTCACTGGCGCTTCAGTGCTCTACCTGCACCATGTAAACAAGAACAGTGCCCGAGAGGGTCAAACCGGACAGCAGCAAGCGGCCCGAGGTGCGTCAGCCCTGATTGACAACGCCCGCTGGTGCGGCTTTGTCGAGCGGATGACGGAGGATAAAGCCGAGCTTCTGAGTGATCGCACCTTTGATCGTCGCCCAATCGGTAACGACCGGCGTAAATATTTCTTGCGATTCGGTTCCAGCAAAATCAATTACGGTGAAGATCTGGATGATCGTTGGTACGAGCGCCAAGCAGAAGGCGTATTGATACCAGTCGAGCTAGTCTCTGCAAAACAAGAAAACGTCAAAAAGGGGCGGGCCACGAATGTCTACACCGGCTGAAAACCTCACTCGCGCTGAATATGCCCGCTGTGACCCCGCTTTATGGCTTGTTTCATTGTTTCGCACCATGTATCGCGGTCGCCGCCCTGGCGGCCTTACCATCGAACATGAGCACAACGGGATTAAGTTGAAGTTCAATGTCTGGCGGGCACTGGATGCCCGCGATCAATCAGTCTTGCTGGCAACGACCGCATTGGCAGGCGTGCTAGACAGGCAGGAGTTACATGCAGGCATTCGTCATTGCAGAGCACAGCAGCTTTGGCAACGGCTGCAACCCGAAGATCTGGCGCTAATGGATCAGGCTATAGTGGTCAAAACGACCCGCTACGCGCTGTTGCAGGCCGCAGGCATGGCAGACGGCAAGGCCGAATACAATCGGCTGGAGGACTGTCTGGAGCGCCTTAGCATGGTGGGCTGCCGTGCCCGTAAAGACGGCTACGACTGGTCAATGCGTTTACTGTCCTACGCTGAAACGCCCGAGGGGCAGCTACATATCGCCTTGAATTCACGCCTTGCCGAGGCGCTGTCGGGGCATCACGTCTATGTGTCGCTGGTTGAGCGCCGGGCACTGCTAAGTGATGCAGCCCAGCTCACCCATGCGTGGCTGTCGGCATGGCTTAGGCAGGGAGCCAGCAACAGTATCCGGCTTGACCGGCTGGCTGAAAAGGTCTGGGGGCCGCCCAGCAAGTCTATTGCCACCAATCGCAAACGCAGAGAACGAATCGGCAAAGCGCTAGATGATATCGGCAAACTGCATGGCTGGCAGGTACTGATCGAGGGCCGGGGAGCTACTGCGAAAGCGACCATCAAACGCCCACGGTCAATCGAGCGCGAGTAGTACCGTATCAACGGTCACGCTCTACCGTATTAACAGTCACGTTTTACCGTATTAACGGTCACGTCTAGGCTTCCAAAAAATCGCTGGAAAGCCCGCCAATACTGGCTTTCCGCGACCTCGCCAAAATCCGTACTAGTAGTTACTAAGAACTACTACCTGCGCGGCACAGCCCGCGCCTGGTAGGCGCGAGCTGGCCTTGCTGATTGAACGCCAAAAAGAAGGCTTCCACCCCGTGCCCATTCCGAGCCCCGACGACTGCCCGGTCTGTTTCGTGGACAGGTGAAAAGGCACTGAAAGCACACCCTTACCATAAGAATAATCAGAATATTATTCTTCTTATTATTATGGATGGGCTGACCATGCTGATTTCGACGCCAAGGCAAGCACTCCTTCCCCTTTTTGGCGTTAAAACGCCGGGCAGCGCCCGGCACAGTCAGTACTGGTGATGAGTTTTTTCAGCGAGGGGGGGCGATTATGCGTAGGGGGGTCCGATTATGCGTACCGCCCCTACGCGACAGGTAACCTTAATGGCAACGGTCAGGCATCAAGATTGCCGTTACGATCTTGGGGTTCTGGCCGCCACGAGACGGCTTTCATGATGAAGGGATAGCATACCGGCAGCATCAGCCAGGCAATCCATGACCCGGTGATGGCGAAGCCGACCAGCAAAAGCACTATTCCCAACCAGGCTAGCAGATACCAAACAGGGGCTTGCGGGCGTTCATTGATCATCGTTCAGTCTCCGTGCAGGTGACATGTAGGGCTGCTGTGAGCCGTCATGCTCGCTACTTGCCGGTTCAAAGGGAGGGCGATTATGCGTGGCTTGGGGGGTCTGATTATGCGTACTGCCGCCGTCAGAAGGCGATGCGCCTCGGATAGTGCCGCTCATGGCACCGGTCTGGCCGCTGTTCTGCTGGCCACCAGTATGTGCTGGCTCGCCGCCTTCCGACATGCCGAGCCGTTCAGCCCGAAGCTTCTGCGCCATCGAACCACCGAAGGAACCATGACTGGCGTTGTAGTCACCCATGATCTTGCCCCCCAGGGTTTCACCTGCCGCCTTCGTCAGGTTCTTCATGGTCTGACCGGCATGGGCCATGCGCCCAGCCCCCGATGTAGCACTGACCGCCGATGAACCACCACCAGGCATGGGAAGCGGCTCTGTTCCAGCGCTTGGTGAGGTACCACCGGCTGACGAACCACCTGCTTGAGCGCCTAGGAATGAACTGCCGCCCGACGACCCACCACCGGGAGCTACCGCCGAGGCGAGCGCACCACCGACACCGAGCTGCTCACCAGCCAGCTTTGAAGCCTCACGCACGGCCATAGCGCCGCCCGCTGCGCCTACAGCAGCCCCCACCGCGACAGACCCGGCAGCCCTTGCCATACCGCCTACAGTCGGCGTTGCACTGCCAAGAGAAGCCCCGTTGATGATTCCCTGAACCGCGTCCGGAATCATCTTCACCAGAATGGCCATCATCAACAGCACACCAATGATGGCGAGAATGGCTCGGAACGACTCGTGATCCTGATTCACAGCCCACTGGTGGATAAACTGCTCACCAGCGCCGATGACCAGGAACATGACATAGAGCTTGGCACCGATGCTGATGGTGTAGGTGATGTACTTTTTGGCGTAATCCGCAGTCCACTGCGAACCGCCAAAGCCCAGCAGAACAATGCCTGCTGCCGTGACCACGTACATTTCAGCGAGCACGAAGAAGGCATAAGCGGCAATCAGCGTGTATAGGATCACAACGGGTAACGCCAGGATGGTGTAGGCAATCCGGCTCAAACCACTGCCTGCCGAAATAACATCGCCCCCAAGGGTAAAGCCGCGCTCCAGGATCTCCGGCACACTCAGGCTCAAGCTGGTACTGGTAGCCTGACCGCCAATCCATATCCAGCCCTTGATCATGGTTTCCGCCAACTGCTGACCACCCTGGATCAGAAATAGGAAGAACCCGGTGAAGATAACCAATCTGACGAACTCAGCTACGAATTCGCCTAGATCGGCATTTCGCAGCACCATCTGGCTTGCTGACCATGTATAGGAAATCACCGCAAGCGATAGCAGCAGCCAGGTCGCTACTTGCTGCAACGGGGCGTACCACAAGGCTACAGAGTCTCGGAAGCCCTCTTGAAGGTCGCGGACTATATCGCCATCAGCAGCGGCGACAGGCCCGCTGAGCAGCGCCAGGCCAGCGTAGAGCAATGGATATAGCCAAGGTCTCATTGCCCATCCTCCCCGGCTCCTGAGCCGAACAGATCATCACTGGTGATAGGGCGCTGCGAAGCTGGCTGGTTTTCACGCGGAGCAGTAGCACGCTCCCAGGCGGCATCTTCTTCCGCCTTATCGGTCTGCCACAAGGCCGCTGCGGTTGCGATAGTCGCCATCAGCCCAGCAATCGCAATCAGAATTTTGGTATTGGTATTCATTGCTCACTCCTCAAAACAGGTCATTGGCCTGGATCGGCTGCTGGCTATCAGGGTTGTTATCACGCGGGGCAACTGCGCGATGCCAGGCAGAATCGTCCTCTGCCTGCCGGTCCACCTGACCACCTACATGGCTGGCCTGTAGCTGAATTTGAGCCATTTGGAGCTGCCGGAGCTTCTGGAGCTGTTCCACCTGCATGGCAGCGATAGAGCCCCCCGCCTGGAGCAGTTGCTTAGTACCTGCTGCACTTTCCATTTGCGCTTCAATGGTGCGAAGCGCGGAGTCTTCCCGGTCAAACTGCTGGGCCTGGAGACCAGCCGCCCGAAGTGCCCCGCGCACGCTGTCATGGTTAGATTGAGACCAATCCCGGTACCGCTCTGCCAATGCATCATAGTTGCCCTGCTGGCGTTGCGCGTAGTATTCAAAGTCGCGGTATTCTCGCTGATAGTCTTCGTCGATCTGCCCAGAGCTATAAGCCACAGCCCGACCGGTGGCCACGATGCTGGCCAGCGCCTGGAGATCCGCCAACGCTTGTTGTTTTATGTGGTTGGGCAGGTTACGGAAGTTCTCATACATAATTTCATACTGCCGAATTTGGTAGGCCAGGTTTTCCGCTTCCTTGATCGCTATATCCAGCAACTCGGCATTGTTCAAAAGCTGCGTTATTTCCGTAGCCCCACCAGTCAGGCCGCCGCCACCAGAAAAAGCGGGAGGTGACACAGTAAAAGTCGCAATTAATAAAAAAGTAGCCGCTCGCTTAAACATCGTTTTTCTCCTTGATGTACTTCCTTACGTAAACAGAGAACTGGTTGTATTTAATTTGGAGTTCACCCTTCCTGTGCAGAAGAGACCAAACATCCATGGCGGTATAACCTTGATTTAAGGCTTCCTCTATCTCTTCCATATGTTTCAAGAAAACAACTTTCCCGCTGCTCAGTGAACTTTTCTTTTTGGCAGCATTAAGTTCTTCCAACAATCCCATAGGCGTAATCCTCGTGTCACACCACTGGGATGATAAATGCCGGGGGCGATTCGAGCACTTACGACATATCGTAAGTTATTGAACGAAAAGAGGTTGCGTCACATTAGCGACACAATAAGGACACATTAGCGACAGTGCAGGGACACTTTAGCGACACTCGTAGAGTGATGGTTATCAATCTGTCTTTTTATATTGATAAATATTCTATATTGCAGAAGTTTATTGGCCTGATTGCCTTTTTTTGGTGAGTGTGTCCGTAGGTCGTCGCTATAAGGTCGCGTTGTATGCGGGCAGGATAGGTATTTGCTATACCGCCGCAAGCGTCGGCCCAGCAAATCCATGAACTTACTCGCCCTGACGGGCTCGACGCTATCCTGCTATCCGAGGGGGAATACCGCTGCCGCGTCACACCTTGTTATGGTGCAGTCAAGCTCATACAATGAATGCATTGAATGCAACGGGAGACGTTTCCAATGGCCATGCTGACTGTTCGCAACCTTCCTGATGAGGTACACCGTGCCCTGCGCGTCCGTGCAGCTCTGCACGGGCACAGCATGGAGGCCGAGGTGCGCGAGATCCTGGAAGCTGCTGTAGCGCCCGAGGGGCGGGTCAAGCTGGGCTCTCTGCTGGCCGACATAGGTAAGCAGGCCAAGCTGACCGACGACGAGTTTGCCGTGCTTGAGCAAGTCCGTGACAAGACGCCAGCCAAACCGGTGAATTTTGAATGATCCTGCTCGACACCCACGTCATCTCCGAGCCACTGCGCCGGGAGCCAGAGCCTGGTCTTATCGAGTGGATCGACGCACAGGCTTTGGAAACCCTCTACCTGTCCGCCATCACCGTGGCTGAGCTACGGTCGGGCATTGCCCTGCTTCCGGCAGGAAAGCGCCGTACCAGCTTGCTTGAGAGCCTGGAACGGAGAGTGCTGCCGCTATTTACCGGGCGGGTGCTTCCGTTTGATCTCCCCTGTACCCAAACCTACGCCGAACTTATCGCCAAGGCTCAAAAGGCCGGGCTGGCGATTGCTGCGGCTGAGGGCTTTATTGCTGCTACGGCGGTAGCCAACGGCCTTGCGGTGGCCACACGAGATACCGGCCCTTTTGAGGCGGCAGGGGTAGAAGTGATTAACCCATGGGGCGAAGCGGGATGAACGCAGTAGAAATCGAAGTCGCAATATCCGATCTGGCACAGCAGCCCTTTGAACCGGCTGAGTTCCCCTATGCCTTCCTGGAGGCCTTCGGCAACAAGGCTACCACCATCAAGCGGCTGCGCTCGGGTGCATCAAATAAGTCCGATCTTGGCGGCGTCTTGCAGACAAACAATATCCATATCGCTGTGGCTGATGGCGGAGCAGTTACGCAAACCCTTGAAGCCCTCAAGGCCAGCCCGGCGACCAGCCGGGCCAAAGCGCGCTTCATTCTGGCTACTGATGGCGTGGACTTTGAAGCTGAAGATCTGGAGAACGGGGAAACAGTCGCCTGCACCTACGAAGCCTTTCCTGACCATTTCGGCTTCTTCTTACCGCTTGCCGGTATAAGCACCGTTAAGCAATTACGGGATAGCTCTTTTGATATTCGCGCAACCAGCCGCCTGAACCGGCTGTATGTGGAGCTGCTGAAGGACAACCCGGATTGGGGTACCGAGCATCAACGCCACGAGATGAATCACTTCATGGCGCGCCTGATCTTCTGCTTTTTTGCAGAGGACACCGATATTTTCGCCGGTAGCGGCCTGTTTACCGATACCGTCGCGCGAATGAGCGCCCGGGATTCTGCCAACACCCATGAGGTGATCAGCGAAATCTTCCGTGCGATGAATACCAAGCAGACCGAGCGGGCTGCTGTCGGTATACCCCGCTGGGCTGATGGCTTTCCCTATGTTAATGGTGGCCTGTTCTCCGGCAGTGTTGCGGTGCCGAGCTTCAGCAAAATTGCGCGCTCTTACCTGCTACACATCGGCAGCCTGGATTGGACCCAGATCAATCCCGATATTTTCGGCTCCATGATTCAGGCAGTTGCCGACGACGAAGAACGCGGCTCCCTGGGCATGCACTACACCAGCGTGCCCAACATCCTGAAAGTGCTGAATCCGTTGTTCTTGGATGAACTGCGTGAAAAGCTGGAGGAAGCGGGCGACAACCCCCGAAAGCTGCTGAACCTGCGCAACCGCATGGCCAAGATCCGTGTATTCGACCCAGCCTGCGGCTCCGGAAATTTCCTGGTTATCGCCTACAAGCAAATGCGGGCTATCGAAGCCGAGATCAATCAGCGTCGCGGCGAGCCAAACCGGCCAACAGACATTCCGTTGACCAATTTCCGTGGTATCGAACTGCGGGACTTTTCAGCAGAGATCGCCCGGCTTGCCTTGATCATTGCCGAGTACCAGTGTGACCTGCTGTATCGAGGCAAAAAGCTGGCACTGGCGGAGTTTCTACCGCTGGACTCGCAGAACTGGATTACCTGCGGTAACGCTCTGCGTCTAGACTGGCTGAGCATTTGTCCGCCTACAGGGACCGGTGTGAAACTGCATGCAGATGATCTTTTTGAATCCCCTCTGGATCAGGCCCAAATCGACTTCGAGAATGAAGGCGGAGAAACCTACATTTGTGGAAATCCACCTTACCTAGGTGCCAAAAAGCAAACGAAAGAGCAGAAATCTGACCTTCAAGCCATTTTTGCAGGCCGAGTGGGAAGCTGGAAATCACTGGATTACGTTGCAGGCTGGTTTATGAAAGCTGCAGACTATGGAACTTACACAGACTCAGTCACTGCTTTCGTGACGACAAACTCCATATCGCAGGGCGTGGTTGTTTCAATTCTGTGGCCAGCAATTTTTGACACAGGTCATGAGATTGCTTTCGCTCACACTTCCTTTAAGTGGGCAAACCTCGCAGCATATAACGCTGGCGTAACCGTGGTTATCGTAGGCATGTCACGCAACTGCGGCCCTTTGCGAAAGCTTTATGGGGTCGATGCAGACGGCTGCACATTTGTTAAATCAGCAACAAACATCAATCCATACCTTGCTCCTGGCGCAAACGTTTTAGTTGAAAATGTTCGCGCTCCGATATGTAATTTGCCCGAAATGGTGCGAGGGAATATGGCGGTTGACGGCGGTCATTTAATAATGACAGCAGATGAGCTGGCTGAGCTTAATCTGAATAAAGATCAGCATGACCGCTATGTTCGGCCGTTTCTGGGATCAGCCGAATTCATTCGGGGAGCAGTTCGCTACTGTCTTTGGATTGAAGATGAACACCTGCGAGAGGCGGCCTCTATTCCATCGATAGCAAAGCGCATAGAGTCAGTGAGAGAAATGAGGCTAAGCAGTGCGAATGAGGCAACCATTGCCGACGCCGCATTTCCTCATCGGTTCAGCCAAGTGCGCCAGAACATACATGAACAGGCGTTCATTGTTCCCCGCGTATCATCTGAGTCACGGGAATATTTACCGGTTGGGGCTTTAGGGCCTCACCCGATCGTGAACGACAATGCTTACGCAATATATGATGCCCCTGTTTGGAGCTTGGCTCTTATAGCTTCTCGTATCCATCTCGTATGGATCGCAGCAGTATGCGGAAAGATGAAAACCGACTATCGCTATTCAAGCAACCTAGGCTGGAATACCTTCCCAGTCCCCATCCTTACAGAGAAAAATAAAGCCGATCTCACCCGCTGCGCCGAGAACATCTTGCTGGCACGGGAAGCCCATTTCCCCGCCACAATTGCCGACCTGTACGACCCAGAAAAAATGCCCGCCGATTTGCGCAATGCCCACGGACAAAACGATGAGGTACTGGAACGCATCTACATTGGTCGTCGTTTCAAAAATGATACCGAACGGTTGGAAAAATTGTTTGATCTCTACACCAAAATGACGGTGGAACAGACGAAAAAGGTTGCGAGGAAGAGCGTATGAGCCACCCCGAACCTTTGCAGCCAGCATACAACTTCAACTCTGCACCAGAGCGCGTTATTTTATCGCAAGGGATGGTAGAGGTAAGTTTAGACGGTACCGTATATCCTGGAACGGCGGACCTGCTACTTCAATTTATACCCAGCCCTCGTCTGATTTTTCATGCACGTGTTCAGGGCGGGAAATGGTCTCCGCTTGCTTTTACTTTCAACGAGCCAGTTGATGAATCGTTATCGTTTAACGGCCAGGTGGTCGATGGATTTTCCGCAGCACGTAAGTCTGGCATAAATGCAGTGACCTGGGAGTTGGATTGGTATTCAAAGTTCGAGCCTGTAATGCTTTGCGATATGCAGTCCAAGAGTCCAGTTTCTGCAATATTTCATCTTTTCAACTTTCCAGACTTCCGTGGAGGGCAGTATCGAGAGGGTGCGCCGGCAGGTTTCTCCCTGCTCATTCTGGTATCAGAAGAGTGGAGGTTTTCGGTACAGGAATTGTCTGATGGAGCGACGCGAGAGGCCTGGAAGCGAATAAAGGCCGAAGGTATTTGTTGTCTGACGCATATGGTGAAGCTGGAACGCAGCGACGGTAAGCCGTTCTCCGGAGAAGAAGCAAGCGAGCAATGCCATCTTCTTGATAACTTCCTGGCGTTTGTCAAGGGTGGATGGTGCACGGCTGTATGCGGTGTAGGACTAGCTGAAGACGGTGAGAGAACTTGGACTACCTTTGCTTCACCTCGCACCAGTAACCCACCTTATTCGTGGTTCACCCCATGCAATGCAAGTCAGGCTGAACGTCTGTTTCCGATGTTTGCAAATCGTTGGCAACAGTCGGATGAGTGGAGGGAGTGTTTGCGAGCGGTTATCTACTGGTATATGCAGGCCAATACGAGCGGTCGCTCGCCGAGTATCGATACGGCTATCATTCTAGGGCAGTCAGCCTTGGAGCGATTGGCATACCACTATCTTGTGGTGGATCGTAAGATGATCTCAGGTAAAGGTTTCGATGACCTGCGTGCCTCAGATCGGCTACGAATTCTTTTCACCGTTTGTGGTATTCCGAACGAGATTACGGATACCACACCAGATATCCGACAAGCGAATGACGGATTTCCAAAAAACTCCAAGTGGATGGATGCGCCGCACGCTATCACAGACATTCGTAACTCTCTGGTCCATCCGGTCAGTAAGAAAGATGTGCGCGACTGCTATGTGGACGCTTGGAAACTGAGCCTGTGGTATTTGGAGTTATCTGTACTGGCCTTGTGCGGTTACGACGGCACATATACTAATCGGCTGACTGCAACGTATACCTCCGACTTAGAGGGCGTGCCGTGGGGGCAGAAAGTATGAGCGAACTTATTCTCTATACCTCCGACGACGGCCAAACTCGCCTTCATCTGCGAGTAGAGACCGAGACCGTCTGGCTCAGTCAGCTGGAAATAGCCGAACTGTTCCAGACCACCAAGCAGAATGTCTCCCTGCACGCCAAAAATATATTTGAAGACAATGAGTTAGGCCCGGAGTCAACTGTCAAGGAATCCTTGACAGTTCAGTCCGAGGGCAACCGCAAGGTCAAACGGAAGATCAGTTACTACAACCTCGACCTTATCCTGGCTATCGGCTATCGCGTCCGCTCACCTCGCGGCGTCCAGTTCCGCCAATGGGCCAGCACGCATCTCAAGGAGTTCCTGCTCAAGGGCTTCGTGATGGATGACGAGCGCCTGAAGAATCCCGGTGGTTGGGATTACTTCGATGAGCTGCTGGAGCGCATCCGGGACATACGGGCCTCGGAAAAGCGCTTCTATCAGAAGGTCCGTGATCTGTTTGCACTCAGTTCGGATTACCAGGCCCGTGAGCGAGAGACCGCTCAGTTCTTCGCCGAGGTGCAGAACAAACTGCTGTACGCCACCACCGGCCATACCGCCGCCGAGCTGATCCTGAAGCGTTCGGACCCCGACCAGCCCAACATGGCGTTGACCAGTTGGAGCGGTTCACGGGTACGCAAGCAGGATGTCATTGTAGCCAAGAACTACCTGACGGCTGACGAGATCGACACACTCAACCGGCTGGTGGTGATCTTCCTTGAGCAAGCGGAACTGCGGGTCAAGCAGCAGAAAGAGCTGACCTTGGACTTCTGGCGTAACAACGTCGACAAGATGCTGGCATTCAATGATCAACCCATTCTTGCAGGTGCAGGCTCTGTCAGCCGCGAGAACATGGAACGGATCGCCCGTGAGCGTTATGAGGTTTTCGACCAGCAGCGGCAAATTGCAGAGGCCAAGGCCGCCGATGCCGCTGACCTGAAGGAAATCGAACAACTGGAACAAGACCTCAAACACAAGGGCAAGAAGCCCTGACAGGTATCGCATTATGACCAAGATAGTACCTTCAGTTTCCGTCTCGTATGCCAGCAATGGCAGCTCGGCAAAATCGAATGCGCTGGGTATGCGGCCCATGCAAGAGCGCGCCTATGAGCGCCGGGGCGAGCAATACCTGTTGATCAAGTCACCGCCAGCCTCGGGCAAGAGCCGTGCCCTGATGTTTATTGCGCTGGACAAGCTGCACAACCAGGGACTGAAGCAGGCCATCATCGTAGTGCCGGAGAAGTCCATCGGCTCCAGCTTCAATGACGAGCCACTCAGTGACTATGGCTTCTGGGCGGACTGGCATGTAGAGCCCAAGTGGAATCTGTGCAATGCGCCAGGCTCCGACAATGGCGGCAAGGTCAAATCCCTGGGAGCCTTCCTGGAAAGCGATGACAAGGTGCTGGTCTGCACCCATGCCACCTTCCGCTTTGCGGTAGACCAGTTTGGCGTTGCAGCCTTCGATGATCGGCTGATCGCTGTGGACGAGTTCCACCACGTTTCGGCCAACCCGGATAACAAGCTGGGTGCCCACCTTGGCGATTTTATCGCCCGTGACAAGACACATATCCTCGCCATGACCGGCTCATACTTCCGAGGTGATGCCGAAGCCGTTCTGGCACCACAGGATGAGTCACGCTTTGATACCGTCACCTACACCTATTACGAGCAGCTCAACGGCTACGAGCACCTGAAGCAGCTGGATATCGGTTATTACTTCTATTCCGGCTCCTACGCCGATGACATTCTCAAGGTGCTCGACCCCGCCGAGAAGACCATTGTTCACATCCCCAACGTCAATTCCCGTGAAAGTACCAAGGACAAGATCCGTGAGGTAGAACACATCATCGAGGAGCTGGGGGAATGGCAAGGGGCTGATCCAGTGACAGGCTTCCAGCTGGTTAAAACCAGCGATGGCAGGCTGTTGAGAATCGCAGACCTGGTGGATGATGATCAGGCCAAACGTGATCGGGTTTCCAGCGCGTTGAAAGATCCGGCGCAGAAAAACAACCGTGATCACGTGGACATCATCATTGCCTTGGGTATGGCCAAGGAAGGCTTTGACTGGATCTGGTGTGAGCACGCGCTGACCGTGGGCTACCGCTCCAGCCTGACGGAAATCGTACAGATCATCGGTCGGGCCACACGGGATGCGCCGGGCAAAACGCGAGCCCGCTTCACTAACCTGATTGCCGAACCGGATGCTGCCGAGCAGGCCGTGACGGAAGCTATCAACGACACGCTGAAAGCCATAGCCGCCAGTCTGCTGATGGAACAGGTATTGGCCCCACGCTTCGAGTTCAAGCCAAAGAACCCAACCAGCGGCCCGCAGGAAGGCTTCGACTACGGTGAAGGTGGCTATGACCCCGGCAAGTGCAACGTGGGCGTGAATGAGGAAACCGGCAAGTTCCAGATTGAGATCAAGGGGCTGGCTGAGCCCAAAAGTGAGGAAGCGACCCGAATCTGCCAGGAAGACCTGAACGAGGTGATTGCCGGTTTCGTTCAAGACAAGACGACCATCGAGCGCGGGCTGTTCGACGAGGAACTGGTGCCTGAAGAGCTGACCCAGGTACGCATGGGCAAGATCATCAAGGACCGCTACCCCAACCTGGACGAGCAAGACCAGGAGGCTGTGCGTCAACACGCCATTGCCGCTCTGAATCTCACCCAGCAGGCCAAGCAATTGCTCGTCGGTGGTGAGGCTGTTGATATCGGAAGCAACGAACCCAAGCCAAACACAGCGCTGATTGCTGGTGTGCGCAAGTTCGCCATGGACGTGCGGGAGCTCGATATTGACCTGATTGATCGCATTAACCCCTTCAGTGAGGCTTACGCAATCCTGGCCAAGACCATGAGTGAAGAGAGCCTCAAGCAAGTGGCTGCGGCCATCTCAGGCAAACGCACGAACCTGACGCCAGAAGAGGCGAAGGACCTGGCCCTGCGGGCGGTGAAGTTCAAGAAAGAGCGAGGCCGGTTGCCGTCAGTCAGCTCTCAGGATGCCTGGGAACAGCGCATGGCCGAAGGTGCTGCCGCATTCGTGCGCTTTAAAGATGAGGGTCGTTATGATTGATCTGGACGAATTGCGCTCCGAGTTGGATGAGTTCGCCCAGCCGGAGAAAAAGAAGGGATTGTCCGCCAAAGAAGAGCGCATCATTGCCGGCTTTGAAGAGATTCAGCGCTTTGTAGAAGAGCATGGCCGAGCCCCTCAGCATGGCGAAGACAATGACATCTTTGAACGGCTTTACGCCGTGCGGCTGGACCGCATTCGAGCGCTTGAGGAATGCCGCGACCTGGTAACACCCCTTGATCATCAGGGCCTGCTCGATGGCACCTATGCCAATGAAACTGAATCCATAGATGCTATGGACGATGACGCACTGCTTGCTGAGCTGGCCGGTGCTGCAGGGGCACCGGAGCTCACCGAGTTAAAACACGTTCGCTCCACTGCCGAGAAGCGCGCGGCTGAAGAAATAGCCAACCGGGAGAGGTGCGAGGACTTTGCGACCTTCGAGCCATTGTTTGAGCAGGTAGATCGCGAGCTGAAAGCCGGTGTGCGTATCACGCGCCCCTTCGGCAAGAACTCCACTATCGAGGTGGGCCAGTGGTTCATCCTGGATGGGCAAACTGCCTACGTGGCTGATGAGGGTGAGGAATTCGATTCCCCCCAAGGCAAGAAAGATGCTCGACTGCGCGTGATTTTCTCCAATGGCACGGAAAGCAACCTTTTGCGTCTGTCCCTGGTCAGGGCGCTCTACAAGGATGAATCCAGCCGCCGCATCACAGAGCCTGATGCCGGGCCATTATTCAGTGAAACCTGGGAAGATGATGACGTAGAAAGCGGAACCATCTATGTACTGCGCAGCCTGTCTGAACACCCGTTCGTTGCCGAGCATCGCGAGCTGATTCACAAGATTGGCGTGACAGGTGGCAAGGTAGAGACGCGCATCGCCAACGCAGAACACGACTCCACCTACCTTTTGGCAAAGGTAGAGGTGGTAGCGACCTATAAGCTTGCCGGAATCAACCGTACCCGGCTTGAGAACCTGTTCCACAGACTGTTCGCACCCGCGCGGCTGAGCATCACTATCAATGACCGCTTCGGTCATCCAGTGCAGCCTGAGGAGTGGTTTCTTGTTCCGCTCCATTTGATCGACGAGGCAGTTCAGCGTATTCGAGATGGATCGATTACTGATGTTATCTATGATCCGAAGACCGCTCGACTGTTGCGCTACGCTGGGACGCACTATACGGAGAAACCATAATGGATAGTCTGCAGTTAAAGCAATCATCGCCTCGCTCAATCGCTTTCTCGGAAGGGGCGCAGTGGGTTCGAGCTGATTTTCATCTGCACACCCGCGCGGATCGTGAATTCAAATATACGGGCGATGACAACTTCTACAACAGCTATTACGTGGACGCGTTGGAGAACGCGGGTATCCGTCTGGGCGTTATCACCAATCACAATAAGTTTGACTTCGATGAATTTAAGGCGCTACGCAAAACAGCTCAGAAAAAAGGCATCGCGCTGCTGCCAGGTGTAGAGTTGTCTGTGAATGATGGGGCTAACGGTATTCATACCCTGGTAGTCTTTTCCGACGCCTGGTTGGCCGATGGTCATGATCATATCAACCCCTTCCTGGGCGTTGCATTCGAAGGAAAAGTCCCTGCCCAATACGAGCAAGAAAATGGGCGGTCCTCTCTGTCGCTGCTGGAAACCATCAAGAAACTGGAAAGCTACCACCGTGATTTTTTCCTTGTCTTTGCCCATGTTGAAGCACCGAGTGGGCTTTGGGCCGAGCTAGATGGCGGGCGTCTTGCCGAACTGGGTCAGAACGAATTCTTCCGCCGCCGCACGCTGGGCTTCCAAAAGGTACGCACGTACAACAAGCTGCAAGAGAAAAACAAACCCTGCCGGACTAAAACGCAGCAGCATCTGGGTGACTGGTATCCCGCTGAACTTGAAGGTTGCGACGCCAAATGCATAGAGGACATCGGCCAGGGTAAGGCCTGTTACCTCAAATTGGGCGAGCTTTCCTTTGAAGCAGTCAAGTTTGCCTTGAGTGATCCTGCCTCGCGGGTTGCCGCGGAGCCGCCCAAGCATCAGGCGTCGCACATACGCAGTATTCATTTCGACGGTGGTATCCTCGGCGGGCAGACACTATATTTTTCCCCCGAATTGAACACCTTGATTGGCATCCGGGGCAGCGGCAAGTCATCCATTCTGGAGGCGGTGCGCTACGCTCTCGACATTCAACGGGGCGAGAAGGCGCAGGACACCAAGTATAAGGATGAGTTGATCCGCCACACCTTGGGCAGCGGCGGCAAGGTGACGCTGACAGCCTGCGACGTGTATGGACAGGAATTCACCATCTCCCGCATCTTCCGCGAAGCACCGAACGTCTACTTGGATGGAAAGTTGCAGCCTGGCGTGTCGATCCGGGAGACCGTGCTGCGTCGCCCTATCTACTTTGGGCAGAAAGACCTTTCCAGCACTGGCGAAGGTTTCGAAACCGATCTGGTAGAAAAACTGGTGGGCGAAAAGCTACGTGTGCTGCGGGACGAAATCGAAACCCAACGCCAGCATGTGCGCGATGCAGCACGCCGCTGGCTCAAGCTTAGCAACACCGCCGAACTCAAGCGCGATTACGAGTCCCAGCTCACCGATGCCAACTTCCGGCTGAAAAAGTTCGAAGAGTACGGCGTCGCCGACAAGCTCCAGAAGCGCCTTGGATTCCAGCAGGATTCCGCTGCGCTGACGCGCATCAAGGAGCGAGCAGACAGCTTCGTGCTCGCCCTCGGGCAATTGATTGCCGAGCATGAGGACGATCTGCGTAACGCTACGAGCTACGTCTCCAAGCAGAACCCCGACTTCTTCGCAGCTTATTACGTCGAATTTGCCAACCTCATTGCCAAAGTCGATCAGCTCAAGCACATCGAGCAGGAGGCCAGTGCTATTAACGTACGACTCCAAGCCAAGCAAGGCGAGTTCGACGGCGCGCGCCAGAGCCTTCAGGAAGAGTTCGCCCAGGTCGAGCGCCAACTAGCCCAAGAACTCAAACAGACCGGCATGACGGCAATCCAGCCGGATGACTTCCTGACCCAACAGCAGCGCAAAACCAAGGCGGAGCAAATGCTGGAGGCGCTGGCCAAGCAGGAAAGCCAGCAAGGCAGCATCCGTGATGCGCTGTTTGCCGAGATCGACAAGCTCAACGAGCTTTGGCTGCGCGAATTCAACATCATCAAGGTCGAGCTGGATCGTGTGAACGCTGGCCATACCGCCTTGCAGATCGAAGCCGACTTCAAGGGTGACAAGGAAGCCGCCATCAGCTTTATGCAGCAGCTCTTCAAAGGCAGCAACATCCGCGAAACCACCCTGCGCTCTGTGATGGAGGATTACGCCGACTTCGGCGGCCTGCTGCGAGCCTTGCCGGCTGCGCTGGCCAAGGCCGGCAGCACGCCTGAAGTCTTCGAGAAGACCTTTATGCAGAACCTGGTGGAGTTCGTCACCTGGCAGGTGCCCAACCGCTTCGTCATCCGCTATCGCGGCAAGGAGTTGAAGCACCACTCGCTAGGGCAGCGCGCTTCGGCCTTGCTGCTTTACGTACTCAGCCAGCGGCAGAACGACGTGATCATCATCGACCAGCCGGAAGACGATCTGGACAATCAGACCATCTACGACGACGTGATCAAGCTGCTACGTGAAATGAAGCCGGCCGCCCAATTCATCTTCGCCACCCACAATGCCAATTTCCCGGTGTTGGGGGATGCGGAGCAAGTGCACGCCTGCCGTTATCAGGACGAAAAAGTCGCCGTACAAAGCGGCAGCATCGACGCCCGCCCGGTGCAGGACGCCATCATCAACATCATGGAGGGAGGCCAGGAAGCCTTCAACCGTCGCAAAGAGGTCTACAACCTATGGAAACCACAGAGCTGATCGACCTGCTTAGCCTGGGCGAGGACAGTCGACAGCAGTTCAAGACGGACATGAACAATGCCGATGCCTTGGCAGCAGAGATCGTTGCCTTTAGCAACACGGCTGGTGGTCGCATCTTCATTGGGGTGAACGACGACGGTTCGGTGCGCGGGCTATCCGGCGCCGACGTTGCTCGTCTCAACATGCTCATCGCCAACGTGGCCTCACAGGTCGTGCGTCCCGCCGTGAACCCCCTCACGGAAAACGTTCCGCATCCGGCAGGCACGGTGCTGGTGCTCTCCATTGCTGAAGGTGTCAACAAACCCTACATGGACAAGAACGGCGCGATTTGGGTGAAGAACGGCTCGGACAAGCGCCGCGCCACTTCGCGTGAGGAATTGCAGCGCCTGTTCCAGCAGGCTGGCTTGGTGCATGCCGACGAAACGCCTGTGTCAGGCTTGAGCGTGGGCGATGTGGACATGCCCTATTTCGAAACCTTTTTCGAGCAGCAATTCGGTGAGCCGCTCGCCCAGCATAACCAACCGCTGCCGCAGTTGCTGACCAACATGAACCTGATGAATCAGGGGCAGCTCAACGTGGCGGGCGGCCTGCTGTTCGCCACGTCGCCGCAGTACGCGTTACCCGCCTTCATCGTCAAGGCCGTCGCTTTTGTCGGCACCCAAATTGAGGACGAACGCTATATCGACAGCCGCGACATCGCCGGCAAGCTGGCCGACGTGTTCCAGCAGACGCTGGGCTTTATTGTCGCCAACACCCGCGCCGCACAGGGGGATCAGGGCTTCAATTCTCAGGGCCAATCGGAGATTCCGCGTATCGTCTGGGAAGAGCTGGTCGCCAACGCGCTCATTCACCGCGACTACTTCGTTAGCGCTCCGGTCCGTGTGTTGGTCTTTGCCGATCGTGTCGAGATCATCAGCCCCGGCCATCTGCCCAACAACCTGACCATCGAAAACATTAAGGCCGGCAACTCCAATATGCGCAACCCCATCCTGGCGTCCTTTGCTGCCAAGCTCCTGCCGTATCGCGGTCTGGGAAGCGGTCTGCTGCGCGTGTTACGGGCATGGCCGGAGATTGAGCTAATTGACGACCGGGTAGGGAACCTTTTCAAGGTCATCGTAGCGCGACCCCAAATAGATAAGGATTAATCAGTACAGTAGCAGTACACTCATCCGTTCTGGCCGCCTTCGCATAATTACGCTAAGTTACTGTCACGCAAATACTTTTGGTTTATCTGGCTTACGGTGGGCTACCCTTGATTTTGCTGGGCTTGCAGCGTTGCGTGCAAACTCATAATCGCTTGGTCCCAGGTTCAAGTCCTGGTGGGCCCACCACTCTCCCCTCCCCGCTGCACCCCGTATGCTCTTCGGACCATAGTCCGTCCACTTTGGCCAAACGTTGGTAAAAATTTTACCTGCCATGGCCGCGAGCTACTCTGCGTGCGCCTGACTCGACAGTAAGAACAAGCGACACTGGCAGACCGGCTTATCGCGGCCGCCTGCCCATTCCAAAGCTCGAACCAGACGCTTCTTCCTGACCAAGCTGATCAAAACCCTGCCTGGGTATCGTCTCGCACCATGGGGAAGGCTTTGCGCCGCTCAACTGATGGCCAGCCCAACACTCCAGAGATACTGCTTGCTGAAGAGCCTCCGCTTTCGGCCGATTCTGTTGAAAAACTCGGTTCAACGTGAGTAACGACCTGTGCAGCCGTTGATGCCATCGCAGATCCCGTAGCTTTTGGCCAAGCTATGGTCACAATCTAGAGCCAAACTATGGTTTCACGCACACGGCCCACTCGGGTTTGACTGATTTCGCCAAACCGCTAACCCTTTTTACCAACACCGCGATGCATGGCGCAGACAAAACTATCGGTTCAACGCAAACCGATTCATTTCACTCACGTCGCCAAAGCCACTCAAGCCCACTCGGCGCAGCCGCAACGAGCGCAACTCAATCGGGGCTGTAAAGCACAAAAGTATGGAAGCCTAAACGGTGTCATGCCGTGTACCCATCACAAATTTGCGGCAAAACTCGGCGCACCGTCTCGTCACTAAACCTGCCGCCATCTCGCCTTCATGCTGTTTGTACCTATCGCCCGCGTTTGACTATGCTGCAGCTAGCTACACACCGATCCTCATCAGGCCCAAAACTGTCCCGTGAAGAACAGCGTACTGCTCGTCACACTGCTATGCATCCTGCTCGGCGCAAGAGCCAAGGCGGATGAGTATCGAATCGTGACCGAGGAGTGGGCACCCTACAACTACCTGCAGGACGGACAACTGACCGGACTGACGACAGAGGTAGTGAACGCAATCATGGCGCTTACCGGTGATAACTTCCCGATTGAGGCGGTGCCCAGCATGCGAGCTACTTACGACCTTCGCCAGCAGCCGAAAACGATCATGTACTCATTGTTTCGCACGCCTGAGCGCGAGTCTAGCTACCGCTGGGTTGGCCCCATCGCTGAGGAAGCTATCTACCCTTACCAGCTAGCCAGCAGCGAAGCGCCCATACACTCGCTGGCACAGCTGATGCAGGCGCAGCGCATCACCACCCGGCATGCCGGTCTGGTACCCGACACCCTTGAATCGCTTGGCTTTAGAAATCTCGATCGCAGCGCGAATCAGAACGTTCAGCTGTATCGAATGCTGCTGGCCGGCCGCACTCAGATCATTGTCGGAGACACCCCGGCCGGGGTGGCCTACTACAGCAGGCTCTTGCAGATACCCGCTGGCACCCTGCGACAGATTCCGCTGGAGCTGTTTCGCTCTTCGCTGTACATCGCTTTCAGCCGCGACAGTTCAGAGGCCGTCGTTACCCGCTGGGCGGAGGCGCTTGACCAGTTGCGCAGCAGCGGAAAACTGGAACAAATTCGCCTCGCCTATGAATAGCGCGGCGCCGGCATAATCGACCGCTGCAAGCGCGGGACTGTTAACATCTAGCCTGCAACAAATCATCCCTCTAGCTGATGAGCGCAGACCAGTGGAACACCTCAACCTTCGCCACCTGCACTATTTTTGGATGATCGCTCGCTCAGGCTCGATTGTCCGGGCGGCGGAGAGTCTCGACCTTTCACCGCAGACCCTGAGCGGCCAGCTGGCAACGCTGGAGGCGTCGCTGGGTGGTGCACTGTTCAAGCGGGCCAACCGCTCGCTGCAGCTGACCGACTTCGGCAAGACGGTGTTTTCCTATGCCGACGACATTTTCCAGTCTGTGCAGTCGTTGACCGAGGTTCTGCAGCAGCCGCCGGAAAATCGCCCGTTGACGCTGGCTATCGGCATCGCCGCCTCCATCCACAAACTGATCGCCTACCATTTGACCGAGCCTGCGCTGTCGCAGCCGCGGCCGGTGCACCTGGTCTGCCAGACCGGGGAGACGGGGCAGTTGCTGCGCCAGCTCGGCCAACGGGAGCTGGATATTCTGCTGACCGACCGCCAGCCCGACTTCAAGGACGCTGGCCAGTTTCGCGCCACGCGGCTGGCCAGCTCGTCCATATCCCTGTTTGCCACCCCGGAGCTGGCCGCGCGGCTCAGGCCAGGCTTTCCCTTGAGCCTGGACCGCCAGCCCTTTCTGACGACCTCTCTCAATGCGCCCTATATCAACGAGCTGATGAACTGGTTTGCAGCCAAGCGGATCCGCATCAATGTGGTGGCCGAGGTCGACGACAGTGCGTTGATCAAGGTATTCGGCCGTCAGGGGCTGGGCTACTTTGCCGCCCCGACGGTGATTCACGATGAGGTATGTCGCCAATACGAAGTGGAGTGTATCGGCTCGATTGGCGAGGTCAGGGAGACGCTATACGCCGTCACCCGCGCGCGCTCCAGCGGCAACCCGGCCATTGAGGCACTGTTGAAGTCTCGGCCCGAGCTGGACGACAGCATCGAAAAAATCGAACTATAAATTCCAAATAGATCGATTTATAAAGACCCTCATTTAGCTGACCCTGAATCCGTCAAAACTGTTCGGAGACAGGTCATGAAAACCATCCATCAGTATCAACTGGCCAATGACAAGCAAGTGACCAGCCTGGCCCTGCGCGAGGGGTTCCGGATCGTGCGCTGCGAGTATGTGGTTGCCCAGAAACGCGTATACCTGTGGGTCGAAGAGCCGCTGAAGATCGACCTGCCGGTAAGCGAGCATCAGTTCATGGTGGTTGGCTCGGGTGTGCCGGTGCCGGTTAGCCATTGCTACGTAGACACGGCCGTTGATCCCTTTGGCCCGGAGGCCTTCCATGTCTATCAGGTGGTGAACAATGCTGCCAGCGCAACGGACGAGGAGCGCTCGGTGCACAGACCGCCTGCAGAGAGCGCACTCAGGCTCAGCGCCTGAAGCCTGAAACTCACCGACCAGAGCCCCGCACAGGGGCTCTTTTTTGGCCTACGCTTTTTAATCAAGCCCCTGCGGAACGTGCTTCATGCCCGATATCATCGTCATGTTTTTCATTCTCGGTCTGATCGCCGGCTCCCTGCGCTCGGACCTTGCCATCCCCAAGGCGGTCTACGACATCCTGTCGCTGCTGCTGATGCTGACCATCGGCCTGAAGGGTGGCATGGCCCTGCACGGCAACCTGCACTGGTCGCTGCTGGGGGAAGTGCTTGCCGTTACCGCGCTGGGCTTTCTGATTCCCTTGCTGCTGTACCCATTGCTGCGTTATCTGGTGCGCCTGAACGGGGCGGATGCGGCCAGTTTCTGCGCCCACTACGGCTCGGTAAGCGCCGGTACCTTTGCGGTGGCGCTAGCCTGGACCGAGTCACGCGGAATGATGGTCAGCGGGCAGGTCACGCTGTATCTGGTGCTGCTGGAGCTGCCCGCAATTATCACCGGGCTGTGGCTGTATCGCCGACTCGGTAGCCCATCCGGCCCGGCCCAAACGGTTGCGAGTACGCCGCTCTGGCAGGAGACGCTGACCAACCGCAGCGTAATTCTGCTGGTGGGCGGTGTGGTGATTGGCCTGCTGTACGGCAAGCAAGGCGGCAGCCAGGTCACTGGCGCGCTGACCAGCGGATTTTCCCTGATTCTTGCGCTGTTCTTGCTGGAAATGGGTCTGGTAGCTGCAGAAACCCTGCGCAAGGTCCGACTGCAGCACTGGCGGGTTATCGCCTTTGCCCTGTGCATGCCCACACTGCTGAGCTTGCCGGGCATGGCGACCGGGCTGCTGCTGGGGCTGGCTCCGGGCACGACGGTAATCCTCGCGACCCTGACCGCCAGCGCCTCCTACATCGCCGCTCCGGTCGCGGTGCGCCACGCCATTGAAGAGGCCGACATCGGGCTGGTAATGCTAGCCTCGCTGGGCGTCACCTTCCCGTTCAACGTGCTGGTGGGCATTGAGCTGTACGCTAGCATCCTGCAGCGGCTGACCGGCTAACGGCTCAATGTACGGGCAGCCCGGAGGCTGCCCGTGACAGCGGCTGCCGGAGCACCGATACTGCGCGCAACAGAATCCACATCAACAGCTGGATGACCCGCGGAGGACAACACCCTGGCAACCCTGAAATACCTCGCGGGCTACAGCCCCGATCTGCGCCAGCAGGTCCAGCAGTTGATCGATCGTGGCCAGCTCGGCGCCTGGCTTGAGCAACGTTACCCGTCCGGCGAGCAGCATTCGATCCAGACCGACGCGGCACTCTACGACTACACCCAGCGCCTCAAGCAGCAGCACATGCGCAGTAGCGGGCCGATCAGCAAGGTGTTGTTCGATACCCGCATGCACGTGATCGACAATGCGCTGGGGCAACACCAGTTTGTCAGCCGGGTGCAGGGCGGCAAGTTGAAGAGCAAGAACGCGATCAAGATCTCGGCCATCCTCAAGAGCCTGCCCGAGCCGCTGCTGCGCATGGTGGTGGTGCACGAACTGGCGCACCTGCGCGAGAAGGAACACAACAAGGCGTTCTACCAGCTGTGCCGGCACATGGAGCCGGACTATCACCAGCTGGAGCTGGACCTGCGGCTGTTCCTGACCCTGCGAGACGGCTAGCGCGTTTGCGGGTTGGCGTGCAGCCAGGCGGCCAACTCGGCAACGGCCTGGGGCGCCGTTCTGCTGGCACCGACCCAGCTGCAGGCCAGCATCAGGTTGCGCGGCAGGCCGAAGTTCTCGACCACAAAGCCGTCCGGACACAGCCCCTGCTCATCACGCGGCAGTTGCTCGATCATAGGCTGTTGATCGGGGAAGTACGCCCACACCGGTTTGCCCAGCGCACAGGCAAAGCCCACTTCGAAGACGGTGCCGGAATCCGGCTCGTTACCGCGAAAGTGGCCCAGATTGGCCAGCACCGCGTCGGCGCGGCGCAGGCTGTCGAGGTTGGCCTGACAGATCCAGCCAGCCGGATCGATCAGCCCCTCCGGCAGAGCCGCATCCAGCGGATAGAGCCCTTCCAGCCCATGCGTGGCGCACAGCGCCTTGAGATACTCGCCACGCGCCAGGGCGTCGGGATAGAACACGTCAAAACCGGCCAGATATACCGATGGCACCGGGGATCTCCTGCGTGGATCAGACAAGCGGATTCAGCGTGGCAAGGTCTGCGGCCTGGTCCAGATCGAGACAGACACCGGCATCCTCCACCGCCAGCACCTTAACGCAATCGGCATGGGTGCGCACAATCTCGCGTCCGCCGCGATCACCACTGAGGGTCATCAGCTGCGGCCAGAAGCGCCGCCCGAACAACACCGGATGACCGCGCTGGCCCTGCCAGCTCGGCAGCACAATATCCTCCGGACCACACCGCTGCGCCAACGCTTGCAGGGTGGTCGGCTGGATACACGGCATGTCGGCGAGCAGCACGGCGATGGCATCCGCATCACCATGCCGCAGATGTTCAATACCCAGTACCAGTGAACTGGCCATGCCCTGCGCACTGCGCGGATTGAACAGCACGTCGACCGCCTCCGGCAGCGCCAGCGCTTGCGGGTCATCATCGCTGCGCAGCACCAGAGTTACCGCGCCGAAGGCCGCCAGTGCGTTCTCCAGTGCACGATTGAGTACCGTCTGGCCGCTGGCCAGACGTGCCTGCCGTTTGTCGCCGCCGAAGCGCCGGGAGAACCCGGCGCCAAGCATCAGGGCGGCAACCCCTGGCATCAGGCCTTGGCGTCCAGCAGCATCACTTCGCGCTCGGCAATCAGGCCTGCCAGCGCCTTGCCCATTGCCTGATAGTGCGGCGCCTGACGGTGCGCTTCGATGGCCTCCATCCCGGCCCACTGCTCAACAAACACGAAGCGACTGGCATCGCTGCGGTCGTGGTGCAGCACATAACCTCGGCAACCGGCCTCGGCGCGCGACGGCTCGACCGCGTCGGCAAGGATGGCTGCGACCTGTTCGGCTGCGCCAGGAACGGCGCGCAGCACCGCTACGACGGTAATGATTTCGGACATTTAGTTGCTCTCGATAGTGGAGGGTGCTGGCAAATCCTGCTCGCACCCGTCATGGATATGAATTGCAGAAGGTTCGTGGATGGCAGACCGCCGCTGCTGCAGCTGGCCACCGGCGCGTTCGTTGAGTACTGCTGTGATCTCGCCCAGAATCGCCAGCGCGACGGCTTCCGGGGTATCGCCCCCCAGGTCGAGACCGACCGGGTAATGCAGCCGCTCGACGCCCGGCAAGTTGGCTTGCGCCATGCCGGCCAGCAGCCGCTCGGTGCGCTCACGCGGTCCGAGCTGGCCGATGTAGCACGCCGACGACGCCAGCGCCTGCGCCAGCCACCAGGCATCCTGCTGCAGACTGTGGGTCATGACCACTACCGCCGCGTCGGCCAGCAAATCCTTCAGTGCGAAGCTGTTGTCCAACTGCCCGAGCAACACCGCATCGGCCTCCGGAAAGCGACTGCCCCGGGCAAAATGCGCCCGACTGTCAATCACCGTCACATGCAGGCCCTGCAGTTTGGCCATCCGCACCAGCGGCTGGGCATCGTGCCCGCCACCGAAAATCACCAGCCGCTGCGCCGGGCGCAGGTGCTCGATCAGCACCTCAACCGCGCCACCGGGCTGAAGAAAGCGATGCAACGCAGCACGCCGGGCAGAGCGCGCCAGGCGCAGCAGTGGCAGCAACGGCGCCGACCAGGCATCGGGCAGGCAGCCCAGCAGCTGATCATCGGCAGTCAGAAGCAGTCGCTGCCCGAGCAAATCAGGCTGTGATGCGCTGACGACGGTCGCCACACTGAGTCCAACAGCGCCATTGATCAGCGCCCGGCAGCCATCCAGCAACAGCTGACAGGCCGCGGAATCGACACGCTCGAACAGCAGGTGCACGGTACCGTTGCAGCCGAGGCCAAAACGCACTGCCGCATCGCCATCTTCATCCTCTTCGGCGGTGCTGTAGCTGCGCAGCGCCGGCCCGCGTTCGGTCAACCAGCGCGCCGTGCGCGCCACCTCGGTTTCCAGGCAGCCGCCGCTGACTGTTCCCTCGGTCTGCCCCAGGGGGTTGATCAGCATCCGCGCGCCGGGGCGGCGATAGGCCGAGCCCTCGACCTTGACCACCGTTGCCAGCACCGCATCGTCGCCTTGCAGGGCGGCCTCATCGACCGCCTTGAGCAGCTGTTCCACTGCAGACATCACACCTCCCGCTGTCGGCTCAGTGGCCGGTGTTACCGCGCTTGGCCGCAACATCCTCAGCACTGAGGCTGCCGCCACTCTGACCGAAGTGCTGCAGCACGAAGCTGCCGACCGCAGCCAGTTCGGCATCCTGATAGCCCGCAGCGAAGGATGGCATCTGCTGGTCTACCCGTGCGCCCGGGCCGCCGTGACCGCGCAGCAGGATACCCAGCAGGTTGGTGCCGGCCGGATCATTGACGGTTTTCAGACCGCCGAGCGCGGCAATCGGCGACTGGGTGCCGCTGCCGTCCCAGGCATGACAACCGGCGCAGTTGCCGGCAAACAGCTTGCTGCCGAGCGCACCATCGGCCACCGGGGTCGCATCCGGCACCACCTCGGGCCGGGCGATGCCGGCGGCCTGCGCCGGGGTGCCGAGCAGGTAGGTCGCGATGGCAGACAAGTCGTCCGGGGTCAGATGGCGCAGGCTGTGATTGACAACATCACCCATCGGCCCGCTGGCCACGCCCTTGCCCGGGGCATACCCCTTGCTGAAATAACTGACCAGTTCGGCCGGCGACCAGGCACCGATGCCATAGGTCTCGTCCGAACTGATGTTGTAGGCCTGCCAGCCCTGCACCAGGTTGCCCGCCAGCGGCTGGCTGCTGCTCAGCGCCTGGGCAAAGTTGCGCGGGGTATGGCACTCGCCGCAGTGACCCGGCCCTTCGACCAGATAGGCGCCGCGGTTCCACTCCTCGGACTGGTTCGGATCAGGCTCGAAGCGTTCGTTATCGTGAAATACCAGGTTCCAGAAGAACATGCCCCAGCGCTGGTTGTAGGGGAAACTCAGGGTGTTCTCCGGCACCGTATTGCTGACCGGTTCCAGGCTGAACAGATAGGCCTTGATGGCCTTCACTTCGTCGTCCGGCATCAAGGTGTAGGAGGTGTACGGAAAGGCCGGGTAGTAGCGCTTGCCATCCTTGCCGACGCCCTCATGCAGCGCGCCGAGGAAGTCGGCGTCGGTCCAGTCGCCAATGCCGGTCGCCTTGTCCGGGGTGATATTGGGCGAATACAGCGAGCCAAACGGCAGCTTGAATTCGACGCCCCCGGCGAACGGCTTGCCGCCCGGGACAGTGTGGCAGGCCACACAGTCGGCCGCGGCGGCCAGATACTTGCCACGGGCGATCAGCTCATCGTCAGCGGCCTGCACGGACAGCGCCGAGGCAGCCAGCCCCAGCCCGAGAATCACGGATTTGCTCAGATGCATGGGTTCAGCTCCTTAAACCGGGAAGTAACCAGCGCGGCTCAGCGGCAGACGCCGCAGACGCTCGCCGGATGCAGCGGCCAACGCGTTGAGCAGCGCCGGACCAATCAGTGCAGTCCCGGTTTCGCCGACTCCGCCGGGTGACTCTGTGCTGGGCACAATGTGCACCTCGACGCCGGGCGCTTCACCGATGCGCAACTGCCGGTAGGTGTTGAAATTGCGCTGCTGCACCTGGCCCTGCTCAATCGTGATTTCATTGAACAGCGAGGCCGACAGGCCGAACAGGGTGCCGCCTTCAATCTGCGCCAGCACCGAGGTCGGGTTGGTCACCAGACCGCAGTCGATGGCGCTGACCAGACGTTTGATGCGGATGCCCTTGTCCGCCTGCATTTCCAGCTCGACCACGGTCGCGACGAAGCTGCCGAACACCGCGCTGACCGCAATGCCACGCCCCTGCCCGGCCGGCAACGGCGTTTGCCAGTCGGCCTTCTCGGCAGCCAGCTTGAGCACCGCCTGGGCCCGCGGATGCTTGTCCATCAGCGCCAGCCGGTAGTCGACCGGATCCTTGCCGGCGTTGTGCGCCAGCTCGTCGATAAAGCACTCCACCGCCAGCGTGCTGCGCAGCGGCCCCACTCCGCGCCACCAGGAGACCGGAATCACCTTGGGCTCCTCGCGGATGTAATTGACCTGCAGGCTGTCCAGCGCATAGAGCGGGTCAATGGCCACTTCCACCGCATCGGCATCCACGCCGCTCGCCGGCAGGCTGCCGACATAGCGCGCCAGCACCGACGCGCCGGCAATGCGATGCTGCCAGCCCTGCGGCTTGCCGTCGGCGTCCAGTGCGGCGGTCAGCCGGTCGACGTAGTGCGGACGGTACATATCGTGGGTCATGTCCTCTTCGCGACTCCAGATCAGCTTGATCGGGTAACTCACCTGCCGCGCAATCGCCACCGCCTGGGCGATAAAGTCGTAATCCAGCCGGCGGCCGAAGGCGCCACCAATCAGCTGGTTGTGCACGACCACCTGCTCCGGCTTCAGCCCGGTGATGCTGGCGGCAGTCTGCTGGGCAAACACCGGCACCTGAGTGCCGACCCACAGGTCACAGCCATCCGGGCGCACGTGCGCTACGCAGGTCATCGGCTCCAGCGGCGAATGGGACAGGAACGCCTGTTCGTACACCGCTTCAAAACGGCTGCTGGCCGCCTCCAGCGCTGCTGCAACATCGCCGCTGCTGTGAGCAACCACGCCGTCTGCGCTGGAAGCCTTTTGCAGCGCCGCATCCAGCTCGGGCGAGCTGATCGAGGCGTTCTCGCCCAAATCCCATTCGATCTTCAGCGCCTTGAGCCCCTGCTGACAGGCCCAGTAGTTGGTTGCAGTCACCGCAACAGCGTTATCCAGCGTGACCACATCGCGTACACCCGGTACCTGCCGCGCCGCGCTGGCATCAACCGATTTCAGGGTGCCGCCGTAAACCGGACAGGCCAGGCTGGAGGCAACCAGCATGTCCGGCACCTGCAGGTCGATGGTGAACTTCGCCTTGCCGTTGACCTTGTTCGGGGTATCAATGCGGCGCGCCGGGGTGCCGATCAGGCGGAACTGATCCGGGGTTTTCAGGGTAATGCTGGCTGGCAGCGGCAGGGTGCTGGCCAGATCGACCAGCTCGCCATAGCCCGCCTGACGATCGCCCGGCCCGTAGACCACGCCCTCGCGCGCCTCGCACTGGGCAGGGTCGACCGACCATCGCTGAGCAGCCGCCTGAATCAACAGCAGCCGCGCGGTGGCACCGGCCTCGCGCAGGGGCTGCCAGGCATGCCGTGTGGACGTCGACCCGCCGGTAGCCTGAAATTGCATGATCGAGTCCGTGTAGAGTTCGGCGTCCGGTGGTGCATCCTCGACGCTGACATCAGCCAGTCGCACTTCCAGCTCCTCGGCCAGCATCATGGCGATACCGGTATGCGCCCCCTGCCCCATCTCGATTTTCGGCGAGATGACGGTCACCTTGCCGTCGTGGCCTACGCGCACATAGGCCCCGTAGCCGCGCGGCGTCTGATCACCGAGACGGCCGGCGGCGGTCGCTTCGGCCGCGACGCTGTCCGGGATAAATCGCGGCAACCAAGTGCTGAGCACCAGGCCGCCCATCACTGCGCCGGAGCCTTTCAGGAAGCCGCGCCGAGAGACCTGCCGTGATTGCCTGCTCATGCCTGATCCCCCTTGCCGACGTCCTTGATGGCCGCACGAATGCGGGTGTAGGTCGCGCAGCGACAGATATTGCCCGCCATACCGGCGTCAATCTCCGCATCGCTGGGGTTGGGTTGGCGCTGCAGCAGCGCGGTGGCCGACATGATCTGGCCGGACTGGCAGTAGCCACACTGCACCACCTCGTGCTCCAGCCAGGCCTGCTGCACCTGACTGCCCAGCGCCGACTCGCCAACCGCCTCGATGGTGGTCACCGCACGGCCGGCCAAAGCACCCACCGGCAGCACGCAAGAGCGCACGGCTTCACCGTCCAGATGCACGGTACAGGCGCCGCATTGGGCGATACCGCAGCCAAACTTGGTGCCGGTCAGACCGAGCACATCGCGCACTACCCAGAGCAGTGGCATGTCGGCGGGAACGTCGAGCTCATACCGCTCGCCGTTAACGGACAACTGGATCATAAGTACCTCGTCAGGCAACGCAGGTTATTGGAGTTCCGTTCACTGTAGCATTCGAGGCAGGCATGGGACGTTGCGACGCAGAACGCCCTCAACAAGACGCATGACAAACGCCGGGACAGCTGCCGCCAATGTCGTGAAAAACGGACAGAATGCAGGGAGGATAACCAGCACGACGGCAGGGCCGATAGCACAAAACCCCGAAAGCCTTGCGCTATTGCCCAGCGGCCGGCCCCGTTGGCACTACTGCCCACACTCCCGTTCGGCGACCTCGCGAATCATCGCAATGGCGCGCTTTGCAGGTGGTGACAAACTGCGATCGGCGAGCTGCATCAGGTGGCTGTGCAGACGGTATTGCAGCGCCGGAAGATCAGGCGGCAGCCAGGCCGTCAGGTCAACCAGCGCTTCCTGAGCCAGATCCTCCTGCAGCCAGCCATCCCAGGTAAAAAGCAGGCTGTCAGTGTTAAGCACGGTATGGCGCAACAGGGACAGGCTGTTGCAGCTCATCAACGCCCGTGGCCTGACCTCGGATGACAGCCCCAGCAACGCCAGCAACTGCGGCAAAGAGGCATCATCCAGCAAGGCGGCAGACCAGGGGTAGTCAACCAGCAGCTCGGCCCGAACCGGACGGCCGGCTGACAGCAGCGGATGCTGCGCACGACAATAAATCGCGGTGGCCCGAGACGGCAGTGGCGTGACCGCCAGACCCGGCGGAGGCTGCAACGGCCCGGTACCTCCGACCAGAAACTCGATGCGCTCCTGCTCCAGCAGACGCAGCAGATTCTGCCAGTGGTCGACCTCCACATTCAGCCGCAGCCCCGGGCAATCACGCCGCAGTCGCGGCAGCACCTCCTGCATATAACTGTGCGCTGCCAGCAGACCAACGCCGAAGTTCAGCTCGCCCCCCTCGGCATCGGCCAGAAACTGCGCCGACGCACTCAGGCTCTCGGCCCGTCGCAACAGGTCACGGGCCTGCTCCAGCAGTTGCCTGCCCGCCGCGGTCAGTTGCACGCTGCGGGTTCCCCGGTCGAACAGGCGCAGCTGCAGGTCGTTTTCCAGCGACTGAATGCTGCGGCTGAAAGCTGTTTGCGACAGGTGCGCACGCTTGGCCGCCCGGGAGAAATGCAGCTCCTCGCTGAGCAGAACCATGTGAGTGAGCCGCTTCAGATCAATTAATGAACTCATTGCATCAATAACTCGCAATATATGCATTGGACCTGATGTATAGCACTAACCAATACTGCCACCCAAGGGGCTGCTGCCCAGCCAGCCCGCCAAGAACAACAAGATAAAAGGGGGGACCCCATGAAACGCTCAACCCGATGGCAGCACACCTGCCTGTCCCTGCTGCTCGGCGGCCTGCTGGCCGGCCAGTCAGTGGCGGACCAGCAACCGCTCGACGCCCGCGCCAGCGATCCGAACGTCATGGGCTGGATGCAGGGCTTCCCGCCGGCAGCCGACAAACAGATCAACGCCCGCAACTACCTGCTGTTTCCGCAGACTCGCTGGTCTTTCTCGCATATTCGCCAACTGCTGCCGACGGCGACAGTCGGCCGCGGCACCGGTGCCGTCAGCCCATTGCCCGACGCCCGCCGGGATGACATTGACGCGGTGCAGTTCAAGCTGGCCGACGGCTCGCAGATGAGCTGGGAGCAATCGCTGGCAGCCAATTACACCGACGGCATCGTGGTGCTGCACCGCGGCCAGGTGGTCTATGAGCGGTACTTCGGTGCCCTGCAGGCTGACCGCCCGCACATGGCCTTCTCGGTCACCAAGTCGTTTATCGGCACCCTGGCGGCGATGCTGGTTGAAGAGGGTGTGCTGGACGAGCAGGCTCCGGTCTCGTACTACGTTCCCGAGCTGAAAGACAGTGGCTTTGGCGACGCCACCGTGCGTCAGGTGATGGACATGACCACGGCCATTCGCTATTCCGAGACCTATTCCGACCCGAGCGCCGAAATCTGGGAATACTCAAGGGCCGGCAACCTGATACCGCGCCCGGCCGACTATGACGGCGCCACATCCCTGTACGGTTTTCTGCAGAAGGTACAGCCCGAGGGGCAGCACGGCGAGGTGTTCGCCTACAAGACGGTCAACTCCGACGTCCTCGCATGGATCGTTCAGCGCGCCACCGGCAGTTCCTTCGCCGACCTGTTGCAACAGCGGATCTGGAGCAAGCTGGGCGCCGAACAGGACGCCTACATCGTGGTTGACCAGATCGGCACCCAGTTCGCTGGAGGCGGCCTGAATGCCAGCCTGCGTGACATGGCCAGGTTCGGCGAAACCCTGCGCAACAACGGTCGGTTCAACGGCCAGCAGATCGTCCCGCAAGCCGTGGTTGCCGATATCCGCCGAGGCGGCGATCAAGGCAAATTCGCCCCCGCCGGGTACGCTACCCTGCCCAACTGGAGCTACCGCAATATGTGGTGGGTGTCGAACAACGACCATGGCGTGTTTGCGGCGCGCGGTATCCACGGCCAGACCATCTACGTCGACCCCAAGGCAGAAATGGTGATCGCCCGCTTCGCCTCCAACCCGGTGGCGGCCAACGGCGCCAACGACCCGATCTCGCTACCGGCCTACAACGCGCTGGCACAACACCTGATGCGCCAGCCGTAACAGGACTGGCACAGGCGCCATGCCTGCAAGGTCAGCTTCGCCGGTCGATCCGGTTGCCCCGTAAAAGCACCGCGCCGGATACCAGGGGCATCCGGCGCGGCATGGAAAAAGCCGGGCTACCTGCATCGCACAGGTAGCCGCTGCACTCAACGATCAATCAGGGCAAAGGCGCCCTCACGATCCAGCCGCACCCAGAAGTGCGGCGTGCCTACGGTCACCAGGCCAGCTGCGGTGCTGCACTGGGCATCGACATCAGCCGGCAGGCTGGTCAGATAGCTGCTGTCGTAGTCCAGTGCACTGAGGCACTCGGCTGCTACCACCGGCTCCCAGCCGCCCTCTGCATCATTCCAGCGAGCCAACTGCAGGCTGCTGGCAGCCGCGCCGGACGGCACGTTGAATTGCAGCACGAAGTCATCACCACGCGAATCATCATCCAGCGTCCAGTTGCTGTTGACCCGGCCTTCCGGCAACAAATAGGGCTGTTTGCCCAGCTCGCTGCCATCTCCGTAGCTGCCGGCGAAACCGGTGTCGACGGCCAGGCTCTTCTGCGCCCCACGCGCACCGTTGTAGGTGCCATCCTGGCCCTGAATTCCGCTGACCAGCAGAACCGCACTTTTTGCTCCCTCACGCGCGGCTACCCAGCTGAGCGATACCTGCTTTTTGAGGTCGATGGTTGTCTGGCGGATTTCCACTTCTTCGTCTTCCGTGCCCGCGTTGATCAGGCGCACGCGCTGGCTGTTGTTCAGGTTCGGGTTATAGCTGGCATGGGGAATATGTAGCCAGCGGTAGTAGCGAGCGGCAAGTGCAGAGTTGCTCTGCGCGGTTGAGACACCTGGCTCGACGCTGGTGGTACGGGTGCGGGTGTCGTAGCGATTGAATATACGGTTCTCGCCATCCAGAATCCGCGCTGCCTCTCCCGATCCGGCCACACACAGACTGGTGCGGTAACTTTTGTCATGGGTCATGTTCAACTGATTGCCGGCGGGGATGCTCGCCGGAAACACGATCTTGTCGCAACGCTCGGCGGAGCGGGTAAAGCGGTCGATCAGCTTCCAGTCCGGCGTTGCCAGCTCGCGCATGCCATCTTCGTTGCTGCGAATCGTGTGGCTTTCGTAGTAGGAGCGATAATCGACCAGTGTGCCATTGAACGTCAGAATCGAGGCGTTGACGTCGAGAGTGCCATCGACACTGCCGTCGTTGATTTTGGTCATGACCACCTGCTGGATCAGTTCGCTCTCTCCATAGCGGCTGTCGTAGCCCTTGTAGGACGCGTTACCGCTGACCAGTTCGGTGTAGTGTCCACCGTAGTAGCCCGAAATCAGACTGCGAAGGTACTGATGCTCATGACCGGCGACATAGATGACGTCATTATCGGCAAACAACTGGCGATAATCCTCGTGCACCAGCAGAAACTGCTGATCCCCGGCGGAGGTGTCATAGGCTTCTACCGCACACTCGCGGATGTTGCCGTAACGGCTGCCGACCATGGTGTTATGGGAAGACACGATGATGTGATCAACCTGATCACGGTAGGTTTCGATCATCTCCCGAACAAAGTCATAGGCGAACGGAATCTGTCCGTACGAAACCGTGACAATAAGCACGTTGTCCCGCACCAGGGCATAGTTCTTGTCTGTCTGACCGGCCATCTGAATGGCGTCGTCCGGAATCAGGTCACTGACGTTGTCATACCAGTCCTGATCAGTGCCCTTGATATCGTGGTTGCCCTGCAACGGTAGCATGACGAAGTCATCCCGGTAATCGTCGACAACACTGCGCCACTGGGCATACTCGGCAGGAGTGGCCTCCTCAGACAGATCACCGACAATCAGCAGCAGGTCGACGTCCTGCTCACGGTAAAACTCCATCAACGCGCGCATCGGCATCACCGACGCATTCTGACCTCCGCCCTGGGTATCGGGAATGATCCCGACCCGCAGGGTCGGTGCCTCCGGCGCAACCGGCGGCCCTCCAGCATCGCTGCTGCTACTGCTTTCCGACGAAAGGCAGCCGGTCAACAGACCTGCCGCCAGTAAACAAACCAATCCTGTACGAATAAACATGGCGCATCCTTAACGAACCATATGAGTGAGTCGCAAAGGCTACCGATGCGCTGTGAAAGCCCCGAGACAGAGCGGTTACACTCTGATCACAAGAATGTTGCATGGAGCAGCGGAGTTACCGCACGAAGCGATAGAAGAGGTTGGGCTCGCTGACGACAAACAGCTCGCCGCGGCTATCCAGCACCACGCCTTCCGGCTGTGGGATGTCGGCATCAAGGCCGCCACCAGCCCGCAGGCTGCGGCGGTCGAGAAGCGCCCCGTCAGAGCCCAGTTCAAACACCACCTGCGACTCATCACTGAGCAGCAACAGGTGGCCGCTGTCAGGCTCGACGGTGATGGCGGAAAGGTCTTTTGACACACCGGCGGCATCGACCCAGGCACTCAGATCCCGGATATCGAGTTGCAGATTTCCAGCCAGGGTGGGACGCAGGCCGCTGATGCGGTAGAGCTGCTGGGCGTCACGTTCCTTGACCACGTAAATCAGATCACGCCGGTGGTCGTAAGCGGCACCTTCAAAACCCTTGTTGTCATCCGACAAGGCCAGTCCCAGCGTCAGTTGCCGCGCCTGATCACGCCTGATCGGGGCAGGATGCGCGGGAAGACGGACCACATTCAACCGCTGCACCCGCTCTTCAACAATCAACAGCAGCCCGTCGCCCAGCCAGGCCAGATCTTCCGGGTCCTCGAAGCCGATCAGTGGATAGAGGCCAAGCAGCCGGCCCTGTCGGTCAAGGGCCAGTACCTGAACAGGGCCCGCGTTGGTGATCGCCAGCAGCCGGTCGTTATCGGCATCGTGGGTGATGCCGGACAGGTCATTGCCGATGCCGGCAATGACCTGTGCCTGATGCTTCACCCGGTAATCCGCAAGCCCGAACACGCCGCGCCCGTCGCTGATCGCCGCACCGCTGAAGCGGAATCCGGTCAACTCGACCAGCGTGTATCGCCACGCAAAGACTGCCGCCATCACACTCGCGGCAAGCAGCAGTAACAGCAGGCGTTGCGGCCAGCGTCTGCGCCTGAGCGGCCCGCCCCATTCAAGCGTGCCCGACATGGGGACGCCCCTTGCTGTTATGCCGCTTCATCCAACCTGCTCCTGTTCGCTGTCGGACCGATACTAGGCGACAGCGGTGACAGGGCAGTGACAGTGCAGTGCTGGCTAGCGGAACGGCGGCTCGTCGAAACTGCGCAGCTTGCGCGAATGCAGCGAATCGAGCTGGCTGCGCATCAGCTCCAGCGCATGAATGCCGATATGCAGATGCTGGGTCACGGCGCGCTCGTAAAAGGCGCCCGCCGCGCCCGGCAGCTTGATCTCGCTGTGCAGTGGCTTGTCCGATACACACAGCAAGGTGCCGTAGGGCACCCGCAGACGGTAACCCTGAGCCGCGATGGTGCCGCTCTCCATGTCGACCGCAATCGCCCGCGCCAGATTGATCAGTGGCCGTTCCTGGGCCCAGCGCAGTTCCCAGTTGCGGTCGTCATAGGTCAGCACCGTGCCGGTGCGCAGACGGCGCTTGAGGTCATCGCCCTGCTCGCCCGTCACGTCGGCTGCCGCCTGCTGCAGCGCCTGTTGCACCTCGGCCAGCGCCGGCAGCGGAATGTTCGGTGGCAGCACCCGGTCGAGGATACCGTCGCGGCGCATGTAGGCATGCGCCAGCACATAGTCGCCGATGGTCTGCGACTGACGCAGGCCGCCACAGTGGCCGATCATCAGCCAGCAGTGCGGCCGCAGCACGGCCAGATGGTCGGTGATGTTCTTGGCGTTGGACGGGCCCACGCCGATATTGACCAGGGTGATGCCTTCGCTTGGGCTATTGCCCTGCAGGTGATAGGCCGGCATCTGGAACCGGTGCCAGACCACCGACTCGATGATCGCCTGCATCTCACCTTCGGACATGCCGCGTTCAACCACCACGTTACCGGGCAGCACCATGCGCTGGAAGCGCGAGTCGGCCTGCAGCATGTTCAGCCCGTGGCGGATGAACTGATCCACGTAGCGGTGATAGTTGGTCAGCAGAATCCACGGCTGTACATGCCGCCAGTCGCTGCCGGTGTAATGCACCAGACGGCGCAGCGAAAAGTCGGTGCGGGCGGCGTCAAACAACGCCAGCGGCAGCGGGTCCTGGTTCTCCCAGTCATACAGCCCATCAGCGGTGCCATCGTTGGCGGCGGACAGGTCGGTACTCGGGAACACCCGCGCCAGCTCGGCAGCGGTCACGCCCGAGGCGCCCAGTTCGTCACCCTGCTCGACCACATACGGATAGGGAATATTGGCCTGACTCGGGCCCACTTCCACAGTGACGGTAAAGTCGGACATCAGTGGCCGCAGCTGATCCAGCAGGTAGGTACGGAAGGCGTCCGGCTGGGTCACGGTTACCGCGTAGGTGCCGGGCACCTGTACCTTGGCGTAGGCGCGCACACTGCTCGGCACTTCACCCTGGCAGTGATAGGTGAGCCGCAGCTCAGGGTAGCGGAACGCGCAGTGCGCGGCACTTGGCGGAGTGCGATCCTTGAGGTACTGCTTGAGAGCGCTGCGCAGCGCATTGGTGGCCTGCTGGTAAAGCATGGCCAGGCGGTCGACCGCCGCTTCCGCGGAATCGACCTTTACAAAATCGTCAGGACAAACTTGATTCACGAGGTGCCTCTGGGTTGTTCACGTGCCCCCATATTGCGCCCTCAGTGCGGTCTGCAACAAGCGATGGCCGCACATTCCGGCCAGTCACTCTGACAACAGCGGGCACAACCGGGCCAGCCTGCCGGACAGGGCGCGTCAAGCAGGCAAGGGCAAAAACGAGGCCAAGCTCAGCTGCCGGTCTTGTCCTTGATGACGTCGCTGGTGCCGTTGCTCTTGACCGACTCGATGCCCTTCTCGCAGCTGGCCGCCGCGGAGTACATCTGGCTGGTGCCGATCACCTGATGATTGGCCGCCTTGAGATTGAAGAAATGGCGTCCGTCCTTTGCCTCCTTGCGCTCATAGCGCCCATCCTCCGTGCAATTTTTCTGTACTGACGCGATGCCGTTCTCGGCGCTGGCGCGGGTCTTGTACAGCTCACTGGTGAGGATGGTTTCAGCGTTTCCCGCCTTGAGGACAAAGCGGAACTGCCCGTCCGTGCTGTTGCTCAATTCATACCAACCGGCCATATGAAGCACTCCTTATCCAACGTCGGTGGACTAGCTGCGCATCCGCCCGGATGCGGACGACCTGGTCAGTATAGACAGGAAATACGTACTGTCTCGCAATCGAGACCTATCAATATTGCCGAGACGGAATAACTGCCGGCGTAGACGGTTCAAGCCCCAGCGCTGCTGCCCGCTGAGCGGCACGCCAGTGCGACGGCGAGACGCCGGTCCAGCGCTTGAAGGCACGGGAAAAGCTGGCCGCTTCGCTGTAGCCCAACTGCACGGCAATGGCATCCAGCACGAGGTCACTGTCGCCCAGCAGGCGTTCAGCCAGGCGCGCGCGCACCCGCTCATCGAGCTGGCGAAAGGGTTGTCCCTCGGCCGCCAGCCGGCGATGCAGCGAACGCTCGGATATACCCAGCGCCGCCGCCACCTCGACGGCGGCGGGAGGTTCACCCGAATGGCTGATCAGCACCTGAAGAACCTGCCGCGCGAACGGCGACACCACGTCTTCAAGCCCATCACACAGTTGCCGGCACAGGGCCGCACAGGCATTGCGGGTAAGCTCGTTGGCGAGCGGCAGGGCGCTGGTCAGGTCCGCGTCCGCAATCAGTACTGCGTTACTGGCAGCACCCATTACCACCGGGCATTCGAAGTAGGTTTCGTAACACTCGGCGGTGGCAGGGCGCGACAGCGCCAGCTCCACCCGAACCGGCACAAAGGGGCGCTGCAGCAACTCACCGAAGATGCGCTTCCAGACTGCCAGCCCGCGCTCGGCAACCATATCCTGTGCATCCGGCGGCAGTACCTTGTGGTCCAGGCTCATGCGCACGCCACCGTCAAAGGGCTGCAACTGAATCGGACAGATCGACAGCGTCAGTTCACGAAACTGGGTACTGACCACCAGTGCCTCATGCAGATTGCGACAGGCCAGCATGGTGTAGCCGAGCAGCCCCAGACTGGTCAGTTGATAACGACTGCCCACCAGCAGCCCGAGACCGGGTTCCGGCGCCAGCGCCACCAGATTGCGGATCACGACCAGTTCCTGCCAGCGCTGTATCCTGGCCCCGGCACTCAGCACGCCCTCGTCCAGCCCGCTGCCCTGCAGACACGCTTCAACGGAACAGCCAAGACTGCGCGCGGTGTTCAGCAGATGGCGCACGTTGGTGGCATCACGTACTTCACGCCAGTTCATACAACCTCGTGGCAGTTATTATCATGTCATGGCAGAAATTATCATGGATAGCCACCGCGCACAGGCGCAATCTTGCCTGGCAGAACAAAAACATCAACAACAAGACAGACCACTGCAGGTGACAGCCATGCCCGAGTTCTTCTACACCACGGCGAAAAATAATCAGGCCCGCTCCAGCAACCATTTCCGCACCGTACCGGTGGCCGGCTCACTGGGTGCAGACATCTACGACATCGACCTCAACAACCTCAGTGACGCCGGACAGGCCGATCTGCGCCAGGCACTGATGGACCATGGCGTGCTGTTCATCCGCGACCAGAACCTGAGCGTCGAGCAGCTCGAAGCCGTGACGCTGCGTTTCGGCAAGTTCGGCAAGGAACCCTATGTGCAGCCGATGGCCGATCATCCGCATGTGGTGCATGTGCTCAAGGAAGCCGGCGAAGGCAGCCCATTCGTGTTCGGCGGCGCCTGGCACAGCGACTGGTCATTCCAGGAGCGGCCGCCGGCCTTCACCCTGCTGTACGGCCACGATGTGCCGGAAAGCGGCGGCGACACCCTGTTCAACAACATGTACCTGGCCTGCGAGTGGCTGTCTCCCACCCTGCGCAATCTGCTGCGCCAGCTCGACGGCATCCACACTCCCGAGTTCGGTTACGGCCCGAAGGCCGTACACAACGCCGGCATCGAGAACATGCAGATCCGCTTCGGCGAAAACGTCGATGAAGATGTCCGCACCCATCCGATGATCATTCGCCACCCGGAAACCGGCCGCGAGGTACTGTTCGCCAATCCGGCCTATACCCTCGGCATCGCCGGCATGAAGCCGGAGGAGTCACGCCCGCTGCTCGACTACCTGTTCAGCGTCGCCGCCGCCCCGGCCTTTACTTGCCGCATGCGCTGGACGCCGGGCACACTGGCGATCTGGGACAACCGCTGCGTCTGGCATCAGCCCATTTCGGACTACTTCGGCAAGCGCCGCGAGATGTTCCGCACCACGGTTGTCGGCGAAAAACCGAGCCGGGGAGAAACGGCATGAGTCATATAGAACAGGCCGCAGAGGCGCTGCTGGAAGCCCGCAGCAGCGGAATGCCGCGCGGCTCGATCGCCACCGAGTATGCCCTGACCGACCTGGCGTCCGCCTACGCGGTACAACACGCGCTGATCGCCCGCCAGCTGAACGGCGCGCGGCCGGCCGGTTACAAGCTGGGGCTGACCGACGCCCGGGCCCGAGCGGCACTCGGCGTCGCCGAACCGCTGCGCGGCGTGCTGCTGGCGGCCAACGAATATAACGACGGCGCCACCCTGCGCCACGCTGACTTTATCGCGCCGCGACTGGAGGTTGAGGTTGCGATGCGCCTGGCTCGCGATATCGAAGATCCTCTGGCCGATCGCGCCGAACTGATCGCGGCGCTCGAAGGTGTGATGCCCGCGCTGGAGGTTTGCGACTCAGCCTATGAGGGCTGGCCGAAGTCTCTGGCTGATGCGGTAGCCGACAACCTGTCCTTTGGTGCCCACGTGCTGGGCCAGTGCGTTGCAGCAGACAGCGTGCAGCTGGATGACCTGCCGGTGGCTCTGACGCTCAACGGCGAAAAGGTGGGCAGCGGAAACACCGGCAGCAGCATGGGCAACCCGTTGGATGCAGCCCTGTGGCTGATCAATCAAATGGTCACTGCCGGGCAGCACCTGCGCAACGGTGACGTCATCATGACCGGCGCGCTGGCGGGCATGCAGCCGGTTGCTGCCGGCGATCTGGCCGAAGTAGAGATGGGCACGCTGGGCAGTTTGAGCTGTCGTTTCAGCGGCTGAGCGGTGCAACGGGGGGTACGTGCTGACGTATCCCCGGACAAATCGCAGGCAAGAAAAAACCCCGCCGAGGCGAGGTTTTGCAGAAAGGATCCTGATCATCCCTAATGTGTTGTGCCTCCGAGGCACCGTCCCTGTTCCCTGTTGTTCTGGTCGCTTCCTGCGATGCTCCTAGCGCTTTTGATACTACGCAGCATCGCAGGGTGTGCCCATAGGCCAACGCCAGCACAAAGCGTAAGCAAATGCTTACATCGGGTCATCAGGCCCCGACCAGGTCGGCGGCCTGACCCGGCTCAGCCCTGGTGATAGCCGGTAACCCGCTCAACTTCTTCCTTCGAGCCGAGGAACACGGCAACCCGCTGGTGCAGGGACTCCGGCTGAATATCGAGAATACGCTGATTGCCGTTGGTCGCGGCGCCACCGGCCTGCTCGATCAGCATCGACATCGGGTTGGCCTCGTACATCAGGCGCAGTTTGCCCGGCTTCTCCGGCTCGCGGCCATCGCGCGGGTACATGAATACGCCGCCACGGGTAAGAATGCGGTGCACATCGGCGACCATGGAGGCAATCCAGCGCATGTTGTAGTTCTTGTTCAGCGGCCCCTCGACGCCTGCCAGCAGTTCGTCAACATAGCGCTTGACCGGTGCTTCCCAGTGACGCTGATTGGACATGTTGATTGCGAACTCGGCGGTACTGGTCGGCACCTTGAGATTTTCGTGAGTCAGGAAGAAGCTGCCCATCTCCCGATCCAGAGTAAAGCCCATGACGCCATCGCCCAGGGTCAGCACCAGCATGGTCTGCGGGCCATAGATGGCGTAACCGGCAGCCACCTGCTCGGTACCCGGCTGCAGGAAGGCGTGCTCATCGAGGCTGCCGGTCTGCTCGACATACTTGTCAGGGCAACGCAGCACGGAAAAGATGGTACCGACCGAGACGTTCACGTCGATATTACTGGAGCCATCCAGCGGATCGAACACCAGCAGGTAGGCACCTTTGGGATACTGCCCCGGAATCTGATAGGCATTGTCCATTTCCTCGGACGCCATGCCGGCCAGGTGGCCGCCCCACTCGTTGGCCTCCAGCAGGATTTCATTCGAGATCACATCAAGCTTTTTCTGCACTTCACCCTGGACGTTCTCGGTACCCATGCTGCCCAGCACACCACCAAGGGCACCCTTGGATACGGCATGGCTGATTTCCTTACAGGCGCGCGCCACCACCTCGATGAGGAAACGCAGGTCGGCGGGGGTATTGTGACTGCGCGTCTGTTCGATCAGGTAGCGGCTGAGAGATACACGGGACATGAGCAAGCTCCGGGGAGAGAAAAGTAAAATCGCGCACAGTTTACCCGCTCCGGCAGCGCTTCGCCTCCTGAATAGGTCCGACGACAGCAACAATGCCGCGCAGAAACGAAAAAGCCCCGCCGAAGCGGGGCCTTTCGTGGCACGATCCGAGTTAGAACTGATCAGCTGTAAGCAGATACAGTGCATCACTGCCCGCCTTGACCGACGAGGTCAGCGAGTGGATACGCGGCAACAGACGGGCGAAGTAGAAACGCGCAGTGCCCAGCTTGCTCACGTAGAACTCGTCTTCCGCCTGCTTGGCCATGGCGGTACGCGCCATCAGTGCCCACATGTAGGCATAGGCGGTGTAACCGAAGGCCTGCAGATACTCGACCGAGGCCGCGCCGATTTCATTCGGGTTACCCTTCGACTGCTCGATAACCCAGGCGGTGAGTTCGTCGAGGTTGCCGATGGCCGCTTCCAGCGGGCCGGTGAACTCGGACAGAGAAGCATCTGCACTGGCAATGAAGGCTTTGACCTCGTCGCTGAAGTGCTTGTAGAACGCCCCACCGCTGCCGACGATCTTGCGGCCCATCAGGTCCAGCGACTGGATTCCGTTGGTACCTTCGTAAATCTGGGTGATACGGCAGTCGCGGATCAGCTGTTCCTGACCCCACTCACGGATAAAGCCGTGGCCGCCGAAGATCTGCTGGCCGTGCACTGTGGTTTCCAGCCCCATGTCGGTGAGGAATGCCTTGGCAACCGGCGTCAGCAGTGCAACCAGTTCCTCGGCGCGCTTGCGGGTAGCCGCATCCTCGCTGTACTTGGCGGTATCGAGCTGCATGGCAACGTAGCTGGAGAAGGCGCGACCGCCTTCATTCAGCGCTTTCATGGTCAGCAGCATGCGACGCACGTCCGGGTGAACGATGATCGGGTCGGCAGCCTTGTCCTTGTTGACCGGGCCGGTCGGCGCACGGCTCTGCAGACGATCACGGGCGTACTCGATGGCATTCTGGTAGGAGCGCTCACCCAGCGACAGGCCCTGAATGCCTACACCCAGGCGCTCGTAGTTCATCATGGTGAACATCGCATTGAGGCCCTTGTTCGGCTCGTCGACAATCCAGCCGGTAGCGCCGTCGAAGTTCATCACACAGGTGGCAGAGGCCTTGATGCCCATCTTGTGCTCGATGGAGCCGCAGGACAGGGAGTTCCTCTCACCCAGCGAACCATCGTCATTGACCATGACCTTGGGCACCAGGAACAGCGAAATACCCTTCGGGCCAGCCGGTGCGTCAGGCAGCTTGGCCAGTACCAGGTGAATGATGTTCTCGGTCAGATCGTGTTCACCACCGGTGATGAAGATCTTGGTACCGGAAATCTTGTAGCTGCCGTCAGCCTGCGGCTCGGCCTTGGTGCGAATGATGCCGAGGTCGGTGCCGCAGTGCGGCTCGGTCAGGCACATGGAGCCTGCCCAGGTACCGGCATACATATTCGGCAGGTACTTTTCCTTCAGCTCTTCGCTGGCGTGGTTGAGGATCGACAGGCAGGCACCGGAGGTCAGCATCGGATACAGACCGAAAGACAGGTTGGCCGAGTTGACCATTTCCTCGACCTGGGCACCGATGACCTTGGGCATGCCCATGCCACCAAACTCGGGCGCCCCGCTGACACCAACCCAGCCGCCTTCGGCGTAGGTCTTGTAGGCTTCCCGGAAGCCGGCCGGCGTCGTTACGGCGCCATTGTTCCAGGAGCATCCTTCCTCGTCGCCACTGCGATTCAGCGGTGCGACCACACCACCGGTTACCTTGCCGGCTTCTTCCAGAATCGCGGCTGCGGTGTCTTCGTCAACAATCTCGGCAAGACCGGGCAGCTCGGCCCAGAGCTTGGAGATCTCGAAGACCTCGTTGAGAACGAAGCGCATGTCGCGCAGGGGAGCTTTATAGTCGGCCATGGATATCTCCTCATGATTCAGTGCCGGGATATACCGGCGCAGGCGGGAGATTGTATATCGACAACAAAAAAACCTGTAGCGTCTTTTTATGACTTTTTATTATTGATTGGTCACCATAAGCAACATCAGCAGATCAGGGTCAGACGTGCCAAGCATTACCCAAAGCCTGCACGCCAGACAATAAAAAACCCCGGCAAGCCGGGGTTTCCTGGACCAACGGATGGATCAGAACTGCTCGACAGCAATATCCATCAGAGTAGAGGCACCGGCACTCAGCGCCTCGGCGTGCGCCTGGGCGCGCGGCAGCAGACGCTGGTAGTAGAACGCCTGGGTCGCCAGCTTGCCCTTGTAGAAGTCGACCTCGGTGGTGCCGGCATCCAGCTTGGCCTGAGCGACCAGTGCCATCTTCAACCAGAAGTAGGCGTGCACAACGTAGCCGGAGAACGCCAGGTAATCAACGGACGCTGCGCCCACTTCCTCGGGGTTCTGCATCGCCTTCATACCAACGGCGGTAGTCAGCTCGCCCCACTGGGTGTTGAGCTGGGCCAGTTTCTTGGCGTACTCGCCAAAGGTGGCGTTGCCTTCCACTTCCTTGCACAGCAGGTGAACCTGCTTGGTGAAGGTTTTCAGCAACTTGCCCTGGCTACCCAGCACCTTGCGACCGAGCAGGTCGAGGGCCTGAATGCCGTTGGTGCCTTCATAGATCTGGGCGATACGGCAATCACGCACCTGCTGCTCCTGCCCCCACTCACGGATGAATCCGTGACCGCCGAAGATCTGCTGACCCAGCAGGGTCGCCTCCAGACCGGTGTCGGTCATAAAGGCTTTGCAGATCGGCGTCAGAAACGCCAGCTGGGCCTCGGCATCGGCGCGAGCTTCTTCTTCGGCGGCATAATGCGCCTGATCCAGCAGCTTGGCAGTGTGGTAAGCCAGCGCGCGGTTACCTTCGTTGAACGCTTTCATGGTCAGCAGCATGCGACGCACGTCCGGGTGAACGATGATCGGGTCAGCCGCTTTTTCCGGGGCAGCCGGGCCTTTGAGCGAACGCATCTGCAGGCGGTCCTTGGCATAGGCCAGAGCCGACTGATAGGACGCTTCACCGTGACACAGCCCCTGCATGCCGGTACCCAGACGGGCGTGGTTCATCATGGTGAACATGCAGTTCAGACCCTTGTTGATGTCGCCGATCAAAAAGCCGGTAGCATCGTCAAAGTTCATGACGCAGGTAGCGGAGGCCTTGATGCCCATTTTGTGTTCGATGGAGCCGCAGATCAGGCTGTTGCGCTCGCCCACTTCGCCGTTGGCGTCCGGCAGGAACTTGGGCACGATGAACAGCGAGATACCCTTGGTGCCAGCCGGGGCATCAGGCAACTTGGCCAGGACCAGGTGGACGATGTTTTCGGCCATGTCGTGCTCGCCGCACGAAATGAAGATCTTGGTACCGGTGACCTTGTAGGTGCCGTCAGCCTGCGGCACGGCGCGGGTCTTGATCAGGCCCAGGTCGGTGCCGCAATGCGGCTCGGTCAGACACATGGTGCCGGTCCAGGTGCCGGGGGTCAGCTTGCTCAGGTACAGGTCTTTCTGCGCCTGGGTACCGTGCGCTGCAATCGCCGCAGCACAGCCGTGGGACAGGCCCGGGTACATGCTGAACGAGTAGTTGGCCGAGGCAACCATCTCGCTGATGATCAGACCCAGCGAGGACGGCAGACCCTGTCCACCGTATTCCGGCGATGCGGTCATCGAGCCCCAGCCGTTCTCGCAGTAGGCCTGATAGGCTTCCTTGAAGCCCTTCGGAGTGGTAACCACACCATTTTCGATATGGCAGCCTTCTTCGTCCCCGCTGCGGTTGAGTGGAGACAGCACCTGGTTGGTGAACTTGGCGCCCTCTTCGAGGATCGCGCTGACCAGATCAGGGGTGGCATCTTCCAGACCATAGGCAGCATAGCTGCCGGTCATGTCCAGCAGTTCATCCATGACGAAGCGCATATCGCGCAAGGGGGCGTTATATTCAGGCATGTCGACTCTCCAGGGGGCGCCAGACAGAACTGGCAGCATGGTTTCATACAGGTGTTTGAACACTAGGGATGCCCGTCCCTGTGGTCAAGGTTTTGGCTCGTCCATTACCCCGCCTGATGGAGAGCCATAACACCGGAAGCATCCTGCTGTAGCATGGGCACTGCATCCATTGCTTCGGGAACCCGCTGTGTCCACTCTGGCCGATCTGCACTTTGACAACCGCTTCGCCGCACTGGGCGATACCTTCTCCAGCAAGGTCCTGCCCGACCCATTGCACAACCCGCGACTGGTGGTATGCAGCGAGGATGCCTTGCGGCTGCTCGATCTGGATCCGGCCGAAGCAAGAGACCCGCTGTTCATCGAGCTGTTCTCGGGCCACAAGCTGTGGAGCAGCGCCGAACCACGGGCAATGATCTATTCCGGCCACCAGTTCGGCGCCTACAACCCGCAGCTTGGCGATGGCCGCGGCCTGCTGCTGGGCGAGGCGGTAAACCAGGCCGGCGAGCATTGGGATCTGCACCTCAAGGGTGCCGGCAGCACGCCCTACTCGCGCATGGGCGACGGCCGTGCGGTACTGCGCTCGTCGATCCGCGAGTTCCTCGCCAGCGAGGCGCTGCATGCACTTGGCATCCCCAGCAGCCGCGCCCTGTGTGTGACCGTCGGCGACAACCCGGTCTACCGCGAACGGGAAGAGCGTGGCGCCATGCTGCTGCGCCTGGCGCGCTCGCATATTCGCTTCGGCCACTTCGAGTACTTTTATTACACCCGCAAACACAACGAGCTGCGCCAGTTGCTCGATTTCACCCTCGACACCTGCTACCCCGACTGCCGCAACCAGCCGGAACCCGAGCTGGCGATGTTTCGCAGTGTGCTCCAGCGCACTGCCGAGATGATCGCCCACTGGCAAGCCTGGGGTTTCTGTCACGGGGTGATGAACACCGACAATATGTCGATTCTGGGCATTACCTTCGACTTCGGCCCTTACGCCTTCCTCGACGCCTTCGATGCACGGCATGTCTGCAACCACTCCGACCACGAAGGCCGCTATGCCTTCCATCGGCAGCCGATGATCGCGCAGTGGAATCTCGCCTGTCTGGCTCAGGCGCTGACGCCGTTTATTGCGGTCGATACGCTGAAAGCCGAGCTGGCGCAGTTCATGCCGACCTTCGAGCAGCACTATCTGACGCTGATGCGCCGACGACTCGGCTGGGGCGACGCCCACCCGGAAGACGTCGAGCAACTGGACGCACTGCTGCAACTGATGCAAACCAGTGGCGCCGATTACCACCTGACCCTGCGCAAGCTGGCCGAAGACAACCCGTTGGTGCGTGATCAGTTCATCGACCGCAGCGCTTTCGACAACTGGTATCGCGAGCACCAGCGCCGTTGCCAGGCCAGCCCGGCCGCGCGCCAGGCCGCCAACACGCTGTATGTGCTGCGCAACTATCTGGCGCAGAACGCCATCGCCGCCGCCGAACAGGATGACTTCGATGAAGTACGTCGCCTGCACCACATCCTGCGCCGGCCGTTCGAGCCACAGCCCGGTGCCGATGCCTATGCGGCGACGCCGCCGGACTGGGGCAGGCATCTGGAAATCAGCTGTTCATCCTGAGCCTCGCTTATTCCTTGCAAGCATATAAAAATCAGTTTTTGTGCTTGGACAAATATAGCGCCACCTCTTAATGTGACGCCCTGCAAGGGTCCAAGCATGGACCCGATACCTCACGAGAGAGTTCGGTACCGATGAGCTGGGATTCACTGCCACTGATTGGCGTGGCACTGCTGTTGTGCTGGGTGTTCTACGCGTTCGCACGGGAAAGGTTCAGCCCCGACGTGGTGGTCGGCATCGCCGTTGCCGTGCTGCTGGTCAGCCAATTGCTGAGCCCGGCCGAGGTAATGGGTGTGTTGTCGAACAGCGCGCCCATTACCATCGCCTGCATGTTTATTCTGTCTGCCGCGCTGGAGCGCACCGGTTGCGTTGAAACCCTGGGCAACTGGCTCGCGCGCATGGGCGGGGGCAGCCAGTGGCGCACCCTGTTCAGCCTGATGATGACCGCCCTGCTGCTGTCGACCTTTATCAACAATACCCCGGTGGTCGCGATTCTCACGCCGGTCGCCATCGCGCTGGCCACCGGAATTGGCAGCAAGCCTTCAAAAATGCTGATCCCGCTGTCCTACGCCACCATTTTTGGCGGCACCATGACCATGATCGGCACCTCGACCAACATTCTGGTCGACGGTGTAGCCCGGCAAATGGGCATGGAGCCCTTCGGCATGTTCGACATTACCCTGCCCGGCCTGATTCTGGCCGGTATCGGTATGGCCTTCGTGCTGCTGATTGGTCACCGCCTGCTGCCGGAACGCGAGAGCCTGTCGCGCCAGCTGCGCCCGGATCAGTCCCGTACGTTCATGACCGAGCTGCTGGTACCGCACGACTCGCCGGTGATTGGCCAGACCATCAGCCAGGCCAACCTGAACGGCAACAGCGGTATCCGGGTGCTGAAAATCTTCCGTGGCGACGACGAACTGTCGACCCCGCTCAACGACACCCGGCTGCTGGCCGGCGACCGGCTGGTGCTGCATGCCGGCATGCGCGACTTCGTCGAGCTGCGCCAGAACGGCCTGCTGGCGATCAACCGCCCGGACAGCTTCGAGACCATCTCGACCCGCGACGTATTGCTGGCCGAGGCCATCGTCGGCCGTAACTCACGCTACAGCCACCGTCCGATGCGCGACCTCAACCTGACTGCGCGCTACGGTATTCACGTGCTGGCAGTGCATCGCCATAACGAGAATATCCAGGACAACCTGGACGACTTCGAGCTGCAATTCGGCGACGTCATGCTGGTCGAAGGTACTCCCGCACAGATCAAGAAGTTTGCCGACAACGGCGAGCTGATCAGCCTCAACTCGGTACAGGAACGCGCCTACCGCCGCGACAAGGCGCCGATTGCCATCGCCGCCGTGCTGGCCGTGATGGTGCTGGCCGCCTTCAAGGTCATGCCGATCGAGGGGCTGGCAATGATCGCCGCCGCACTGGTAGTTGCCACCGGCTGCCTGGATACCGAGGACGCCTACAAGGCCATCGACTGGCGCATCCTGACCCTGATCTTCGGTATGCTGGCGATCAGCATCGCAATGAACAAGGTCGGCCTGGTCGACACCGTAGTCAGCCACGTCATGACCCTGGCACCGCTGCTTGGCCCGCTGTTCATGCTGTCGTTCATCTACCTGCTGACCTCGGTGCTTACCGAAGTCGTCAGCAACAACGCGGTCGCTGTACTGGTTACCCCGATTGCCATTGGTGTAGCCCAGCAACTCGGTGCCGACCCGACGCCCTTTGTGGTCGCCGTGATGTTCGCTGCCAGCGCCAGCTTCGCCACCCCGATCGGCTACCAGACCAACACCTTCGTCTACAGCGCCGGTGGCTACCGGTTCGCCGACTTTATGCGTATCGGCGTACCGCTGAACCTGATCATGTGGGCAGCCGGCTCGCTGATCATTCCGCTCGTCTGGCCGCTGTTTCCCTAGCGCGCAGGCGCGCGCGAGCTGCAAGCTGCAAGCTGCAAGGCGGATGGCCGCCCCCTGCAAGCGCAGTCAGGATGAATTGGCCTACAGGCAGTCAAACGCTTTTTAGCATTCAGGGTGCTATCCCAACCAAAAGAAAACCCGCGCGATTCAACACCGCGCGGGTTTTGCTTGTGGCTTATGGCTTGCCGCTTGCGGCTCAGCTCCCGCAAAGCGGGAGGTGACTAAAGCGAAGCGTCGAGCGCCTGCGACAGGTCGGCCAGGATGTCGTCGATATGTTCGATACCGATCGACAGGCGCACCATGTCACGCGGCACGCCGGCCTTGGCCAGCTCCTCGTCGTTCAGCTGACGGTGGGTAGTGGAGGCCGGGTGGCAGGCCAGTGACTTGGCGTCGCCGATATTGACCAGTCGCACCACCAGGTTGAGCGCGTCGATAAAGCGCGCGCCGGCTTCCTGCCCGCCTTTGATCCCGAACGACAGTACCGACGCCGGCTTGCCGCCCATATAGCGTTTGGCGAGGGCGTGCTCGGGGTGATCTTCCAGCCCGGCGTACTGTACCCAGGCGACCTGCGGGTGATTCTTCAGGAACGCGGCCACCGCCATCGCGTTGTCGCAGTGGCGCTCCATGCGCAGCGCCAGCGTTTCCAGCCCCTGCAGGATCATGAAGGCGTTGAACGGCGACAGCGCCGCGCCCATGTTGCGCAGCGGCACAACGCGGCAGCGACCAATGAAGGCGGCCGGGCCGAAGGCCTCGGTATAGACCACGCCGTGATAGGACGGGTCGGCGGTATTGAGCAGCGGGAAACGTTCCGCGTTCTCGGCCCACGGGAAACAGCCACCATCGACAACGATGCCGCCCAGAGTGGTACCGTGACCACCCATGTATTTGGTCAGCGAGTGGACCACGATGTCCGCGCCGTGCTCAAACGGGCGGCACAGTGCCGGTGTGGCCACGGTGTTATCGACGATCAGCGGGACGCCGTGGCGGTGAGCCGCGTCGGCCAGCGCCTGAATGTCGATGACGTTACCGGACGGGTTGCCGATGGATTCGCAGAACACCGCCTTGGTGCGCGCGTCGATCAGGCTTTCCAGTGCGGCGATGTCGTCGTGGGCGGCAAAGCGGGTCTCGATGCCCTGACGCGGCAGAGTGTGGGCAAACAGGTTGTAGGTGCCGCCATACAGCTTGGCCACCGACACGATATTGTCGCCGGCTTCGGCCAGCGTCTGGATCGCATAGGTAATCGCGGCCATACCGGAGGCCACCGCCAGCGCACCCACGCCGCCCTCGAGCGCGGCAACCCGCTGCTCCAGCACATCGTTGGTCGGGTTCATGATGCGGCTGTAGATGTTGCCAGGCACCTTCAGGTCGAACAGGTCGGCACCGTGCTGGGTGTTGTCAAAGGAGTACGAGGTGGTCTGATAGATCGGCACGGCCACCGCGTGGGTGTTCGGGTCTGGGGTATAGCCGGCGTGAATGGCGAGCGTTTCAAGCTTCATTGCGCTGTCCTTGTTATCGAGTTGTTCAAGCCCAGCGCCGAGCATGCAGAAGGAAGCCCGGACGGTCAATCCGGACAGACGTGACTTATTGACTCTCGATGTGGTCGTGCAGCGCCATAAACTGCTGGGTCAGCTTGTGCCGACCGTCGAGGAAGATCAGCGGAGTGGCCGCCTCATGCGACTCGCGCATGCGTACCGAGCTGTTCAGATGAACCGGCAACACCGGCAACCCCTCGGCAATGAGTTCATCAAGCATCTTCTGCGGCAGCGCGGCACGCGGCTGGAACTGGTTGACGACGATACCTTCAACCGCCAGATCCTCGTTATGCTCTTCACGCACGTCTTCCAACTCGCTCAGCAGACCGTAGAGCGCCTGCCGGGAGAAGCTGTCGCAGTCGAACGGGATCAGCACGCGGTCGGCGGCAATCAGCGCCGACATGGTATAGAAGTTGAAGGCCGGCGCGGTGTCGATGTAGATGCGCTCGTAGTTGTCCTTCAGATCGTTCAGCAGCTTGCGCAGCTTCTGAATCTTGTAGCGCGACTCCAGCTTGTGCTGCAACTCGGCCAGCTCGGGGCTGGCCGGCATGAGCCAGAGGTTCTCGAACGGTGTCTCGGTGACGAAGTGCTCGGCCTTCTTGCTGAACAGGCCGCTGGACAGGGTCTGGGCAAAGAAGTCGGCGATGGTGGTATCGACATCCGCCATGCGCTCGCCCAGCAGGTAGTGACTGGAGTTGGCCTGCGGGTCCAGGTCAATCACCAGGGTCTTGTAGCCCGCCGCGGCACTGACCGCGGCGAGGTTGCAGGCGATGCTGGATTTACCGACCCCACCCTTCTGGTTGAACACTACCCTGCGCATACGCCTTCTCCTTGTTCAGTCGCTTCCGTCGTGCGCCATCTTGGCGCAGGAACCGTCAGACCACGATAGCATTCGGATCGTGATAGATCGCTGACAATTCATGCACCGCCTCGATAAAGGCACCGGCGTGAGCCGGGTCAACCTCGGGTGTAATACCGTGGCCCAGGTTGAATACATGGCCGCTGCCCTTGCCGTAGCTGGCGAGGATGCGTGCCACCTCGGCACGAATCGCCGCCGGCTTGGCGTACAGCACCGTCGGGTCCATGTTGCCCTGCAATGCAACCTTTGCACCAACCCGCGAGCGGGCGACGCCAATATCCATGGTCCAGTCCAGACCCAGCGCGTCGGCACCAGCATCGGCGATGCTTTCCAGCCACAGGCCGCCGTTCTTGGTGAACAGGATGACCGGAATCTTGCGACCGTCATGCTCGCGAATCAGACCGGAAACGATCTTGCGCATGTAGGCCAGCGAGAACTTCTGGTAGGCGTCGGCGGAGAGGTTGCCGCCCCAGGTATCAAAAATCTGCACCGCCTGGGCGCCGGCAAGAATCTGGCCGTTCAGGTAGCTGGTGACAGACTGGGCGAGCTTGTCGAGCAGCAGGTGCATGGCCTCAGGCTGGTCGTAGAGCATGGCCTTGGTCTTGCGGAAGTCCTTGGAAGAACCGCCCTCGACCATGTAGGTCGCCAGCGTCCAGGGGCTGCCGGAGAAGCCGATCAGCGGCACCCGGCCGTTCAACTCACGGCGAATGGTGCGCACCGCATCCATCACGTATCCCAGATCGTTCTCCGGATCGGGAACCGGCAGCGCCTCGATATCGGCCAGACTGTTAATCACCTTGCGAAAGCGCGGACCTTCGCCGGTCTCAAAGTACAGGCCCTGCCCCATGGCATCCGGAATCGTCAAAATATCGGAGAACAGAATGGCCGCGTCCAGCGGGTAGCGATCCAGCGGCTGCAGGGTTACTTCGCAGGCCATCTCCGGATTCATGCACAGCCCCATGAAATCACCCGCCCGTGCACGCGAGGCGCGATACTCCGGCAGATAGCGGCCAGCCTGGCGCATCATCCACACAGGGGTGACATCCACCGGCTGACGCATCAGCGCGCGCAGGAAACGATCATTCTTGAGTTCGGTCATGGGGGCACATCCAGTCGAAAAAGTCAGCGGCCATTGTAGCGGCAATTGGCGGGAAAGATCAGGGCCAGAAACAACAAGGGCGCCCGAAGGCGCCCCTGTATGTGTGACCGGTTGTCACACGCCGAGGAAGTCGAGGATACCCTCGGCAGCCTGGCGACCTTCGAAGATCGCGGTCACCACCAGATCGGAGCCGCGCACCATGTCGCCACCGGCAAAGATCTTCGGGTTGCTGGTCTGGAACTTGTACTGACCTTGCTCGGGCGCAATCACGCGACCCTGGCTGTCAGTCTCGACGTTCTTGTCAGCAAACCAGTCGGCCGGGCTCGGACGGAAACCGAAGGCGATGACCACGGCATCGGCCGGCAGCACTTCTTCGGAACCCGGAATCGGCTCGGGACTGCGGCGACCGCGGGCGTCCGGCTCACCCAGGCGGGTTTCAACCACCTTGACGCCTTCAACCTTGTCTTCACCAACGATGGCGATAGGCTGACGGTTGAACAGGAACTTCACGCCCTCGTCCTTGGCGTTCTTCACTTCCTTGCGCGAGCCCGGCATGTTGGCTTCGTCACGGCGGTAGGCGCAGGTCACTGCGGTCGCACCCTGGCGAATGGACGTGCGGTTACAGTCCATTGCGGTATCACCACCGCCGAGCACAACAACCTTCTTGCCCTTCATATCGATAAAGTCGTCAGCGGACTTCTCGAACCCGAGGTTGCGGTTGACGTTGGCGATCAGGAAGTCCAGAGCGTCGTATACACCAGGCAGATCTTCACCCGGGAAGCCGCCCTTCATGTAGGTGTAGGTACCCATGCCCATAAAGACCGCATCGTACTCGGCCAGCAGGTCGTCGATCATGACGTCCTTGCCGATCTCGGTGTTCAGGCGGAACTCGATACCCATGCCTTCGAATACTTCGCGGCGGCGTGACAGCACGCTCTTCTCGAGTTTGAACTCGGGGATACCGAAGGTCAGCAGGCCACCGATTTCCGGGTAACGGTCGAATACCACCGGGCTGACACCGGCACGCGCCAGTACGTCGGCGCAACCCAGACCGGCCGGGCCGGCACCGATGATGGCAACGCGCTTGCCCGTCGGCACGACGCCGGACATGTCCGGGCGCCAGCCCATGGCGAAGGCGGTATCGGTAATGTACTTCTCGACCGAGCCGATGGTGACCGCACCAAAACCGTCGTTCAGGGTACAGGCGCCTTCACACAGACGGTCCTGCGGGCACACGCGGCCGCAGACTTCCGGCAGGGTGTTGGTCTGGTGCGACAGCTCGGCGGCTTCGAGGATGTTGCCCTCGGAGACCAGCTTCAGCCAGTTCGGAATAAAGTTGTGTACCGGGCACTTCCACTCACAGTAGGGGTTGCCACAACCGAGGCAGCGGTGCGCCTGGTCGGACGCCGCTTCCGGCTTGAACTGCTCGTGAATCTCGACGAACTGGGTCTTGCGCACGCGCAGCGGGCGCTTCTTGGGATCTTCACGACCTACATCGATAAACTGGAAGTCGTTGTTCAAACGCTCTGCCATATCTCAACCTCTAAACTGCAGCGGCGGCTTCATCACACCACTGCAAGACTCATCAGGGCCAGCGGCAGGCTGGGGCGCTCGGTGCGCGGCAGCCTGCCTGCGGCGGCTTTATTGTGGGTTCGCTCGCGTGCTGGTCAGCAGGGCCCGCAGACTTGCGGCCTTCGGTTTGACCAGCCAGAAGCGGCGGATGTAGTCGTCCAGGTTGTCCAGCACCTCGGCACCCCATGCACTGCCGGTTTCGGTGACGTACTCGGTCAGCACCTGGGTCAGGTGGCTGCGGTACATCTCCATCGCCTCGTTGCTGATGCGGTGCAACTCGACCAGCTCATGATTGAGCTTGTCGAAGAAGGTATTGTCCATATCCAGCACATAGGCAAAGCCACCGGTCATACCGGCACCGAAATTGTGGCCGGTACTGCCGAGTACGCAGACCATACCGCCGGTCATGTACTCACAGCAGTGGTCGCCAGCGCCTTCGATGACCGCGTGCGCACCGGAGTTACGCACCGCGAAGCGCTCGCCGGCCACGCCGGCTGCGAACAGCTTGCCACCGGTGGCACCGTACAGGCAGGTGTTGCCGATGATCGAGGTCTGCTCGGAGCGGAACGGGCTGCCCTTGGGCGGTACGATGGTCAGCTTGCCGCCGGTCATGCCCTTGCCGACGTAGTCGTTGGCATCGCCTTCCAGATACATGTGCAAACCACCGGCGTTCCAGACGCCGAAGCTCTGACCGGCCGTGCCCTTCATGCGGAAGGTGATCGGTGCGCTGGCCATGCCCTGGTTGCCATGTACCTTGGCGATCTCGCCGGACACACGGGCACCGATGGAACGGTCACAGTTGGTCAGCGACAGCTCGAACTCGCCACCGGTACGACCGTCGATGGCGGCACGCGCCATCTCGACCATCTTCTCGGCAGTCAGACCCTTGTCGAACGGCGGGTTGCGCGGCGACTCGCAGAACTGCGGTTTGTCGGCCGGAACGTCCTTGCTGAACAGCAACGGCTCGAGATCCAGGTTTTGCTGCTTGGCGGTCGTGCCGGGCAGAATTTCCAGCAGATCGGTACGGCCGATCAGGTCCTGCAGACTGCGCACACCCAGCTTGGCCAGCCACTCACGGGTTTCCATGGCGACGTAGGTGAAGAAGTTCATCACCATCTGCACGGTACCGATGTAGTGGTTGTCACGCAGGTGCTGATTCTGGGTCGCAACACCGGTCGCGCAGTTGTTCAGGTGGCAGATACGCAGGTATTTGCAGCCCAACGCGATCATCGGCGCGGTACCGAAACCAAAGCTCTCGGCACCGAGGATCGCCGCCTTGATCACGTCCAGACCGGTTTTCAGACCACCGTCGGTCTGTACCCGGACCTTGCCACGCAGATCATTGCCGCGCAGGGTCTGATGGGCTTCGGACAGGCCCAGCTCCCAGGGCGAGCCGGCATAACGGATGGAGGTCAGCGGCGAGGCGCCGGTACCACCGTCGTACCCGGAGATGGTGATCAGGTCAGCGTAGGCCTTGGCCACACCGGCGGCGATGGTACCCACGCCCGGCTCGGATACCAGCTTGACCGAGACCAGCGCCTGCGGGTTGACCTGCTTGAGGTCAAAGATCAGCTGCGACAGATCTTCAATCGAGTAGATGTCGTGGTGTGGCGGCGGTGAAATCAGCGTCACACCCGGGACAGCATAACGCAGACGGGCAATCAGCTCGTTGACCTTGCCACCCGGCAGCTGGCCACCCTCACCGGGCTTGGCACCCTGGGCAACCTTGATCTGCAGCACCTCGGCGTTGACCAGGTATTCCGGGGTCACACCAAAGCGACCGGAAGCGATCTGCTTGATCTTGGAGGTGCGCTCGGTTCCGTAGCGAGCGGGGTCTTCACCACCTTCGCCAGAGTTGGAGCGTGCGCCCAGACGGTTCATCGCCTCGGCGATGGCCTCATGTGCCTCGGGAGACAATGCACCCAGCGAGATACCGGCAGAGTCAAAGCGCTTGAAGATCGACTCCAGCGGCTCGACCTCATCCAACGCAATCGCCTGCTGGTCGTCGCGCACCTTGAGCAGGTCACGCAGCGCCGCAACCGGACGGCTGTTCACCAGCGCGGCGTACTCCTGATACTTGTCGTAGCTGTCGCCCTGCACCGCATCCTGCAGCGCGCGGACCACGTCCGGGTTGTAGGCATGGTATTCGCCACCAAACACGAACTTGAGCAGGCCGCCCTGCTGGATCGCCTTGCGCGGGTTCCAGGCTTCCTTGGCCAGCAGCGCCTGTTCGGCCTGCAGGTCCTGGAAGCGGGCACCCTGAATGCGGCTGGCAACGCCCTTGAAGCAGACATCAACGACTTCGTCGGCCAGACCCACCGCTTCAAACAGTTGGGCACCACGATAGGACGCGATGGTGGAGATACCCATCTTCGACAGGATCTTCAGCAGGCCCTTGGAAATACCCTTGCGGTAGTACTTGAAGGTTTCGTACAGGTCGCCAATGACTTCGCCGGTACGGATCAGGTCACCCAGCACTTCATACGCCAGGTACGGGTAGACTGCGGTCGCACCGAAGCCGATCAGCACCGCGTAGTGATGCGGATCACGGGTGGTCGCGGTTTCAACCAGGATGTTGCACTCGCAACGCAGACCCGTCGCGGTCATGTGGTGATGCACAGCACCGACAGCCAGCGCCGCGTGGACCGGCAGCTTGCCCTGCTCGATAGCCCGGTCGCTCAGCACGATCAGCGTCTTGCCTTCACGCACGGCGGCCTCGGCCTGGGCGGCGATATCGCGCACGGCCTCGCCAAGCGGCGTGCCTTCAGCGACGTTGAGGTCAATGACGTGGCGCGCGAAGCCGGGACGCTCGTCCAGGTTCATGATGGTGCGCCACTTGGCCGGAGAGATCACCGGCGAGCTGAGAATCGCGCGATTGGCGTGATCGGCAGTCTCTTCAAAGACGTTGCGCTCGGCACCCAGGCAGGTTTCCAGCGACATGACGATGGCTTCACGCAGCGGGTCGATCGCCGGATTGGTCACCTGGGCGAACTGCTGACGGAAGTAGTCATAGACCGAACGCACGCGACCGGACAGCACCGCCATCGGCGTGTCGTCGCCCATGGAACCGACCGCTTCCTGACCGTTCTCGGCCAGCGGGCGCAGCACCTGGTCACGCTCTTCGAAGGTGACCTGGAACATCTTCATGTACTGCTTGAGACGCTCGGACGAAAGGAAATCGGAGCCGTGGTCGCGATCATCCAGCGTAGCCTGGATGCGCAGGGCATTTTCCTTCAGCCACTTGCGGTACGGATGACGGGACTTCAGGCGATTAGCCACATCATCGGTGTGCAGTACTTCGCCAGTCTGAGTGTCGACAGCCAGAATCTGACCCGGACCAACACGGCCCTTGCTGACGACGTCTTCGGGCTGGTAGTCCCACACGCCGATTTCGGAGGCCAGGGTGATATAGCCGTTCTTGGTGATGACATAACGCGCCGGGCGCAGACCGTTGCGGTCGAGCAGACAGACCGCGTAGCGACCTTCGGTCAGTACAATACCGGCCGGGCCGTCCCAGGCTTCCATATGCATGGAGTTGTATTCGTAGAACGCCCGCAGATCGGCATCCATGGTCTCCACGTTTTGCCACGCCGGCGGCACGACCATGCGGATGGCGCGGAACAGATCCATGCCGCCGCAGATCAGCAGCTCAAGCATGTTGTCCATGCTCGAGGAGTCGGAACCGGTGGTGTTGACCAGCGGGGCCAGGCTGTCCAGATCGGGCATCAGATCGTTGGTGAACTTGTTACGGCGCGCCTGGGCCCAGTTACGGTTGGCGGTGATGGTGTTGATTTCACCATTGTGGGCAACCAGACGGAACGGCTGCGCCAGCGGCCACTTCGGCAGGGTATTGGTTGAGAAGCGCTGGTGGAACACGCTGATCGCGGTTTCCATTCGGGCATCGCCCAGATCCGGATAGAACTTGTCCAGATCGGCCGGCATCATCAGGCCCTTATAGGACACGACCTTGTGCGACAGGCTGCAGACATAGAAGTTGCTGTCGGCTTGCATGGCGATTTCAGCCTTGCGGCGCACGTAGAACAACTTGACGGCAAATTGCTGCTCGTCCAGGCCCTCGCCTGATACGAACACTTGCTCAATACGCGGCATGCTGCTCAGGGCCAGCGGGCCGAGAACCGACGGATCGACCGGCACTTCGCGCCAGCCCAGACCGGTCAGTCCCTGATCACTCAAGGCGTCGGCAAAAGCCTGTTTGGCAGCGGTGCTGGCAGCCTCGTCGGCGCCCATGAACACCATGCCCACGGCGTACTGGTCGGGCAGTTCAACCGCCAGCGTCTCGCGGGCAACCTCGCGCAGAAAACGGTCCGGCTTCTGAATGAGCAGGCCGCAACCATCGCCGGTCTTGCCGTCGGCGTTAATGCCGCCGCGGTGGGTCATGCACGTCAGCGCTTCAATTGCCGTCTGCAGCAGGTGATGACTGGGCTGGCCTTCCATGTGGGCAATCAAACCAAAGCCACAGTT
>CETJ01084266.1_pt1 | contig 99274 bp, 95 predicted proteins | sample 531341 | NCBI WGS metagenome assembly CETJ01 (sample SAMEA2622677, study PRJEB7988) | marine metagenome | isolation source: saline water (ENVO:00002010), including | reverse complement strand
CCCGCTCCGCCGCGTGGCGGGTTCTGCCGCGACAGCCGTAGGGCGGGCTTCAGCCCTCCAGCAGCTGGTCTGGCGCAGAGCAAGCGGTGGGCTGAAGCCCACCCTACAGGCAGCAAAAGCCCAGCCCGTACCATTAAACCAAGAGTTTGACGAACTCCTCAGGCGGCACTGGCCGGCTGATCAGGTAACCCTGCATCTCGTCACAGCCGTGAGCCTTGAGGAAATCCGCCTGTGCCTGGGTTTCGACACCCTCGGCGACAACCTTCAGTTCCAGGCTGTGGACCATGGCGATGATGGCTCGAACGATGGCCGAATCCTCGCCGACCTGATCCAGTTCGGAAATGAAAGACCGGTCTATCTTCACGTAGTCCACAGGGAAGCGCTTGAGGTAACTCAGCGAGGAATAGCCGGTACCGAAGTCGTCGATGGCCAGCTTCACGCCCAGCGCGCGCAACTGGCGGCTGATGTTGATGGCATTGTCGATGTCATCGAGCAGCTGGCTTTCGGTCAGTTCCAGCTCGAGCCGGTCGGCTGGCAGCCCGGTCTCCTCCAGCACCTGGCGCACCAAGCTGACGAAATTACCCTGGCGTAACTGCTTGACCGACAGGTTCACCGAGACCCGAATCGCGGCCAGTCCGTCGAGCTGCCATTGACGCGCCTGCCGGCAGGCCTCGCGCAGCACGAACTCGCCGAGCGGGATGATCAGCCCGGTTTCCTCGGCCAATGGAATGAAAAAGCCCGGCGCAATCAGGCCTTTCTGCGGATGCCGCCAGCGCACCAACGCTTCGGCCGCATCCAGGCTGTCTTCCTTCACGCTCAACCGCGGTTGATAGAAGACTTCCAGCTGGCCTTCCTCGACGGCGCGACGCAGCTGGTTTTCCAGCTTGAGATTTTCCAGGCTCGACACCTGCAAGCGCTCGGTGAAGAACTGCAAGGTGTTGCCGCCCAGATGTTTGGCATGCTGCATGGCCATGTTTGCCTGCAACAGCAGCGAGGTCGCCTCCCGTGAGTTGTCAGGCATGAGGCTGACACCAATGGACGCACTGATGACCAGCTCCTGATCGTCGATCTGAATGGGTTTGCTGATGCGCGACAGCAGACGGCTACCGCTGTGCGCCAGGCTGGCCAGGCTGCCGTACCCTTCGAGCACCACCACGAACTCATCACCGGACAAACGGGCAATGGTGTCGGCGTCTGACAGGGTGTGGGACAGACGGCGCGAGACCTCACGCAACAGCTGATCAGCCGCCTCGTGCCCCAGGCTTTCATTCAGCGTCTTGAAACGATCCAGATCGATATAGAGCACCGCCAGCCCACGGTTACTGCAGCGACTACGCTCACAGGCGCTGTGCAGACGTTCCTTGAGCAAGCTGCGATTGGCCAGCCCGGTCAGCTCGTCGAAGTGGGTCAAATAACGCAGACGCTCCTCGACCTGGCGCCTGACGCTGAGGTCGGAAACAAATGCGACCACATTGCAAACGTTGCCTTGCCGGTCGTGCACCACGCGCATCTGCGCCCATTGCGGGTAGACCTCGCCATTCTTGCGGGTTTCGATCAGCTCGCCTTGCCAGCTGCCGTGCTGCGCCAGGCTTTCGCGAATCGCCGCATATTGCTGGCGACTGTCCTCGGAGCTGGCCAGCAGGGCGACGCTTCTGCCGATCAGTTCGGCTCGGCTGAAACCGGACAGGTCGCAGCAAGCCTGATTAACCGCCAGCAGATGGAACTCGGGGTCCATGATCGCCATGCCCTCACCCGCCGCCTCAAACACCGTCGCGGCCAACCGCAATTGCTCGGCCTGACGATGGCTCTCGCTGATGTCTCGCCGGGTTCCGATCATGCGCAAGGCACGGCCACTGGCATCGCGCTCGGTGACGCGACCACGGTCTTCGATCCATACGAAGCTACCGTCGCTCAGCATCGCCCGGTATTGCACGGCATAGCTGTCGGTCTTGCCCTTCAAGTGATCGATCATGTCCTGCCGGACACGCGGGCCATCTTCCGGATGCACCTCAGGACGCTGCTGGTCGACCAGCAGCAGTCGGTCACTCAGGCCTACACCAAAAACCACGTCCATCCTCGAATGGAGGACCTCGCCATTGGCCATGTCCCAATCCCACATGCCCAGTTCGCTGGCTTCCAGCGCCAGGCTCAGGCGTGCCTCGCTTTCGCGCAGTGCGGCAGTGCGCTCGATCACGCGCCGCTCCAGCCCATCGAAAGCCTCCCGTAGCCGGCCCTCGGCATGACGCCGTTGCTCGATTTCCCGGCCCAGTTCGCCGTTCAGTTCGATGGCTTGCCCGCGCATGTTTTCCAGCCGCCGGATCAGCAACTGATTGTGCAGACGCTGGGCCAGGCTGGCCGTAACCACTCGGTTCATTTGCCAGGCGATCATACTCAGCGTGAGCAACACGATCGCCGCCAGCACACCCCATCCCTGCAGTTGGGGCTCACCGCTGCCTAGCAGCACAACCGCTGCGGGAAGCAGCCCTGGGATGGCAAACGCGCCGAACGCCCGGAGCGACACGCCGCAGGCCACGCACCCGGCAAAGAACACCGAGGCAAGCGAGCCGAGCAGTATCGTCTGCTGTAAAAACGGCCCGTCCAGCGCCAGCTCGATGATGGCGTAGTCCAGCGTCACCGCACTGGCGACACTGGCTAGTAGAAAGGTTCGATACGAGCGAGGTTGCTGCTGCTGCTCTGCGCTGGCTTTGGCAAAGCGGCGCGTCTGCTGCAGCCGCAGCAGGGCGAGCGCAAAAGTGACACCCGACCAGATCGCCGTTTGCAGCTTCGGCCCTTCCGCCCAGAGCACGACGGGAAACACCAGGCTGGTGATGATCATCAGCAGCAGCGCGAGTCGTGAACCCTCATAGAGCAGCCGCGTGCGCTCGGCCCGCTGGTCGCTCTCTGCAAGATTGAAAGCGGCGTGGTCCTCCATGGCCATTGACGCCGACGGATTAGCTTGTGCGGAATCGATCATCGGGTTGTTCTTGTAATGGATGTCTGGAGCATTAAGCGTGCCTTGAGGTACGCCCCGATAATGGCACGATGCTAGCGCCCGGTCATCGTCTGTCCGACCAAAGACCATATTGACGATACGCAGTTATGGATCAGCTGGATATTTACAGGCTCTGTGATCCAGGGCCGGCCCGGAGCATGGCGCTGTCTCGGCTGCAAAAGACAAGCCCGCACTCTGCCGTTGACCCTCTAGCACCCCATCCATTGCACGAGCGGGTCAGTCAGATTTCCGGCTAGAATGGCGCCCATGCATGACGATCTCTCTCTTCTCCTGAACTCCCTCAACGATGCCCAGCGCCAGGCCGTAGCCGCGCCGCTGGGTCGTCAACTGGTCCTCGCCGGTGCCGGCTCGGGCAAGACTCGCGTGCTGGTGCACCGTATCGCCTGGCTGCACCAGGTCGAGCGCGCATCTTTGCACTCGATTCTTTCAGTAACCTTTACCAACAAAGCCGCCGCCGAGATGCGCCAGCGCATCGAGCAGCTGATGAAGGTCAACCCGCAAGGCATGTGGGTTGGGACCTTCCACGGCCTGGCCCACCGCCTGCTGCGCGCGCACTGGCAGGAAGCGAAGCTGGCGCAGAATTTCCAGATCCTAGACTCCGACGATCAGCAACGGCTGGTCAAGCGGGTGATCCGCGAACTCGGCCTCGATGAACAGCGCTGGCCGGCGCGCCAGGCCCAATGGTGGATCAACGGACAGAAGGACGAAGGCCTGCGGCCCAAAAACATCCAGCCCAGCGGCGACCTGTTCCTGGCAACAATGCTCAGCATCTACCAGGCCTATGAAGAAGCCTGTGCCCGCGCCGGGGTCATCGACTTTTCCGAGTTATTGCTGCGCGCGCTGGACCTCTGGCGCGATAATCCAGGCCTGCTGGATCACTACCAGCGCCGCTTCCGGCACATCCTAGTGGACGAGTTCCAGGACACCAACGCCGTGCAGTACGCCTGGCTGCGCCTGCTGGCCAAAGGCGGCGACAGCCTGATGGTGGTGGGCGACGACGACCAGTCGATCTACGGCTGGCGCGGCGCTCGGGTGGAGAACCTCCACCAGTTCAGCGAAGACTTCCAGGAAGCCGTAACCATCCGCCTCGAGCAGAACTACCGCTCCACCGCTTGCATCCTCAAGGCCGCCAACGCCCTGATCGCCAACAACCAGGGCCGTCTCGGCAAGGAACTGTGGACCGAAGGCTGCGAGGGCGAGCCGATCAGCCTCTACGCCGCCTTTAATGAACACGACGAAGCGCGCTACGTCGTCGAGAGCATCGAGAAAGCAATTCGCGAGGGCATGAGCCGCAGCGAGATCGCCATCCTCTATCGCTCCAACGCCCAGTCGCGGGTCCTCGAAGAAGCCCTGTTGCGCGAACGCATTCCTTACCGGATCTACGGTGGCCAGCGCTTCTTCGAACGTGCCGAGATCAAGAACGCCATGGCCTACCTGCGCCTGATCCAGGCGCGGGACAACGACGCGGCACTGGAACGGGTAATAAACGTGCCGGCACGCGGAATCGGCGAGAAAACCGTCGAAGCCCTGCGCCAGCTGGCGCGCCAGCAGGAAACTTCGATGTGGGCCGCGCTGCACCAGGCGGTCGGCACCAAGGTGGTGTCGGGCCGAGCCGCCAGCGCGCTGAACGGCTTTGTCGAGTTGATCGACGGCCTCGCCCTGAAAGTAGAGGGCATGCAGCTGCACAACATGGCGCAGCTGGTCATCGAGCAGTCCGGACTGCTGGCCTACCATCGTGATGAAAAAGGCGAGAAGGCTCAGGCACGGGTGGAGAACCTCGAAGAACTGGTCTCCGCTGCGCGTGCTTTCGACAATTACAGCGAAGATCAGGAAGACGAGCAGACCCCGCTCGCAGCCTTCCTTGATCACGCCTCGCTGGAGGCCGGCGAGCAGCAGGCCGGCGACCACGAAGACAGCGTGCAGCTGATGACCTTGCACAGCGCCAAGGGTCTGGAGTTTCCGCTGGTGTTCCTGGTCGGCATGGAAGAAGGCCTGTTCCCGCACAAGATGAGCCTGGAAGAACCCGGCCGCCTCGAGGAAGAACGCCGCCTGGCCTATGTCGGCATCACCCGCGCCATGCAGCAGCTGATCGTCACCTACGCCGAAACCCGTCGGCTGTATGGCAGCGAGACCTACAACAAGATCTCGCGCTTCATTCGCGAACTGCCGCCCGCACTGATCAGCGAAGTGCGCTTGAGCAATACCGTCAGCCGCAGCTTCAATACCCGCGGCATGAGTGGCGGCTCGCTGTTCGATGGCGCCAATGTGCCGGATACCCCGTTCAACCTTGGTCAGCGCGTGCGTCATTCGCTGTTCGGCGAGGGCACCATCCTCAACTTCGAAGGCTCCGGGGCGCAGGCCCGGGTGCAGGTGAATTTCGAAGACGAAGGAAGCAAGTGGTTGATGCTCAGTTATGCCAAACTGGAAGCGCTATGACGTTTACGTCAACCTGTACCGATACTAATAAAATTCGCCAAAGGAAATAGCCATTCATGAAACGCCGTCACTTGTTTGGTGTTGCCGCTGCCCTGCTTGCCTCCCTCAGCCTTGCAGGCTGCAACGACGAAAAGAAAGTCGAACCCACCACCGAGCCCAAGGCTGCCGCCAGCGAAGCGCCCGAGACTTATAACTGGAAGATGGTCACCGCCTGGCCGAAGAACTACCCCGGTCTGGGTACTGCCGCCCAGCGTCTGGCCGATCGGGTCGAGGCCATGAGTGATGGCCGCCTGACCATCAAGGTCTACGCCGCCGGTGAGCTGGTCCCCGCCCTGGAAGTGTTCGACGCCGTTTCCCGTGGCACCGCCGAACTCGGCCATGGCGCGGCCTACTACTGGAAAGGCAAGGTGCCGACCGCGCAGTTCTTCACCTCGGTGCCGTTCGGTCTGTCGACCAGCGAGATGAACGCCTGGCTGACCCGCGGCGGCGGCCAGGAATTCTGGGACGAAGCCTATGCGCCCTACGGTGTGAAGCCGATGGTAGTCGGCAACACCGGCATGCAGATGGGCGGCTGGTTCAACAAGGAAATCAATTCACTGCAGGACCTGCAGGGGTTGAAGATCCGGACCCCCGGCCTGGGCGGCGAAGTGCTGACCCGTCTCGGCGCGACCACCGTCAACATGCCCGGCGGCGAAGTGTTTACCGCCCTGCAGACCGGCGCCATTGACGCCACCGACTGGGTCAGCCCGTACAACGACCTGGCCTTCGGTCTGCACAAGGCCGCCAAGTACTACTACTACCCCGGCTGGCAGGAGCCTCAGGCCGTGCTCGAACTGTTGGTCAACCAGAAGGCCCTCGACAGCCTGCCGGACGACCTGCGCGCCATCCTCACCGAGGCCGCCGGCGCCGCCAGCCGCGACATGATTGACGACTACGTCTACAACAACGCCATGGCACTCGATCAGCTCAAGCAACAAGGCGCGCAACTCAAGCGCTTCCCTGACGAAGTATTGAGCGCCATGCGTGAGCAGTCTGATGTCGTTCTAGGCGAACTGGCCGCACAAAGCGAGCTGAACGGCCGTATCTGGGCGTCGATGAAGGCGTTCCAGGCGCAGGTCAAGCCGATGCAAGAGATCTCCGAGAAAGAACTGTACAACTGGCGCTGAGTCAGATGAGCCGCTGTGCTTGCCTGACCCGGTAAGCGCAGCGGAGCAAAAGCCCGAAACACTCTGCAACTGGCGCGCCCGCACTGGGGCGTGCACCATCCGCTTCGTATCTTCGTCCAATCCAGGAATACCAAATGCAACGTGTGCTCAGCATTTTCATGGCGCTGTGTATCGGCCTGACCCTCAGCCTCGACGTTCATGCCAAGCGCTTCGGCGGTGGTAAGAGCTTCGGCTCGGCGCCCAGCCATCAAACGCGCCAGGCGCCGCAACAGACCCAGGCCGCGCCAAACCAGGCAGGTCGTCAGACACCTGCCGCCGCCAGTGGCGCCTCGCGCTGGTTGGGCCCGCTGGCCGGCCTCGCCGCCGGTGGCCTGCTGGCATCCATGTTCATGGGTGACGGCTTCGAAGGCATCCAGTTCATGGACATCCTGATCTTCGGCGGCATCGCCTTCCTGCTGTTCCGCTTCCTTGCCGCGCGCCGTCGCCAGCAGCAACCGGCCATGGCCGGACACGGGAATGCGCCGATGCAGCGCGAAATGCCTGCACAGCAGTCGATCTTCGGCGGCAGCAGCGCCGCTCGTCCGGCTGCTGCTCCAGTGATCAACGCCCCAGCCTGGTTCAACGAGCAGAACTTCGTGACGGCCGCGCGCGAACACTTCCTCTCGCTGCAGCAGCATTGGGACGCCAACGAGATGGACAAGATCAGCGAGTTCGTCACGCCGCAACTGTTCGAGTTCCTCAAGCGTGAGCGCGCCGAGATCGGCGATGCGTACCAGTCCACCTACGTCGACGACCTGCAGATTCAGCTTGATGGCGTAGACGACCAGGCCGACAAGACCGTTGCCACGCTGACCTTCGTCGGCGTGTCGAAGAATTCACGCTTCGACCAGGGCGAACCGTTCAGCGAAAGCTGGCGCATGGAGCGCGCCCAAGGCGAGAACCAGCCTTGGCTGGTGGCCGGTATTCGCCAGAACGCCTGAGCCGCTACCTGAGACGACTCCGCTCTGTTCGGAGTCGCTCGCAAAAGCCTCGCCGCATGGCGGGGCTTTTTTGTTTCTACACCACCGCTGTTTCCCGAGCGCAACGAAACGGGCCGCGCCGTAGCGTTGAACGGACTCGACCGCCCTGCTCGACTGCACCAATGGCCCAATAAACCGACCCTACGGCAGCAACTTGCACGCCCATCCGCACCTCCGCGAACGCCCCTATCCTGCGCCCATCGTGGCAAACATCGGCTGAACCCTGCTCGCAAATGGGCGTCTATGCTGTTCGGATAACAGTAATAGTCCAGAGGTCCTGCGTGTCAGGCAGCATCGAAACAAGGAATGGAGCCGCCGCTGCGCTCGTTCAGGGCGACCTGCCCACTGCACGCCAATCCACGATGACCAGCGTTCGCCTGCCTTCTATCGACAAGCTCCTGCGCGCGCCCGCCTGTGCCCCGCTCCAGCAGCGTTATGGCCGCAGCGTGCTGCTCGTCACGCTGCGCGACCTGCTCGACGAGCTGCGGGAGCCGGCTCGCCACGGTCAGTTGGCCGCGCTTGAGCTGTCCGAAGCGGTGCTAGCCGGCCGCGCCGGTGAGCGCCTCGCCAACCAACACCGCGGCCGCGTGCGCCGCGTGTTCAATCTGACAGGCACGGTGCTGCACACCAATCTGGGTCGCGCCCTGTTGCCGGATGAGGCCATTGAGGCGATCACCCTGGCGGCGCGCTATCCACTGAATCTGGAGTTCGACCTGGCCACCGGCAAGCGCGGCGATCGCGATGACCTCATCGAAGGGCTGATTCGCGAGCTGACCGGCGCCGAGGCCGTCACGGTGGTCAACAACAATGCAGCGGCCGTGCTGCTGGCATTGAACAGCCTTGGCGCCCGCAAGGAAGGCATCATTTCCCGTGGTGAGCTGATCGAGATCGGCGGCGCTTTCCGCATCCCCGACATCATGGCCCGCGCCGGTGTGAAGCTGCATGAGGTGGGCACCACTAACCGCACCCACGCCAAGGATTATGAAGCCGCGATCAATCCGCGCAGCGGCCTGTTGATGCGCGTACACACCAGCAATTACAGCGTGCAGGGTTTCACTGCCAGCGTCGGCACTGCCGAGCTGGCGCAGATTGCCCATGCGCACGGCTTGCCGTTGCTCGAAGACCTCGGCAGCGGCAGTCTGGTCGACCTCTCGCGCTGGGACCTGCCCAAGGAACCCACTGTGCAGGAGGCTCTGCGCGACGGCGCCGACATCGTCACTTTCAGCGGCGACAAGCTGCTCGGCGGCCCGCAATCAGGGCTGATCGTCGGCAACCGCGAGCTGATCCAGAAGATCAAGAAGAACCCGCTCAAGCGCGCCCTGCGTGTCGACAAGCTGACCCTCGCCGCGCTGGAAGCGGTACTCAACCTCTATCGCGACCCGGATCGCCTGGCCGAACGACTCACCAGCCTGCGCCTGCTCAGCCGGCCGCAAGCGGATATCCGCATCCAGGCCAAACGCCTGGCACCCGCGCTGGCCGGCGCCCTGGGCGAGCCCTGGCAGGTCACTGTCGAGGAAGCGCTGGGCATGATTGGCAGTGGCGCACAACCGGTGGCGCGCCTGCCGAGCGCAGCCTTGTGCATTCGCCCGCAGCAGCCCCGGCGCCTGCGCGGCCGCAGCCTGCGCTTGCTGGAAGAGGCGCTGCGCGAATTGCCTATCCCGATTCTGGGCCGGGTCGCTGACGACGCGCTCTGGCTCGACCTGCGTCAGCTGGACGATGAGCCGGCGTTGCTCGCCCAGCTTTCGCACCTGCAGCAGGCGCTGGTGCCATGATCATCGGCACCGCGGGGCACATCGACCACGGCAAAACCGCCCTGCTCCAGGCATTGACCGGACAGGCAGGCGACCGTCGGCAGGAAGAACGCTTGCGCGGCATCACCATTGATCTCGGCTACCTCTACGCCTCGCTGGGTGAGCCCGACCTGACCGGCTTCATCGACGTCCCCGGTCATGAACGCTTCGTGCACAACATGCTCGCCGGCGCCTGCGGTATCGACTGCGTGCTGCTGGTCGTCGCCGCAGACGACGGCGTGATGCCGCAGACCCGCGAGCACCTGGCCATCGTCGAGCTGCTGGGGATTCGCCGGGCCCTGGTGGCACTGACCAAGATCGACCGGGTTGAGCCATCCCGTATCGCCGAAGTCCAGCGGCAGGTAGAAGCCCTGCTGGAAGCTGGGCCGCTGTCCGGTGCGCCGATTTTTCCCGTGTCCAGCGTGTCCGGCGAAGGCATCGACGCGCTTCGCGCCCGCTTGCTCGAACAAGCGACCGAAGTGCAGGCGCGCCGCGAAGACGGACATTTTCGCCTGTCCATTGACCGGGCATTCAGCGTGACCGGCGCAGGCGTGGTCGTAACCGGTACCGCCATCGCTGGCCGAACCCAGGTGGGGGACGAACTGAGCCTGGGGCCGTCCGGCCGCAAGGTTCGCGTCCGCGGGCTGCATGCGCAGAACCAGACAGCCCTGGCGGCTCAAGCGGGCCAGCGCGTCGCCCTCAACCTCAGCGGCGAGCGGCTTTCAGTCGGTGATATCAGTCGCGGCGATTGGCTGGTAACGCCCGAGCTGCAGGATGGCACCCAGCGCATCGATATCGAATTCACGCTGTTAGCCAGCGAAGCCCGCGAATTGCGCCACTGGACGCCGGTGCACATCCACCTCGGCGCCCAGGATGTCACCGGCCGCATTGCCCTGCTCGAAGGCGAATGCCTAGCGCCCGGTGGCCACGTGCACGCGCAGCTGCTGCTCAATGCGCCAGCCCATGCGGTGCATGGCGACCGCGTGGTCCTGCGCGACCAGTCCGCCCAGCGCACCCTCGGCGGCGGCCGCGTACTCGACCCTTTTGCGCCGCCCCGCAACCGTCATCGTCAGGCACGCCTAGCGGTGCTACGCGCGCTCGCCGGGGACACGCTGGAAGATGTGCTGCCAGGGCTGCTACCCAGCGCCCTCAACGGCCTCGATCCGGCCTTGCTGGAACGGCAGTTCAACCGGCCCCGGAAAACCTGGCGGCTTCCAGACGAGGCGCTGGAGATCACCACGCGGCTCGGCCCGAGGCTGTTCGAACGCGGCACCTGGGACTACCTCGGCAAGAGCTTAGTGGCCGCCCTGCAGCGCTTTCATGACAGCCAGCCGGACGAGCTCGGCCCGGATCGCGACCGCCTGCGCCGGTACGCTCTGCCGTTACTGGAGCGTCCTATATTCATTGCCTTACTGGAACAGGCCCTGGCCGAGGGCAAGGTCGAAGCCAGTGGCCCCTGGCTGCACCTGCCTGGCCACCGGGTACGCCTGACCGACGAGGAAGAGGCACTGAAAGCCCGACTCTGGCCGCTGCTTGCCGCCAGCTGCTTCAACCCGCCCTGGGTGCGCGACATCGCCCGTGAGCTGGACGTCGAGGAAGAGCAGGTCCGCCAGCTGTTGCGCAAGCTGGCTCGCCTTGGCGCGCTGCAACAGGTAGTGAAAGACCTCTTCTATCCCGAGCAGACCATCCGCCTGCTGGCCAGCCAGGTTCTGGAGATGGAACGCCAGAGCGGCGTCATCCGCGCCGCAGCCTTCCGCGACCAGATCCAGCTCGGCCGCAAACGCAGCATCCAACTGCTCGAACATTTCGACCGAATCGGCTTCACCCGCCGGTTCGGCAACGAACGCAAGGTGCGACGAGACAGCGCCTTGGCCTCAGAGGATGAGGTCAGTTAGGCTGTCGCACGTTTTGTGACCAACAGGTCAACGTCATCTTGGAAGGCAATCGCACCCGGTGGTGCGGCCGGGCTTCAAACCCGGTTGGGGGCGGCAGCCGTCCCTGGGTGGGTTCGACTCCCACTGCCTTCCGCCATCCCTGCCTTTTCGTGTTCGTATCAGTGGCGCATCGACTCGGCCGGCTACGAGATAACGCGGACGCTGAACCAGCAACGCTACATCATTTGTCGAACTTCAAAAATCTGACCGGCGGCCGACGAAAGGTCAGATCGCCCTGCGCGCAGCGGTTGGCCTTTCTGGCTAACCGCAGCTGTCTTTCAAAAGTTCGTCAAAGGTGCAGATCTCGCCGCACTTATCAGGCGCATAGCCGGCCAGCTTGTAGATGTCTGCCAGAAACTCGTCCGATGTCATGGCCTGTAGCAACTGGCGCACATTGTGCTGGCGTAGCTGCGTTTCGTGGCAGACCAGCAGGTAGTGTTCGGTCGCCAGGCTGATGAACTCCAGCCCGAACTGCGCGGCTGCCGCCTCGACACCGAAGCCGACATCGGCCATGCCCGCTGCCACGTAAGCGGCCACGGCGGTGTGGGTGAATTCTTCCTGGGCACCATTGGCGATCTGGGCTTTATCGATCTGGTGCTCTTCGAGCAGCAGGTTGAACAGGACACGGGTGCCGGAATGCTCGTCGCGATTGATAAAGCGAATCTCAGGACGGGTCAGATCAGCCAGTCCATGCACGTGCTTGCGCGTAGCGGCGCGCAAGATCAAGCCCTGCCGCCGCGTCACGAAGCGAATGACGCGAAGGTCCTGGCCGGCGAGTAGTGCTTGATAAACGGCTAAGACTCGCTTGGCCAGCGGAGGGGACGTGGGGAGATGGAAGCTGGCAAGGTCGCAGTCTCCCCGGTTCAGGGCACTGAGCGCTTCCTGCGGATTGCAATAGCGCAGGTTCAGCTCTCCAGGCAGATCAGCCAGGAGGGCGACCGCGTACCCATGACTCGCATGCAGCCGCAGCACCGGATGCGCGCCCTCAAGCAACTGCTGAAGCTGGTGGTTCAACTCGGAGGCCATGCTGTCGAGCTGAGGCTCCAGCCGCGCGCGCAGGCGTTGTTCCGACCACAGCAACTGTTCTCCCAGCTGCGATAACCGCGTGCCGTGCCCCTTGCGCATCAACACCATGGGCATCCCGAAAAATTGCTCGCCACGGGTAAGCAGATTCCAGGCATGACGGTACGAGATATCCACCTTTTGAGCCGCCTGGGTCAGCTTGCCGGTGTCATGGATACCTTCGAGCAAGGCAAAGATGATCGGATCCAGCAATTCGCCGTTGCCATTTCTGAATAACCAGGTGGGCGTGATATGCAGCCTTGAGTTAAGCATTTTCGTTCATATTTTTTGGGTCAAATGGGTATGTTAGTTTGCTGTTCACCTGATTAAAGCTTAACCCAATTAAGAATAATTATTCATATATGCTCGAACACAAGCTGTCGGTTGCCTGACCCTGACCGGCACGTTCGACTACCTGATGAGGCAACCAGGTCATGTCCACTACCATCTCGTCAGCTACCGGTGCCTGGACGCCGGCCCTGATCCAGCAAGTGATCGACGACCATAAGTCGATGCCCGGCGCCATGCTCCCTACTCTTCATGCCATTCAGGATCGCTTCGGCCACATTCCGGACAGCGCGGTTCCGCTTATTGCCGACTCCCTGAGCTGCACTCGGGCCGACGTACACGGCATCATCAGCTTCTATCATCACTTTCGCACCCAGCCTGCAGGGCGCAACGTGATCCAGATTTGCCGCGCCGAGGCCTGCCAGGCCGTGGGCAGCCGTCAGCTGGAAGCGCATGTCAAAGCCTCGTTGAAGGTGGATTATCACCAGACCACCCAGGATCGCGAAATTACGCTGGAGCCCGTGTACTGCCTGGGCAACTGCGCCTGCGGTCCCGCCGTGCAGATCAACAACGACGTCCATGGGCGCGTAACGCCAGAGCGTTTCGATGAACTGGCCGATGAGCTGAAGACTGTTGCGGTGGAGGTGAAGTGGTGACTATTACCGTTTATGTACCTTGTGATACCACGGCTCGTTCGCTGGGTGCCGACAAGGTTGCTCAGCGTATCGAGCGCGCCGCTGCAGCCCGCTCGCAAGAGCTGCGCGTTGTGCGTAACGGCTCACGCGGCCTGTTCTGGCTGGAGCCACTGGTTGAAATCGATACGCCAGATGGTCGGGTCGCCTACGGGCCGGTAACCCCCGAGGCGGTAGAAAGCCTCGTCGCGGCCGGTTTGTTTGAAGGCCGGCAGGACCATGCCCTGGCGCTCGGGCTTACCGAGGAGATCGAGTACCTAAAGCGTCAGCAGCGGCTGACCTTTTCGCGCATCGGTATCACGGACCCGCTATCGATCGACGACTACACGGCACTGCGTGGATTCAATGGCCTCAAGGCAGCGCTCTCCCGTGACGGCCAATCCATCGTCGACGAAGTCAAAACGTCCGGCCTGCGTGGCCGTGGCGGCGCCGCCTTCCCGACCGGCATCAAGTGGCAGACCGTGCTCAACGAGCCCGAGGGTCAGAAGTACATCGTCTGCAACGCAGACGAAGGAGACTCGGGGACCTTCGCCGACCGCCTGGTGATGGAATGCGACCCTTACATGCTGATCGAAGGCATGACCATCGCCGGTCTCGCTGTCGGCGCCGACCGCGGTTACATTTACCTGCGCTCGGAATATCCGCTGGCCAAGGCGATTCTTGACGAGGCCATACGCCGTGCAGTCAAAGCCGGCTACCTGGGCGATGATCTGCTGGGCTCCGGCAAGGGGTTCAACCTGGAAGTCCGCCTCGGCGCCGGTGCCTACATTTGCGGCGAAGAAACCTCGCTGCTCGAAAGCCTTGAAGGTCGCCGCGGCCTGGTGCGCGCCAAGCCACCGCTGCCGGCCATCGTCGGGCTGTTCGGTCGCCCGACCGTGGTCAACAACGTACTGTCCTTCGCCGCTGTGCCGTACATCATGGATCAGGGCGGCCAGGCCTATGCCGATTACGGCATGGGTCGCTCGCGTGGCACGCTGGCCGTGCAGCTAGCGGGCAACGTGAAGCGCGGTGGGCTGATCGAACTGGCATTCGGTATCAGCTTGAAAACGCTGATGGAAGATTTCGGCGGCGGCACGCGCAGTGGCCGTCCCTTCAAAGCCGTTCAGGTGGGCGGCCCTCTTGGGGCCTACCTGCCGGAAAGCCAATGGGACAACCCGCTCGACTACGAAGCCTTTGCCGCATTCGGTGGAGTGGTCGGGCATGGCGGCGTCGTGATGTTCGATGACACCGTCGACATGGGCGAGCAGGCCCGTTTCGCCATGGAGTTCTGCACTGTCGAATCCTGTGGTAAATGCACGCCGTGCCGGATCGGCGCCGTTCGCGGCGTTGAAGTCATCGACCGGATCCGTGCTGGTGAAAATGCCGAGATGAACCTCGAACTGCTGTCGGATCTTTGCGAGACCATGGTCGATGGTTCGCTCTGCGCCATGGGCGGCATGACGCCGTTCCCAGTGCAGAGCGTGATGAAGCATTTCCCTGATGATCTGACACCTCGACACGCCCTGGTGGCGGGAGGCATAGCATGCTGAACCATTTCGATCCCAAGCAATATCTGAAAGGCCAGGTCAACAGCTTCGACCCGGCCCTGTTCGACCGTGACCTGGGCACTCCGGCACGGACGTCCGAGACGACCATTAGCCTGGTAATCGACGGCATTCAGATCAGCGTGCCGGAAGGCACTTCGGTCATGCGTGCTGCTGCCCTGGCAGGCATCACGGTGCCCAAGCTGTGCGCGACCGACAACCTGGAAGCCTTCGGCTCCTGCCGGATCTGCGCGGTAGAAATCGAAGGGCGCCGCGGCTATCCCGCTTCATGCACCACGCCGGTCAGCGAAGGCATGTCGGTCACCACGCAGAACGGCAAGCTGGCCAAGCTGCGTCGCAACATCATGGAGCTATACATCTCCGACCACCCGCTGGACTGCCTGACCTGCCCAGCCAACGGCGATTGCGAGCTGCAGGACATGGCAGGCGCCGTCGGCCTGCGCGAAGTGCGCTACGGGTTCGAAGGTGCCAACCATCTGCATGCCGAGATCGACAACTCCAACCCCTATTTCAGCTTCGATCCGAGCAAGTGCATCGTCTGCTCGCGTTGTGTGCGTGCCTGCGCTGAAGTTCAGGGCACGTTTGCCCTGACCATCGACGGCAGGGGCTTCGACTCGACCGTATCGGCCAGCCAGAATCAGCCGTTCATGGAGTCGGAGTGCGTATCCTGCGGCGCGTGCGTGCAGGCGTGCCCGACCGCGACCCTGATGGAAAAGAGCGTCATCGAAGAAGGCGTGCCCGAGCACAGCGTAGTCACCACTTGTGCCTACTGTGGCGTGGGCTGCTCGTTCGAAGCGCAGATGAAAGGCGACAAGCTGATCCGCATGGTGCCTTACAAGGGTGGCGACGCGAACCACGGCCATTCCTGCGTCAAGGGGCGCTTCGCCTTTGGTTACGCGACCCACAAGGACCGCATCCGCGAGCCGATGATTCGTGATTCGATCGATCAGCCGTGGCGTGCCGTTTCCTGGGACGAGGCGCTGACTTTCGCTGCGCGGCGTCTGCGTGAAACCCAGGCGACCTACGGCCGGGACAGCGTCGGCGGCATCACGTCCTCGCGTTGCACCAACGAAGAAACCTATCTGGTTCAGAAGCTGATTCGCGCCGCCTTCGGCAACAACAACACCGATACCTGCGCCCGTGTCTGCCACTCTCCGACAGGCTATGGCCTCAAGGCTACCCTGGGCGAGTCCGCCGGCACCCAGACCTTCGACTCGGTGATGAAGTCCGACGTCATTCTGGTTATTGGCGCGAACCCAACGGACGCGCACCCGGTCTTTGCCTCGCAAATGAAGCGCCGCCTGCGCCAGGGCGCCACCCTGATCGTCGCCGATCCACGGCGTATCGACCTGCTCAAAACGCCGCACGCGGAAAAGGGTCTGCACCTGTCGCTCAAGCCGGGCACCAACGTCGCGCTGGTCAACGCACTGGCACATGTAGTCGTCACCGAAGGGCTGGAAGACAAGGCATTCATCGAAAGCCGTTGTGAAACCAACGCCTACCAGAAATGGCGCGACTTCATCAGTGAGGCCCGCCATGCACCGGAAGTCTCCGAAGCGGAAACCGGCGTGCCGGCCGGACTGGTCCGCCAGGCAGCCCGCACCTACGCGATGGCCGGCAATGGGGCCATCTACTACGGCCTGGGCGTGACCGAGCACAGCCAGGGCTCCACCACCGTCATGAGCATCGCCAACCTAGCGATGGCGACCGGCAACATCGGCCGTGAAGGCGTGGGTGTGAACCCCTTGCGCGGTCAGAACAACGTGCAGGGTTCCTGCGACATGGGCTCTTTCCCCCATGAGCTGCCGGGCTACCAGCACGTTGCCGATCCGGAAGTGCGTCAACGCTTCGAGAGCGCCTGGAATACCACGCTCGATGACGAGCCGGGCCTGCGTATTCCCAACATGTTCGATGCCGCCGTGGCAGGCACCTTCAAGGCGCTCTATGTGCAGGGCGAGGACATCGCTCAGTCCGACCCGAACACTCAGCACGTCGAGGCGGCGCTGTCGGCGCTGGATTGCCTGATCGTTCAGGACATATTCCTCAACGAGACCGCCAAGTACGCCCACGTGCTGCTGCCCGGAGCGACCTTCCTCGAGAAGAACGGGACCTTCACCAACGCGGAACGACGCATCAACCGGGTACGTCGCGTCATGCCGCCGGTTGCCGGCATGGAGGACTGGGAAGTCACCCAAGCGCTTTCCAATGCGCTGGGATACCCCATGAACTACAGCCATCCGTCCGAGATCATGGACGAGATCGCGCAGCTGGCACCGACCTTTACCGGCGTCAACTACAGCAAACTCGAAGTGCTGGGCAGCATCCAGTGGCCGTGCAACGATGACTACCCGATGGGCACGCCGACCATGCATGGCGTGGACTTCCCGATCGGCAAGGGCAACTTCGCCATTACCGAGTACGTGGCCACCGAAGAGCGCGTCAACCGTCGCTACCCGCTGTTGCTCACCACCGGGCGCATCCTGAGTCAGTACAACGTGGGCGCTCAGACCCGTCGGACCGCCAACAGCGCCTGGCACGATGAAGATGTGCTGGAAATCCACCCGAACGACGCCGAGGACCGCGGCCTGAAAGATGGCGACTGGCTGGGTATTCGCAGCCGGGTCGGGCATACGGTGCTGCGTTGCCTGGTCAGCGATCGCATGGCTCCGGGCGTGGTGTACACCACCTTCCACCACCCAGGCAGCGGCGCGAACGTCATCACCACCGATAACTCGGACTGGGCGACCAACTGCCCCGAGTACAAGGTGACGGCCGTTCAGGTCGAGAAGGTAACGCAGCCCTCAGACTGGCAGCAGCGCTTCCAAGACTTCGATCAGAAGCAGCTGCGTTACCTGGAAAATGCCGAGACTGCGGAAGTGGCACTCAAATGAGTGCCACTTCATGGGCGATGGCACCGGACAGGAGGATGCCTCGAATGAATGAAATGGATACGCTGATCAAGATGTTGAATCAGATCACCGTGAATAACCGGCATCATCAGGACGATGCGGCGGCGGCCGAACAGATCGCGCTGCACCTGAAGAAATTCTGGGCGCGTCGGATGAAGGAACAGATCATCGACTACGCCGAGAACGACGGCAGCGCCCTGGAGCCGATTGCTCGCCTGGCCGTGCTGCGACTCAAACGGATGTCGGACGAGGTCCGAGACTGGGCCGAGACGTCCGATGCGGGATAGCAGGTTGTAGATCAGTTTTTTTTGGCCACCTACAGGTGGCCTTTTTTTGTCTGGACGTCCAGCGTCAAGCGTGGGGAAGAGTAAGAGAGAGAACGCGGAGCAAGGCGCCTGAGCGTCTGTTCGTGCCGGCACGACAGATCCAACACCCATCACCTGCAGCCCATACCTGGCTGCAACCCGGCACATGTGGGAGGGCGCCCCGCTTCAACGCGTCAGTATTTCAATGGCTGTCAGGAGAAAGCGGCCTGCTCCGGCCCCTTCAACGCCAACTGCTTTGGCCAGTCTCGGTGGTTGAACACCTGACCCTCTGCGCGTATCCGCGCAAGCTCACGCAGGTCGAGGGTCGCAAACACCCAGTTCGCCTCATCATCCGCGCCTTCGACCAGGATGCCGTTATCCGGAAAACCATAATCCACCGGCGTATAAACGCTGGCGCGGCCCGTATTGACATCAACCGCTTCGGACCAGGGCGCAAGGCTGATGGTAGGCGACTGGACCACATAACACTGGTTTTCCAGCGCCCGCGCCTGGCAACCGATACGTACCCGATGAAAACCGGCCTGGGTATCGGTGCAGCTCGGAACCAGCAGCAGCTCGGCACCGGCCGTAATCTGCTGACGGGCGATCATCGGGAATTCCGAGTCATAGCAGATCAGGATGCCGATACGGCCGAGTCCGGTATCAATGACGCCAATACGTTCACCAGCACGAATGCCCCATTGCTCGTTCTCGAAACGAGTCATGATGAGCTTGTCCTGATGACCCAGGATCCCTTCTGGCCCGAACAGCGTCGCCCGGTTCACGACATGGCCGGCCTGCAATTCTGTTGGAAAGGAACTGGCCAGGATCAGGACATCGTGGCGGCGGGCCAGCGCCTGATGCAGGTCGCGCCACTTCGGCAGCAAGGTCTGCATCGCCTGGAGCTGCTGCTGCAAATCGCTGTACACCGCTTGGCCGAAGAGCGAAGCCAGTTCCATGCTGCCGTATTCGGGGAATACCAGCAGCTTGGCATCTTGCCGTACGGCACTTGCGACCCAGCGTTCCAGCTTGGCCGCGAAGTCATCCCAATGAGAAAAAAAACCGATGTCGTATTGGGCTGTCGCCAGGGTAAACACGCTCATGGCAAGGGCTTCATCCAGAAGGTCATGGGTTTGAGCGAGTCGTGTGAATCGCCGAGGTCTTTCCAGCTGAACTGCGTGGCCAGCTCCGGGTGCCTTTCGTACCCACGGTGCTGCCAGAACTCATCCAGTGGCTGATAACCGGCAGGCCGAGCTGGGTGCGTAACAGGCCGCTCCACCGCACAGAAGCATGAATGCTTCATGCCGCCAGTCTCGCGCGCATGGTCTTCACGGTGTTCGAAGAACGCCACACCGGCACCCTGCCCTCGGTAGTCGGGCAACAATACGGATTCGCCACAATAGAAGATCGTCTCAACGGCATAATCCGCCTCGCGGAAAGGCTGCTGGACCTCCTCCGTTTCATGAATCAGCGGCAGCCCCGAAGAAGCGCCCACCACCCGGTCGCCATCGAACGCCAGCACGATCACACTGTGGGGCGCCTCGACATAGGTTTGCAGATAGCGCGCCTCGTATTCCGGATCGCCGTCGTACAGGTACGGAAAGTCTCGGAATACACGCATGCGCAACCGAGCCAGTTCAGGAATGTACCGATGAAGCGTGGCGCCGGATAAGCGCTGGAAGGTCAGCCGGGCCATCACGCGGACACTTGAGCAACCCAGTCTTCAAGATTGTAGTAGTTGGTCACTCGCGCCACCTGCCCATCCCGAATGGCGAAGAATGCCCCCGCCGGGAGCCGGTAAGTCTGGCCGTTCGCTTCCGGTAGCCCTTCATCGGTCGCCAAGTATTCGCCCAGTACGGTGAACTCGACGGCCGCCCGGTCACCCGCTTCGTTCGTGGTGATCGAAAGATCCACAATTTTCTCCCGGTAGTTGCGGTTCATGCGCTGCATGAACTGTTCAAAGGCCGGTTTACCCATCTCTCGCCCGCTCTGATTGATGTCATGGATCACGTCATCGGTGAGAAGCGACAGGAAGGTGACCATGTCACCCGCATTGAAGGCGTCGTAGTAGCGTTGCAACAGCTGAGCGGTGGCCTGGTGCATCGAAAAATCTCCTGAAGGGGCTGAAATTTCGATAGTAGACAGTCTCGCCAAGCTGACGAAAGCGCGACACAAGGTGACTGGCAGAATCAAGCATGAGGCGGTCGCACCTGGAAAATATCGACGGTCGTGACCAGCCTTGCCGTCCGATTCGGCGCTCTGGATCGGTAGTGCGTCGAGTCAAGGCTGATGCCGTCTTAGCCATTCGCCAGCAACCTGGCCCATGGTTTTGGATTTTCCATCTTTCACCCAGGCCATGAAGTCCTGATCAAATCTGAAGCCGGGCCCGCACGCCTCGACCATGAATCTTCGAACGTTCTGCGTGTTTCGATAGGTGTCGGTTACCGGTGTTTCATCAGTTATCCGGTCCTTATGCCAATCAAATTTCATCGCGGTCACCTTCGTATGCCAGACGGGTGCGAGGACGTAAGCGGCAAGAGCGACGCAGAGCTGTCGCTTCCGGCACAACGGCCCCAGGGCTATGCCTGCAAAGATCCCGCGTCGCGATTCTGATGAATAGCCTTTCTCCCATGGTTACATAGCAAAAAACAATCGAACGGACGGCTGCAGGTCTCGCTCCTTCGTCTACCTTATTCGGAATGCTTGGAAGAGGAGGATGCGCATGTTGACCACATTGCTGCCAGCCCTTCGAGACTTGGAATTGCCTTTGCGCCTCAGGCTATGGGACGGCAAGGAAATCGACATGGGGCCCGCGCCCAGTGTGACGCTGGAGATTCGCGACCCAGGGCTGATACCTCGCCTGGCTCATCCCAGCCTGGCGCTGTTAGGCGGCGCTTATGTCGAGGGAAAGCTCGATCTGCACGGGCCGCTTGAAGAGGTGATCCGTATCGGTGACGAGATCAGTCGGGCATTGGGAGACGCACATCCGCAGCTGCCGGTGCGTGAAGCCCATGACAAGGCCACTGACGCCGAAGCGATTTCCTATCACTACGACCTGTCCAACGCCTTCTATCAGCTCTGGCTCGACCGCGACATGGTCTACTCCTGCGGCTATTTCGAGACGGGCTGCGAAGACCTCGATCAGGCGCAGCAGGTCAAGCTCCGGCACCTGTGTCGCAAGTTGCGCCTGCAGCCCGGCGATCGGCTGCTGGATGTAGGCTGTGGCTGGGGTGGTCTGGCGCGGTTTGCGGCCCGCGAATACGGAGCGCAGGTGTTTGGCATTACGCTCAGCGCCGAACAGCTAAGGCTCGGGCGCGAGCGCGTGGCGGCCGAGGGGCTGGAGGGCCGCGTCCAGCTTGAGCTGTTGGATTACCGCGATCTGCCCACGGACGGCCAGTTCGACAAGGTGGTCAGCGTCGGCATGTTCGAGCACGTCGGCCACGCGAACCTGCCGTTGTATTGCCGCCAGCTGGCCGCGGTGGTGCGCCCGGGCGGTCTGGTCCTCAACCATGGCATCACTTCGCGGCATACCGATGGCCGGCCGGTCGCCCATGGCGCGGGCGAATTCATCGACCGCTACGTCTTTCCTCACGGCGAGTTGCCGCATCTGGTAGCGATAGGTGCCTGCATCAGCGAATCGGGACTGGAGATCGTCGATGTGGAAAGCCTGCGTCTGCACTATGCGCGCACGCTGCAGCTGTGGAGCGAGCGCCTGGAGTCACGGCTGGAGGAAGCGCAGCAGATGATCCCCGAGCGGGCGTTGCGCATCTGGCGGGTGTACCTGGCAGGATGCGCCTATGGCTTCCGCCGCAACTGGATCAACCTGCACCAGATTCTCGCCAGCAAGCCGCTGCCCGACGGCTCCCACGAGCTGCCCTGGACACGCGCGGATCTCTATCAGTAGCACTGCAGCCTGGCACCGATGCGCCAGGCTAACGCGGACTCAGCGCAACAGCAGGAGCGGCGTGGTGGTCGAGCGAATCATGCTAGTGGTGGTGCTGCCAACGAGGAACTGACGAATCCGTGAGTGCCCGTAAGCGCCCATCACCAGCAGGCCGATACCGTGCTCGGCCTGGTAGGCATGCAGGGTGGGTTCGACTTCGCCGCCACGAATTGCGATCTGTACCTCGAAGCCTGCCGCCGACAGGGCATCACGGGCCGCATCGAGCAGCGCGCGGTTGTCACCGGTGTCCTCACCGACCATCACCAGATGGATCGGTATGCCTTTGAACAGCGGACTGGAGGCCAGCATTTCCACACCTTTGCGGGAAGTGTCGCTGCCATCAAACGCGAGCATGACGCTTGTCGGCACGTTGAAGCTGGCCGGGGTGACCAGGATCGGCCGGTGCAGGGTGCGAATCACGCTTTCCAACTGGCTGCCAATCAGCTGCAGGTCGGTGCCGCTGTCCTCGCCCTGCTTGCCGATCACCAGCAGCCGGGTGTCGGATTCCAACTCGCGCAGGCTTTCCACCAGATCGCCGTGCCGTTGCCGCACCTCCGGCTGCACCACACCGGCAGTCAGGACGCGCTGCTTCGCTGAGTCGAGCATCATCCGGCCTTCTTCGAGCGCCAGCTTGCTGCGCTTCTCATCCAGTGCGGCGAGTTCTTCGAGCAGGTATTCGCGGCTACCGAGGCCGATGATGCCGCTGAGGTTGCCGGCTGCCGGGTACTGCTGCTGGTCGAGGACATGCAACAGAGTCAGCGGTGCATCCAGCTGCAGACTGGCCCAAGCGGCGCAATCGCATACGGCCGCAGCCTGAGGGGAACCGTCGATGCAGGCCAATACGTTGTTCATTGTTGTGCTCCTGGTCAGTGGCTCATCAGATCGTCGATGGCTTCGGGTTTGTCGTGCACACCGAAACGGTCGACGATGGTTGCGCTGGCTTGGTTCAACCCCAGCACTTCGACCTCGGTGCCTTCACGGCGAAGCTTGACGACGACCTTGTCGAGCGCCGCAACGGCGGTGATGTCCCAGAAATGCGCATGGGTCAGGTCGATGATGACGCTCGAGAGCGCTTCCTTGAAGTCGAAAGCGCTGGTGAATTTATCGGACGAGCTGAAGAACACCTGGCCGACCACGCGGTAGGTGCGGCGGTTACCCTCGGCGTCCAGCTCCGAACCGATATGCAGGTAATGGCCGACCTTGTTGGCAAAGAACAGCGCCGCCAGCAGCACACCGGCCAGCACGCCGAACGCCAGGTTGTGGGTGAAGACCACCACCAACACGGTGACCACCATGACGATGTTGGTCGACAGCGGATAGCGCTTGAGATTACGCAGCGAATCCCAGCTGAAGGTGCCGATGGAAACCATGATCATCACCGCGACCAGCGCTGCCATGGGGATCTGGCCGACCCAGTCACTGAGAAACACCACCATCAGCAAGAGCACGACGCCGGCAATCAGCGTCGACAACCGCGTGCGGCCGCCGGATTTCACGTTGATCACCGATTGGCCGATCATCGCGCAACCGGCCATGCCGCCAAACATGCCGGACACGATGTTGGCGACACCCTGGCCCTTGCACTCGCGGTTCTTGTCGCTGCCGGTATCGGTCAGGTCATCGACGATGGTCGCCGTCATCAGCGACTCCAGCAGACCGACCACAGCCAGGGCCGCGGAGTAAGGAAAGATGATCGCCAGGGTCTCGAAATTCAGCGGCACTTCCGGCCAGAGGAAGATCGGCAGGGTGTCAGGCAGCTCGCCCATGTCGGCGACAGTGCGGATATCCAACCCCAGGTACATGGCGACGGCGGTCAGAGACAGGATGCAGACCAGCGGCGACGGAATGACCCGGCCGATCTTCGGCACATAGGGGAAGAGGTAGATGATGCCCAGGCCCGCCGCGGTCATGGCATAGACGTGCCAGGTGACACCTGTCAGTTCCGGAAGCTGGGCCATGAAGATCAGGATCGCCAGGGCGTTGACGAAGCCGGTGACCACTGAGCGCGAGACGAAGCGCATCAGCGAACCGAGACGCAGGTAACCGGCGCCGATCTGCAACAGGCCGCAAAGCAGCGTCGCCGCCAGCAGGTATTGCAGGCCGTGCTCGCGCACCAGCGTCACCATCAGCAGCGCCATGGCACCGGTGGCGGCGGAAATCATCCCCGGTCGGCCTCCGACGAAGGCGATCACCACGGCAATACAGAAGGAGGCGTAGAGGCCGACGCGCGGGTCGACCCCGGCGATGATGGAGAAGGCAATCGCCTCTGGAATCAGCGCCAGGGCAACGACGAGGCCGGCGAGCACGTCGCCGCGGATGTTGCAGAACCAGTTTTGTTTGAGCGAATGAAGCATGGTGAATTCCGGAGCAAAGGCATCACCGGCAGACCGGAGGCGGCACGCGGTTGATACAAGGCTAGTTTCTGGATTTGAACAGGGTGCAATTGCGTGCATGAAATGCGACGCGCAGGCTACCGACCGCCTGTATGGCAAGGTGGTCGCGCTGGGGTGACGACAGGCGCTAAGGCGGAGTGGGCAGCCGGATCATGCGAAGAGACAGACTCGATTTAGGGCTCAGATCGCTCGAAGCCGCTTGAAACAGGCCGCGGATGATAGCGCAGCAAGCCCCCTGGCGCGACCCAAAGGGGCAGCCCAGGCGCCGCCGGCTGTCATGCCAGAGGCGGCCGAGACGCCGGTTTGTGCTCGCCCCGACCGGCGTCAGGCCTACCGCCAGAAGTCGTCGAGATTGTTGAAGCCCCATTGCGCCGGATCTTCGCGCCCGACGATGCGGTCATTCGAGCCCCGGCGCGAAAGGTCCAGGTCCAGCTGCTGGATCGGCGTCTTGGCTTTGGCTGAAAAGAACACCCGCACCAGCGGTTCGGTGAGCTTTTCCGGGTGCTGATCGATCACCACGCCGAGCCGGCCAGACTCCAGGCGCACCAGGGAACCGAGCGGATAGATACCCACCGAGCGCACAAAGGCATGAAATATCTGGGTATCGAAATGGCCGGTCCACTGCGCCATGCGGGCCAGCGATTCGGCCGGGTTCCAGGCTTTCTTATAGGGGCGGTTGGAGGTGATGGCGTCATACACATCACACACCGCCCCCATTCGCGCGAACAGGCTGATGTTCTCGCCGGCCAGCCGGAACGGGTAGCCGCTGCCATCGAACTTCTCGTGATGATGCAGGCAGACGTCCAGCGCCGAGGCCGGCAGCGACCCCGCCGCGAGCAGCAGCGCATGCCCCCGCTCGGGATGGCTGCGCATGACAGCGAACTCGGCATCGGTCAGCGCGCCTGGCTTGTTGAGCACCTCTGTCGGCATGACCATCTTGCCGACATCGTGCAGCAGCCCGGCCAGCCCGGCCTCGCTCACGGCGTCCTCGTCGAGGCCCAGCTGCCGGGCCAGGGAGACCATCAAGGCGCAAACGGCGACCGAGTGCAGGTAGGTGTACTCGTCCTTGTGCTTGAGGCGCGCCAGGCCGATCAGTGCGGAGCTGTTGCGCGCCAACGAATCGCTGATATCCGCGACCAGCGGCAGACAACTCTCGACACTGATGGCATTGCCCAGTCGCGCCTCGTTGAACAGCTCAGTGATCGCCTTTTTTGAGCGGCTGAGCACGCGAGCGGCGCGCTGCAGTTCATCGCGCGCACTGCACCGCGCAACGGCTGGAGCGCGTGGGTCTTCAGGCGGAGGAATAGAAGCCGGCGTTGACAGCACAACCGCCTGGTCGGCCACGTCGACGCCCTTGCTGATGTTGATCCAGACGCCCGTCAGCCCGCTCTGGCGCAGGCGCTGAAGGTCTTCAGGGTCATCGATGATGAACTTGTTTTTCCAGAACGGATGCGCCAGCCAGCTGCCTTCGATGGCATGGAGATACATGCCTAAACGCACCGCATCAGTAGGAATTTTCTTCAGCATGGGCGCCTCGAGACGACAAGGGTTGGTCGAGCTGATCTCGTTGTAACCTGGCGTCCCTGCTGGCCGGCCCATTGTTTCGGGCGGCAATGGCGCTAAAGTGCCACCATCCAGCCGTACTTGTACATTAGTCGAAAGATGTACACGTCTTGGAATCCGACGCACGGCCTGCTTTACCATGCGATTCCGCTATCGCGAGCCGATCATGATTGCCCTGTCCAGCCGCTACCGCGTCGCCCTCATCATCTCGCTGATTCTGGCCGGCCTGCTGCTGAGCATGTACTGGGCTGGGCGCATCGCCGAGCAACGCGCCTGGACCGAGCGCAGCCAGGAGGCCGCCGGCCAGCTCGAACTCTACGCCCAGGCGATTCATATCCAGGTGCAGCGCTTCCGTTCGGTTCCGGCGCTGCTGGCGCTCGACAGCGATATCCAGACATTGCTGAACAACCCCGGCGACCAGGCCCTGCGCAAGCAACTCAACCACCGCTTGGAAGAGCAGAACCAGGCTGCCGGCTCCTCGGTGCTCTACCTGCTCGACCGCCATGGCGAAACCCTGGCGGCCAGCAACTGGCGCGACTGGAGCAGTTTCGTCGGCAACAACTACGCCTTCCGGCCCTATTTCATCGATGCGGTAGCGAACGACTCGGGGCGATACTTCGCGGTCGGCGTGACCACCGGAATCCCCGGGTATTTCCTCTCCAGCTCGGTCAAGAATGCCGAGGGCGAGGTAATCGGCGTGCTGGTGGTCAAGCTCGAACTCGAAGACATGCAGCGTGAATGGGTCGGGCAGTCCGGCATCCTGCTGATCTCCGATTCACTGGACATCGTCATCCTGACCAACCGTCCGGCCTGGCGCTTCCGCTACCTGCGCCCGCTGAGCGAGACGGTGCGCGACCGCCTCGTAGCGGTCCGCCGCTACGCCGAACAGAATCTGCAGCCGTTGACGAGCCAGAACCTGCAGCAGATCGACGAGAACAGCGAGCGGCGCCTGGTCGACGGGCCCGATGGCCAACGCGACTACCTCTGGCAACGTCTGGAACTGCCCGAGGAAGACTGGACCCTGCACCTGCTGCAGGAGCCGCAGCTGGTAGCCGCCAACGTCCGCAGCTACCGCCTGGCCGCGGCCGGCGTCTGGATGACGCTCGCGTTCCTGCTGCTGTACCTGGCCCAACGGCGCAAGACCCGCCGCGTGGAACGCCGCAGCCGCAACGAGCTGGAGCGTCTGGTAGAAGAGCGCACCCGCGAGCTGAACACCGCGCAGGATGAACTGGTGCATGCCGCGCGGATGGCCGCGCTGGGGCAGATGTCTGCCGCCCTCGCCCACGAGATCAACCAGCCCCTGACCGCCCTGCGCATGCAGCTCGCCAGTCAGCGGCTGTTGCTCGACAGCGGCCGCACCGACGCCGTGCGCGAAGGCATCGGCCAGGTTGAAGGCCTCCTCGAGCGCATGGCGGCGCTGACCAGTCACCTGAAAACCTTCGCCCGCAAGAGCCCCGCCGGGCTGCGCCAGCGTTTGAGCCTGGCCGAAGTCTTGGACCAGGCGCTGCAGCTGCTCGCCCCGCGCATTCGCAGCGAAGGGGTTGCGGTGGTGTGTCAGGTGCCACACCAGGCCTGGGTCAGTGGCGATGCGATTCGCCTGGAGCAGGTGCTGATCAACCTGCTGACCAACGCCCTGGACGCCATGTGGAACGCCGAGACCAAAGCGCTGCGCATCCTCTGCCAGCCAGAAGGCGACGGCTGGACACTGAGTGTTGCCGACAGCGGTGGCGGCATCGCCGAGGAACATCTGGATCAGGTGTTCGAGCCCTTTTTCACCACCAAGCCGGTTGGCCAGGGGCTTGGCCTCGGGCTTGCCGTTTCCTACGGCATCGTGCGCGACCTTGGCGGCAGCCTCAGCGTGCACAACGATGCGCAGGGCGCGGTGTTCGAACTGCATATGCCAGCGGCCGAATCGCCCGGCGCCGAGTAGACTGGCCACTCGCAGGAGGAGTGACAGATGAGCGGTCAGGTGATTTTCATCGATGACGAAGCGGCAATCCGCCAGGCAGTGCAGCAGTGGCTAGAGCTGTCCGGCTTCAGCGTGCAAACCTGCGCCCGTGCCCACGAAGCGCTGGCTATCGTCGACCGGGGCTTTCCCGGCGTGCTGATCAGCGACGTGCGGATGCCGGACCTGGACGGCCTCGGCCTGCTGGAAAAGCTGGTGGCGCTGGACCCGGAGCTGCCGGTGATCATGGTGACCGGCCATGGCGATGTGCCGATGGCGGTGCAGGCGCTACGCCAGGGTGCCTACGATTTCATCGAGAAACCCTTCACCCCGGAACGCCTGCTCGACAGCGTGCGCCGCGCCCAGGACAAGCGCCGGCTGGTCTGCGAAAACCGTCAGCTGCGCGAGCAGTTCACCCGCAAAGGCCGCATCGAATCGATGCTGCTGGGCGTCTCGCGGACAATGGAGAACCTTCGCCGTCAGGTACTGGAACTGGCCGGCACCGACGTCAACGTCTTGATTCGCGGCGACACCGGCAGCGGCAAGGAGCAGGTCGCGCGCTGCCTGCATGATTTCAGCCCGCGGGCACGCAACCCTTTTGTTGCTCTCAATTGTGCGGCGATTCCGGAAACCATCTTCGAAAGCGAGCTGTTCGGCCATGAGAGCGGCGCGTTCACCGGCGCCCAGGGCAAACGCATCGGCCGCATCGAACATGCCCACGGTGGCACCCTGTTTCTCGACGAGATCGAGAGCATGCCGCTGGCTCAGCAGGTCAAACTGCTGCGCGTGTTGCAGGAAAAGACCCTGGAGCGGCTGGGCTCGAACCGCAGTATCGAGGTCGACCTGCGGGTGATCAGCGCCGCCAAACCGGATTTGCTGGAAGAGGTACGCGGCGGGCGCTTCCGTGAGGACCTGCTGTACCGCCTGAACGTCGCCGAATTGCACATTCCGCCGCTGCGAGACCGACGCGAGGATATCCCGCTGTTGTTCGATCACTTCGCCACCCAGGCCGCGCAACGCCACGGCCGAGATCCGCTGCCGGCCAGCCCGGCCGAGCTGGCGCAGCTGCTCAGCCACGACTGGCCGGGAAACGTCCGCGAACTGATCAACGCCGCCGAACGCCATGCCCTGGGCCTGACCCCGCCTGCACCCGCCACGGCCCCAGCCGCCGTCGCCGGCACCTCACTGGCCGACCAGATGGAAGCCTTCGAAGCCCAGTGCCTGCACAGCGCCCTGCAACAGCACAAAGGCAACATCAGCGAAGTCATGGCGCAACTGCAACTGCCCCGCCGCACCCTCAACGAAAAGATGCAACGCCACGGGCTGAGCCGCAGCGACTACCTGCCGGCGGGTAGCCACGACAGCTGATCCCGCACCCGGGACCCTGCTTAGCGAATGTGGTGGGAGTGTCGATACAGGGCGATTGATCGTGGCGATAACCGCGGACTCATGAAGATCCCTAGCGCTGCTTCGGGAGCGTCATCCTTGTAGGAGCGAGCTTGCTCACGATCGCTTTCAAGCCTTGCGCTGCGCGGCATCCAGCTCATCCAGGCGCTGCTGCAAGAAGCGCTTTTCCGGCTCCAGCTGAGCCAGGCCCAACGCGGTTCGGTAGGCCTCGCGGGCTTCGTCCAGGCGGCCCAGTCGACGGCAGAAGTCAGCGCGGGCGGAGTGCAGCAGGTGGTAATCGCGCAGTTCGCCGCGGGCCAGTAATGCGTCGATGGTAGCCAGCCCGACCTCGGCGCCATCACGCATCGCTAGGGCTACCGCGCGGTTGAGTTCGATGACCGGCGATGGGCTGATGCGCAGCAACAGGTCGTAAAGCCCGACGATTTGCGCCCAATCAGTCTGCGCAGCACTGTGCGCCTCGGCATGCACGGCAACGATGGCGGCCTGCACGGTGTAAGGGCCGAAGCGCCTGGAGGCGAGCGCCCGCTCTACCAGCGCGGCGCCTTCGACAATCTGCGCCTGATTCCAGCGGCTGCGGTCCTGCTCGTCGAGGCGCACCAGCTCGCCCGCCTCATCGGTACGCGCGGCGCGGCGGGAGTCATGCAGCAGCATCAGGGCCAGCAACCCCATCAGCTCAGGATCGGGCAACAGCTCAAGCAGCAGACGCCCGAGACGGATAGCCTCGGCGCAGAGGTCGGCACGGGTCAGCTCGCGGCCGCGGGAGGCGGAATAGCCTTCATTGAAAACCAGGTAGATCACCCGCATCACGTTATCCAGCCGAGCCGGCAGCTCTTCGCGTGTGGGTACTCGGTAGGGAATGCCCGCGTCGCGAATCTTCTGCTTGGCGCGGACGATGCGTTGGGCAATTGTGCTGGGTGAGGCAAGAAAGGCTCGGGCAATCTCTTCGGTCTTGAGATCGCAGACTTCGCGCAGCGTCAGCGCCACCTGCGCATCGGCCGGCAACGCCGGGTGGCAGCAGGTGAAGATCAGCCGCAGGCGGTCGTCTTCGAGGTCTTCACGCTCCCATTCGGGCTCGTTGTGGCTGTCCAGCTGATCGGCCAGCAGGCTCAGGGATGCGTCGAAACGTGCCCGCTGGCGCAGCCCGTCGATGGCCTTGAAGCGACCAGCCGAGACCAGCCAGGCGCGAGGATTGGAAGGCAGACCGTCACGCGGCCACTGCTGCACCGCCGCGATAAAGGCGTCATGCAGGGCTTCCTCGGCCAGCTCGAAATCGCCCAACAGGCGGATTAGCGTCGCCAACACCCGCCGCGATTGCGTGCGGTACAGGGTGTCGATTTCGGCCAGCGTCGGCCCAGCACCGATGTGCTCGGTCGAGGGCGGCCTGCCCCGCTCAGGCATTGATCAACGATCAGGTAACTGGCGCAACGGGCGAACTTCAATGCTGCCCAGCTGCGCGGGTGGGATCTTCGCCGCCAGGTGCAGCGCTTCATCCAGATCCTGCGCTTCGATCAGATAGAAGCCTGCCAGTTGCTCGCGGGTTTCGGCGAACGGGCCGTCGACGACCGACACCGCGCCCTCACGAACCCGTACGGTTTTGGCAGTACGCACTGATTGCAGCGGCTCGCCGGCCAGGAACTGGCCGCTTTCCTTCAGCCGCTCACTGTTGGCAACGCATTGCTCGACCAGCGCCGCCCACTGCTCGTCAGTCATTGAATCCACACGCTGCTCGTCGTAATAGATCAGGCACAGGTATTTCATGTCCTTCTCCGGTAGCGCCCGCCGGCTGCCGTGCGGGCAGCGACGGGACGAAGGGGTCGATCAGCTGGCGATGCCAGCCCGTGGTTCGGGTTCGATGCCGAAGTTGACCTGACCACTGGCCATGTCGAATGGCATCGAGAAATGCTCATGGACGACCTTCCAGTCGCCGTCCTGCCGACGCCAGCAACGGCTGCCGCGCATCCATCCGGACTGCATGTCGCCTTTTTCATCGGTGCCGCCGCAATGGCTCAGAAAATGACTATAGGCCAGGTCTCCGCTGACGTTGACTTCGAGCTCACTGATTTCGAAATAGCCCTCGCCCTGGCAAAAATCAAAGCAGTTCTGCCAGTGCTGGCGGTACGCATCGGCGCCCTTGAATTGCAGCGAACCGACCGCATCGAAGGCCCGTACGTCTGCGGCGTACTGCGCCATGATGGTGTCCAGGTCCTTGCGTACAGTGGCCTTTTCGAAGGTTTCGGTGAGTTGGCGAATCCGGGTTTCGTCCTGCGTTTGGCTGGGGCTGTTCATCTCGCTGTCCTCTTGGTTGATGATTCGGCTCAATCACACTCGCGGCGTCTCAAGGTGGCGCCCGTGCCCCCAACTCACGCACCTCGACGCTGCCCAGCCGTGCCGCCGGCAGGCGCGCGGCCAGACGGATCGCATCATTGAGGTCTTGGGTCTCGAACAGATAGATCGCCGCGGGCTGCTCGGAGCCGTCGCGCACCGGCCCGTCGCGCAGGAGCAGGCGGTCGCCCTGGCGGCGCAGGGTGGTAGCGCTCAACACCGGCTGCAGCGCTTCAGCGACGATCAGCTCGCCGCTGCGCCGCAGCTGCGCGTGGTACTCACGGCACTCGGCATCGAGCGCGGCGTGAAGACCTGGCGACAGTGCCGCCACGGCGTCTTCATTCAGGTAGACCAGGCACAAATAGCGCATCGCGGCATCCCCGAGGACGATTGCTGTTTTCTCTGGTCGATCGGCGATGGGAGAAATCGACAATGTCGGGAAAACTTTTTCCGCTTCCGCGCTCCAATCCAGATCAGGGGCGCACGCCCCATCGACATGACGGGAGCAGCCCATGCGCAGTCCATTGCGCGGCCTACTGCGGCGGCAACGCCTCGGCATTGCCGCCGCCCTCTTGGCATTCAGCACCTCGGGAGCAGCAGCACCCATGTATCAAGTATTGATCGGTAGCTACACCAGTGAAGGCAACAGCGAAGGGATCTACCGCATGCAGTTCGATGCCGAAACCGGCCTGATCGAACCACAACCGCTACAGGTCGTACGGACCCACAACCCGTCCTGGCTGACCCTGGACCTGAACCGCAATCGGGTCTATGCGGTGAACGAGAACGGACCGGGACACCCTGACCCGGTGGGACGTGTGAGCGCTTTCATCCTGGCGCCGACCAGCGGCAAGTTATCGGTTCTGGAGCAGCAGATCACCCTGGGCGACGAACCCACCCACCTGAGCCAGAGCCGTGACGGGCGCTACCTGTTCGTCTCCAACTACGGCTCGCGAGCAAACCCGGGTGGCAGCCTAGCGGTGGTGCCGCTGGCCAAGGATGGGACGCTTTTGCCGGTCACCCAGATCGCCACGCACAAGGCCAGCGAAGTGCACCCGGAGCGCCAGCAATCGGCTCACGTGCATTCGGCGGTGATGTCGCCGAATGGCAAGACCCTGTTCGTCAGCGATCTGGGCGCCGACAAGATCTTCGTCTATCGCTACGACCCGACCAACGCCGAGCGCCCGCTGTCCCCGGCCGATCCGGCTTTCATCAGCCTGCCGGACGGCAGCGGACCGCGTCATCTGGTGTTCAGCCCGGACGGCAGCCAGGCCTACGCGACGCTGGAGCTGAGCGCTCAGGTGGCGCGCTTCGACCATGTCGACGGCAGCCTGGTGCAACGTCAGCTGGTGGATCTGGCGGCCGGCGGCGATGTCGGCCAGCATTCGCCCGGCGCCATCCATCCTTCGCCGGACGGTCGCTTTCTCTACGTCAGTGACCGCGCCGAGAAGAACCGCATCATGGTCTATGCCATCGAGGAGAACGACACCCTGCGCGAGATCCAGCAGCGCGACAGTGAAGGCCGCGAGCCGCGGGAGTTCGCCATCGACCCGAGCGGTCAGTTCTTGATCATTGCCAACCAAAAGAGTGATGCACTGGTGGTACTGGCGCGCGACCCCGACAGCGGCAAGCTGGGCGATACCGTGCAAACGCTGCCGATGGGCCGGCCTTCGGATGTGAAATTTATTGATCGCACCGGGCCCTAACAGGCCCGGCGCAGCATCGATCAGGAGAGCAGACTGACTACCGCAAAGCGGCTGATGGTCGCCTGTGCCACAACGGTCTGGGTGACCGCCGCGTAGCTAGAAGGGCTGCGCTGCATCAGGTTGAACACCGAGCGGGAGAAGTCCATGGCCCACTGTTTCTCATCGGCATGGGCCTGACGGGCAAGAAACTCGCGGATCTCCTGCTGGCGGTTGCTCAGCTGCTCGCGCAAGGAGGTGACCTTGTCGAGCCCGGCGACGACCGAGTCGAGCAGGCGGCGCAGTTCACGGAAGGAGTCGAGCTGCAGCTCTTCGGGGAAGCTCAGCAGCTGCTCGTCCTCGCTCTGCACGCGGACGTATCGGCCTTTGTCGAACAGCTTGCCTTCGCCCTGCACCGCCAATTGGTCCTTGAGCTTTTGCCAGTCACCTTCGCGGGCGGAAAACATCAGCTCGCCGTCCTGATCCAGTTCGGCGCGGATACCGGCCTGGCCCAGGCTGCCATTGAAACGGCGCAGAATCTGCTCGTCGCTCATCTCGTCGTCGAGCACCACGGCCACCGGCTCGGCCAGTTGCCTACCGCCACTGAACAGCAGCGTCTCGCGGCCGGACTGGCGAATCTTGTCCAGCGACTCCAGCCCTTGCAGGCTGAAACGGCTGCGCACCGGCTCGGTCAGTCGCAGTTTGAGATTGGCGTCCAGGGAATTGCCGGAGCGTTTGCTGCGCTCTTTGAGCAACTCGCCGACCTGCTGCACGGTCTGGCGAATGCTTTCCTCGCCATTGGGCTGCGGCGAGCTGATCTGGCGGCTGATGTTGAGCTTGAGTTGCGACAGACGCGTTTGCAGATCGCCCAGGTAGCTGTCGGCCGACTGCATCGAGGACAGTTGCTGATTGAGCTGCAGGCTGAAGCTGGTGTTCTTGCTGGGCGTCGTCTCGGTGTGCGGCGTTTCGGCCGGCGCACCGGCCCGCAGCGGCGCAGGCGCATCCCTCAGCAGCGCCTCGCGGCGTTCCTGTGGGTTGATTGCGGAAACAGCGGGGAGCTGCTTGCCAATCTTCATTCACGCTACCTCGGTCAGAGCATGCCGAACAGCGACAGCCCGTTGATCTTCAAATAGGTTTTCTGCGTCGCCTGCAGCGACAGCTGATAGTTGTTCAGGTCGATGCTGGCCGTGGCGTAATCGAGTTGCGACAGCTCGCCGTCGATTTTCTGGTTTACCAGCGAGACGTCCTCGTTGCTGCTCGACAGCAACGTCAGGGTGTTCTGCCGCCCGCCCAGCTCCGACACTGCACCGAGCAGGTCGCCGTGGGTCTTGTCGAGGCTGTTGAGCGTGGCGCTGATCGAGGCCTGCACCGCTGGATCGTTGGCGTCCAGCGCCGGATCGGCGAGCATTTTCACCAGGGTGTTGAGGTCGTTGAGCATACCGACGCCACCACCGAACACCTGCGCAGCGGTGACATTCTCCTCGACCAGTACACCATTGGCGACTGCCGCCTGGCGGTATTGATCGTTGCCGGTCAGCCCGTAGCTCTGGGTGGCGGCGTCGAAGGAAATGGCCGGTCGGTCGCTGAGGGTGCCGGAGAACAGGTAACGACCTTCTTCGTCACGCACGTTGGCGAAGCTGAGGATGGTCCTTTCCAGATTGCCCATTTCGTTGGCGATGGCGGCCAGGTCTTCACTGGTGTTGCTGCCGTTGGCGGCCCACAGCAGCAGGTCACGCACGTTGAGCATGGTGTCCGACGCCGCCTTGAGGTTGGCTTCCTGCTTGGACAGGTTGCCGGACACGTTGGCGATGTTGGTGCGGTACTGGGTCAGCGTCGCTTCTTCGCGCTGGATGCGCAGCACGCGTACGGCGGAGATCGGGTCATCCGAGGGCATCAACATGCGCTCGCCGGTGGCCATCTGCTGCATCAGCTTGCCGAGCTTCTCGGAGCTGGTGTTCATCGAGCCGTGCATCATGGCGGTGATCTGGGCGTTGGAGATGCGCATGGTGTCTTTCTCGTCAGTCGAACCGGCTCGCGCCGGCTCAGAACATCGCCAGTACGGCGTTGAACAGATCGTTGGAAGTGCTGATGACTTTCATGTTGGCCTGGTAGGCCTGCTCGTAAGCCATGAGGTTGACGGCCTCCTCGTCCAGGTTGACCGCGCTGACACTGTCGCGCTGGGCCTGGGCCTGCTCGGCCACGGTGGTCGCAGCGCGCAGGTCCGCCTGGTTCTGCCGGCTGGCACTGGCAACGCGGCCCACCAGGCCGGCGTAGGCGTCGTTGAGCGGTACGGTGTTGCCGGCAACCGTGACACCCGCCGACTTGAGATCAAGCATGGTGAGCAGGGTCTTGTTGTTGCCGACTTCGCCAGCGGTGCCGGAGAACGCCAGTTCCGAGGCGCCCAGGGCGTTGACCGCCAGCATGCCGCTGGTGCTGCCGGCGTTGTAGCTGAACAGGGGCTGGCCGGGATTACCGTTCAAATCGAAGCCACCGGCAAGGGCGTCATTGATCATCGTCGCCACCGCCGAGGCCATGTCGTGCAGGTCCTGCTGGGCCGGGCGCAGCGCGCCGTATTCCATGTCGTAGAGGCCGCCGAGTGAACCGCCGATGCCCTGCTGGTTGAGCGGAAAGGTGGTCTTGGCGAAGACCAGCGTCATCTCCTGCTCACCGACGAGGTTCGCGTTGATCTTCAACTGCCCCGCCGTTGCCCCGGCCACCAGTGGCTGACCGTTGGCCAGCGAGACATTCAGGGTGCCGTCAGCGGCTTCCTGCACGCGGATACCAGCATACTGGCTGAGATCCTTGACCAGATTCTCGCGGTAGTCGCGCAGGGTCGCCGTGTCGCGGCCCGAGGATTCCATTTCGCGGATCTGTGCGTTCAGCTCGGCGATGTTGCCGGACAGCCCGTTGATCTCGCTGGTCATCGCCACGCGCTGGCCCTGCAAGGCGTTGAGCTGGGTGCCGATGTTGCTGTTCAGCCCGTTGAAACGCTGCGCCAACTGCTTCGACTCGCCGATGATCTGCTGGCGCAGGGCGATGGATTCGGGGGTCGAGCTGGCTTCGCTGAGCGCGGCGAAGAAGTTGTCCAGGCCAACACTGACGCTCGAGCCTTCGCTGTCGATCAGGCCTTCGAGCGCGGTCAGGTACTGCTGGCTGGTATTGAAGTAGTTCTGGTCGGTGCCGGCGCGCCAGAGCTGCTGATTCTGGAAGTCGTTGGACAGGCGCCGGATGCTGCCGACCTGCACGCCGCCGCCAATGCTGACCGACGTCTGCCCGCCGAGCGATTGCAGGTCTGGTCGCAGGCGGCTAAAGCCGGGCGTGTTGACGTTGGCGATGTTCTGCCCGGTCGCCGAGAGGGCGATCTGCGAGGCGCGAACGCCGCTGTAGCCAATTTGACCAAGAATACTCACGACACGATTTCCTTCGGCTCGATCCGGATCGGTTGCGCAAACGCCACCGAGAGGTGGGCGCCAGCAACACTGCGCCCTGTAGAAAGAGCGACCGGATCGGCGACGGAATTAAGCGGCGATGGAGCAACAGGCGGAACGGCCTGAAGCTGAGCTCGCGGTTCGGCCTGCTGAGGCGCAGCAGCGCTCAGATCATTGAGGATATTGCGCGTGTAGTTACGCGTCTCTGCGTAGGGGATTTTCTGCACCCAGGCGCCAGTGCCGATCTCGCCCTTGCGGGGGTCACCGTGACTCTTCAGCCATTCGTCCACCCGCCCCGGACCGGCGTTGTAGGCCGCCAGCGCCAGCGCCTGATGACCGTCGTAGCGATCGAGCATCTTGTTCAGGTAAGCGCTGCCGAGACGCTTGTTGTATTCGGCGTCGGTGGTCAGCCGCGCCTCGCTGAAGGGCAGGCCGAGCTCAGCGGCCATGTCCCGCGCGGTGCCCGGCATCAACTGCATCAGGCCGCGCGCGCCCTTCGGTGAAACGGCCGCGATGTTGCCGCTGGATTCGTGCTTGATGACGCTGTCGACCAGCGACTTGAAACCGGCTTTGCCGCTTTCCCATGCGCTGTCCAGCGCATCGACGCCACGCTGCCAGGTGCCACGCAGCGCGTGCAGTCCGCCACCTTGAATACCGCTACCGGAATGTCCGGCCAGCGCCGTGGGCACCGGCGCGGTGCTCGCCGCGCCACCACTGAGCTGCTGAACCAGCATGTCGGCGATGCCGGTTTGGCGCTTGCCAGCCAGGGTATCGGCGAGCACTTCGTCGTAGAAGTCGCGCATGGTGTCCAGCTCGCGGCTGCGCATCGGATTGCTGGCGCCAAGCACATCACCGGCCTTGCGCATCTGCTTGAGAATCTGCTGCAGGAACATCGCCTCGAACTGTTCGGCGACGACTTCCAATTGCTGGCGCCGGGCCGCGGTGGGGCCGTCGGCACGGTTGCGCAGCGTATTGAGGTGCTGGGGGAGGGACACGATGCTCATGGTCGTCTTGGAACCTGCTTAAAAATCTGTTGCGTCGGCCGTGTGGTTAACACCCGCTACATCACCGCCTGGTGTTACATCACAATCAGTTCAGCGTTCAGCGCGCCGGCGCGTTCCAGCGACTGCAAGATACTCATCACGTCGTCAGGCGTGGCGCCGAGGCTGTTGATGGTGCTGATGATGCTTTCCAGACTGGCGCCTTCCGGCCACTTGAACATCGCCTTGCGGTCCTGCTCGATGGCAACGTCCGACTGCGGCGTGACCACGGTTTCGCCGCCGGCAAAGGCGTTCGGCTGGCTGACCTGCGGGCGCTCGCTGATGGTGACAGTCAGGCTGCCGTGAGCGACCGCCGCAGCCTTCACCCGTACGCCCTCGCCCACCACCACGGTACCGGTGCGGCTGTTGAACACCACCTTCGGCCGGGTACGCCCCTCTTCCACTTCCAGGCGTTCGAGCATGGCCATGAAGCTCATGCGCTGGGTGCTGGTGACTGGCGCGCGAATGGAAATCTTGGTGGCGTTCAGTGCCGTGGCAGTGCCCGGACCGAAGTAGGCATCCACCGCGTCTACCACGCGGGTGACGGTCTGGAAGCTCGGCTGACGGACGTTGAGCATCACTTCGGCGCGTTCGGTGAAGTCGCTCGGGATCATCCGCTCGACCGTCGCGCCATTGGGAATCAGGCCGCTGTTGGAGGTGTTGATGGCGACTTTGGAGCCGCTAGCGCCTTCGGCGTTCACGCCACCGACAATCACCGCGCCCTGGGCCAGCGCATAAATTTCGCCGTCCACGCCTTGCAGCGGGGTCATTAGCAGCTGACCGCCGCGCAGGCTCTTGGCGTCGCCCAGCGAAGAAACCGTGACATCGACGGTCTGGCCGGCGCTGTAGGACGGCGGCACCGTGGCGGTGATGGTCACCGCAGCGACGTTCTTCAGCTTCGGGTCGACGTTCGGCGGCAGATTCACGCCGAACTGCTTGATCATGTTCGTCACCGACTGGCTGGTGAATTTCACCTGATTCTTGTCACCCGTGCCATCGAGACCCACGACCAGCCCGTAGCCGATCAGCTGGTTGCCGCGGATGCCCTCGACATCCACCAGGTCCATCAGCGGTACGGCCTGAGCGGGCAGTTGCCACAGCGCGACGGCGGCGAGGAACAGCTTGAGAAAACGCATCGGGCTAATCATTCCAAGGGCCATCACTTAAAGAGGGAACAGCGGCGACGCGAAGAACCGCGTCAGCCAGCCGGCCGAATTACTGTCGTTGAGCACGCCGCGGCCGGCATAGGAAATCTTGGCGTTGGCCACGCTCTGTGAGGACACCTGGTTGTAGCGGTTGATGTCGTCGATACGCACCAGCCCGGTCAGGCGAATGTATTCATCGCCCTGGTTCAGGCGCAGGGCCTTTTCGCCCTTGATCTGCAAGGTGCCGTTGGGCAGCACGCGGTGCACGCTGACGGCAATGGAGCCGCGCAGGGTGTTCTGCTGCGAGCTCTTGGCCGAGCCCTTGAACTCGCGTTCGCCGGAGGCTGAGGTTTCAACGTCCGGGTAGGTCTTGCCGAGAATGGTCGGCACGCCGATCCCAACGCTCGACTCCTTGCCGAAGCTGGTGCCGGCGCTCTTGCTCGACTGGGTGGATTCGTCCAGCACCACGGTAAGGATGTCGCCGACCCGCACCGCGCGCTTGTCGCTGATCAGCGAGCCGCTGTAACCGGAGCGAAACAGACCGCCACCGGTAGTCGGCGGCAGGCTGTAGTCCAGCTCCAGCGGCTCGTACTCGGTCGATGGCTCGTCCGGCAGCATCTCGTTGAAGCTGGCGCAACCGGTTAACAGGGCCAGTGCGACAAGCAGAATCGGCGTACGCATCATCGGTCTCAGACGGTCTGGTTGAGGAACTGCTGCATGCCGCTGGCGGCATCGAGCACCTTGGCGTTGGCCTCGTAGGCACGCTGGATAGCGATCATCGCCACCATGGCCTCGACCACCTGCACATTCGAGCCTTCCAGTACGCCCTGCTTGAGCTGGCCCAGCCCCTCTTCGCCCGGCACGCCTTCAACGGCTTCGCCACTGGCGACGCTTTCGCGATACAGGTTGCCGCCCAGTGCTTCCAGGCCACCCGGATTGGTGAAGTTGACCAGCGTGATCTGACCCAGCTCGGACGGCAGGGTGTCACCCGGCAGCACGGCGGTGACGATGCCATCAGCGCCGACGGTGAAGCCGGTGCTGCCTTGCGGCACTTCGATGGCTGGCGTCAACGGCAGGCCCTGTGCGTTGACCATCACGCCTTCGGCGTTGAGCTGGAACTGGCCATTCTCGGTGTAGAGGATGTCGCCGTTGGGCGACTCGACCTGGAAGAAGCCGCGGCCGACGATCGCCAGGTCCATCGGCTGGCCGGTGGTCTGGATGCTGCCTTCGGTGAACACCTTCTGGGTGCCAGCGACACGCACGCCGCTGCCCAGCTGAATGCCGGACGGCACAGTATTGATCTCATCCGCCTGCGCGCCGGGCTGCTTTTCGATGCTGTAAAACAGGTCTTCGAAGACGGCGCGATCAGCCTTGAAGCCATTGGTGTTGACGTTCGCCAGGTTGTTGGCAACGGTCGCCATGGCGGTGTCTTGTGCAGCCAGGCCGGTCTTGCTGACCCAAAGTGCGGAATTCATGCGTTATCTCCCGATCAGCTGCCGCGGATCATTCGGTTGCCGGCGTCGGAAAGGTCCTCGGCGGCTTTCATCATCTTTACCTGGGTTTCGAACAGGCGGTTGAGGCTCATGGTCGAGGCCAGCTCGTCGATGGCCGAGACGTTGCTCGACTCGAGAAAGCCGCTGGCCAGGCGCACGTCTTCGCTCGGCGCGGCGGGCTCGCCGTTGCGGGTAACCAGCAGGCCGGCTTCGTTCTTCATCAGGTCCGCAGCCGCGACGTCGACCAGGCGGATGCGGTCCACTTCGGCCATCATCCAGTCGCCCGGCGCCATGATCGACACGGTGCCGTCATTGCCGATCTCGACGCGATCATGCTCGGGCAGCTCGATCGGCCCGCCCTCGCCCATGACGGCGCGACCGTTGAGTGTCAGGCGTCCTTCGGCATCGATCTGCATGCTGCCCTGGCGTGTATAGGCCTCGCCTTCGCCATCCTGCAGGACGATCAGGCCGGTGCCCTTGACCGCAAAATCCAGCTCGCGGCCAGTGGCGACCATCGGGCCGGCGGCCAGGCTGACACCGTTGTTCTCGACCACCGCCATATGCCGGCTGTCGTAGCCGTAACCTTCCACCGCCACCGCCTGAGCACGCTCGAGGTCGGCGCGAAAGCCGGGTGTATTGACGTTGGCGAGGTTGTTGGAGCGCACCTGCAGCGACATCATCGTGCGGCTGGCAGCGGTCATCGCCGTGTATCCCAAACGATCCATGGATCAGCCTCAGAGCGCGTTGAACAGGACCTGGGTCAGTTCTTTGTTGGTCGAAATCACCTGGGTATTGGCCTGGTAGTTACGCTGGCCTTCCATCAGGCCCACCAGCTGTTGGGTGAGATCCACGTTGGAGCTTTCCAGCGCGCCGCTGGCCAGGTTGCCGTACTGGCCGACACCCGGCACACCGAGCATGGCCGCGCCAGAGGCTGCGGTTTCGGTCCAGGCGGTGCCGCTGATGTTCTTCAGGCCTTCAGCGTTGACGAAGTTGGCCAGCACGACCTGGCCCTGGAGCAGGCGCTCACCGTTGGAGTAGCTGGCGTAGACCTTGCCGTCCTTCTCAACGCTCATGCCGGTCTGTTCGCCCGCGGAATACCCGGTGGCGCGGTTGCTGGTGACACTGAACTCTGAGCCGTACTGGCTGGTGCCGCTGTAGTCGAGCTGGATGTTCAGCGCATTTACGCCACCGGTCAGGGTGGCGTTCAGCGGCACCTTGTTAATAGGTGCTGCGAGGTTGCCCGCGCCATCAAAAGTCAGCGCCTGAGGTCCGGCAACGGCTGCGCCGTCAACGTAGTAATGGGCGTTCCAGCTGTTGTCCGCCGTTTTGGCGAAATACTGGGTCAGGGTGTGTTCCTTGCCCTGGGAGTCGTACAGCTTGGTGGTGTAGGTGGAGTTGTAGCTGTCCGCCACCAGAGGATCGAACGCGACCGCCGGGACTTCCTGGTTCGCGTCGAGGTTGGCAACGAAGCTCAGCGCGTCGGTGGCCTTGGCGGGCAGACCGCCGGCCTTCATCTGCAGGTCGCTGACCACGCCGGTCTGCAGGTTGCCGGTGGCATCGGCCGGATAACCTTGCAAGCGCTGACCGAGACTGTTGGTCAGGTAGCTGTCCTTGTCCGTGCCGAACACGCCGGCGCGGGTGTAGGCCACGTCACCATTGCTGGCGCGAGTGACGAAGAAGCCGCCGCCAGATATCGCCAGGTCGAGGTTACGGTTGGTGGTGGTCAGGGCGCCGCCCTGGCTGATGCTCTGGCTGGTGCCGGTCACTTCAACGCCCATGGCCTGGCTTTCGGCATAGAGGCTGCCGAAGTTGGTCCGGGACGACTTGAAGCCGACGGTGCCGGAGTTGGCGATGTTGTTTCCGATGGTGTTGAGTTGTTCGTTGACGGCGGACAGGCCGGTCAGGGCAATGTTGAAACTCATGGGCTGATCTCGATACGTAAAAAGAAATGAAGACTGGCGAGCCCTGGGGCTCAGCCGCCGAGCAGCCCGGCGTCGGCCCGGGCGAATTCGAGGATGTTGTAGAACGGCACCGAACCGACGCCATTGACCTGAAGCACCGGACCTTCAGCGCTGACGCGCACGTTGGAGACCTGACCGGCAACTTCCACCTGCGGGAACTCGCCGTTTTCCGATTCGATGCTGACGCTGTATTTGCCGTCGCGCAGGCCGTGCTTGGCCGGATCAATCACGAAGGGCACCTTGCCGGCGGACTGCGCGCCCAACTCGATGCGGGTCTGGGTGCCGTTGGAATCGGTCAGCAGCACAGCGGTGCGGGTCGAGGCATGGCTCAGATCGAACCCTCCGCTGATGGCTTGGCCGCTCAAATCCAGCGACTCGACCGCAACGCTTACCTGCTGGCCGACCAGACCGGCAGCGGTGAGGGTCTGCAGGTTGTCGGTCAGCACCAGATTGTTCTGTGCGAGAGTCGCGAGGTTCTCCATGCTCTTGACCTGGGACATCGCCGAGAACTGATTGAGGAACTCGGTGCTGTCGACCGGCTTGGTCGGATCCTGGTACTTGATCTGCGCAACCATCAAGCTGATGAAGTTGTTCTCCATCTGCGTGGCATCGCTGATGTTCACCGCCTGCTTGGGCAGATCGCTCGCCGCAGTGCCGGACAGGCCGCTGCCCTGGAGGTTATTGGTCACCGCCATCAGGATTCTCCCAACCGCAGCAGGCTCTGCTGCATGCTTTTCACGCGATTGAGCACCTCGACGCCGGTCTCGAAACTGCGCGTGGCCGACATCATGTCGGTCATCTCTTCAATCTCGTTGATGTCGGGGTAGTAGACGTAGCCACTGCCGTCAGCCAGCGGATTGCCCGGCTCGTAACGACGCTTGGGCTCGGCGTCGGAGGTGACCACGTCGAGTACCTGCACATGAGCGCCGCCGAGGCCGACGCCGCGGGTCAGCGAGTTGTTCTCGTAAACGGCCGCGAACATCGGCTTGCGCGCCTGGTAGACGTCGGCGGCGTTGTTGGCGGCCGAATCGGTGTTGGCCAGGTTGCTCGCCACCGTGTTCAGACGCACGGTCTGGGCGTTCATTGCCGAGCCGGCGATGCGGTAGATGGAATCGAATGACATGGCTTAACGGCCCTCGATGGCTTGCTTCAAACCACGAAATTTCATCGTGACGAAGGTCAGGCTGGTCTGGAAATCCATCGAGTTGCGCGAGAACTGCGCCTGCTCGGTCGACAGCTCGACGGTGTTGCCGTCCTGCGAGGCCTGTCCCGGCACGCGAAACAGCAGGCGCGGATCGGTCCCGGCGAGGCTGGCGCGCGGCGAGGTGCTGCTGTCGAGCCGCTGCATTTCCTTGCTGAAATCGATGTCCCGCGCCTGAAAGCCCGGGGTGTCTTCGTTGGCCAGGTTCGCCGCGAGAATCTCGCTGCGCTGCATGCGCAAACCGAGGGCGCGCTCGTGAACGCCCAGCGCCTCATCAATCCGTATACTCATTTACCGATACCCTTTGCAGCCTGTGCGGGCTGAACCCAGCCCGCTGCTTTCAAGACGTTTTGCAGAAAGCGTGCCGAACCCACAGATACAGGTAAGCCATTGATTTACAAAGCTGAGAAAGCCACCAAACCAGAACGCAACAAGCGCTTTCTTCCGCTTGGTGAAGGGCAAGCAGGCGGAAGCGGAAAAGCGTCTTCCGCATGGTCGGTCGTCATCCTCCTGCTGTTGAGTGTCACGTCGCAGGCGCAGGCGGACGCCACAACGCAGGTTCAGCAGGCAGTGGAGAATCACCTGCGACTGATGCTCGAACAGCAGGCCGCGCGTCAGGGCTGGCAAGGCATGCAACTGCGCTACGAAATCAGCGTGCCGGCCAGCGCCGCCAGCCTGCCGCGCTGCTCCGAAGCGCTTCTGGTCCAAGCGACAGGCGAAGCGCCGTCGGCCATGGACCGGCAGAACCTGCAGATTCGCTGCGTCGACGCCCCCGGCTGGTCAACGAACGCCACAGGCCAGGCCCACGTCTTCCTGCCTGCCGTTCACGCCGAAGGCATCATCGACCGCGGCCAGACGCTGACGGCGGGCGACCTCAAGCTACAGCGCATCAACGTCGCCAAGGCCCGGCGTGGGTACTACAACCGAATCGAAGAGGTGGTCGGCCTCGCTGCCAAACGCCGCATCCGCGCAGGACAGACCATCACCCCGGCGCTGCTCGAACAGGCCATGGCGGTCAAACGCGGCCAGCCGGTGAAGATCGTCGCCAGCAACGACGGCATCCAAGCCTCCACCTCCGGCGAAGCCTTGGCCGATGGTCAGCCAGGCGACGTTATTCGGGTTCGCAATGTCGGTAGCGGCAAGGTGATCGACGCGAAGGTGATTGAGAGCGGGGTGGTCAATAGCACGTTTTAGAACGGACGCGGAAAGAGGCCGATCGTGGAGCCTCTCTGGTAACGCCCATGTCCGGAGCATCATCAACGCTCTAAAGCATGCCCTGCAGGCGCGACCTTGCTCGCGATGATCGGAGCGGCAGCTCCAATCGCCAGCAAGCTGGCTCCTACATGAACGAGAATTGACGCCGTTTTTCGCATCGGACAAACAAGTTCCCACCGACTGATTGGACCTTTCCAACACCAACTAAGAATATTTTTTGACGTCAGGATTTAATCCCTTGCGCAGTGCTGTCGCCCTTCCCTTTCAGCAGGCAGTCAAGCCAGCTCCTAACAGCCCAACGCAAAAAGGATCATCTTCATGGCACTGTCCATTCACACCAACTACTCCGCGCTGACCACTAACACGGCACTGAACAAGTCAAACAGCTCCCTGGCCACCAACCAGCAGCGCCTGGGCACCGGCCTGCGCATTAACTCCGCTGCCGATGACGCCGCCGGCCTGCAGATCGCTACCCGCCTGAACGCTCAAAGCCGCGGCATGAGCGTCGCCATGCGCAACGTAGGCGACGCAACCTCGATGTTGCAGACCGCAGAAGGCGCCTTCAGCGAAGTCACCGACATTCTGCAGCGCATGAAGGATCTGTCGACCCAGGCCGCGAACGACACCAACGGCGTATCCGACCGCACCTCGCTGAAGTCCGAGTACGACGAGCTGGGCAAAGAGCTGGTCAACATCGTCAACAACACAAAGTACGCCGGTGAAGCACTGTTCGCAGCTGGCGGCAAGTTCTCCGCAGCAGTCAACTTCCAGATCGGTGCTTCCGCTGCCGAGAAGCTGACCATGGACGTTACCGCCGACATGACGGCACTGCGCACCGAGCTGACCACTACTGTCCAGGCCGGCACCATGGACACAGCGGCAAACGCCGGTACCACCATCACCGCGTTGGAAACAGCATTGAACAACGTCGGTTCGATGCGTGCGAAGTTCGGCGCCAACATCAACCGTCTGAACCACACCAGCAACAACCTGGCGAACATGAAGGACAACACTGATATGGCCAAGGGCCGGATCATGGATGCCGACTTCGCCATCGAAAGCGCCAACATGAGCAAGAACTCGATGCTCATGCAGTCGGGTATTTCCATGCTCAAGCAAGCTGGCCAGATGCCGGGCATGGTCATGGGCCTGCTGGGTTAAAACCACCCGCTCGCGGCGACCCCTCGAATGGTTCGCCGCACCGCGCTTTTACGAGCTGAACGCTCGCTAATCAGAAGGATTTAGACCATGGCACTGTCCATTCATACCAACTATTCCGCGCTAACCACCAACACCGCGCTGAACAAGTCAAACAGCTCCCTGGCCACCAACCAGCAGCGCCTGGGCACTGGCCTGCGCATTAATTCGGCAGCTGATGACGCCGCTGGCCTGCAGATCGCAACCCGGCTGAACGCCCAGAGCCGCGGCATGGGTGTCGCAATGCGCAACACCGGCGACGCGACCTCAATGCTGCAGACCGCCGAAGGCGCCTTCAGCGAAATGACCGACATTACCCAGCGCATGAAGGACTTGGCGACTCAGGCTGCCAACGGCACCAATGGCGTTGCTGACCTCAAGTCGATCCAGTCCGAGTACGACGAACTGGGTAAAGAGCTGCTGAACATATTCAAGAACACCAAGTACGCCGGTGAAGGCCTGTTCAGCAACGGCACTACTAATGATGGTGCCACCGGTAAATTCGGTCTGGCCGCAGGCGTGACCTTTCAGATTGGCTCCAGCGCAAGCGAGACGATGGTAGTCAATGCTTCTGCCAAACTTGGCACGCTGGCTACCAACCTGGGTGCCGCATCCGCTATTTTCACTGCAAACGGTGCCGCTGCAGTGGGTACCGAAATCGCCACAATCACTGCTGGCCCGCCTGAGACAGCAGTCAACAACGCCAACGCCAGCATTACCAAACTGGAAACAGTGCTTAACTCGCTCGGTGAAGTGCGTGCGCAGTTCGGTTCGAGCATCAACCGCCTGAACCACGTCAACAACAACTTGGCGAACATGAAGGACAACACCGAGATGGCCAAGGGCCGGATCATGGATGCTGACTTCGCCATCGAAAGCGCCAACATGAGCAAGAACTCCATGCTCATGCAGTCGGGCATCTCCATGCTCAAGCAAGCTGGTCAGATGCCAGGCATGGTCATGGGCCTGCTGGGCTAAGCGGTACACAACATCGCCGGTCGCCATTGACCGGCAAAGAAAAGCCCCGACTCGTCGGGGCTTTTCGTTTCTGGGAATACCCGTACGGGCATGCTCCGACAAACGGCTGTGATGATTGAGCGAGAGAACACATCACAAGATAGGCCGAATTAAGCCGCTGACGGCAGCTGTAGCACCTCTATCTGCCCTGTTGCACTCAACATTTGCTCTGCAGACTCGATGGCCGTTCGGCGCCTTTTTGGTGCAACCGCCTTGCATGATCAAAAAAACGGCGCCAATATGCCGCCGTCTCGTTTTGCCAAGGTGATCACACCGGTAAAACCTTGTCTTCGCGAAATCCGAACTCAGGCGCTCATGTCCTCATCTCTGACCCCTCCGGCCACCGATGCCCTTGTCTGTCCCTTGTTGAAAACGGGCCGGGCCAGCTGTACAGCGCGCTTCGATCGCGCGCTGTACCAGCTCGTGCGGGTCGACGATGAACACGAAGATACACTCGACCTGGGTTTTTCCGGCAGCCGTGTGCTGGAGCGTCTGCTGCAGGCGCCCGGCGAGGTTGTATCCCGTGAGGAGCTGATGACTTATGCCTGGGAGGGACGGGTAGTTGGCCAGGGCAGCCTTAATCAGCAGATCTACACGCTTCGCCAGGCCCTGTTCGATTCTGGGAACCAGATCATCCAGACATTGCCGCGCCGCGGCTACCTGTTCAACCCGCAATACCTGAAGGATCAATTGCAGCCTTCAATTGAAGCCGCGCCAGTGACGGTCGTTTCGGCGGACGCCAGCGCGGTAGTGGTGGAGTCGCCAGCCCTGAGCACCCTGCCAACCACCGAGCAGCCTAAACCGGCACGCCGGCACCGTTCATGGCAGACCTTCGCGCTTGCCGGTACAGGCATGATGGTACTGCTGGGCCTCGCAACGCTTGGCTTTCGCCTGGCCAGCAGCTCGGTACCCTCGTTCATGCAGACGGTCGATGCTGGCGCGCTCGAGGTGCTTTACGTGGAGAAGAGCCAGCACCTGCTCGACTCGCTGGTTAAGGAAACCCGACCTCTGGTCGATACCATGGCCAACATGAGTGCCGAACCGGCCCGTCTTATCGTCAACATGTCCCCGGGTTTCTACGAGATTCGTTGCCTGCAAGGTGACGGCCGGGTCAATTGGCTCAAGGTTCACAAGAGCCGCGTCCAGACGATTCCCAGCGACCATTTACAAGAGTGCCTGCAATGAATAGCCAGAACGAGACCGGCGCAGTCGGCAAACGCATGCTGCGGGTGATGGTGCCTGCTGCGCTGCTGCTATGGGCATTCGTGGCCATGGGTACCACCGGTAAGGCTTCGTCCAGTCTCGACGGTCACTACAGTTCCAGCGGGCATGTGCTGCTCAGCGACGGCACGACCCTCAAGGTCAGCCAGAGCCTGGTCTTCAACAAGGGTCGCTTCTACTCGATGACTCGCAACGCACCGGCTATCGTCGAGGCGTCGGGCCGACTGGAGACAGACCTGCTCGGACGGGCATCGCTGGTCGTGGAAGAAGGTCAGGTGCACGGCCTGGGATCAAAGGACGAAATGGACGATGACCTGGTGTTCAACCTGTTTTACGGCTCGCACAAAGGGGCGCGCATCACGCTCGAGCAGGTCGGCTCGTGCCTATACGGCGTAGAAACCCGACAGGTTTATTGCGCTGACGATCACCCCAACCGCGGATGAAGCAGGGCTGCCAGCAATTGCGATAACGGCGCGGTAGTAATGGGCTGTCGGCACGTCATGCTCAATCCGACGCTAGACGCGTCGCCAGTAGCTGGCTCGTACGGGTGGGATCTTCGCTAGATCAAATGCGAAGCCGATACTTGCATCGCGCACTTGTAGTGCGCGAGCCTGCTCGCGAATGAGGGTGCGGCGTGCATCGAGGATTGCGGCATTCTCGACGCCAATTCGCCAGCAAGCTGGCTCCTAGAAACGGCAAATTCCTGGGTTCGAATCAAGGAGCCTCGTCCCGACGCTGCGGCCTACATTGTCCTACCTGTTTGGATTGAGCTTGCTCGCAATCAATGGCTGAGGCGCTCGCTCCGTAGACCTGCAACCCGCCACGAGCGGGCGCTCAATGCCCTATCAGTTTGTAGCCGCTCCGCTATAGCTCGCTCCGCTCTCGGAGAAGCGGACCTTGCCGTAGCTGTCACCGAACAATTCTTTGTACAGCGCCTCGGCCGAAGCAGTGAGCAGCAGAATTTCCACTCGGCGGTTAGCACCGTTCTGGGGATCTTCGGGCTGCAGCGGCATGACGTCGGCCTGAGCGGTCACCTGCAGCACCGCGCGTTCACCGAGACCGGCATCGACCAGCGCATTGCGGGCGCGCAGGGCACGATCCCCGGACAGATTCCAGTTGTTGTATCCGTTCTTCTGCCGATAGGGCGTGGCATCGGTATGGCCGCTGATGATCAGTTTGTTATCCACCTTTGCCAGCACACCGGCGAGTACGCCCAGCAGCTTCTGAAAATGCGGATTGAGCGTTGCGCTACTGCGCTGAAACATGAAGCGCTGCTGGTCATCCTTGATAAGGATGCGCAGCCCCTGCGGGACCACGTCCACTTCCAGGTTCGCTAACGCATCGACTTCGCTGGCAACCTCGCGCATCAACTCAGCGAGCTTTTTCAGCTCTTCGGTCGAGCCGTAGTTATGGCTGCCGTCCTGATCGCCTTTTCCTTCCTTGCGCTCGGTTTCGTCGGCCTGTGGTGGACGTACCGGTACGCCGTCGAGTTCCAGCGGTGAGGTGCTGGCGCCATCGAAGATGCCGGCGCCGCCATCGACCAACGGATTGCTCTCCATCTCGCCAAAAGACGGGTTGGTCTGATTCATCTGCGGCTGAATGATCCAGAGCACCATGAACAGCGCCATCATCGCCAGGGTGAAGTCGGCAAAGGCCACCTTCCAAGCACCGCCATGCTCGTCGCCGTGACCCTTCTTGCCGCGGCGCTTGATGATGATCTCGTGCTCGCCGCCGCCCTTGTTCTTGTCCCGGCTCCTCATGCGGCGTCCCTTTCTTCCTCATACTGGGTCACCCATTTTTCCAGCTGGCGGAAAGCGGGTTTCACGTCCTGCTCGATCAGCTTGCGACCGGCGTCGACCGCCAGCAGTGTGGGCTTGCCGGCCACGTGGGCGACAAGGGTGGTACGAACGCATTCGAGCGCAGAGAGTTCGGTCTTGATCCGCTGGCTCATGGCGTTGGAAAGCGGGTCCATCAGGCAGTAACAGAAGAAGATGCCAAGGAAGGTGCCCACCAGCGCTGCCGCTACGTGTGCGCCGATTTCCGCGACACTGCCACCGATGCTGCCCATGGTGATGATGATGCCCATGATCGCCGCGAGGATGCCGAAGCCAGGCATGGCTTCGCCGATCTTGTGCAGCGAACGCGCCGGCTGCAGCAGGGCGTGCTCCATGGCTTCGAGCTCTTGCTCGAGAAACCCCTCCAGCTCGTGTGCGCTGATCTTGCCCATGGCCATTAGACGGAAGTTGTCGGCGATGAAGGCCATCAGGTTCTTTTCCTGAAGGATCAGCGGGTAGCGTATGAAAAGGTCGCTTTGCTCAGGCTCTTCGATGTGCGAATCCAGCACCTTGAGGCCGCCAACGTCGACCATTTCCAGCAGTTCGTAGAGCAGCATCAGCAATTGGCGCTGAAATTCCTCGCCCCGACGCTTGTAGGAAAAGACGTCCTTGATCTGGTGCAGCATTTCGATCAGCACTTCCTTGGGGTTGCCGACCACCAGGCTCCCGAGCGCAGCGCCGAGGATGATGACCACTTCCGCTGGCTGCCAGAGCACCCGCATATCTCCATTGGCCATGGCGTAGCCGCCCAGCACGCAGCCGATGATGATGAAGGCGCCTAATACTTTCTGCATGACTACTGACTTCTCTCGGTTAGGAATCGGCAGGCCTTGCCGATCGCCTGTTTGCTCAGCTGACAGACCCGGGCATCGCTGACTTCCAGCACCAGGGCAATTTCCTTCAGGCTCAGTTCGTGCTGGTAATACAGCGTTAGTACGAGGCGTTCGCGCTCATCCAGCCGTGCCAGGGCCTGGGCCAAGACGCGCTCCTTGATCAGTCGCTCCTCGAACAGTTCGGTGGTGTCTGGAAAATGTTCGTGACCGCTCTGCAACAGCTCGTCGAGGCTTTCGATGGCCTCTGATGAGTCAGCACAGAGGAACGCCTGGTACTCCTTATCATCGAGGCCGGTGTGGGCCTTGATTTCCTCGTCGCTGGGTTCATGGCCCAGCTGACGCGACAGGTCGCGGATCGCATCGCGCACCTTGTGTGCTTGCTGGCGAACCTGGCGCGGGCGCCAGTCCTGGCGGCGCAGCTCATCGAGAATCGCGCCGCGGATACGCAGGGACGCGAACTTGCCAAAGCCTTCGTCCGGCTCGCCGTAACGGCGCAGGCCTTCGAGCAGCCCCATCATGCCGATCTGTTCCATGTCCTCACGGTCGAGCACCTGGTTGGCCTGCAGTGACAGCTGGCGAACGATGCGTTTGACCAGCGGCAGGTACTGCATCAGCCAGCGCTGCTCGACCGCCGGCGCGAACACCGAAGGGGCAGCCGGCGTAGCGCCGTAGTAGTCGATGGGGCAAGTGGCACTCATGGCGTGGCCTTTACTGCACGATCAGCTTGTTGACCAGCACGTGCTTGAAAGGCACCGCTGCGTTCTTGCTGGCAAAGTCGGCGAACAGGGCGGTTTCCAGCCGCTCCTGCAACTCACCGATCTTCAACCCGCGCAATTCATCAAAAGGCAGGGACGACAGGTAGCCCACCACCGAGTTACGCACGATAGGTTCGGCTTGCTCGAACTTAGGCGGCTCTTTTGATGCATCCGCCTGCAGCGCCAGATCCAGCACGAAGTAATGCTCACGACCGTCGCCACGGACGCTGACGATCACTTTCTCCACCGGGAAGAACACATACTCCGAAGGCTCGACCGGTTCAGCCTCGTCAACGGCTTCCGAGCCGGAGCCTTCAAGGCCGGGCTTGAGCAGCCAATAGCTGGCGCCCACGCCACCGGCTACGGTCAGGACGTTGAGCAAGAGCATCAGCAGGACAATACGGGGCGTCGACATAACACACTCACAAATGGCTAATTAGTTGAATCAGGTCAAACCGTTACCAGAACGTCATGGCCGCGGCGGCTATCCCGTTCTGGCTCCTGTTCCTGCGGCCGGGCCGCCAGAGGTACTTCTTCCCCAGCCAGCACCGGGCGTTGGCGCGGCTGACCCTGCTGGCCGCCGCCGTCGGCACCGACGTGCACGTTGACCTGGACGAAATGCTGGCCCACCAGCTCCTGGCGCAGACGGTCGCTGGTCTGTTGCAGCAGGCGCGCCACATCGGCGTTCGCTGCGGACAGGTGAACGTTCAGCCGGCCCGACTCGTGGCTGAGCAGGATTTCCATGCTGCCCAGTTCCGGCGGATCGAGGCGAATGGTGGCGCTCTGGATCTTCTGCTGGATCTGCAGATCGACGTTTTCGCGCAAGGCGTGGAGCATCTGCTCGCCCCACTTGGCCTCCGGTGCCTGCAACTTCAGCGCACGGTCCGCAGACTGCAGCGGCGCGCTTTGTCCGCGCTCAACCGTTGCGGTCAGCGGGGCGCCCGCTTCCAGTGGCTCAGCGACCTCCAGAAGCGAGCCCAGCGACGCGGCCGGCATGGCATCGGCCGACGTGACTGCGGAAGCCAGGGTTTGGCCGACACTCATCTCAACGACGGGCTTGGGCATGGCCGTCGCCACCGGGTTCAGCTCGACGGTGCGGCCCTGAACAGTCATCTTTGCGATGTTCAGCGAATCGCCCGGCACGGCATTGAGCGGGGCGTTAGTCATCTGGATCTGCCCCGGCAATGCGCTCAGCAGATCGTCGGGGGTCGCTGCGGTGGCTTGCGGAAGCGCCTGTGGCGCAGGCGCGGCGCCCGGTTGTGCAGCATCACGCGCCTGAATTTCGGCCAGTTGCTGATCGATCATGCCCAGCAACCATTGCTCAGGGGTCAACTCCTGGGGCGCTTCATTGCCCTGGCTGACACTGCCGCCTGCCTGCAGCACCTGGCCCTGCTCAGCCGCCAATACCGGTAGTGGGCCTTGCAGCGAGGGGGCAGCAATTTCGGAAGACAGATCGTCACCCGCGCTCGACGCCAGCAGCATGCGCTCGCCGAAACCGCGCATGGCATTGCCAGCCATGGCTTGACCAACAGTGGCCTGCCCGACGTGGCTCGCACGCGCAGCAACCGGCACCGCGGATTCGCCACTGGCTGCCGTACGCGTTGCTGATATCGACTGGATCATCATCCCCTGTCTCCGGCTTGGAACATATCAATGCGCTGGTAGGCGGCACGCCCTTCGGCGTGCTCGAGGTGGTTCAACAGCAGCAGGCGCAGACGCTCGCACTCTTCGGCGCAGGCTTGCAGGCCCTCTCCGTGGAGCTGCTTGAGGCGGCTCTTGGCCGCGTGCGTCGGCTCGTCCAGTTCAAGCTGACCGGCCAGTGTTTCGAGACACTGACGAATCGCCGCATCAACTGTGGCCACGGCGGTCCAGTCATTGCTCTGCAACGCCGCCTGCAATTCGCCGTGCAGCGCCATCAGGCGCTCGCTGTCACTTACGGGCGGCACTGACGCCCTCCCAGCCCTCTCGGAGAATGCCGAGCAGGTTGATCACTTCGTCCAGCCCTTCCAGCGACAGTGACACGCTGACGTCCGAGAGCCGGTAGATGCAGTACTCGTACAGTCGCGCCAGCCCTTGAACCACCTCGCCGCCGCCCTCTTCATCAAGCGCACCGTTGAGGCCGTTGAGGATGTTCATGCACTTTTCCAGCGATACGCCCTTCTGCTGGTACCGTTTGTGCTCGATGTGGCCGCGGGCGCGGGCCAGCTCGTCCAGCAGGCCGTCCATCAGCACCAGCACCAGTTCGTAGGGCGAAGCCGAGGCAGCACGTGCCTCGAGGTCTACCGAGCGGTAGCTGTCATAACTGTCGTTGGAGTGATAGCTGTTCATGAGAACAATCCGTTAGCTTGCGATGTGGTGGGCATCGAGAACATCCCGCTGGTCTGCTCCATGCTCTGCATGGTCTGCATCATGCTGGTGAACTGCCGCAGGTAGCGGCTGTAATGGGTGTCGTACTGCTGCTGGAGCGTCTCGAACTGCTCGTCGATGCGGCGCAGGCTCATGTCCAGCGTGTCCATGCGGTTCTTCAGCAGGCCGTTGGTGCTGCTGGTGTAGCTGGCGACAGTCTTGTCCATGCTCTCCAGCAGCTTGTCGGTGCCGGTGAACAGCTCCTCGAAGCCCGCAGGATCGTTGGCGACGGCGGCCTCGAAACGCTTGGCATCGATCGTCAGCTTGCCGTTACGGTCGGCGCTGATGCCGAATTCGATCAGGCTCTTGCCGCCGAAGTCGGCACGCAACAGGCTGTTGAGGCGGCTTTCGATGGAACGCACGCTGGAATCGCCGGCTAGGGCGCCGCGTTTGGCGCTATCGCTGCCGCTGGCGGTCAGCGAATCGAAACTGGTCATCAGGGCGTTGAAGGCGTCGATGAATGTCTGCGCCTTGGCCTGTGTGCCGGCTTTGTCCTGGCCCACCGTGACGGTCAGCGGGGTGTCGGTCGCCGCATGCGTCTTGCTCACGGTCAGGCTTACGCCGTCGATGACGTCGGTAAAGGTGTTGCTGGCGCTGGTCAGCTCGATGCCGCCCGCGCCATAGCTGCCACCCATACGAACCATCGCGTCCTGGGCAGTCGATAGCGCGGTCGTGGTCGCGGCAGCGTTGCCTGTCATCGTGAGGCTGAATGCATTGGCGGCGCCGGTTTGCTCACTGCTGACGACCAGACTGACCGCGCCGTTGCTGCGCACCAGGGTCGCTTGCACACCGAGACCGGCGTCGTTGATCGCCGTGGCGGCATCGCCAAGCGTGGCGTACTGGCTGAGGTCGAACGATTGGGCATTCAGCGTCAGGGTGCCGCTCAGGCTGCCATCGACCAAGCCCTGTACCGCGACCTGCTGCTTGCTGGCCAGGCGCTCGACGAAAAAGTCATAGGTACCGGCCGTTGCGGTAGTGCCCACGCTAGCCGTGGCATAACCCTCCTGACTGAAGGTTGCACTGTTGGTCAACATGCTCGATGTGCTGCTGTTGAGCTTGGTGATGGCGGACTTGAAGGTCGTCATCGACGTGCGCAGCGAATTCAGCGCTTCACGCTGGGCCTTGTAGCGGGACTCGTTGCGGTTAAGCCGATCCAGTGACGACTGAACTTCGTAAGTCGCCAACTGCGTCGACATCTGCTGTACGTAATCGGAATTTATAGCCATCACCATCCCCTCTTGTTGTTTCTAGAGCAGATTGCATGCCAGGTCTGAAACGCCCGCGATATGGGCCTTCCAGCAAACGGCATGCAGAAAAAAGGCTTCCGCAACGTGACAGGACCAGGAAACGGGGAAGTGCCGTTTCCGCCTCGACGCGGGCGGAGCATCTGTCTGTAAAGGCGACGTCAGCAGTGAGGTAGTTAAAGGCCAAACCGAAAAGGATTAATTCCTTGATGGCGACGATAGGCCTGTCGCGGCAAGGCGCCTCTTACACGCTGTCGTGGTGTGTATCGCTGTGGCGTACGGCTGAAGGGAGCTGTGGCTGAAGCCACTAACGGGAGCTGAGAATCCGCAGAAGCGCGGACGAATGTCTTTGCGCCTCAATAGGCCTGCGGCGAATACAGCCGCGCACCCTGCCCACCGGCGAGCAGCTGCTGAAGAATGTCGTGATGCATGGCGAGCAGCTTGCCGTTGTGCTCGTTGAATTGCTGACATTGCACAGCGAGATCACCGACTTGCCGCCAATGCTGCTGAAGGGAGTCACCGCGCTCACCCGTGCAGCTGGACAGCAGGCGGCGCATGCCAACACCCGAGGTTTCCAGACCGAAAGCCGCGAGCACCTTGCTGCGTCGCTGGGCGCGCGCGGCGATGGCTTCGACACGCACGGTGATCTGCAGGTTGATGCGGTCGATCTCCGGCACGTCGCGCTCGAGCAGACGTCTGTAGAGCGCCTGCATCAGCTCGCGCAAGGCGAGGTAATCGCCGCAATCCTGCTGGAGATCGTCATCGACGACTGCCAGCAGCTTATCGCGCTGGCTCACGCATCGTTTCCGCGGTGGTAGCTGAGCATGCTGCTGGCCAGATCACCCACGTCGGTAGAGATCTCGCCGCGCTGCAGCGCTTGCTTGATGGCCGCCACCCGGTCCAGATCGACCTCGGGCATGGCGCGCAGGGCGTCGTGCATCTGCTCCAGCGGCAGGCTTGTGGCCGGCCGCGCGGCAGGCTGGGCCGTGGGGCGCGCACTGGCCGGACGCGCAGAAGCGGTCTCGGTGGGCATTGCAATGGCGGGCTTGAACTGCCGGCTGATTTCCATGATCTCGTTCCAACTCAGTGGTTACTGCCAAACAAGCGACCGCTAAGGCGCAAACCTTAAATTTTTTTTTGCTGGGGCTGACAGGCGGGCCGCCTGAAACCGTTTCCAAGCGCCGTGTTCAGGCACCCCACTCAGGCGATCTGATTGCGCCACCAGGTCTGCGCGGCCAGGCCATCCTGAATCTTCTGCTCCTGCGCCATCAGCAGCTGCCGCCATTGCTGCATCTTTGCGTCGATCACATGCTCGACCACTTTCTCGCTGCGCATGGCCTGCAGCAGCTCCTGCTGAATACGCACCAGGGCCTGCTCGGCCACGGCCAGTTCGCGCCGCTGCAGCTCGACCATCTTGTACAGCGTGGCCTTGTAGCGCTGCTGATTGTCGCGCTGCAGCGGCGTGCTCATCGGCACGGAGAACCCGCACAGGCGGCTGAGACCGGTGATGTTGTTGCGATAGCGCTGGCAGAGGTTCTGCTGGTACTGAACCTGCCCGAGCATCTGCTTGACCCGGTTGCCGCGCAGGCTGGCCAGGCGCGTGAGCGTTTCGATCTGCTGCTTCATGGCTTCCTGATAATGCTCTGCAGGATGGTGAGACTGGTTTCCAGCTCCGCCGCCTCGCCCACTTCCTGACGCAGGAAGCGTTCGATGGTGGGTGCAAGCTGCACGGCGCGGTCGGTCTTGATGTCTGCGCCAGGGCTGTAGCCACCCAGCGGGATCAGCTCCTTGATCTTCTCGTAGGTGCTGTAGAACTCCTTGAGCTGCCGCGCGGCGCCCAGGTGCGGCGGCTGGCCGACCTGGCTCATGCAGCGGCTGACCGACGCGCAGATGTCGATGGCCGGGTAATGCCCGGCGTCCGCCAGCCGACGCGACAACACGATGTGGCCATCGAGAATTGCACGCGCGCAATCGACGATCGGGTCCTGCTGGTCGTCGCCCTCGGCGAGAACCGTGTACAGCGCACTGAGGCTGCCGTTGTCGTTGGCACCATTGCCGGCGCTTTCCACCAACTCCGGCAGCATGCCGAATACAGACGGCGGATAGCCCTTGGTCGCTGGCGGCTCGCCGAGGGCCAGGGCAATTTCTCGCTGGGCCATGGCGTAGCGGGTCAGCGAATCGACCAGCAACAACACATCGTTGCCCTGGTCGCGGAAATAAGCGGCGATGCTGTGGCACAGCTCGGTGGCCTTGAGACGCATCAGCGGCGATTCGTTGGCCGGCGCCACCACCACGACGGCCTTCTTCAGGCCCTCTTCACCCAGCGAATGCAGCAGGAACTCCTGCACCTCGCGTCCGCGCTCACCAATCAGCCCGACTACCACGACGTCAGCCTTGGTCTGTCGCGTGATCATGCCCAACAGCACGCTTTTGCCCACACCGGAACCGGCGAACAGGCCGACGCGCTGGCCCTTGCCGAGGGTGAGCATGGAATTGATCGCCCGCACGCCGACGTCCAGCGGTTCACTGACCGGCTTGCGCTTGAGCGGATTGACCGAAGGCAGCTCGGTGGGCAGCGGATCGCGCCCGCTGAGCTTGCCCATTTCGTCCAGCGGCTCACCGAGGCCGTTAACCACACGCCCCAGCCAGGATTCGTCGATATGCAGCTTGGCATCATCCGGCGCCGGAAATACGCGCGATCCGGAGGTCAGCCCCACCGGTTTCTTGAAGGGCATCAGGTAGGTGATGTCGCGGTTGAAGCCCACCACCTGCGCTTCGAGCATGCTGCCGTCGCCCTGTTCGACGAAGCAGCGCTGGCCGGTCATGCGTTGGCAGCCGAGGCTTTCCAAGAGCATGCCGGAGACGCGCACCAGCCGGCCGCTGACCTTCGCCAGCTGCACCGTGTCCAGCGAGCGCAACGCCTCGTCGAGCCGGAAGCTCTCGCGCAGGGACATCTCAGGCTTCCGCCCTGATGTGCTCGCCCAACGTATTCATGCATGAATCAAGGCGCTGCTGGCAGCCGATATCGGCTTCGGCCTGCGCCGTGATCACACGGCACTCGCCGAGCGCCAGCTTTTCATCGGGGATCAGACGCCAGGCCGCCGCACGCTCGGGTGCCAACTCCTTGATCCGGGTGCATTCCTCGGGGTTGAGTAAGATGCGCACGTCTTCCTGATCACCCGGCATGGCCGCCAGGGCTTCCTCAGCCAGGGTCAGCAACTGCGTCGGATGCAGGGTCAGTTCACAGCGGATCACCTGCTTGGAAACCTTCTGCACCAGCTCCAGCAGTTGCTCGCGACGCGCCTGTTCGAATTCCTGCCGGAAGTGCTCGAAACGCTCGACCAGTTCATCCAGCGGCCGGGCCGCTTCGTCGAATGCGCGACGTCCCATGACCCGCCCTTCTTCACGACCGATCGCCTTGCCGTCCTCGACACCGCGCTCGAAACCTTCGCGGTGACCGGCCTCACGACCCTGCTCCAGGCCCTGTTCGTAGCCCTTGTCGATGCCTTCCTGAAAGCCATCGGCAACGGCGCGCTGCAGCGCCGCCGGGTCACCGGCCACGCTGTCGGCCAGTTCAGAGGCGGTGCGCACGCGAGGCGGGAATCGGAACGGCCGCCAGGAGCGGCCTTCACCCTTGATGATCTTGATGCTCATCGGCGCTTACTCGACGGTCTGTTCGCGGAACAGCTGAACCTGCAGGTCGCCTTCGTTGGACATGTCCCGGACCACGGCCATGATGTCCTTGCGCACCTGCTCCACCCGCGACAGCGGCACTGGGCCCTGGCGACGGTTGATCGACTCCATCTGCTGCGCCTGGCGCTTGGGCAGCGCACCCTGGATGGCATTCACCAGCGCCGGCTCGGCGCCCTTGAGCGCAACCACCCACTCTTCCAGCGGGATCACTTCAAGCAGGGTCTGCAGCACATCCTGGTTCTGCCGGGACAGAATGAAGAAGTCGTACATTTCATCTTCGATCTTGCCGACCAGTTCTTCGTTGTGCGCGCGCAGCAGTTCGAACATCTGGTCTCGATTGCCCTTGAACCGGTTCATGATGTCTGCGGCCTGCTTCACGCCCCGCACCTGTGAACCTTGGTTCGTGAGCACTTGCAGACTGCGATCGATGAGCTGCTCCAGCTCGGCGATCACGTCGCTGTTGACCTCGCTCAGGTTGGCGATGCGGTACAACAGCTCGTCCTGACGCTCGGCCGGCATGCACTCGAGCACGTCGGTGGCCATCCCAGGCGGCAGGAAAGCGAGGAACACCGCCTGCATCTGCGCGTGCTCCTTGGCGATCAGCGCGGCGAACTGCTTGGGGTCCAGCCACTCCATCTTCGCCATCTTGGCGCGAATTTCTTCGCCGTAGATGGAGTCCAGCAGCGAACGGGTGATGTCGCCACCCAACGCCTTGCCGAGCATGCCGGACAGGTAGGTGCGCGACGCACCCTTGATGCTGCTCTGCTCCTTGTAGTCATCGAAGAAGCGGCTGATCACATCGGAGACCATCGGCTGCTTGACGTTGGACAGACGCGCCATCGCCTGGCTGATGCTGATGATTTCCTCGCGGGAGAAGTTGCGCAGGATGCCGGCCGAAATGTCATCGCCCATGCTCAGCATGAGGATGGCCGCCTGGTCCAGCGAACTCACCGAGCGCAACTGCACCGGGCGCGCCTTGATTTCCTTGCTCGAGCCGGTCGCCGACTCAGCTGGCTGGGTTGAGTTCTCTTTCATTGCGGCCTATCCAATGCTTGATGACTTCCGAAACGCGCTCCGGGTCGTTCTTGGCAAGCATCTGCAGATGCTCGATCTGTAGCTCCAGCCCCGAACCGGGCGCTGGCAGGCGAATTTCCGAAAGCGGATTGAGTTCGCCGAATACGTGTATGCCGTCGCCACTGGGTCGCGGGCTGGCCAGTGCTGCGCGCGTTTCCGCCTCGATCGGCAGCGGACCCGGCATCCCCGCCAGGGTGCCTTCCAGGGCCACCGGATCGGTCTCAGCTGGCGCGTTTCGCTGGGTCAGGCTGCGCACTGCCGGGCGCACCACAATCAGCAACAGCAGCAGCGCGATCAGGCCGGCAACGCCCATCTTGGCCAAAGCATGAACCTGGCTGTTTTCCCACCAGGGCACCTCATCAAGCGTGGTTTCCACACTGGCGAAGGGCAGCACGCTCAAGGTCAGCAGGTCGCCACGCGCCTGCTTGAAGCCAACCGCGCTGCGCACCATCGCCTCGAGTTCGGCGCGGGCCTCGTCGCTCCAGCCACCTTCTGGCGCGGCGGCGGCGTTGAGCACCACCGCCACGCTCTGCTGGCGAAGGGTGAAACCGGCATGCTTCACATGGATCACGCTCTGGTCGTAGTCCAGTTGACGGGTGGATTCCTCGCGCAGGGAGGTCGCACCCTTGGTTTCGCCCTTGACCGGCTTGGGCTCCTCGCCTTCCTTTGGCGGCGCGACAGGCCGGTTGGCCAGCGAGCCGGGCACACCGAGCGCCAGCTGATCGAGCGCGCTTTCGTTACTCAGCACTTCGCGACGTAGACGCGGGGTTTCGCCATAGGACTGCAGCGTCTCTTCCTTCTGGCTGAAATCGATATCGGCCGCGACGCTGATGCGGTAGTTGCCGCTGCCCAGTACCGGCGCCAGCACTTCTTCGATATTGGCCACCGCCTTCTGCTGATAGTCCTCCACGGCACCCCAGTTCTGCGCCGGGCCACCGCCGACATTCAAGCCGCGCGACAGCAGGGCGCCGTATTGATCGACCACGCCAACATCTTCGGGCTTGAGGTTGGGCACGCTGCCAGCCACCAGCTTGATGATCGCACTGACCTGATCGGCGCCCAGCTTGTAGCCGGGCTCCAGCTGCAGCATCACCGAGGCCGTGCTCGGCGCACGCTTGCTGACCACGAAGGAGCTGTTCTCCTCCTGCGCCAGGTGCACACGGGCATGCTGAATGCCTTTGAGCGACATCACGGTGCGCGCCAGCTCGCCTTCGAGGCTGCGCTTGAGCCGCACGTCCTGGACGAACTGGCTGGTGCCCAACGGCTCTTCCTTGTCGAACAGCTCGTAGCCGGCCGGCAGGGCAACTTTCACGCCCTTGGCGGCGAGCAGCATGCGCGCCTGGGACAGCTGGTCCTCGCGCACCAGAATTTGGCCACTCTGCGGATGGATGCGGTATTGCACAGCCTCAGCATCGAGCACCTGCATCACCTCGGCGACCGGAAAGGCCTCACCGGCGCCATGCAGCGGACGGAACGAACCGTTATCGCGCCACAGGTAGAAGGCCACGGCGACTGCCAGCGCGGCGGCAATTACTGCCATGCCGGCGAGCGTTACCCGCGGGTCGAGCTGGAGGCCGCCGGCGGGCAGCTTGCTTTTGATTTTCTGCAGCACGTCTTAGCTCTCACGCCGGGTCAAAGCGGCGTTCTCATGACGTCGTCAAACGCCGTGGTCAGTTTGTTGCGCACCTGCAGCAACGCGGAAAACGACACGCTGGCCTTCTGGCTGTCGATCATGGCGCCCACCAAATCGTCGCTCTTGCCGCTGTCCACCGCGGCCATGGCAGCGCCAGCCTGATGTTGCTGCGCATCGACCGAACGCATCGCCGCCATGAACATCCCGCCCGCATCGGGCGCCGCCTGGTCTGCCGGTTTGATGGTCGTGCCACTGGCGACATCCTGAAGCTGCTGCATCCGGCCCAGCAGATCCTGCTGCACCTGAGTGATTGAACTCATCGCTGGCTCTCCCTTGTAAAACTCAGAAATTCAGCTCGATGCCCTGCTCGCGCATGGCATTGAGGCGGTAGCGCAAGGCGCGCGAGGTCATGCCGAGGCTGGCCGCCGCCTTGGTCTTGTGCCCATCGAACTTGCGGATGGTGTCGATCACGTGCTGGTACTCGGCCCACTTGCCGCTGGCGCGCAGGGCGGCTTTGCCGGACTCGACCGCGGGCAGCGGCAGCCGCTCGCTGCGCACTTCGGCTTGAGGCGGTGCGGCCAGCCCGAGATCCTGCGGCTGGATGAACAGGCCATTGCGCAACACCAGAGCGCGTTGCACGGTGTTTTCCAGCTCGCGGGCATTGCCCGGCCAGTCGTGCTGCAGCAAGGCGCGGCAGGCATCGCTGGTGAACAGTTCTTCGTCGGCTTCCTGCGGCGCGTACTTGGCCACGAAGCGGCGGGCCAGCGGCAGCACGTCTTCCTTGCGCTCACGCAGCGGGCTGATGTGCAGCGGCAGCACGTCGAGGCGGAACATCAGGTCGGCGCGGAAACGCCCTTGCGCCACTTCCGCCTGCAGATCGCGATTGGTCGCGGCGATAATGCGTACGTTGAGTTCGATTTCCTTGCGCCCGCCGAGGCGCTCCACGCGCTGCTCCTGCAGAACGCGCAGCAGCTTGGCTTGCAGCCCCAGGGGCAATTCACCGATTTCATCGAGCAGCAGCGTGCCGCCGTTGGCCAGTTCGAATTTGCCTGGCTGGGCCGTCACTGCGCCGGTAAAGGCGCCCTTTTCATGGCCGAACAGAATCGATTCGAGCATCTGTTCAGGGATAGCGGCGCAGTTCACCGCGATGAAAGGCGCATCGGCGCTGGCCGAGAAACGATGGATGTAACGCGCCATCAGCTCCTTACCGGTGCCGGTTTCACCGGTGATCAGGATCGGCGCTCGGGTCAGCGATACACGCTGGGCCATCGCCAGCAGGCGACGGCCAGCCTGGGAACAGGAAACGAAATTTTCCTGCGCGGCGTCAGCGAATTCCTGGCGGCGCAACAACGCGCTTAATTGACTTTCGCTGAACGGCGACAACAAGTAGTCGACACAACCCAGCTCAAGTAAAGCGGCCGCCTTTTCCTGATCGGCATACTGCACGACCGGAATAACACTGACCGAGCGCCCACGGCGAATAAGTGAATCGATCTGCGTATATAAGGCCGGCTGCTGAATACCGCTGATCACAACGAAAACCAGCGACGCTCCTTTCAAGGCTGCACTATCTAGATCATTTAGATCGGCATGTAGAAAGACCGCGCAACCCTCCTTCCGCAAACCTGCTTCAAGGAACTCGCAACCCGCTTGGGCGGGGTTACCGACAATAAGGATTTTCTTGCGCGCCGGCGCTGGAGCGAATAGCTCTTCGCGGGAGTAGTTCATTGCATGACTGACACTGTTCAATGTGACCACCTTGGCGCCGTCAGGCTTTTGCTTGAACACAACGCCGGATTCGCTGAAAAAATTATTTAAGTCTTTTGGAACTTCTGTCGCCCTGCCTGTCCAACTCGCCGTACGAGATGGATCCGACACCGACTGTCCTCGAAACAATTGCGCGCACGCTAACAAGCCCGCCCGGAACCGCCCAATCAGTTCCGCTAAAATTAAATCAATTGCTCATAGCTGATCTCAAAAAAGATCAATTGATACCTATTGATTTAATCCTTCCTCGCGCCCAAGCCTAGACTGGCGGCACGCTAGAGCCGTGCCCGTGACCTCAGGCATCGCAACCCCGCCCTGGCCAAACACTCTTCTGCTTATTCCCGCGCGACAGGCCCGTGCTCGCCGTGCAAGAACCAGGAAATACCGTTCACAACATGTCTGGCAATTCAAAAGTCCACCATGGCGTGCCCGCCCAAAGCCTGACTGTTTTGAAACCGCAGAAGCTTGGCCGGCATCACCACAAGATTCCTCAGTTCATCAAGGAAACCACCAACAAGAACCCACGCTTGATGGGCGATTACTTCTTGCGCAATTACCGGATCAGCCTTGAGCTGAGCAAGGTGGATGTGCAAGAGCCGGCAAACAAAGCGCCGGAGTGCATTTATCGATCGCCGATGGGAAAAGTTGGTTTCTCAATTGATCGGGCACTGCTTACCGAGGCACTCGAGTGCTATTACGGCGGAACCATAGTGCCCAGTCAGGAAGCACCGCCGATCAGCACCTCCGAACAACGGATGCGTGATCGACTGGGACTTGATCTGACTTATATCTTTGCGCGTTCAATATTATCCGGCGATACGTTTGGCGAACTTGAGCGCTATGAAAACGATTACGAAGAAACAACTTGGGAATATGTTGCTGAGTTCGAATACATCAGCCATCTGACCAATAGCCGTTCATCGATCTTCATTCATCTGGACACCGATCTGGTCGATGAACTGACCAGTCGCCTGGCCGGCCCGTTACCTGCTCGGCTGACAGGCAACCCGGTTGATCACATCAAACACCTGCCGGTACGACTGGATTGCGTGGTCGCCTCGGTACAGATGCCACTGTCGCAAGTGCTTGCCCTGCAGCTCAACGACATTCTCATGGTGCGCCCGCTGGATCGTTACGAGGTGCGCATCAACCAGCAGAAGCTCTTCCGGGGGACTGTCTTCGAAGAAGACGGCGCCTTGTTCCTCACTTCACTTGAAAGCGTGAAATCCCAATGACCGGTCAACTGTCCGACAACGAATTCGAGAACCTCATCAACGAGGGCGACCTGAGCCTCGACGGCACCGATGAGCCGGCCGCTGCACCAGCCCCACAGCCCCAGGCGCCGCGTCAGGACCTGAGCTTCTTCGGCAAGATTCCGGTCAACGTCACGCTGGAAGTGGCGTCGGCTGAAATTTCGCTGAAAGAGCTGATGGAATGCGACACCAGCAGCGTCATCGTCCTCGACAAGGTGGCCGGCGAGCCGCTGGACGTGAAGGTCAACGGCACCCTGTTCGCCAAGGCCGAGGTGGTGGTGATGAATGGCAGCTACGGCTTGCGCATCGTCGAACTGTCTGGCGTCGGTCTGGATGCGCTGACGCAATGAATCTGCGTCGCGGGCTGTCGCTGCTGTGCCTGTTGCTGATCGGCCTGTTCCCGCTGGCGGCACAGGCGGCCGGCGGCGAAATCACTCTGTTCAACCTGAACGATACGGAGAACGGCCAGGAATTCAGCATCAAGCTGCAGATCCTGATCATCATGACGCTGCTGGGCTTCCTGCCGGCGATGCTGATGATGATGACCTGCTTCACCCGCTTCATCATCGTGCTGGCCATCCTGCGCCAGGCCATCGGCCTGCAACAGAGCCCGCCGAACCAGGTGCTGATTGGCATCGCACTGATCGTCACGCTGCTGGTGATGCGCCCGGTCTGGCAGGAAATTCATAGCGCCGCCTTCGAGCCGTTCCAGAACGACGAGATCAGCCTTGAGCAGGCGCTCGACGTTTCCAAAGCCAGCCTTTCTGGTTTCATGCTGGCGCAGACCAACAAGACCTCGCTGGAGACCATGGTGTCGCTGGCCGGCGAGGAAGTGCCTGAGAACCTCGACGACCTGGACTTTTCCCTGCTGCTGCCGGCGTTCGTGCTGAGCGAGCTGAAAACGGCGTTTCAGCTGGGCTTCATGATCTTCGTGCCGTTTTTGGTGATCGACCTGGTGGTCGCCAGCGTGCTGATGGCGATGGGCATGATGATGCTCTCGCCGATGATGATTTCGCTGCCGTTCAAGCTGATGGTGTTTGTGTTGGTGGATGGGTGGGCGTTGTTGATGGGTACGCTGACCACCAGTATTCAGCCGTTTTAGGGGGCGCTGAGATGAGTCATCGCTCCTCCTATGCCTCAGCGGCCGAACGATCTATCGCTTCTCGTAGCAGCGTGATGGGACGCCCAGTCTTTTCTTGCGATCAGGCGCTGGCGCAGATCTTCATGCACGACGCCGCGCTTTCCTCGGCTGGGACTACAGGTTGCGCCTTGCACGGCGCGTCACTTTTTCTTGTGTGGCCAAGAAAAAGTAACCAAAAAGAAGGCCACCCCTGCATCCGGGTTTTGCTGCGCAAAACTTCCCTCGCTCCGGCGCTGCTCCGGGGGTCGTCGCGAAGGGCCATCCCTGGCCCATCGCTCCTCGCTCGGCATCCATGCCTCGCGACCCCCTACGCAACGCCTACGCTCGGCCTCCTGAAGGGGACTCGGGACCGAGCCGTCTGGAATTTCTTGAATGGCAACAGCAACAAAGCGCTTCAATCTTCGGCGGGCTTCGTATGGTGGAAAACTGCGAAGCATTTTCCACCGCAATTGATACGTCGCTCGGTATCAGACTTCGCCTCCAAAAAGCGGTGGGTAAGCTTCGCGTTACCCACCCTACGATCGGCCGAAACTCGCAAAACCGCTTCGCTGCACGGCCCATCAAACACCACCGAATCGCCCCTTTTAGGAGGCCGAATGGAATCGCTGCGTAGAGGGGCGAGCGGCATGGATGCCGCGAGAGCCGTGAAGGGCCATGGATGGCCCTTGCGCGGCGACCCTCGGAGCAGCGATGGAATGAGGGAAGTCGAGCGCAGCGAACCGGGGACGCCTAGTCCGATGCAGGGGCAAGACCTTTTGGTTCCTTTTGGCGGGGCGGCCATCCGGGCGACTGCCAAAAGGGACTCGCCCAGCAGGGCGAAACCATCGCGTCGGCCAACTGCGCCAATGGGCCCTAATGAAAGTAGTTCGAACCCAAGCCCAACAGCTTCGCGACCAAGACCGCTCCCCCAAACAGCACAGCCAACGCTGCCGTTTGCCGCTCGGCCAAGCGGTGTGCCCGCCGCTACCTCCCAGGTGCTCCCATGCTAACCCCCGACACTGCCGTCAACATCGTCTCCAACGCCATCCATGTCATCGTGCTGGTGGTCTGCGTGCTGGTGGTGCCGAGCCTGCTCGGCGGCCTGCTGATCAGCATTTTCCAGGCAGCCACCCAAATCACCGAACAGATGTTGAGCTTCCTCCCCCGCCTGCTGATCACCCTCGGCATGTTGGTGTTCGCCGGACACTGGATCCTGCGCACCTTCAGCGATCTGTTCATCGAAACCTTCACCCAAGCCGGGCGGCTGGTCGGTTAGCCGTGGGCAACGAACCCATCATGCAGGCCGGTCAGTACCTGCAGTCGTTGCTGGGCTACTGGTGGCCGTTCTGCCGGATCATGGCCGTGTTTAGCCTGGCGCCGATGTTCAGCCACAAGTCGCTGAGCATCCGCGCGCGCGTACTGCTGGCCATGGCCCTGACGGTCGTGCTCACCGCCGCCCTGCCGCCGACCGCGCCCATCGACCCGCTGTCGATGAAGGGCATCCTCACGGCACTGGAGCAGATCGCTATGGGGCTGCTGCTGGGCGTAGCGCTAATGCTGGTATTCACGGTGTTCACCCTGATCGGTGACATCGTCTCCACCCAGCTCGGCCTGTCGATGGCGGTGTTCAACGACCCCATGAACGGTGTGTCGTCGGCCTCGATTGTCTATCAGCTGTATTTCATCCTGCTGGCGCTGCTGTTCTTCGCCACTGACGGCCACCTGGTAATCGTCACCATCATCTATCAGAGCTTCACCTTCTGGCCGATCGGCAGCGGCATCCATTTCGACGGCCTGCAGACCATCGCGATGTCGCTGAGCTGGGTCATTTCCGCCGCCCTGCTGATCGCGCTACCCATCGTCTTCTGCATGACGCTGGTGCAGTTCTGCTTCGGTCTGCTCAACCGCATCTCGCCTGCGATGAACCTGTTTTCGCTGGGCTTCCCCATGGCGATCATCGCAGGGCTGACGCTGATCTACCTGACCCTGCCCAACCTCTCGGAAGCCTACCTGCACCTGACCCGCGAGTTGCTGGGCAACATCGGCGAGATTTTGCGGAGTGGCCGCAATGTCTGAGAACAGCACCCAGGACAAAACAGAAGAGGCCTCCGAGCAGAAACTCAAGAAGAGTCGCGACGATGGCCAGGTCACTCGCTCCAAGGACGTCGCCACCACCGTCTCGTTGCTGGCGACGTTGCTGGTGCTGAAGTTCAGCTTTGGTTTCTTTTTCGATGGCCTGCAGCAGGCGTTCAGCTACTCGTACATCAACTTTCATCACAGCGAGATGACGCTCGATGACCTGCAGCTGATCCTCACTCATAACCTGCTGGTGTTCATCAGCGTGCTGCTGCCATTGCTGATCACGCCGATTCTGGTGATCGCCTTCGCCCTGGTGCCGGGCGGCTGGGTGTTCGCCTCGAAGAACTTCGCCCCCAAGTTCAGCAAGCTCAACCCCATTACCGGCCTGGGCCGGATGGTGGGCGCGCAGAACTGGACCGAGCTGCTCAAGTCTCTGCTGAAGATCACCGCCCTGCTCAGCGTCGCCGTCGGCCAGCTCTATTACGCCGCGCCCAAGCTGATCGCGCTGCAACGCAGCGACATCAGCAACGCCATCGGCAGTGCCTTTTCGCTGACGTTCGACCTGGCGATCGCGCTGCTGATGGTGTTTCTGCTGTTCTCGCTGATCGATATCCCGCTGCAGCGCTTCTTCTTCCTGAAAAAAATGCGCATGACCAAGCAGGAGCGCAAGGAAGAGCACAAGAACCAGGAAGGCCGCCCAGAGGTGAAGGCGCGGATCAAGCAGCTGCAGCGCCAGCTGGCCCAGCGGCAGATCAGCCGGGTGATCAAGGATGCCGACGTGGTGATCGTCAACCCGACGCACTACGCCGTGGCGCTCAAGTACGACCCGAAGAAAGCCGAGACGCCCTTCGTCATCGCGCGTGGTGTCGATGAAACCGCGCTGTATATCCGCAAGCTGGCCCAGGCCAACAATCTGGAAGTGGTCGAGCTGCCACCGCTGGCGCGGGCGATCTACTTCAGCACCCAGGTCAACCAGCAGATTCCGGCGCCGCTCTACACCGCGGTCGCCCACGTACTGACTTACATCCTCCAGCTCAAAGCCTGGAAACAGGGTCGCCGGGCCAAGCCCAGGCTGGCCAGCGACATTCATATTCCCGAAGAACTGTTCAACCGAGCACGATCATGAGCCTGATTCAGAAACTGACCCCGACCTTCAGCAGCGGTCGGATTGGGATCCCGCTGATCATCCTGTCGATTCTGGCGATGATCATCCTGCCGCTGCCGCCGCAGCTGCTGGACGTCTTGTTCACCTTCAACATCGCCATGTCGATCTTGGTGCTGCTGGTCAGCGTGTCATCGAAAAGTCCGCTGGATTTCTCGCTGTTCCCGACGGTGATCCTGATCACCACGCTGATGCGCCTGACGCTGAACGTCGCCTCCACACGGGTGGTGCTGCTCGAAGGTCATACCGGCACGGGCGCAGCGGGCAAGGTGATTGAAGCCTTTGGTGAGGTGGTCATCGGCGGCAACTTCATCGTCGGCTTGGTGGTGTTCATCATCCTGATGATCATCAACTTCATCGTGATCACCAAGGGTGGCGAGCGGATCTCCGAAGTGACCGCACGCTTCACCCTGGACGCCCTCCCCGGCAAGCAGATGGCCATCGACGCCGACCTCAACGCGGGTCTGGTGACCAACGAAGAGGCCAAGGCCCGCCGTCAGGAAGTGGCCAAGGAAGCGGATTTCTACGGCGCGATGGACGGCGCCTCGAAGTTCGTTCGCGGCGACGCCATCGCCGGCATCCTGATCCTGCTTATCAACCTCTTCGGCGGCTTCGCCATCGGTGTGTTCGTCCATGAGCTGGCGGCCGGCGAAGCCTTCAAGCAGTACGCCCTGCTGACCATTGGTGACGGCCTGGTGGCGCAGATCCCGGCGCTGCTGTTGTCGACCGCCGCGGCGATCATCGTTACCCGGATCAACGAATCCAGCGACATCACCAGCCAGGTCCAGCGCCAGCTGCTGGCCAACCCGGCTTCGCTGTACACCGTGGCCGGCATCCTCTTCGTACTCGGCATGGTGCCGGGCATGCCCCACCTGACGTTTATCGGTTTTGCCGCGCTGATCGGTTTCATTGGCTGGCGAGTGTCCCTGCACGAGCCGCCAGCTGCTGGCGCTGACCTGAAGGAGATTCAGGCCATTGGCCAGGCGATGGACAAGGAAAAGGCACAGTCGCTGGCATGGGAAGACATCCCGTTGGTCGAACGCCTGTCCATTTCTCTCGGTTACAAGCTCGTCGGGCTGGTCAACGAAGCTTCTGGTGCACCGCTGCCGGCGCGGGTGCGTGGCGTGCGACAGACCCTGTCTGAGCACTTGGGCTTTCTGCTGCCCGAAGTACAGATCCGCGACAGCTTGCGGCTCAAGGCTTCGCAATACGACATCTACATCAATGGCGAGAAGATCGACGGCGCCGAACTGCACGCCGACCGCCTGATGGCGATTCCGTCGCCGGAGCTATACGGCGAGATCGACGGCATCCTCGGCACCGACCCGGCGTATCGCATGCAGGTCGTGTGGATCCAGCCGTCGGACAAGTCGCGCGCGCTGAACCTGGGCTATCAGGTCATCGATTGCGCCAGTGTGGTCGCCACGCACCTGAACAAGGTGGTGCGCGAGCACTTGCCTGATCTGTTCAAGCACGATGACGTCGAGCATCTGATGCAGCGCCTCACCCTGCAGGCGCCAAAGCTGGCCGAAAGCCTGAAGAACGCCCTGAGCTACACCCAGCAGATGCGTGTGTACCGTCAACTGCTGCTGGAAGAAGTGCCGCTGCGCGACATCGAAACCATCGCCAGCACCCTGCTCGAATGCAGCGAAACCACCAAGGACCCAGTGCTGCTGGCTGCTGATGTACGTTATGCCCTACGCCGCAGCATCGTTTCGATGATTGCCGGTGATCGTCGCGAACTGGCGGTCTTCGTGCTGGAAAACGCACTGGAAAACACACTGCTCAATGCCCTGGCGATTGCTCAGCAAGCCGGCCAGGTGAGCCTGGACAACATTCCGGTGGAGCCGAGCCTGCTCAACCAGCTGCAGAACAGCATGCCGGTGGTGAAGGAAAAGCTGCGCAAGGACGGCCACCCACCGATCCTCACCGTGATGCCGCAGCTGCGTCCGCTGCTGTCACGCTACGCACGGGTATTCAGCCCAGGCCTGCACGTGCTATCGCAGAACGAGATTCCGGATCGGGTCGGGGTGAACATACTCGGAACGCTAGGTTAATCGGTCCCGGTTTTGGCCGGCTGCCAGCGATCCCCGCGACTCGTGAGGCCGGGGGATCGCCAGCAGGCTGGCTCCTACAGTGCGGAGTCCGCCTCGGAGCGGGCTGCTTTTGTAGGAGCGAGCTTGCTCGCGATCATGGGCCCTTCGTGGCTTCAGCGAGGACACCAGCCGCTTCGACTGCTTAAAGATTCTCCGCCAGGAACACCAAACTCCGCCCATGGGCCAGGGCGGCGGCGTTCTGGTTGTAGGCTGGCCGCGCCCAGCAGTTGAAGCCATGGTCGACGCCCGGATAGGTCTCGATCTGCGCCTGACCGACCTCGGCCATCTTTTCCTGTACGGCGGCGACGGCGTCGCTGTCGATGTGGTCGTCTTCTTCGGCGAAGTGGAACAGCGTCGGGCAAGTAATCCGTTCGGCCTGATCCAGGCGCTTCTCGATGCTGCCGGGGTAGTAGCAGACCGCAGCATCGACGCCGGAGTTGGCCGCCAGCAGATAAGACAGCACGCCGCCCATGCAGTAGCCCAGTGAGGCTACACGTCCATTGCAGTCGTCGCGCTCACGTAGCAGCTCGGCGCTGCGGCGCAGATCATCGATGGCGAGGTCGAAGTCCAGAGCCTTCATCAGGGCAAAGGCACGCTCCCAGTCGTCACCGTCATAACCGAGCTTGACGCCCGGCTCGCTACGCCAGAACAGGTCGGGGGCCAACACCACGTAACCATCGGAGGCGTACTGATCGGCCACCGACTGGATGTGCTCGTTTACACCGAAGATTTCCTGAATCAGCACGATGCCGGGGCCGTGACCGGCCGGTGGCAGCGCCAGGTAGCCTTTGAAGGTCTTGCCGTCTTGCGCGGGGATGTCGATCCACTGTGAAGTCATGCCTGTCTCCGTTGGGTGGCGAGTTGCCGGACACGTTTCAGGGGCGCCGAAGAGCACCGGTCGAACAGGTGCGACAGGAACAGAGGGACCCGAGTTCGCGCCGCTTAGCCTTTTGCGGCACAAGGTCCAACTGAGAACTCGGCAAAAGCGATGAGGAACATTCTGCCGTGTGTCTTGGGTCAGAGTTCTGACTCGGCTGCCCGCCTCCACTAACATGCGAGGCCGGCTTGAGCACAACAAACACGGAGACGACCGATGCACCAGGCGCCCGCGCCCGCGGCCCATGCTACCCACGGCGAGCCGAACGACCCGCGTCTCTATCGCAAGATTGCCTGGCGGCTGATCCCGTTTCTCTGCTTCTGCTACCTGGCGGCGTACCTGGACCGCATCAATGTCGGCTTCGCCAAGTTGCAGATGGCCGAGCAACTGCAGCTCAGCGAAGCGGCATTCGGCCTCGGGGCGGGCCTGTTCTTCGTCGGCTACATCCTCTTCGAAGTGCCCAGCAATCTGATCCTCAAGCGCGTCGGCGCGCGGGTCTGGATCGCGCGGATCATGATCACCTGGGGCGTGCTGTCGGCCTGCACCATGACGGTCACCACGCCTAACCAGTTTTATGTGGTGCGTTTTCTCTTGGGTATCGCCGAGGCGGGCTTTCTGCCGGGTGTGCTCTATTACCTGACGCTGTGGTTTCCGACCTACCGCCGTGGGCGGATCATCGCGCTGTTCATGATCGGCCTGCCGCTGTCGAGCGTGATCGGCGCGCCCTTGTCCGGCTGGATTCTCGGTGCCTTCGATCAGGTTCAAGGCCTGCGCGGCTGGCAGTGGCTGTTCCTGCTCGAGGGCATTCCCAGCGTGCTGCTCGGACTGCTGGCGCTGCGCCTGCTGCCCGACGGCCCGAAGCGCGCCGGCTGGCTGGACATCACTGAGCAGGGCCAGGTATTGCGCGACCTGGCCGTCGACGAGGCGCAGAGCCCGGCCAGCGGCGAAACTTTTCGTCAGGGCTTCTTCAACCTCAAAGTGTGGATGCTCGGTGGCATCGATTTCGCAATCCTGCTGAGCGCCTATGCGCTGGGCTTCTGGATGCCGACCTTCATCCGCAATGCCGGTGTCAGTGATGTTTCAGAGATCGGCCTGCTGACTGCAGTGCCCAGCATTGCCGCGGTGATTGGCATGCTGGTGCTCGGCGCCAGTTCCGACCGCTTCCGCGAGCGGCGCTGGCACATCATCCTGCCGTTCTGGATCGGCGCCGCAGCCATGGCCACCAGTACTGCATTCACCGACAACGTGATGGCAACGGTGCTGCTGTTCTCCATCGCCCAGGCGGCGATCATTGGCGCGGTTCCGGTATTTTTCAGCCTGCCGGCCACCTTTCTCACCGGCACCGCGGCGGCAACCGGCTTTGCCCTGGCCTGCTCACTGGCGAACATCGCCGGACTGGTCAGCAATACGCTGATCGGCGTTACGCTCGACCTCACCGGGGAAAGCGGTGCGGCACTCTGGTTTTTCGCGGCGTGTCTGGTGCTCGGCTCGCTGCTGGTGATCGCGCTGCCGGCAAAGGTGGTGAATCGCTAGTCGCGCCGCCTGGGCATCAGCTCACCAATCAGCCGGGTGTATTCATCACTCGGCCGGTCCAGGGAGAAGCCCATTTCGAAACTGTCACGGCGGGAATCCCTGCGAACCCACTGGCACAGCACCACGACCTGCACTTCACGGGTTCGATCGCCTAAGGTGGGCACATGCAGGCACATTTCGTAGCAGCCGTTCACGCCCAGGGGTTGCTTCGCGACCAGGCGCAGCCCGCCCATCGACAGGTCGGCCACGTAGCCCATGGGGTCGCCGCTGAGGCGATTGGTGACCTGAATACGGCTGAGATGGCGAAAGGTGAGTCGGCTGTGTTGGCGCATGGCGAGGCTCTGGCAGTCCTTTATTCCGCAGCACTGCAGCAGAGAGCGTGCTCCCCGGTATGACGGCATGCGGTGTACCTACAGCCTGCAAGCGACCGAAACACAGCATAAATTAAGGGGCTATCCAGCTTTTATTTCAGCTAGCGGAGCGGGGCCAGACCTCCGCTCCGCCGTTGATCAGCGCTCGGGGCGGTCCTGCTTGTTGCGCTTGAGCGCCTCTTCCTCACTGACATCGTCAGCCATGCCCGGCGGGACGTTGTAGGCACCGCCTGGAACGTCGGCGCGATCGCCTCCGGCGGCTTCGCCATTGCTGGTTCCGCTCGCCTGGTCGACACGCTCGTCGTTGCGATCGTTGATCGTTTCCAGGTTCTCTTTGCCGCGTTCGGATTGATTCATGGGACCTCCGTCTGGTTGCACATTCGGACACCGCTCGGCATCCCCATAGGTTAGGAAGACGCGCGATCGCAGAAGTTGCATGCAGTGTTGTCGAGAAGACCGGCCATTCAGCAGACACGCTGAACTAATCCGGGCTGATGACGGCCAAAAAATCATCTGGGGATTTCCCCACTGCCGCCGTGTGAATCTATGCAACTGACTCGAAGCCTGCCCGTCGACACCACGCCCGTGACATGCGAGGTGGCAGCGCCTTCCAGGGCGCTTTACTTTGCCCTGCTCGACGCTCCCGATGATACCGCCGTGCGTAACCGCGCCGCTGACTACCTTAATGCCCAGCTGGACGCCGCATCCGCGCTGTCCTGCGACCTGCCGCCAGATCCGGCCGGGCTTGGGGACTGGCTGGACGCGCATACCGCCAAAATCGGCGGTCAGTACCAGGCCTACCTCGACGAACGTCGCGCCGGCGGGCCACGCCGCTATTTCACCAGTAAGGCCCATGCCCTGCACTTTCTGCGCGGCGTGGCGCCAACCAAGCTGGTCGACGGTGCCTGGCTCTATGGCCTGCTGCAACGCTGGGACGACGCGCGCTTCACCTCGCTGATCCAGACTTATCTGGAAGAGCTGGGCGAAGGCCAGCCGGAAAAGAATCATGTGGTGCTGTACCGCAAGATGCTCGCCAGCCAGGGCTGCGACGACTGGCAGAACCTGGACGATGACAACTTTGTTCAGGGGGCGATCCAGCTGGCACTGGCCGAGCACGCCGAGCAGTTCCTGCCCGAGGTGATCGGCTTCAATCTTGGCTACGAGCAGCTTCCGCTGCATCTCTTGATCAGTTCGTACGAACTCACCGAGCTAGGCATCGACCCCTATTACTTCACCCTGCATGTGACGGTCGACAACGCCGACAACGGCCATGCGAAGAAGGCCATTCAGGGCCTGCTCGCCGCCTGGCCCCAGGTGGGCGACGGCGACGAGTTCTATCGCCGTGTCATCAATGGCTATCGCCTCAACGATCTCGGTGCGAGCACGCTTTCGGTGATCGGTGGCTTCGATCCCGAGCAGGAAGTGATGCGGGTGCTGGAAAAGAAGGCCGGCGTTGGGCAGTTCGTGCACTCCGACTACTGCCGCTTCGACGGCCGTACCGTGAACCAGTGGCTGGCCGAGCCCGAGCTGATCCCGCAATTCATCGAGACGCTGCAACGCCGCAGCTGGATCAAGCGCCACGAAGATCCGCAAAACAGCCGCTTCTGGCAGCTGATTACCGGAGAACAGGGGCCGATGTTCGGGGTTTTCAGTGGTCACGAGCAGCAATTGATCCACGATTGGATTGCCGGCGACTGGCTCGCTGAGCAGCCGGCTACCCGCGGCAAACCGCACCCATCGTTGGCGCAACGGCAGGTGCCGTTCAACAGCCGCCGGCGAATGACAGCCGAGCGGCCGGCGAAGCCGGCACTGGTGCAGCAGGACACGCCGGTCAGCGACTTCGATCAGGAAACCTTGCTGCTCGAACAACAACTGACACAGCTGCCGACACGCGAGGCGCGCATGCGTCACCTGTTGCCGCTGCTGGCGCCGACCCGCCATCACAGCGCGGCAGGGTTGCTGGCCACCCGCATCTTTACTGGATTGTTCAACTGAGGCGAATTCGCCAGGGAACCTCACATGACCACGGAAACTGCCCAGGACCGCGCGCTGCTGCACCTGGCTCAGGCGCTGCGCGAGCGCGGTTACCACTTCATCACCCCCACGCCACTGACCCATGAACGGGTCAATGCTCGGGTGGAAAATCAGTTGGCGAACGACCTGGAAGGCGTGTTTGGCTGGAGCCGACCCTTCCAGCATGAGCTGCTGCCACCCGCCATCTTCAGCCTGATGGATCAAGCCGGCGTGCTTGCACCCTGCGATTCCCGCTGGCGCAGCCGCGTGCGAATGTCGAGCCTCGACGGCCAGCTGTTCGTACATTCGGCCTACCCCACCGACGCAGCGGACGCGGTGTTCTTCGGTCCCGATACCTATCGGTTCGCCAATGCGATCCTGGCCCACCTGAACAACCACAAAGGGCAGATCGGGCGCGCGGTGGACATCGGTTGCGGCTCGGGCGCCGGGGCGATTCTCACGGCCCTGGCGCGGCCCCAGGCAGAAGTCCTGGCGGTGGACATCAACCCGGCCGCGCTGCGCATGACCCGCACCAACGCGGCGCTCGCCGGGGCCGACAACCTCAAGGCACGCCACAGCGATCTGCTCAATGACATCGAGGGCGAATTCGACCTGATCCTGGCCAACCCGCCTTATCTGGTCGATCCGGACGAGCGCGCCTATCGCCACGGTGGTGGCCCCCTGGGCGCCGGGCTGTCCCTGGCGATTTTCGACGGTGCGCTGCAGCGCCTCGCGCCATGCGGCACCTTGCTGCTCTATACCGGTGTGGCGATGAAGGGCAATCAGGACCCGTTCCGCCGCGAGATCGAGCAACGCCTCGAAGGCCACGGACTGGAATGGCGATACCGCGAAGTCGACCCCGACGTCTTTGGTGAGGAGCTGCTCGACGGCGCCTATACCGAGTGCGACCGCATCGCTGCAGTGGTGCTGGAAGTGACCCGTCCGGCTGCTTGAAGCGGCCTGCTGCACCTGTGCAGACACCGCGCGGAAAACGCTTCGCGGTTTTCCACCCTACACCGACAGCAGCACCAGGCAGGCCGATAGGGTGATCAGCGAGCCGAGCGTCGATAGCAGCACCACACGCGACACCCGCGACGCTTCGCGCCCATAGAATTCGGCGAGCATGTAAGGCCCGGTGCCGGTAGGCAACGCACTGAGCAACAGCGCCGAATAGGCCCATAGGGTCGGCAGCTCGAAGACCTGAAAAGCCAGGAACCAGGTGATCAGCGGCTGTACCACCAGCTTCAGCGTGACCAGCGGCCATACCCCGCTGACCTTGCCGCCGGGCTGCGGCTGCGCGAGGAACAATCCCAGCGAAACCAGCGCACAGGGCGCCGCCGCCGCACCCAGCAACTTCAGCAGTGTTGCCACCGGCACCGGCAGGGCCAACCCGCTCGCCGCCCATAACCCACCCAGCATCGGCGCCACCACCAGCGGGTTACGCAGCAGTGCAACGCTGACCTTGCGCAGCGTTCGGCTGAAGCCCTGCCCGGCGTGCAACCCGGTCTCAACGCACGCCAGAGCAATGGCAAACAGCACGCACACCACAATGATCGAGGCCACCATGGCCGGCTGCAGCGCCTCGTCACCCAGCACCAGCATGCACAGCGGAATGCCGATGTAGCCGGTGTTCGCATAGGACGCCCCAAGTGCATCGAGACTGGCATCGGCCAGCGGCTGCTTTTGCAACAGTCGATAACCGAGCGTAAAGCCGAATACGCCAAGGCAGCCCACCGAGAACGCCGTGATAAAGCCCGGCTGCCAGAGCTGTTCCCAGGTGGAATTGGCGACCACGCTGAACAGCAGCGCCGGCAACCCCAGCCAGACCACGAAACGATTGAGTTCGGAGGCGCCCGTCGGCCCCATGCGGCCAGTGCGACGGCATATAAAACCGAGGAAGATCAGCGCAAAAACCGGCAGGACGACGTTAACGACGGCGGACATGGACTCTCATCGGGTGGTGACCGCCAGAGGGTGGGGGTATAGGGCGGGGTAGCAGACCTTAGCAAAAAATGGCTTATCGCATGACTGGAAGCGGATCGCTACACGACAGGCGAAGAGACATGGGTTGAACGTTTCGCTTCAACGGCGATGAGCGAAACGTTCAACCCACACCCGACCTCGCCCAGTTGGCGACAGCCTAGCCCTGATCTAATGCAACAACGTCGACACCGGATACCCGTTCGGCTCCGCCCGCCCGGCCGCAAACTCTGCTTCGACACGGCCGCGCATGGCATCGGCGCCCTGCGGGAAGCCGCTGCGGTCGCTGTAATCCCACTCAGTGACCAGCTGACTTTCGCTTGCCAGTGCTTTGGCACAGGAAATATCCAGCGCGGTAATGCCAGCCACAGCGCCAGCGGCGATGGCCGCGTTGACCTGTTCGGTACCGTTTTCGATGCTCAAGCCCAGACCCACAAGATCCAGCGCATCGCCGCCGATGCGGCCATAGATCCACGGCTTGGGATCGTCGGTCAGCAACAAGCCAACGCCGGTGGCGATTTCCCGCGCACCGCAGGCGCGAATCAGGCCCTCGTTTTCGGGCACGCCGAGAAAACGGGCCAGCTTGCCCGGCATCAGCACTTCGGCCAGACCCAGCCCGATGCTGAACCAGCCGAGGCCACGCGCCAGCGTACGGGCGGAGTGGTTGGTACGGGTAACACGATGGGGAACGCTCATGAAAATTCCTCCTCAGTAGCCGCCTCAGATTGCGAGCACGGCACTCTCGGGCCCTGTGAAAACGCCGCGAGCGATGACCAGGCAAGGCGAGAGGCCGAGCGCAGCCGTTTTCACAGGGTCTGGCTCAGGGCTTGAGAACGACCTTGATGCAGCCGTCATGCTTGTCGCGGAAGGTCTTGTACATCTCCGGCCCCTGCTCGAGGCTGACGCTGTGTGTAATGACGAACGAGGGGTCGATCTGGCCTTCCTGAATGCGCTTGAGCAGATCATCGGTCCAGCGGTTGACGTGGGTCTGCCCCATGCGGAAGGTCAGGCCCTTGTTCATCGCCGCGCCAAAGGGGACCTTGTCGATCAGGCCGCCGTAGACGCCAGGAATGGAGAGAATGCCGGCCGGGCGGCAGACATAGATCATTTCGCGCAGCACGTGCGGCCGGTCACTCTCCATCATCAGCGCCTGCTTGGCGCGGTCGTACATGGAGTCGATGGAGCGCGCGGCGTGTGCCTCCATCCCCACCGAATCGATGCATTTCTCCGGCCCTTTGCCGCGGGTCAGCTCCTTGAGCCGCTCGAGCACGCTTTCTTCGTCGAAATTGATGGTGATGGCGCCACCGGCACGGGCCATCGACAGCCGCTCGGGCACGTTGTCGATGCTGATGACCTGTTCGGCGCCCATCATGATCGCGCTGCGGATGGCGAACTGGCCGACCGGCCCGGCGCCCCAGACGGCCACAGTGTCGGTGGGCTGGATGTCACACTGAGCCGCAGCCTGCCAGCCGGTGGGCAGGATGTCGCCGAGGAATAGCACCTGCTCGTCGGTCATGCCATCGGGCACCACGACGGGGCCGACATCGGCATAGGGTACGCGGACGAATTCGGCCTGCCCACCGGCATAGCCACCAGTGAGGTGGGTGTAGCCGTACAGCCCCGCGGTGGTATGGCCGAACACCTTGTCGGCCACGTCCTTGTTGCGGTTGGTGCGCTCGCAGACCGAGAAGTTGCCGCGCCGGCACTGGTCGCACTCGCCACAGACGATGGTGAAGGGCACTACCACGCGGTCGCCGACCTTGAGCTTCTTGTTCGCCGAGCCAACCTCCATCACCTCGCCCATGAACTCGTGACCCATGATGTCGCCGTGCTGCATGCCGGGCATGAAGCCGTCATACAGGTGCAGGTCGGAGCCGCAGATGGCACAGGACGACACCTTGATGATGGCGTCGCGGGGGTCTTCAATCGACGGGTCGGGTACGTGGTTGTCGCAGCGAATATCGTGCTTGCCGTGCCAGCGAAGGGCTCTCATTGGAAAAATCTCCTGCTTCGGTGTTCGAAAACGCCGCCGTGGTGGTTCTTCCTGATGATTTCGCCGCGATGCGGCAGCTGCTCCTGACCCGACTGCTGCCATGCGGCAGGGTGTACGGCGTGCGTGCTATCAGATTTTTAGTAAGCACGATGGCGGCAGAGTTGCGGCAGATGACAACGAATCGGGCGAATCGCCGACGGACTGTCATGCGCGGTTCCGAGCCGAAGACGACGGCGCAGCCATTTTTTTGCGCCGGGTAGAGGCTGATCCGCCGACCGCCGCACGCCGCCTTTGCCCGTGCCGAGAGCGAGCTGGCTCCTACTGATGAGCGATGCCTCTGGCTGCTGTAGGAGCGAGCTTGCTCGCGAACCAAAGGTGAATGACGCCGCTCGGCGCGGGCTTATCGCCGCGCCATCATGCCCGGCGCCGCGGTCGCTCAGCCCTTGCCGGGGCGTATGGAAGCGTAGCCGTTGCGATAGCTGGAATATTGCGGCACCCACCCAAGCGCACGGGCGCGGGCGTTGCTGCACCGTTTGCTGCCGGCGCGACGGGTCATCGTCTGTTCGGACCATTGGGTGACACCCAGCCGCTCGCGCAACCAGTCGACCACTTCGTGAAGGGGAGCCGGGTCGTCATCCACGCCGAGATAGCAATCCTCCAGAGCGCCACCGGCCAGATCGGTCTGCAGCAGACAGGCGAGCAATGCGGCCGCATCGTCACGATGAATGCGGTTGCTGTATTGCGGCTGATCGCGCTCGACCCGCAGACCCGAGCGCACCTGGTTCTGCATCCACGGTCGCACCGGGTCATACAGCCCGGCCATGCGCACCCGCGTCGCCGGATAGCCGCATTCCAGCGCCAGCTGTTCCGCTTCAAGCATGACCTGGCCGGTGTAACCGGTGGGCTCGGTGGGCGAAGTCTCATCGATCCACTCGCCCCCGTTCTGCGCATAGACACCGGTGCTGGAAACGAAGAAAACGCGCTTCGGTCGCTGGCCCCGCTGCTCCAGCCAGCCAAGCGCATGGCGCAGGCCCTCGACGTAGGCCTGCCGATAACCGGGCTCGTCGTGCTGGTTGGCCGAGGCGGCATACACCAGGTAGTCCAGCTTGCCATTGGGCCAGCCACGCGGCACCTCACTCGAAGCGAGGTCACCACGGACCGGCAGGATCGGTACCGGCAGGCTCGCCGCCTGACGACGTAGACCGTACACCGTCCAGCCCGCGCGGCTCAGCTGCAGGCCGAGGCGAATACCGACATCGCCGCAGCCGGCGATCATTACAGAGGGTCGAGTTGCCATGGCGGTTGCTCCATAACCGATGCGGACCATCGATTCGGCCCGCCTTTCATGAGTGTACTGCTGTCAGCAGGATTCACGCTGATCACTTAATAAGGGAACGGCTGCTGGCCAGTTGGTTCGAACACGAGCAAAGGCTATGCTAGCCCGCACTCTGATGGAATAACCCTATGACTCTGACCGAACTGCGCTACATCGTCACGCTCGCCCAGGAATCCCACTTCGGCCGTGCTGCCGAACGTTGCCACGTCAGCCAGCCCACCTTGTCGGTGGGCGTGAAGAAGCTCGAAGACGAGCTTGGCGTCCTGATTTTCGAGCGGACCAAAAGCGCGGTTAGGCTGACGCCAGTCGGCGAAGGCATCGTCACCCAGGCGCAGAAGGTGCTGGAGCAGGCGCAGAGCATTCGCGAGCTGGCTCAGGCCGGCAAGAATCAGTTGGCCGCGCCGCTCAAGGTTGGCGCCATCTATACCGTCGGCCCTTACATGTTCCCGCACCTGATCCCGCAGCTGCACCGCGTGGCGCCGGACATGCCGCTGTACATCGAAGAGAACTTCACCCATATCCTGCGCGACAAGCTGCGCACCGGCGAGCTGGACGCGATCATCATCGCGCTGCCGTTCCAGGAAGCTGATGTGCTGACCCTGCCGCTGTATGACGAGCCGTTCTATGTGCTGATGCCTGCCGGGCATCCGTGGACGAAGAAGGAAACCATCGACAGCGAGATGCTCAACGACAAGAGCCTGCTGCTGCTGGGTGAAGGTCATTGCTTCCGCGATCAGGTGCTCGAAGCCTGCCCGACCACGCGCAAGGGCGAGGCACCGAGCCACACCACGGTGGAATCCTCGTCGCTGGAAACCATCCGCCACATGGTCGCTTCCGGGCTGGGCGTGTCGATCCTGCCGTTGTCGGCGGTCGACAGCCATCACTACTCCGCCGGTGTGCTGGACATTCGTCCGCTGACGCCGCCGGTGCCGTTCCGCACGGTGGCCATCGCCTGGCGCGCCAGCTTCCCCCGCCCACGGGCGATTGAGGTGCTGGCCGATTCGATCCGCCTGTGCTCGGTGGCGAAACCGCCTGCCGACAAAGCCTGACGCGATGAGCGAGCTGGCGGCAGTCCCGGTGACTGCAATCAAGGGCGTCGGCGCAGCCCTGGCCGAAAAGCTCGCCAAGGTCGGCCTGGAAACCCTGCAGGACCTGCTGTTCCACCTGCCACTGCGCTACCAGGACCGTACCCGCATCGTACCCATCGGCGCGCTGCGGCCCGGACAGGATGCCGTAGTCGAAGGCACCGTCACCGGCGCCGATGTGGTGATGGGCCGGCGCCGTAGTCTGCTGGTGCGCCTGCACGATGGCAGCGGCAGCCTCAGCCTGCGCTTCTACCACTTCAGCCAGGCGCAGAAAGAAGCCCTCAAGCGTGGCACCCAGGTGCGCTGTTATGGCGAGGCCCGTCCAGGTGCGTCGGGGCTGGAGATCTACCATCCTGAATACCGTGCGCTCACGGACAGCGAGCCCGTAGCAGTCGAGCAGACGTTGACGCCGATCTATCCGACTACCGAAGGCCTGACCCAGCAGCGACTGCGCCAACTCACCGCGCAGGCCCTGGCTCGGCTCGGTCCGCACAGCCTGCCCGATTGGTTGCCCGAAGAGCTGACCCGTGATTACCGCCTGGCCAAACTGGACGAGGCGATTCGCTACCTGCACCGGCCCCCGCCGGATGCCGATCTGGAAGAACTTGCCGAAGGCCGCCACTGGGCGCAGCACCGTCTGGCGTTCGAGGAATTGCTGACGCACCAGCTTTCGATGCAGCGCCTGCGCGAAAGCAGCCGCGCTCAGCACGCGCCGCCCTTGCCGGCTGCCCGCGAACTGCCGCAGCGTTACCTGCAAAACCTGGGCTTTCAACCCACCGGCGCGCAGCAGCGGGTCGGTGCTGAGATCGCCTACGACCTCGCTCAAGACCAGCCCATGTTGCGCCTGGTACAGGGTGACGTCGGTGCCGGCAAGACGGTGGTAGCGGCCCTCGCCGCCTTGCAAGCGCTTGAGGCGGGCTATCAGGTCGCCTTGATGGCGCCGACGGAAATTCTCGCCGAGCAGCACTTCATCACCTTCTGCAAATGGCTTGAGCCGCTCGGCATCGAAGTCGCCTGGCTGGCCGGCAAACTCAAGGGCAAGGCCCGTGCCGCGGCGCTGGAGCGCATCGCCGCCGGTTGCCCGATGGTGGTCGGCACCCACGCACTGTTTCAGGATGAGGTGCAGTTTCGCCGCCTGGCGCTGGTGATCATCGACGAGCAACACCGTTTCGGCGTGCAGCAGCGGCTGGCGCTGCGGCGCAAGGGCGTCGAGGGGCGCCTCTGCCCGCACCAGCTGATCATGACCGCGACGCCCATTCCGCGGACGCTGGCGATGAGCGCCTATGCCGATCTGGATACCTCGATCTTGGACGAGCTGCCGCCCGGTCGCACGCCGGTCAATACCGTGCTGGTCGCTGACAGCCGCCGGCTGGAAGTCATTGAGCGGGTGCGCTCGGCCTGCAATGAAGGCCGCCAGGCCTATTGGGTCTGCACCCTGATCGAGGAGTCCGAGGAGCTGACCTGCCAGGCGGCGGAAACCACCTTTGAAGACCTGTCCGCCGCGCTCGGCAATCTGAACGTCGGGCTGATCCACGGTCGCATGAAGCCGGCCGAAAAAGCAGCGGTGATGGCCGAGTTCAAGGAAGGGCGCTTGCAGCTGCTGGTCGCCACCACCGTGATCGAAGTGGGCGTCGACGTGCCCAACTCGAGCCTGATGATCATCGAAAATCCAGAGCGCCTTGGACTCGCCCAGCTGCACCAGCTGCGCGGGCGGGTCGGTCGTGGCAGCGCGGCCAGCCATTGCGTGCTGCTCTATCACCCGCCACTGTCGCAGATCGGCCGTGAACGTCTGGCGATCATGCGCGAGACCTGCGACGGCTTCATCATTGCGGAAAAAGATCTGGAATTGCGCGGCCCGGGCGAAATGCTCGGCACCCGTCAGACCGGCCTGCTGCAGTTCAAGGTCGCCGACCTGATGCGTGATGCCAATCTGCTGCCTGCCGTGCGCGATGCAGCGCACGCTTTGTTGGAACGCTGGCCCCAGCATGTAAGCCCCTTGCTAGAGCGCTGGCTGCGTCATGGCCAGCAATACGGTCAAGTTTGACGCTCGTCGGTAAACCCTAACCGCACTAAGCATGAGGCTATACTGCGCCGCATGGGAATAAGACGGATCATGCTCATGAACTCGGCTGTCGACACAACAACTACAGTTACGCCACCCGCGCTTATCGTCCAACTTCTGGACAAGCTGGCGCTGCCCTACCGTACATGCGACGACAGCCCTGAGCTGAACCCCGCACAGCGCATACAAGCGGTACTGGTCGACGATGCCATCGGTGCGTTGCTGGTGCTTTTCCCGCGCGACCATCTTCTTGATCTGTCCCGCGTGGGAGAGCTCACCGGCCGTCAGCTGCTGGCGGTCAAGCCGGATCGGCTGACCCGCATGCTTTCCAAGCACAGCCTGCAGGTCCTGCCAGGCCTGCCGCCGCTGACCAGTTCACCCTGCCTGTATGAAGAGCGGCTGCTGCAGCAACCTGCGCTATTCATCGACAGCGGGCATCCCGGCCTGCTGCTGGAAATGGCCAGCCACGATTTCAAACAGTTGCTCAGCAAAGCCAGCGCCGGCCAGTTCGCCGTTCCATTGAGCACCATCCATCCCAACCTCGACCGTCCGGAAGAGGACCGCGAGGAAATCACCAAGGCGGTGCAAAGCTTTACCGCCCGGCGCATTCAGAAGCGGCTGGAAGAAACCATCGAGATTCCCCCGCTGGCGCAAACCGCACAGAAAATCATCAAGCTGCGAGTAGACCCTGAGGCCTCGGTGGATGACATCACAGGCGTGGTCGAGACCGACCCGGCGTTGGCCGCACAAGTGGTCAGCTGGGCCGCTTCGCCCTACTACGCCGCGCCCGGCAAGATCCGCTCGGTGGAAGACGCCATCGTCCGGGTGCTCGGTTTTGACCTGGTGATCAACCTGGCGCTCGGCCTGGCACTGGGCAAGAGCCTGAGCCTGCCCAAGGACCAGCCGCAGCAAGCCACGCCCTACTGGCAGCAGTCGATCTATACCGCGGCGGTCATCGAAGGGCTGAATCGCGCGATTCCGCGGACTCAACGGCCGGAGGCAGGCATCAGTTATCTGGCCGGGCTGCTGCACAACTTCGGTTACCTAGTGCTCGCGCATGTCTTCCCGCCGCACTTTTCGCTTATCTGCCGGCACCTGGAGGTCAACCCGCATCTCGGCCACAGCGTGATTGAACAGCACCTGCTGGGCATTACCCGTGAGCAGATCGGTGCCTGGCTGATGCGTTACTGGGGGATGCCTGACGAGTTGTCGACAGCGCTGCGCTTTCAGCATGACCCGCACTATCAGGGCGAGCACGCCGGGCATGCCAACCTGGTCTGCCTGGCCGTTCAGCTGTTGCGTAACCGCGGCATCGGGTCCGGTCCCTACAGCGAGGTTCCGCAGGAACTGTTCGATCGCCTCGGGCTGAGCCGTGAGAAGGCAAACGACGTAGTCAACAAAGTGCTCGACGCAGAAGCGGCGCTACGAGCCTTGGCTACGCAGATTCATCCAGCGCCCTGAGCCCTGGCCAGCAGCGCTTTCCGGGCGCTGCCGGCCGCAGGCCTCGCCTATCGCTTCCGTTGCAAGGCGACCTAGCCTTCCGCACGGAAGCTCACCCGCGCATCCACCAGCCCCTCCCCGACCTGACTGATACTGACTTCGGCGAGGCTCGCACCTGCCGCCTGTAGCTCATCGAACCAGCGCAACAGCGCGCCATAGGATGCCCCCGGCAGCGTGACCTGCAGGCTGCCATCATTGCCGAAGTCAAAACTCTCGATGGTCAGGCCGCTCTGCTGGGCACTTTGCGTCACCAACCCTTGCAACTGATCGGGCGCCAATGACACCGGGTTGCTGCGTGACATCTGCCGCGCCAGCTCGGTGTTTTGCTGGAGATAGGCGTGCAGCTCTCGCTCCTGCTGGAAGTACGCCTGCGCGTCGCGCACGCGCTGCTGAGCGGGCGCCCAAAGCAACAGGTAGAACAGCACCACCAGCAGAAATGCGCCCAGCAAGGTAAGCGACAGGCGCTCGCGGGGTTGCAGGCGTTGCCAGCGCAGCCACAGGGGCGACTCGGCCAGGCGCACGCGCATCTGTTCTCTAAGGTTCATCCTCGGCCTCCAATCACCACACGCGCGCTGACAGCATCGCCGTCACGACTGGCCGAACCCAGCTGGACGCTCTCTCCGGTTTGTCCCAGGCGCTGACGCAGTTGCTCGAGCGCGGCAAAATCGCTGGCGCGCACCTGCAGCGCGAGATCACCCCGGGCCTGGTTGAAATCAAGCTGCCCGATCGACACCGGAATACCCTCGGCCAACGCCAGCGCCACTTCATTCAGCAAGCGCATGAACTCGGCCGAAGCACCGGCGCTCTGGCCTATATGTTCGTCGAACTGCGCGCGCAGATTGACGATACGTCGGTCCTCGGGAAACAGCTCGGTGTACAGCGCCCGACTCGCCTCGGCATAGCGCTCGGCCTGGCTTTCCAGTGTCCAGGCCTGAACCAGGTTGAACACCAGCTGCACGGCCAACACCAACGCCAGCACGATCATTACCGGCTTCCATTGGCCCAGCCCGCTGCCCGCTGCCTGAATGGCGAAGTCACCCTGCGCAAGATTGAGCGCAGCGGCACGCCCCGACGCGAGAAAACGATAGGGCTCGTCAAGTTGCTGGTAGTCGTCCAGCGGAGCCGGCCCCACATCCAGGGTTCCGTGCCCATGATGTGGCGCGGGACACTGACCGACCAGATGTGGCCATTGGGTGCTCTCGAAGGCCAGCCGGGCTTCCGGGCTGCCACCGAGCAGTGCGCGGTCTTCGATAAACAGCAGCTGGGTGCCGTCACGTGGCAGCAAGTCGGCATCGACGTGGATCGCGACGATGGTCAGGCCCAGCGTCTTGAGATCCTGCAGCCAGTCGGCCAGCAGTTGTCGGCGGATGGCAATGACCCGCCGCCGCCCGTCTTCGAGCGCATCGCCATGGGTCAGGTGCAGATCATCGACGTTCTCGGCCAGCAGCTCCTCCACCGCGTAGGCCAGCGCCTGATTGACCCAGCGCGCCTTGCGTGTCGGCAGGTTGACCGCGAACGCGCTGCACACCTCGGCCGGCAGAACCAGGGTCACCGCCGCCGACGATCGTTCGATGACCTTCGCCAACGGCATCCAACCATCGTTGCCTTCGCCCGGCAGCCAGTAGACGCATGTGTCGCGGTCGATACGGGGGCCGCAGTCAGCGGGCAGAAACAGGCAGTCCATCGGCTAGCGATCTCCGTCGTTGGTTGATCGGGGCAGTCGTGGCGGCTGTCCCAGGTTGCGTTGCAGCACCCGGACATCGCCGTCGTCCTCACGCCGCAATCGGCTCACCAGAGCCAGGCGGCGGTCCGCCAGGCGCACTTCGCTGATGGCCTGAAAGAATTGACTGGTCACCGCGAGATTGGTGCTTTGAAGTTGGACACCGCTGAGCGCTGGTTGCGCCATGAAACTGGCCGTGTCACGAAACGGCGCAGCCTGACGTGTCTGCACCAGCGATTCGGCGGCGCTGAGACTGAGGCTGTCGGCAAGGCTGGACAACACCAGGGCACTGGCCGTGTTGACGTTAAGCGGTGTATCCGCCGGCAGCGCCGTGACGTAGGGAGCCAGCCGTTGAAAATCCTCGTCACGCATGCCGAGCAGCAAGCGCAGTTCGGAGAGGTCTTCCAGCCGCCGGCCCGCCGTGCGATAGGGCGGGTCGAGCAGCAGATAGTCGTTGTCCTCCGCACCAAACTCGCCGCTGGGCTGCTGGTCGCTGTCGAGCCAGTCAACCAGTCGCTCGCCATAGGGCTCGGTGATCTGCAGGCGCAGCAGCAACCGGCGAAACTGGGCAAGCGCTGCCGCGTTGGGTTGCTGCTCCTGCACCAGGCTGTTGAGGTTGAAGCGCCCGGCCAGGTCCTCGATCCGTACCTGAACCTGCCCCTGACCTTCATCGAGATCGTAGGCCGGTTGCGGCAGCGCCCAGGCTTCGAGCAGATGGTCCACTGCCGGTTGCCCAGTGCCTTCGCCAGACAGCTGCAGATCGCGGCGTAGCAGGGTTTGCGCCAGCGCCTCGCCACCCAGCGCGTAGTGCCAGGCCTGGCGCGCCTGCAGCTGGTTGCCGGTACCTCGGATCGACAACTGCTGACGCGCAATCATTCCGGCGCAGATCACCGTAACGATGGCGACCACCAGCAGCACCGTGATGAGCGCGACGCCGCGCTGCGCTTTCATTGCATTTCTCCCACGCCGCCAGGCTCCGGCACGCCCTGGGAGTCGGGCTGGATGAATTGCGGTGCCGGGGTCGGACCGTCCGGCAACCGCAGCAGGCGGGTGATGGTGCCGTAACGCTGGTGATCGACGGAGACCTCCACGGCCAGTGGCAACCGCCGCGCCTGTTCCTCTGGATTACCACGTCCGAATTCGAACGGAGGCCATTCCTCGTGCCAGGTGTTCTCCGCGTCCAGATAGCGCAGCCGCAGCGCCTGCACGTTATCGAGCACGGGCTGCACCCGTGCCTCACTGTCCACATCGCGGTCGAGCACGACCCAGTAGACCCGTTCCAGCGTGTCGCCAGCCAGCCGCCAGCGCACCCGCTGCAGGTTGGCCCGGCGCATACCGGTGGGGTTACGCCAGCCGCTGCGGGTCAGCTCCAGCGATACGCCGTCCGCAGCGCCGGCCATCTGGCCGATGAAAGCATTCTGCTCGTCGCCGTAGCCATCGCGCACCGGTCGTGGCATGGCCTGAATCAGGTCCCGCTCCAGACTCCACATCGCGCGCCCCAGTTCTCGCAGCTGGACTTCCTGTGCGCGGACCACTTCGTCGCTGCGCATCACCGCTTCGAGCATGCGGTAGGTGGCCAGGCCCAGCAGTGCGAACAGGGCAATGGCAATCAGCAGTTCAAGCAGCGTGAAACCCGCCATGGCGCGACGCGTCTGGATGCTCATGGGCCGACGCCAACGAAGCCCGTAACGCTGGTCACCGCGCGCTCTTCGATAGGCCCGGCCGCGCCACCGCGCCGCTGCTCGGCGGCCGCGACCCAGACGCGGATACGCAGAAGACCGGGCGTACCGCTGGTTTCCACTTCGCTCAGGGTCTGCCATTGGCGCCCACCAAACTCCAGGCGGGTATCTTCCCGGCCAACGCTCGGTGCCGGTTGTTGCAGCTGCAGCTCGGTGAGATGGTTGTCGGCGATCCAGCCGGCCAGGGTCAGCGCTTCCAGTCGCCCGGCATTGCTCACGCTGCGGCCGGCCGCCGTCAACACCACCGCCGCGACAATGGCAAAAATCGCCAACGCCACCAGCACCTCAAGCAGGGTAAAACCGCTCGAACGCGCCGGGGAGGGGTTCATCGACGCTGCTCCAACGGTTCAGCCCGCGGCATCCGGAAGCCATCGCTGGATACCGTCCAGCGGCTCCCGCCGGGGCGTTGGTCAGACAGGGTCAGGGTGAACGGGGACAGCTCGCCACTGGAGAGAATCAGCAGCTGCGGCTGCACGCGGGGGGCACGCCGCCGCTCACGGTCTTCATCATCGGACAGGCCCGCCGGGTCATCCTCGCGCTTGACCGGGGCGACCAGTTGCAGCGGCGTGCCGTCGAGCTCCAGCTCCAAGCGCATCCACTCGGGCGCCTGGTGCGCTTCGCGATCGCCGACATCGCGCCAACGCGCATCAGCTTCGTCGTAGCTCATCGCCCGATAACCGTCCCGGTCGAACAGCAGGCCGTATTCGCGGCTATCGAGGACAGCTTCGTCGGCCATCAGGCTGATGAGGGTGGCTACGCGTTGCGCTTCGTCGCGGATCTCACGCGATGAGCTGGTGTTACCGGTCGACAACACGGCCAGGCCCACCAGGCCACCAAGGATGACGATCACCACCAGCAGCTCGATCAGCGTGAAGCCGCCTTCCCGGCGCGCCTGGGGCATGGATCAGAGGTCCCAGTTACCGATATCCGCGTTCAGCTCGGAGCCGCCCTGCTTGCCGTCGGCACCATAGGAGTACAGGTCGTACTGGCCCTGAGTGCCGGGCGACAGGTATTGGTATTCGTTACCCCATGGATCCTTCGGCACGCGCTTAAGGTAGCCGTCGCGGTTCCAGTTCTTCGGCTGCGGATTGCCGCCCGGCTTCTCCACCAGCGCATCCAGACCCTGCTGGGTGCTGGGGTAGGAATAGTTATCCAGCTTGTACATGTCGAGGGCGGCGCCGATGGCCTTGATATCGCCCTTGGCCACGGTGACCTTGGCCTGATCCGGGCGGTTCATCACCTGGGGCACCACCAGTGCGGCAAGAATCCCCAGGATCACCACCACCACCATGATTTCGATAAGGGTGAAGCCACCCTGTTTGCGACTGTTCAACGTCATTCTCACTAGCCCACCAGTTGATTGAGAGAAAGGATCGGCAGCAGGATCGCCAGCACGATTACCAATACCACAGCGCCCATGAACACCAGCATGAAGGGCTCGAAAAGTCCCACCATCAGGGAGATTTGCGCGGCCAGGTCGTTTTCCTGGTTACGTGCGGTGCGCGCCAGCATCTGGTCCAGCTCGCCGGATTTCTCGCCGCTGGCAATCATGTGCAGCATCATCGGCGGAAACTCGCCCGTCGCGTCCAGCGCGCGGGTCAGGCTGCCGCCCTCGCGCACGCGCTGCGCCGCCTCGATAACTTTGTCACGAATGCGCAGGTTGGCGATCACCGCCGCGGCGATCCCCAGCGCATCCACCAGCGGCACACCGCTGCGCGTGAGGATTGCCAGCGTCGAGGCGAAGCGCGCGGTGTTGGTCGCCCGCGCCAGCCGCCCCACCAACGGAATGCGCAGGATGAAGGCATGCCAGCGGCGCTTGATCTTCTCATCACGCAGCGCCTGCCGCATGGCCAGGGCGGCGGCCACGATGCCAATGAGCATCAGCCAACCCCAGTTCTGTACCACTTCGCTCACCGCGATCAGCCCGGTGGTCAGGGCCGGCAGTGCCTGCCCTGTGTTGACGAACACCTTCACCACATCCGGCACCACATAGCCCAGCAGCAACACCACGATGGCCAGCGAGGCCACCAGCAGGATCACCGGGTACAGCAGCGCCAGTTGAATCTTCTGCCGCGACTGCTGGCGCTGGTCGGTGTAATCGGCCAGCTGATCGAGCACCAGCCCGAGGTGACCAGCATGTTCGCCCGCCGCGACGGTGGCGCGGTAAAGCTCGGGGAACGCCGAGGGATATTCGCGCAGCGAGCCCGCCAGGCTATGCCCTTCCATCACCCGCGCCCGGACGGCCAGCAGCATCGACTTGATCTTCTGGGACGACGACTGTGCCGCCGCCGCACGCAACGCTTCCTCGATAGGCAACGCCGCCTGCACCAGGGTCGCCAGCTGCCGGGTCACCAACGCCAGGTCTCGCGCCGACAGCCCGCGGCCAAAGGCGAAGCCGCCCCCGCCAGTGTCCTCCTTGGCCTTGGCCTGCTTGACGTCCAGTGGCGACCATTGCTTCTCGCGCAACAGCTGCCGCGCCTGACGTGCGCTGTCCGCCTCAATCAGGCCCTTCTGCTCGCGACCCCGGGGGTCGAGGGCGATGTATTCGAAAGCTGCCATCAGCGCTCAGCCGTTACAGTCAGGCGCGGCAGTGCGCAGCCGTCCGGGCAAAAGCGCCTCGGGGAGGTCGCCTGCCCAACGCCGCCGTGGGCACTCGGGATGTATTCAGAGCTGATCATGGCCTGGGCTGCGGTCCTCCTGCCGGTCTGCTCATGCGCTTATTCCTCGCGCGTCACGCGCAACACTTCTTCGATGGTGGTCACGCCCTCTCGTACCTTACGCAGACCGTCATCGCGAATGCTCGGGCCCAGCCGGCGGGCATGGCGAACCATGTCCTGCTCGGCGGCGCGGGTGTGGATCATGCTGCGCAGGGTGTCGTCGAACAACACCAGTTCGTAGATGCCGGTCCGCCCACGGTAGCCCAGCTGGCGACAAACGTCGCAGCCTTCGGCGTGGTACAGCGTCGGGGCTTCGCTCGGGTCAAGGCCGAACAGCGCGCACTCGGCCTCGTCGGCGACATAGGCGCGTTTGCAGTCATTACACAGCACCCGGACGAGGCGTTGGGCCAGCACACCGAGCAGCGACGAGGAGATCAGGAACGGCTCGACGCCCATGTCCACCAGGCGGGTGACCGCTCCGATGGCGCTGTTGGTGTGCAGGGTCGAGAGCACCAGATGACCGGTAAGCGAAGCCTGCACCGCCATATCGGCAGTTTCCTGGTCGCGGATTTCGCCGACCATCACCACGTCCGGATCCTGGCGCAAAATGGCGCGCAGCCCCCGCGCGAAGGTCATGTCAACCTTGGTGTTGACCTGGGTCTGGCCGATGCCCTCGAGGTTGTATTCGATCGGGTCCTCGACGGTGAGGATGTTGCGCGTACGGTCATTGAGCGTGACCAGACTGGCGTACAGCGTGGTGGTCTTACCCGAGCCGGTCGGGCCGGTGACGAGAATGATCCCGTGCGGCTTTTGCACGGCCTGTTCCATGACCTTGCGATCACGGTCGCTCATGCCCAGATGGCGGAGTGTAAGCCGGCCGGCCTGCTTGTCCAGCAGACGCAGTACAACCCGCTCGCCGTTGGCCGATGGCAGGGTCGAAACACGGATATCCACCTCACGGCCACCAACCCGCAAGGAGATGCGGCCATCCTGCGGAATACGCTTCTCGGCAATATCCAGCCGCGCCATCACCTTGATCCGCGACACCAGTAGCGCCGCCAGCTCTCGCTTGGGCTGCACAACTTCGCGCAGGATGCCGTCGATACGAAAGCGGATGATCAGACGTTTTTCGAAGGTTTCAACGTGGATATCGGAGGCGTTCTCCTTGATCGCCTCGCCCAGGATGGCGTTGATCAGGCGAATGATCGGGGCGTCGTCTTCCTGTTCCAGCAGATCCTCGGTTTCCTGGATCTGATCAGCCAGGCTGTGCAGGTCCATATCATCGCCGAGGCCTTCGACCATCTGCATCGCAGCGGAAGAGTCGTGCTGATAGGCCGCACTCAGGGCCTGCTCGAATTCATCCTGCGCCAGCCATTGCATCGCCAACGGACCACCGGCGACACGCTGGGCCTCCTGCACAGCGGTCAGCGGCGCACCTTCGCGGGCGCATAAACGCAGGCCCTCCGGGCGCTCCAGCAGAAGCACGCCGTGGCGGCGAGCGAAAGCGAACGGCAGCCGCCTGGGCTGCGATTCCTCCATCAGGATCATTTCATTCACGTCTAGATCGGCCATGTGAATTTCTCATGAGTAATGCGATCGAACGTCGTCGGCATTCCGAAGCCAGCGCAACCAAATGCATTGGACTACAGGGAATCCATGACATTACAGGCTCTGATCCGATTTTTTTTGCACATGCGCCGCGCCGACCGGCACCAAGGTCGCATACAGACAAGCCCGCCGACGAATACAACGTCTATGGTCCGTCATTCATGATTGCGCCGCGCATAACCGAGTACAGAACCTTAGACGAAGGTCGAACCCAATACCGACGCAGCCTGCAGCGATACAAAGCAACCTAATGGTCACGGCGTGAACGAACATCCGCCGTTGCGTTCAGATTAAAACAGTTGTTTGATTTCCATAGCCCTTGCAGAATGCCGCGCCGCAGCAGGCAAACCGGCAAGTGCAGGGGCCCGTTAGCCGATTCACACCCAGCCGCCATCCGCAGTGGCCGGGCGAAAAGTAACGCCAGCGTTGCGATAGCCGGGCTACCGCGCAGCACGCTGGTTACGATCAAGCAGGAGAACAAGAACAATGCACATTGGTGTTCCTCTCGAAACCAGGCCCGGTGAAACGCGCGTTGCCGCGACACCGGAAACCATCAAGAAGCTGATCGGGCAAGGGCATCGGGTGACGGTGCAGAGCGGAGCTGGCGTACAGGCCAGTGTTCCGGACAGTGCCTTCGAAGCGGCAGGCGCAACCATCGCCGATGCCGCTGCGGCGTTCGCAGCAGAGATCCTGCTGAAGGTGAACGCACCGAGCGAAACCGAACTGGCGCAGATGCAGCCAGGCACGGTCTTGGTCGGCATGCTCAATCCCTTCGACAATGAAAACATCGCACGCATGGCCGAACGCGGGATCACCGCCTTCGCCCTGGAAGCCGCGCCGCGCACCTCGCGCGCGCAAAGCCTCGACGTGCTCTCCTCACAGGCCAACATCGCCGGCTACAAGGCAGTGATGGTTGCCGCCAACCAGTACCCGCGCTTCATGCCGATGCTGATGACCGCCGCCGGTACGGTGAAAGCCGCACGGGTGCTGATCCTCGGTGCCGGTGTAGCGGGTCTGCAGGCCATTGCCACGGCCAAGCGCCTGGGCGCGGTCATCGAAGCCTCGGACGTACGTCCGGCGGTGAAGGAGCAGATCGAATCGCTCGGCGCCAAGTTCGTTGATGTGCCCTGCGAAACCGATGAAGAGCGCGAGTGCGCCGAAGGCGTCGGCGGCTATGCCCGGCCGATGCCGGCCAGCTGGATGGCGCGTCAGGCGCAGGCCGTGCACGAACGTGCCAAGCAGGCCGACATCATCATCACCACTGCGCTGATTCCGGGCCGCAAGGCGCCGACACTGTTGCAGGAAGAAACCGTGCAGCAGATGAAGCCCGGCTCGGTGGTGATCGACCTCGCCGCCTCTCAGGGCGGTAACTGTCCATTGACCGAAGCCGATCAGGTGGTGGTCAAGCACGGCGTGACCCTGGTTGGCTACACCAACCTCGCGACGCACGTGCCGGCGGATGCCTCGGCGCTATACGCACGCAACCTGCTGGACTTCCTCAAGCTGGTGATCGATGGCGAAGCCAAGTTCCAGCTCAATCTCGAAGACGACATCGTCGCCGCGTGCCTGATGTGCCGCGACGGCCAGGTCGTGCGCACCAACGGTTAAGGGAGCCCGAAAGAATGGACCTGATATCTGATGGCATCTACAACCTGATCATCTTTGTGCTGGCGATCTACGTCGGCTACCACGTGGTCTGGAACGTCACCCCCGCGCTGCACACGCCGCTGATGGCAGTCACCAACGCCATCTCGGCGATCGTCATCGTCGGCGCCATGCTCGCTGCCGCGCTGACTGTCACCCCGATGGGCAAGCTGATGGGAACCCTGGCCGTGACCCTGGCCGCGGTCAACGTCTTCGGTGGCTTCCTCGTCACTCGCCGCATGCTGGAAATGTTCAAGAAGAAGGAGCGCGCAGGCGCCAAGGCGGAGGTCAAGCCATGAGCATGAATCTGATTACCCTGCTCTACCTCGTCGCCTCGGTGAGTTTCATCCAGGCGTTGAAAGGCCTGTCGCACCCCACCACCTCGCGCCGCGGCAACCTGTTCGGCATGATCGGCATGGGCATTGCCGTGGTTACCACAGTGTTCCTGGTGTTCAAACTGGGCGCGCAGCTGGTCGAGAGCGCCAGCCCTTGGAGCGGTCTGGGCTTCATCGTCTTTGGCCTGCTGGTCGGCGGCACCATCGGCACACTGATGGCCAAGCGCGTCGAGATGACAAAGATGCCCGAACTGGTCGCCTTCATGCACAGCATGATCGGCCTGGCCGCGGTGTTCATCGCCATCGCTGCCGTGCTCGAGCCGCAATCGCTGGGTATCGTCCAGGCCATCGGCTACCCGATCCCGGCCGGTAACCGCTTGGAGCTGTTCCTCGGTGCAGCCATCGGCGCCATCACCTTCTCCGGTTCGGTGATCGCCTTCGGCAAGCTGTCGGGCAAGTACAAGTTCCGCCTGTTCCAGGGCGCGCCTGTGTCGTTCCCCAACCAGCACAAGATCAACCTCGCCGTTGGCGTGGCGATTCTGGTGCTGGGCCTGATCTACACCTTCAGCGGCAACTTCACCGCGTTCCTGATCCTCGTGGCGCTGGCCTTCGTCATCGGTGTGCTGATCATCATCCCCATCGGTGGTGCGGACATGCCGGTGGTTGTATCGATGCTCAACAGCTACTCGGGCTGGGCAGCGGCCGGAATCGGCTTCTCGCTGAACAACTCGATGCTGATCATTGCCGGTTCGCTGGTGGGCTCGAGCGGCGCGATCCTCTCGTACATCATGTGCAAGGCGATGAACCGTTCGTTCTTCAACGTCATCCTCGGTGGTTTCGGTGGCGACGCCGATGCCGGCCCGGCAAAAGGCAGCCAGGAGCAGCGTCCGGTCAAATCCGGCTCCAGCGATGACGCCGCCTTCCTGCTGTCGAACGCCGATACCGTGATCATCGTTCCCGGCTATGGCCTGGCGGTGGCACGTGCACAGCATGCGCTGATGGAACTGGCCGAGAAGCTGACGCACATGGGCGTGACCGTGAAGTATGCGATCCACCCGGTTGCCGGCCGTATGCCCGGGCACATGAACGTGCTGCTGGCCGAAGCCGAAGTGCCGTACGAGATGGTCTTCGAGATGGACGACATCAACTCCGAGTTCGGCCAGGCCGACGTGGTGCTGGTGCTTGGCGCCAACGACGTGGTCAACCCGGCGGCGAAGAACGATCCCAAATCGCCTATCGCCGGCATGCCGATCCTCGAGGCGTACAAAGCCAAGACGGTCATCGTCAACAAACGCTCCATGGCCAGCGGCTATGCCGGTCTGGATAACGAACTGTTCTACATGGACAAGACCATGATGGTCTTCGGTGATGCCAAGAAGGTCGTCGAAGACATGGTCAAGGCCGTGGAATAAGCACCACCCGCTGCACCAGGACCCCTCGCGGCTCAGCCGCGAGGGGTTTTTTTATGCACCCTCAACCGAACAATTCGGCGCCTGAAGCACCGGTACAGTAGGTCTGCTTGCACAACTGGACCGGCACAATTCAGATTCCCTGTGGCTGTTACGCAACAGCCCGGCACGCGACTCTACCTGCCCATAACCCATCCCCGTGAATTGCGGGAAGGAGCGGCTCATGGAGCGCGTACTGACTTGGAGGCAAAAAACAGCAATCGGCTTGCCGTCGCTGCACCGGGTATTGCAGCAGCTACGTCTGTGGCAGCGACGCGCACGAACCCGCCAGCACCTGGCTGCGCTCGATGAGCGTCAGTTGGCCGATGTCGGCATCAGCCAGAGCGAGCGGATGGACGAGCTGAGCAAGCCCTTCTGGCGCGGATAAAGCCGCTTCCAGGCGGCCTCGTCGGGCCTTAAGCTGAACGGCACGCTGGCCCAAAGGTCATAGCGAGTAACGGCGAAAAATTGCGTCCAGCCTGGAGAACACCATGAACAAGTATCTGTTGTCAGTTGCCACCGCGGCCTGCCTGGTCGCGGGCACCGCGTCAGCCGGAAGCATCACCGGCACCATCGATGCCATCGGCGCCTCGCTGGTCAACACCGTCGAAGGCACCTCCGATATCACCTCAAACCTGGGCGACGACAAGTTGGTGCTCGACGCCAAAGACGATGCGGCGCGTTTCGTCGCCAGCAATGGCGAGGCGCGCGGCGCTCACCTGGAAGCGGCGCTGAAACACATCCGCACCCAGGCCCCAACCCTGCACGCCAGCGATCTGCAACTGGCCGGGGCGATTCTGGCGCTCTGATACGCACGACCGATTAAGCGCAGCGCTGGTCCTGGGGCTGGCGTTTCGCTAGCCTTGGCGGCTGTTTCTCTGGCTCCAGGATTTGCATGCGTTCGCTCTACCTAGCACTTGCCAGCTGCTGCTTCTGCGGTGGCGCCCAGGCCTTCGACACCACCCTCGCTGGCACCGTCGCCTCGAGTTACGTTGCCAGCCAGGTGACCAGCGCCCCTTTCGACAACAAGCTGATCCTCGACGCTCGCGACGACGCGGCCGGGTTCGTTGCGACTCAAGGACAGATCCGAGGCGCTCGCCTGGACGCTGCACTGCGCTGGCTACGCGAGCGGCAACCGCAGCTGCTGGCCGGTGACCTTGAACTGGCCGAGGCAATTCTCGTCCAACCATCGACCCCGCTCCCCCGAGACAGATCATGAACTTCAAGCTGATCGCCGCATCTTTCGCCCTGACCCTTTTCGCCGGCGGTGTTCAGGCGCAGACGCTGGTGGCTACCAGCAATATCGTCGTCAACGCCTTGGACCGCAGCATAAACTTCACCTCCGACGTGACCAGCCGCATCAGCGACATGAAAGTCGTCGGCGAAGCCCGCGACGAGGCGGCCGGCTTTGTTGCCAGCGGCGGTGAAATACGCGGCGCGCGACTGGAAGCAGCCCTTGGCCGCTTACGTGATGCCTTCCCGGCAGCCCAGCAGGCCAGTGACCTCGCCTTGGCCGAAGCCATCCTCGCTCAGTGAAATCATCTCGGGCCCGGTGGCTGGGCGTTGCGCTCACCCTTGTCATGCCGTTCGCTAATCTGTGCCAGGCCGAGCTGCGCCTGACACTTGATAGTGCCGAGCTGCAACCGGCCGAACGCGCCGCCAGTCAGCAACTGCTGGACGAAGCGCTGGCCGCGCTGCCACCGCGAATGCTCGAGCGTCTCGACCGAGACGTCCGCGTCCGCTGGCATGACGGGCTGACCCACGATGTCTATGGCAGCGCCGGAGGCAACCTGCTGCTGCTCAACCGGCGCCTGCTGCCGGCACTCACCGATGGCAGCGCAGCCGCTCAACGCACCGAGCGGCCGCACGGCACGGTGCGTCAGGAAATGCTGGCGACGCTCATTCACGAAGTGGCTCATCTCTATGACCGCGCCCAGCTCTGGTCGCCGGAAATCCATCGACAGCAGGCTTTCTGTGGACAGCGCGCCAGCAGTCTCGGCCTGGTCGGCTTGCCGGACAGCTGCCGCGGGCAGACCGAGCGCCGCTTCACCCTCAGCGACGACCCGCGCCTGCTCGATCTGGCCGGCTGGCC
>CETJ01048199.1_pt1 | contig 109294 bp, 106 predicted proteins | sample 531341 | NCBI WGS metagenome assembly CETJ01 (sample SAMEA2622677, study PRJEB7988) | marine metagenome | isolation source: saline water (ENVO:00002010), including | reverse complement strand
GGAAGATCGACATGCCGATCGCGGAGATCAACGGGATCAGCCGGTTGCTGCCCCGTAGCGGTCGATAAGCAACCCGCTCGATGCTGTAGCCATAGGCGCTGGTGACGATCATGGCGGCGGCGAACGCGCCGATCATGAGGATTGGCAGCGAATCGAGCCCCATCATGGTCAGCCCGACGATGGCGATAAAGGTGACATACGACCCGATCATGTACACCTCGCCGTGGGCGAAGTTGATCATGCCGATGATGCCGTAGACCATCGTGTAACCGATGGCTATCAAGGCATAGGTGCTGCCAACGGTCAGGCCGTTGATCAGCTGTTGGAAGTAGTGGTAAAGCTCAGGCATTACGTTCTCCTGAACACCCGCAGCCGTGCTTGCCGCCAATGCGGACCTGCTTCGAAAACGCTGCAGGGAGAATGCAGCGCCGTGGACTCGGTGCGGATCACGCACCTACCTGTCGAGGCGGGCCAGTTCTACAGGCCACTCGCTTGGTTGAAAGTGTTGCTGGGCGTCCCGTGCTTGTGGCCGGGTTGGCTCCGATCAGCTAAAACAAAGCCCACGGCGGATGCCGTGGGCTCTGGGTCGGTTGGTTATAGGTTCACTTGGCTTCGGTCTTGGTGCCGTCCTGGTGCCATTCGTAAACCACGAAGTTGAAGTCTTTCAGGTCACCCTTCTCGTCGAAAGAAAGGTTGCCGGTCGGAGTATCGAAGGTGTTGCTGCGCAGCGCTTCGGCCACCTTGGCGGTGTCGGTGCTGCCGGCTTTCTCGATACCCTCGGCAATGACTTGAACAGCCGCGTAGGCCGGGAACACGAACGGGCCACTCGGGTCCTGCTTCTTCGCTTTGAATGCGTCGACCAGCTTCTGGTTGCGCGGATCCTGATCGAACGACTTCGGCAGGGTGACCAGCAGGCCTTCGGAAGCCGGGCCGGCAATGGCGGAGATTTCCTTGTTGCCTACGCCTTCTGGGCCCATGAAGCGGACATTCAGGCCCTTTTCCTTCGCTTGACGCAGCAGCAGGCCCAGCTCTGGGTGATAGCCACCGTAGTAGACGAAGTCGACATTCTCCTGCTTGAGCTTGGAAATCATCGAGGAGAAGTCCTTGTCGCCAGCGTTGATGCCTTCGAACAGGCCAACCTTGACGCCTTTCTTCTCCAGGGTTTCCTTGACCGCGGTCGCGATGCCTTCGCCGTACTGCTGCTTGTCATGGATGACAGCCACATTCTTCGGCTTGACGGTGTCAGCGATGAAGTTACCGGCAGTCGGACCCTGCAGGCTGTCCAGACCGATGGTACGGAAAACCAACTCGTAGCCACGAGAGGTGATGTCCGGGCTGGTCGACGCTGCGGTAATCATCAGAATGCCTTCGTCTTCGTATATGTCGGACGCCGGCTGGGTGGAGCTGGAGCAGAGGTGACCTACAACGAAGCTGACCTCGTCGTTAACGATCTTGTTAGCTACTGCCACGGCCTGCTTGGGGTCGCAGGCGTCGTCATAGACGATCCCTTCAAGCTGCTGACCGTTGACGCCCCCTTCCTTGTTGATTTGCTCGATGGCCATCTGGGCACCGATGAACTGCATGTCCCCGTACTGCGCGACAGCCCCGGTAACCGGACCGGCCAGGCCGATCTTGATGTTGTCGGCGGCCAGCGTGTAGCTCGCTGCACCCGTCAAAGCGATAGCCATGAATAGTTTCGAAAGACGCTGCTTGGTCTTCATATGTGCTCCACTTGCATCATTATTGTTTGGATCCTGCGGGCTGCAGTGTCGTTAAGGGCTCAACGTCCCCAAACGGTACGGCAACTGTACCGGCACAGTGTAGAAGCGTCAGCACCTGTTTGCACAGTCAGGATTTCCATCCGGTTGATGAGATTCACCCGAGCGCTATCATTGCGCCCTTTAAGGGAACGGGCGGGTCTCATGGGCGAAGATTCAAGCACTCTCTATGCCAAGCTACTGGGCGAAACCGCGTCGATTACCTGGCAGGAACTGCAGCCGTTCTTCGCTCGTGGCGCGCTATTGCGTGTCGCCAGCGAGGCCGATCTCATCGAAGCGGCGCTGGCCGTCACTCAAGACGACCGCGACACGGTAGCCAAGTGGCTGGCGAATGGCCAGCTGGCCAAGCTGGATGAAAGCCAGGCACGTGATTGGCTGACGCGCGATCCTCAGTTATGGGCCGTGGTGGTAGCGCCGTGGGTGCTGGTCCAGGAGCGAGCCGTGCGACCGTCCCGGCACTGATGTTTCGCTCTGCACCGAAACAGGGCGCCGGAAAGTAAATAGGCAGGCGGACGGAGCAGGCGGCAAGCGAGTAGAGTGGTTGCGGTTGCCGGCTGGCTTGGCAATCATCCGTTACAGGCATGGCAGCGGAGATACCGATGTGACGGCGTCGCTCGAGGGGCGGATCAGCACAGTGCGCGGAGCGGTAATCGACGTGGTATTCACCGCGGGCTTGCCCGCGATTGGCGACGCGCTCGATGTCGTGCGGGACGACGCTGAGCCCCTGTTGGTTGAGGTGCAGGCGCACCTCAGCGAGCGCACGGTACGCTGCATTGCACTGGGCGCTACCGCCGGGCTGCCGCGAGGTGGCAGGGTCCTGTCGCGCGGTGGCCCGCTCAGTGTGCCGGTGGGCCAAGCCGTATTGGGGCGCCTGCTGGACGTTAGCGGGCGGCCCGGTGACAAGGGAGAAACACTTCCGGACGACGTCCCACGCCGGCCGATCCTGCGCACGCCGCCTCCGCTCGCAGCCCAAAGCGTCGGCCGCGAACTGTTCGCCACTGGCATCAAGGTCATCGATCTGCTGACACCGCTGGTGCAGGGCGGCAAAGCGGCGATGTTCGGTGGCGCCGGCGTCGGCAAGACCGTTCTGGTAATGGAGCTGATTCACGCCATGGCCGAGCGCTACCAGGGCATCTCGGTATTCGCTGGCGTGGGAGAACGCTCCCGGGAAGGCCACGAGTTGCTGCAGGATATGCGCGACTCCGGGGTGCTCGACCAGACGGTCTTGGTTTACGGGCAGATGAGCGAACCACCCGGTGCGCGCTGGCGCGTCCCGCTGACTGCGCTGAGCATCGCCGAGTACTTCCGCGACGAGCGCCGGCAGAACGTTCTGCTGCTGATGGATAACGTGTTTCGCTTCGTACAGGCCGGCGCCGAGGTCTCGGGGTTGCTCGGGCGTCTGCCGTCGCGGGTGGGTTATCAACCAACCCTGGCCGATGAGGTGGCGGCGCTGCAGGAGCGCATCGTGTCGGTGAACGGGGTGGCGGTGACGGCCATCGAAGCGGTGTATGTGCCCGCCGATGATTTCACCGATCCCGCCGTGACCGCGCTGGCGGCGCACATGGATAGCATGGTCGTCCTCTCACGCAGCATGGCCGCTCAGGGCATGTACCCCGCAGTGGACCCAATCGCCTCGTCTTCGATCATGCTCGATCCGCTGGTCGTTGGTCAGGCGCACGTCGATACCGCGATCGAGGTACGCCGCAGCATCGAACACTATCGCAGCCTGCAGGACGTAATTTCGCTGCTTGGCGTCGAGGAGCTAGGCGTAGATGACCGGCTGATCGTCAGCCGGGCGCGGCGCCTGCAGCGCTTCCTGACACAACCCTTTGCCGTGACCGAAGCCTTTACCGGCATGCCAGGCTGCTCGGTCAGTTTGGACGAGACCTTATCGGGTTGCCGGGCGATTCTGGCCGGCGAGTGCGACCACTGGCAGGAAAGTTCGCTCTATATGGTTGGCAGCTTGGAGCAGGCAAGAGCCAAGGAAGAGCGTCTTGGCGCGGCGAGCAAACCGTGACCCGGTGCTTGCGTCTGCAGATCAGCACGCCACAGCAGCTACTGCTGGAGCTGGATGACGTGGTCTCGTTTCGCGGCGAGGATGCCAGTGGGTGCTTTGGTCTGCTGGCCGGTCACGAGGACTTTCTTACCGTGCTGCAACCGACGGTGCTGCGTTGGCGGCGAGCCAGTGGCGAGCAGGGATTTTGCGCAGTCCAGGGTGGTGTACTCAGTCTCAGTCGGCAGGTCCTGCGTGTGGCCTGTCGTGATGGCATCGTCGACACTCGGCTCGAAAAGCTTGAGGCGGGCGTGCACCGGGCGCAGCAAACGCAGGTCGAGAGCGGACGCCAGGCGCGCGTGGAGCATGTCCGCTTGCACACCCAGGCGGTGCGGCAGCTGGTGCGCTATCTGCGTCCGGCACAGGGCATTGAACCACCGCTCGATCCGCTGGGAGGGCAGCATGAAAGACCAGCGTGAGGCCTTGCGCGAAGCGACCCGGCGGGCGGTTGAGCGCGCCGAGCAGGCCGAGCGGGATCCGGAACCGTCCCTGGCACGACGCCTGGCTCAGATAGGCGTGCTGGGTTGGGCCATCGTGCTTCCGCTGTTGTTGGGGCTGTTCATCGGTCGCTGGGTCGACCGCCTGTTGGGCACTGGCGTGACCTTTGCTGCAGCGCTGCTCTGCTTGGGTGCAGCGCTTGGTCTATGGTCCGCCTGGCGCTGGATGCACCGCCAATGACCGGCTTGCCGCTTTTCACAGTGCTCTGGCACATCGGCTGTGGTCTGCTGGCCGGCGCCTTGGCCGGAGCTGTGCACTTCCGCCTGCTGGAGCTGAACGTGCGCCTGTTTCTTTCGGGGCGCGCCGGAGTGGCGCTGCTGCTGCAGCTGACGCGCCTGGCCGCCACGGTGGCAGTGCTGGTCGTTCTGGCGCGCCTCGGCGCATGGGCGGTGGTCGCCGGTGGCGTCGGAGTGGTGCTGGCCCGGCAGCGGGCACTGCATCAGTCTTGGAGTAAGAGTCGATGAGTCCATCATCCCCGCTGGAGAGTGCACTGCTGTTTGAGCTCGGGCCGATGCGGGTCAGCACGGCTGTGGCGGTGACCTGGCTGCTGATGTTGGTGCTAGCCACCGGCAGCTGGCTGCTGACCAGGCGCCTGTCTCTTCGCCCCACTGCGATGCAGAGCCTGCTCGAGTTGCTGGTCGAGACCCTCGACGGACAGATTCGCGACACCATGCAGAGCAGCCCGGAGCGATACCGGGCGCTGATCGGCAGCCTGTTCATCTTCATCCTTGCCGCCAACTGGTCATCGCTGATACCCGGCGTCGACCCCCCCACCGCGGTGCTGGAGACGGACACAGCCCTGGCGCTGGTCGTGCTGGCAGCCAGCATTGGCTACGGTATCGCTGTCAAGGGCTTGGGCGGCTACCTGCGCACTTTTGCCGAGCCGAGCTGGGTAATGATTCCTCTGAATATCGTGGAGCAGCTGACACGTACTTTTTCGCTGATCGTGAGGCTGTTCGGCAACATCATGAGCGGCGTGTTCGTCATTGGCATCGCGTTGTCACTGGCCGGTCTGCTGGTGCCCATTCCGTTCATGGCATTGGACCTGCTTACCGGCGCCATTCAGGCCTATATCTTCAGCGTCTTGGCAATGGTCTTCATTGGCGCCGCCGTTGCACGGTAGATGCCCCGCTCAACTGCATTCTTATTGGAGGTGCACATTGAACAACATGATCGAAATCGTCAGCATCATCGCCGCGGCCATCGCCGTTTCGTTCGGTGCGATCGGGCCGGCGCTGGCGGAAGGGCGTGCGGTGGCGGCGGCCATGGACGCCATCGCCCGTCAGCCAGAATCTGCCGGCACGCTGTCGAGAACGCTATTTGTCGGCTTGGCGATGATCGAAACCATGGCCATCTATTGTCTGGTTATCGCGGTGCTGGTGCTGTTCGCCAACCCGTTCATTCAGTGAGCGTGGCGATCCGATGAAGCTCGATTGGTGGACCCTCGGCCTGCAGCTGATCAACGTTCTGGTATTGATGTGGCTGCTGTCGCGTTTCCTGTTCAAGCCGATTTCGCAGATCATCGCCGAACGGCAGCGTGTGGCGGCCGAACTGCTCGATCAGGCCGCCGCGGCGAAGGCCGATGCGCAGGCGCTTGATGCCAGTGCTCAGGCGGTGAATGAAGCGGTAGCCCAGACACGAGCGGCGGCGCTTGAGGCCGTTCAACAGGAGGCTGACGCCATGCGCAGCAAGCTGTTGCGCGAGGCCGAAGCCGGCGCTGCGGACAGTCGTGAAAAGGCGATGCAGGAACTGCAGGACGACCAGCGCGCGGCACGTCGGCGGGCTGAGGCAGACGCGGCACAACTGGCGCTCGATATCGCCAGAAAATTGCTGGCGCGCTTGCCGGCGGGTGCTCAGGTTAGCGGCTTCGTCGAAGGGCTGGTGGCCGAGTTGGCGCGGCTGCCCGAGACCCTTCGCGACAGTCTGCGCCAGCCAGCACAGCGATTCGAGCTGCACGCGCCGCGTCCTCTTGAGCAAGCCGAGCTCGCCCAAATCCAGCAGGCGCTTGCGACCGCCCTGGGGCAGCCGGTGACGCTGGACGTCATGGTCGACGCCACGCTGGTCGCTGGGCTGGAACTGACCGGAGGCGCGGTGGTGGTGCGCAACAGTTTTCGTGCTGATCTGGACCGCTTGAAGAACGAGCTGCTGGGCGCCGAGCATGCCTAATCATCAACACAACGCCGACGACTGGCTCGCGCGTAGCCGTGCAGCTCTTGACCGCGTCCGGCTCGGCGCCGAGGCTGGTGAAGTGGGTCGGGTCGAGCAGGTAGGTGACGGTATCGCTCAGGTTTCAGGGCTGCCCGGCGCGCGCCTTAACGAATTGCTGCGTTTTGACGACGCCGGTTTCGGTTTCGTGCTGACGCTCGACGCCGAGCGTATCGGTGTCGTGTTGCTTGACGAAGCCAGCACCATCGCCGCCGGGTCGCGTGTCTATGGTACCGGCGAGGTGCTTCAGGTGCCGGTAGGCCCCGAACTGCTGGGCCGTGTGGTGGACCCGTTGGGGCGGCCGCTGGACCGCGACGAGCCGATCGAAGCTCGGCAGTGGCTGCCCATTGAGCGGCCGGCGCCCGCCATCATCGATCGCGACCATGTGCGCGAGCCGGTGGAGACCGGCGTACTGATCGTCGATGCGCTGTTTGCGATAGGGCGCGGCCAGCGCGAACTGATTATCGGCGACCGCGCCACGGGCAAAACCTCGCTGGCCATCGATGCCATCGTCAACCAGAAACACACCGAACTGATCTGCGTCTATGTGGCGGTTGGCCAGCGCGCCAGCGCAGTGCAGCAGGTGATCGAGGCCGTGCGTGAGCACGGCGCGGCGGAGCGCTGCGTATTCGTGGTTGCGTCGGCATCAGCCTCGCCTGGCATGCAGTGGGCCGCCCCCTTCGCCGGCTTCAGCATCGCCGAGTACTTTCGCGACCGCGGCCAGCATGCATTGATAGTCCTCGATGACCTCAGCAAACATGCCGCGACTCATCGCGAGTTGGCCTTGCTGACCCACGAGGCGCCAGGCCGCGAAGCCTACCCGGGGGACATCTTCTACCTGCACGCGCGGCTGCTGGAGCGAGCCGCCAAGTTGTCCGCAGAACTCGGTGGCGGCTCGCTGACCGCTTTGCCGATCGCCCAGACCGAGGCGGGCAACCTGTCGGCCTACATACCGACCAACCTCATTTCCATCACCGATGGCCAGATCGTTCTGGACAGCCACCTTGCTGCCGCCAACCAACTGCCTGCGGTCGACGTCGGGCTGTCCGTCAGCCGGGTCGGCGGCAAGGCGCAGGCGCGCATCCTGCGCGACGTGGCTGGGCGAGTTCGTCTGGAGTACTCCCAGTTCCTCGAGCTGGAGTTGTTCACCCGGTTCGGCGGGCTCAGCGACAATCGGGTAAAGGCGCAGTTACAGCGCGGCGAGCGCAGTCGGGCGCTGTTTGCCCAGCCACGGTTTGCCGCCTTGCGCCGTATCGATCAGGTGGCTCTGCTCGCGGCCTTGTCCGACGGAGTTTTCGATGCTCAGCCAGTCACCATGTTCAAGTCCCTGCGCGCGCGCCTGCCATCCTGGCTGGATGCGCGGGCTACTGCGTTATCCCAGGAGGTCGAGCGCAGTGGTCAGCTGAACGATGATCAGCGCGCCGCGCTGATAGCTGAAGTCGCGGCCTTGTGCCGCGAGCTGGCGAGTACCGCGACGTGAGCAGTCGCCTCGGGGAGTTGGCCCAGCATCTTGAAACCACCCATGAACTGGCTGGCGTGATTGGCGCCATGCGCGGTATTGCGGCCGCCCGCTCGCACGATGCACAACAGCGGTTGGCGGGTGTTCGGGCCTACGCCAGTACGCTGGGCGAGGCGATCGGTAAAGGGCTTGGGCTTCTCGAAGAGCTTGATCGGCCTGGCACACCGAAAAACGGGGCGCAGGCTCATCTGTTGCTTGTGCTCTGTGCCGAACAGGGCTTTGTCGGCACCTTCAACGACCGCCTGATCGACGCTGCGGCCGACGGTCTGCAGCGCTTGCCGGGGGACTTGCTGGTGGTGGGTGCGCGCGGTCAGGTCAGTACCGCCGATCGCGGGCTAAAGCCGGTCTGGTCGGCGCCCATGGCGGTCCATCCGGATGAGGCCCAGGCGCTCGCGGGGCGCATCGCCGAGGCACTCTACACCCGACTCGACCCGAAGCGGGTGACTCGCGTTTCGCTGGTGCACGGCATGCCCCGGCAGGCCGGAAAACAGGCGATCGTCACGCGCTCATTGTTGCCGTTCGATTACTCGCGCTTTCCGGTCGAACCTGGCGAGCGGTCGCCACGGACACATCTCGAACGTGGTCAGCTGGTGTTGCAGTTGGCTGAAGAATACGTCTATGCCGAGCTGTGTGAAGCGCTGATGCTGTCCTGTGCCGCAGAAAATGAAGCGCGGATGCACGCGATGATCACCGCTCAGGACAATATCAGTCGTCGCCAAGATGAGTTGCATGCCCAGTTCAGTCGCGTTCGGCAGGACGAAATTACCGATGAAATCATGGAGCTTTCGTCGCAGCGCCTGTTCTGAAGGTCTGCCCGGTGGGCGCCTCGATTATGCGCGGACCCAGCGCTGGCGGGCCCAGCCACTCAATGCATCGACAGCCAGCACCATCAGCAGCATGGCCAGGATTACCGTCGATGCTTGCGCCTCCTGGAACAGGCTGAGGCTCATGTAGAGCATCTGGCCGAGGCCGCCGGCGCCAACGAAGCCGAGTACGCTTGCCATGCGGATGTTGTTTTCCCACCGGTAAAGGCTGTAGGCGACGAGCTGCGGCCACAAACCCGGCAAGGTGCCGTAGCAGAACGCGGTGACTCGACCGCTGCCGGCCAGTCGCAGAGCGTCGCCTGGTGCGCTCGGTGTGTTTTCCAGCGCTTCGGCGAATAATCGTCCCAGCACGCCAGCCGTATGCAGCGCCAGCGCCAGGGTTCCTGCGTTCGGCCCAAGCCCCGCTGCCAGTACCATCAATGCGGCCCAGACCAGTTCGGGGATCGCCCTCAGCGCATTGAGCAGCAGCCGCGCCGCGCCTTTGCCAAACAATCCGAAACGTCCGGCCGCCGGCAGCGCCAGCAGCAGGCCAAGCAATGCTGCCAGTAAGGTGCCGATGGCCGACATCGCCAGGGTTTCCAGCGCGCCGTAGCCGATGGCGCGCAAGTGCGGCGCCGACAGGTCGGGACTGAGAAAACCTGTGGCGTATTCGCCCATGTGCGCGAGGCCTTCGCGGCTGAACAACGCGCTGGCTTCGAGCTGCAGATAGCTGAACGATCCGAGCACTGCGATAACTAGGAGCAGCGGCAGGGCGTAGCGCGCGAGCGGTTTCAGACGTACCTCCGGCGCAGCTGCTGGCTGAGCAGGTCGGCCAGCAGCACCAGTACGAGGAAGGTCAGCAACATGCTGGCCACTTCGCCGCCAGCGAACATGCGGATCGACAGGTCCATCTGCTGACCCAAACCACCCGCGCCGACGAAGCCCATCACCACGGAAGCGCGGATGGCGCACTCCCAGCGGTAGACGGTATAGGAGAGCATTTCGCCGGTGGCCTGCGGTAACACGCCATAGGCGAAGGCCTGCAGGCGCGAACCGCCAGCGCCAATCAGTGCGCGAGTGGGCAGGGGGTCGACCGACTCGAAAATTTCCGCATAGACCTTGCCGAGCATGCCGGCATAGGTGATGGCAATGGCCAGTACCCCAGCGGTAGGCCCGAGCCCGACAGCGCGGACGAAGAGCAGTGCCCAGACGATCTCAGGGACGCTGCGCAGCAGAATCAGTAGCCCTCTGACTGGCCAACGCAGCGCCTGAGCCCACCAGTGAGGACGACCGCCGCGGCTGACCGCTGAGATCGACAAGGCGCGGGTCGCCAGCAGGGCGCAGGGGATGGCCACGGCGAGGGCCAAAGTCATGCCGGCGGTCGCGATGGCGAGCGTTTCCAATGTTGCGCGTCCGAGCAGGCGCAAGAACGCGGCATCATGAGCCGGAGGCCAGAATCCGGACAGGAAACTGGCCATGATTTCCGCGTTGCTGCCATCGAAGAGCACACCAATATCCAATTCGCTCAACGACAAGCCCGGCCACAGCAGCGCCAGTGCCACGAGGGTCAGCACCAGGCGTGAGCGGGCGGCGGGGTCGCGCTGGATGAAGACTGGGTTCAGCATCGAGGAATTTGCAGAGGCTGGCCGGGCATCGCCTGCAAGACCGCCGCACTGCCCAGTTGCTCATTGGCATAGAGCGCTTCGAGTTCGGCCGGCATTACCTGGCTGGACGGCTTGTCAAAGAGGATGCGGCCATCGCGCACGCCAATCACCCGAGGAAAATGCTCCAGCGCCAGCTCAACGGCGTGCAGGCTCGCCAGTAGCGTCGCCTGGCGGCTCATGGCCTCGCGGTTGAGCACATTCAGTGAATAGGCAGCGAGCACGGGGTCCATCGCCGAGACCGGCTCGTCTGCCAGGATCAGTTCCGGGCTTTGGTAAAGCGCTCGTGCGATGCCGACCCGCTGCAGCTGCCCGCCAGAAAGCTGATCGCAACGGGCATAGAGTTTGTCCGCCAGATCCAGCTTGCCCAGCGCCTGCGCAGCACCATTCTTGTCCAGCGGATAGACCAGGCTGAGCAAGCTGCGTACCAGTGACCACTGGCCGAGCCGGCCGGCCAGCACCGAGGTGATCACCCGTTGCCGCGGCGGCAGCGGTGGCGCCTGGTGAATCAGGCCGATACGTGAGCGCAGCTTCTGCCGGGCACCTGCTGAAAGCGACCAGGGGCGGTCACCGAGCACGTCCAGTTGCCCTGTGACCGGTTCTAGATGAGTGGCAAGCAGGCGCAGCAAGGTGGTCTTGCCTGCGCCCGAGGGGCCGATCAGCGCAACCCGCTCGCCCTGAGCGATCTGCAGCTCGATATCGTGCAGTGCGAACTGTCCACCGGCATGGCGATAGCTGACGCCGGCCAGCCGCAGGGCGGATTTGGCCGGAGACTTATCACTTTCGAGCAAGCCAGCAGACGTTGTTGCATGGCTCATTCAAACGCACCCACTTACCCTGGCTTCATAAACACGGAAGGCAGAGGTGTTACGGCTAGCAGGGCTCACTTCAACAGGCCAGCGGCGCGCGCAGCTTCCTCGATGCCTTCGTAGTTTTCCGGGCGGGTTTCGATGAAACGGGTGGCCGCTTGCAGATCGAGAATCTTCTTGTGTTCCGGATTCTTCGGGTCGAGCTTAAGGAAGGCGGTTTTGATCTTCTGGACCAGCGCCGGGTCCAGGTTGCCGCGTACGGTCCAGTTGTAATCGTAGTAGGGCGGCGTGGTGGAGATGACCCGCACCTTGTCGGTATCGACTTTGCCAGCCGCGACCAGCTTGTCCCAAACCGAGGCATTGAGTACGCCACCATCGGCCTTGCCAGCCTGGACCCATGCCGCCGTGGCGTCGTGCGCACCGGAATAGGCGATGCGTTTGAAGAACTGCTCGGGATCGATGCCGTCCTTGATCATGAAGTAGCGCGGCATCAAGCTGCCCGAGGTCGAAGACACGGAGCCAAACGCAAAGGTCTTGCCTTTGAGGTCCTGCAGGGTCTTGACCTCAGGATCTGCAGTGATGAATTTACTGGTGAATTTCTCGTCCTGTTCCCGCTGTACCAGCGGGATCGCATCGCCGGTCTTCAGGTGAGTCTGGACGAAGGTGAAACCGCCGAGCCAGGCTAGGTCGAGGCGGTCGGACGCGAGGGATTCGACCACCGCAGCGTAATCGGAAACCGGGGTGAACTTAACCGGCATGCCCAATTCTTTCTCGAGGTATTCGCCCAGTGGTTCGAACTTGCGGATCAGCTCGGTCGGGGCTTCGTCGGGAATGGCCGATACGCGAAGGACGTCGGCAGCATGGGTGGTGGCAATAGACAACGAAAGGGCAAGGCCGGTAACGGCTGCCAGGGTGCGCTTTAGCATTGTGGTTCTCCGGTTCAATAGCGGAAAAAGCGCGCGGATTATAGAGGTAGAAGGCGGCGACAACGCAAGCATCTGGCCGAGATGGCTTTATCGTCCGCCGGAACGAAAGCTGGGCGCCGGGTGTAGCAGAGCTTGGTGCGCTGTCTGTCCGGTCGGGTGGATGACGTCGATCAACACATGCTCAGTTGATGCAAAAACCTAAGCGAGTGATGGCATTTAGATGCTTAAGTGCCATCAGGGGTTGATAGACTTCGCCGCCTTCAAGGTCGAGGGCTACGACATGAGTGAGTTCAAGGAAGAAAAGCGGAAGCTTCATGCGCTGCGAAAACATATCGACGTACTCCTGGCGCACGGCGCAGTTATCACACAGCGGGATCCGCTCGTCCTCCTTGATGGCGGACAGGTGCTTCGGGTCGACCACGGCATGCTCATCAGCTACTACAAATCCCTCGCATTGATTGAGCCGACCACCGACGGGGAATGGCCGGATTCGTTGCGCGAGATGGCTGCCGATCTCTGCTGCCATCAGCTCGACGAAGCCATCGAAGCCGGGCTTGAAGACAATCCGGAAAGCGGCGCCTCGGCCAGGCAAGGCCAGGCGAGCTGATGCTGAGGGTCAGCCGGCGCTAATCTCCGGCTGGGCCGGAAGACCCCTATGCTTTCTGAACGCCGTGAAAACCATACATTGCGCCGGCATATCGATTGTCTGCTCAGCGCCGGAGCGAGCCTGACCGGGCGCAGTCCGATCATCTTAGACTTTCACGAATGTACCTTTACGGTGCGTGACGGAAAGCTTTTCAACGAGAATGGGCTTCGAAGCCTGGTTGCAGTCATTGCCAGGCATGTGTGGTCCTCCGCAAAGCTACAACAGGTCGCTATCGAGATTTGCTTGGGTCAGCTCGACACCCGACCAACTGAGTTCAGTGCCTCCCGCGAAGCTAGGCGCATCTCCTTCCTGTAAGGCGCGTTTAGCGCTCAAGATGGCGCCATGCGTCAGCCGCAACGAAGCAAGGGAGCGCTAGCGTCGGCACGAGGGTCTCGATATTTAGTTATTGTGATGCGCGTCACGTTTAGTAGAATCCGCCGCCTTCATGGATGATGGCTTTTTGATGTGAGGTTAGTTCAGGACAAGCGTGTACTCCATACGCTCCGCAAACAGGTCGACGCGTTGCTCGATGTCGGCGCGGTCATCACCTCGCGAGATCCGCTTACCATTGTTACAGCTGGCGAAACTCTGAAAATGAAGCATGGAACGCTTGTCGGCTATTCTCAGATCCTGGATTTGACCGAACCGGTTGCTGACCACGAGTGGCCGGAGGCCTTGCGGCAAATGGCCATTGATCTCTGCATCAAGCAGCTCGACCAAGCAATCGAAGCGCTGAATAACGGTAGCGCGCCCGCCGAGACGCAGCTTGCCGCTAACGACAGCGCAATCATCGGCTGAACTCCCTCTCTGCGCTCCGTCGAATCAAAGCACCCCTATGCAGCTTGCCGACTGTGGCTTTTGCTCTAGCCTGCTCAAAGCAGACATTGAAAACAGTCGGCACGACATCGCAGCGCCTGAAGCAGCCTAATCTGAATAGACGCCCGCAAACGATCTGACTGAAGGGGAGCCCATGCACAATTCAAGCATGCGCCACAGCTTCATTCCGCCCTACATACTCGACCGGATCATTGCGCACGGCTCGGAGTGGCAGCGCGAGCGGGCCCAGGAGACGCTGGTACAGGTGCGCGCTCTGCTGCCCAATCCCGGGCCGCCCAAGCGACAGCCAAGCGTCACCGTGCTGCCTGAGCGAGGTCGGCCGGGCGAGCCGCGCCGTAGCATTCACGATGCGGCGCAACAGATGCTGTTACCGGGCGTGCTGGCCAGAATCGAGGGGCAGCCGCCAGTTGGCGATTCGGCCGTCGACGAGGCCTACGATGCGCTCGGCAAGACCCACGCTTGTTTCTGGCAAGTGTTCGGTCGCGACTCGATCGACAACCATGGCTTTCCGCTTATCGGCACGGTGCACTACGGTGTTGGCTACGAGAACGCCTTCTGGAACGGCGCGCAGATGGTCTTCGGCGATGGTGACGGCGAGATATTCAACCGCTTCACGCTGTCATTGGATGTCGTGGCGCACGAGCTGGCCCACGGCGTCATCGAAAGCGAGGCCGGGCTGCTGTATCTCAACCAATCCGGTGCCTTGAACGAATCGCTATCCGATGTGTTCGGCGTGCTGGTCAAGCAGTTCAGCCTCCGGCAGACAGCTCAGCAGGCCGACTGGCTGATCGGCGCCGAGTTGCTGACCGACAAGGTGAAGGGTTCGGCATTGCGCTCGATGGCCAATCCCGGCAGCGCCTACGACGATCCGCTGTTGGGCAAGGACCCGCAGCCAGGGCACATGCGCGACTTCATCGACACCCGTGATGACAACGGCGGCGTGCACCTCAACTCTGGCATTCCCAATCACGCGTTTTATCTCGCCGCCCAAGCCCTCGGCGGCTACACCTGGGACAAGGCCGGGCGCATCTGGTACGACACCCTCTGTGATCAGAGACTGGCCAGGGATGCGGATTTCATCGCGTTCGCCAGTTTGACCATCGAAAACGCAATGATCCGTTTTGGCGTCGGCAGCAGCGAGGCGCAGACGGTCAGGCAGGCATGGGCAGATGTCGGTGTTCTGGAGTGGTAACAGGCCCAACGAGGAGACGTGATGAAACAGTTACCAGCGCTGGGCACGGATGCCACCGTTCGCCTTTCCAGGCAGGGCGGGTTAGCCGCGATGCAGGCGCTTTCTCGGCCACGTGAGATCGATTTCGCCAGTTGCGATGAGCAGCAGCGGGGGCAGGTTTGCTCTGTCCTTGAGGGCTGCCTGCCGCTGGCGAGTGCCACCGCAGGGCAGGGTGATCGTCGTTATTATCAGATTGAGCTCCGCTACCGGGAAAACGACCGTGACAGCGAGTTGCTGCTGCAGGTCCCGGAAGAGCTGGCCCCAGGTGAGCTGGTGCGGCTGTGGGACAAGGGCAAGGTGCTCTGACCGGTTTGGCTGCCAGCGTCATTGCGGCGCTAGAATCCCATCCCCGGTATTCAAGGAGCCATCCCCATGTCTGAATTGCCCTCTATCGCCTTTGCTGGCATCGGCCTGATGGGCTTGCCGATGTGTCGACGACTCCTCGCGGCCGGCTATCAACTGACGGTCTGGAACCGTTCCCCCGAAAAATGTGCGCCGTTGATCGAGGCCGGGGCGAGACAGGCGGGCAATCCTGCCGACCTGTGTCGCGACGCGGACATCGTACTGCTCTGTCTGGCCGATACCGCGGTGGTGCGAGAGGTGGTGTTTGGCGCTGGCGGTATTGTCGAGGGTGCTCGGACCGGGCAGCTCTTGGTCGATCATTCCAGCCTGGAGCCAGCCGCCACGCGCGCCATGGCTGCCGAACTCGAATCTCGGAGCGGCATGCGCTGGGTCGACGCACCGGTGTCCGGCGGTACAGCAGGCGCCGAGGCGGGCAGTCTGGCAATCATGGCCGGCGGGCGGGGCGAAGATATCGAGCGGGTTCGACCTGTATTGGCACACCTCGGCCAGCGGCTGACCCACATGGGCGATGTCGGTGCCGGCCAGGTCACCAAGGCCTGTAATCAGATGATCGTCGCCTGCAATGCGCTGGTCATCGCTGAGGTGGTGGCCTTGGCCGAACGCTCAGGTGTTGATGCCAGCCTCATCGCGCCAGCCTTGGCCGGTGGTTTCGCCGATTCCAAACCGCTGCAGATCCTTGCTCCGCAGATGGCTAACAGCGAGTTCGAACCGGTGAAATGGCGGGTTCGCACCCTGCTCAAGGATCTCGATACCGCCGTGCAGCTCTCCCGCGAAGCAGGTGGAGCCACGCCTATGACCGGGCTCGCCGCACATTTGATGCGCCTGCATGGCAGCGGGGGCGAACTCGAAAATGATCCTTCTACGCTGGTCAGGATGTTTCGGTAGCAAAAGCAATGAGGATCGCCGCGAACCTGTCCATGTTGTTCAACGAACTGCCCTTGGCCGAGCGAGTCATGGCCGCCCGGGTTGCCGGGTTCGACGGTGTGGAAATTCAGTTCCCTTATGAGCTTCCGGCGATTCGCCTGAAGGAGCTGCTTGAGCGTGCGGGTTTGCCGCTGGTGCTGATCAATCTGCCGGCCGGTGATTTCATGCAGGGCGGTGCCGGGCTGGCGGCGGTGCCATCGCGGCAGGCTGAGTTCGACGCGGCCCTACAGGAGGCATTGACCTACGCGGCCATGGCGCGGCCGATGTGCGTCAACGTGCTGCCCGGCCGGCTGGCCGAAGGCGTGACGCTTGAGCAGGCCCTGGAAACCCTGGCCGGCAACCTGCGCAAAAGCGCCGAGGCGTTCGCACCTCTGGGGGTGCGAGTGGTCTGCGAGGCGATCAATCCGCTGGACATGCCGGGTTTTCTGATCAACACCCCGGCGCATCTGCAAGCGCTGCTGGAGCGCGTCGATCATCCCAATTGCCAGGCACAGCTGGACCTCTATCACATGGCCCGACAGGAGCTGGATGTTGCCGCTGGGATAGCACTGCTTGGCGCCCGGATCGGGCATGTGCAGTTTGCCGACTGTCCTGGCCGCGGGGCGCCCGGCACGGGTTCTGTGGCTTTCGGGCCGTTGCTCGGCGCCTTGCAATCGGTGGGCTACACCGGCTGGTTGGCGGCCGAATACCGCCCCGACAGCCCGGATACTTCGACCGGCCTTGGCTGGCTGGAGGCTTGGCAGCAAAGCTGAACCGTCGCATCGACCGGCATCAGCGAAAATGATGGTGACAGACAGACGCCTGCGAGAACCCTAGAGTCAGTTTCGAGAACCGGTCGGCACACGGCCGGTGCATAACAATAAATCGAGAGCGACGTCATGCAGCCATCCACCCAAGCCGCGAACGCCTGGCGCGTCCTGTTCCTGCTGTTTCTGGCCAACCTGTTCAACTTCTTCGACCGCACCATCCCGGCGATCATTGCCGAGCCGATCCGCCTGGAGTGGGACCTCAACGATTTCCAGTTGGGCCTGATCGGCACTGCCTTCACCATCATCTATGCGATCGCCGGCGTGCCGTTGGGCCGCATGGCCGACATCGGCTCGCGGCGCAAGATCATGGGCTGGGGCCTGACCGTCTGGAGCGGCCTGACTGCCGTCAACGGCCTGGCCTGGAATTTCTGGACCTTTCTGCTGGTGCGCATGGGCATCGGCATCGGTGAGGCGAGCTATGCGCCCGCTGCCAACTCGCTGATTGGCGACCTGTTCCCGGCGCACAAGCGGGCGCGGGCGATGGGCATCTTCATGCTCGGTCTGCCACTGGGGCTGTTGCTGGCCTTTTTCACCATCGGCTCGATGGTGGAGTACTTCGGCAGCTGGCGCGCGCCATTCTTCATTGCGGCAGTGCCTGGGCTGGTGCTGGCGCTGTTCATCTTTTTCGTCAAGGAGCCACAGCGTGGTGCGGCGGAAACAGTGAAGGTGTCGCAGACGCCGGTAGAACAGCCGATTCGCAAAGTGTTTGCGATCCGCACCTTCTGGTGGCTGGTGCTGGCAGGGCTGGCGTTTAATTTCGCCACCTACGCCTGTAACGCGTTCATGGTGCCGCTGCTGATGCGCTACCACGCGGTGCCGCTGGTGGAGGCCTCGATCGCCACTGGGGTGATCGTCGGCTTGACTGGCTTGATCGGGTTGACCCTGGGCGGTTGGGTCGCGGACAAGATCCACCAGCGCTTCGCTCGTGGCCGTCTTATCTTCGCCGCCGTGAGCATGCTCATCGCGACCGCTCTGACCGGTTATGCATTGCTCGCCGGACGGATCGAGGTTGGCGTGTTCGTCGCGGTCTTCAGCATCGGCTGGCTGTTCTCCTACAACTTCTATACCTGCGTCTACACCGCCATTCAGGACGTGGTCGAGCCGCGTCTGCGTGCGACCGCCATGGCGCTGTTCTTCGCCGGGCTCTATCTGCTGGGCGGCGGCATGGGCACAGTGGTAGTGGGGCTGCTGTCGGACCATTTCGCCGAGTCGGCAATGCTTGCCGCAGGCGCCAGTGAGATGAGTGAAGTGTTCCGGGCCGAAGGTCTGCACGGCGCCATGTACCTGATCCCAGCCTCGCTGCTGCTGACCATGGTGTTTTTGTTCCAGGCATCGCGCACCTTCTGCCATGACTCCAAGCGAATGACGGACGGCATGACCGACTCCGCAGCCGCTGCCGAGCCGGCACTCGCCTAACGGCGCGCCACTGCGGCAGCACTCGGCTGTCGCAGTGGTTTGCTTGGTTGAGATCGCCGACGATTGGCCTGCATTTGCCGGCCGGCTCGCATAAACTGCGCGGCCGTTTTTGGTAGTCCGGACCGCACATGCACAACCCGTCTCCCGCCCGCGCCTGCGGCATCGACTTCGGCACCTCCAACTCCACGGTCGGCTGGTGGCGTCCCGACGCCGAGCCACTGTTGACCCTGGAAGGCGATCAGCAAACCCTGCCCTCGGTGGTGTTCTTCAACGTCGAGGAGCGTCGTCCGGTGTACGGTCGTCTGGCCCTGTCCGAATACCTTGAGGGCTACGAAGGGCGCTTGATGCGCTCGCTCAAGAGCCTGCTGGGCTCCAAGTTGCTGAAGAGCGAAACCACCGTGCTGGGCAGCGCGATGCCGTTCAAGGACATCCTCGGATTGTTCCTGAGCACGCTCAAACAGCGCGCTGAAAACCAGGCCGGGCGCGCATTCGATGAGGTGGTGCTGGGCCGTCCGGTGTTTTTCGTCGACGACGATCCGCAGGCAGACAAGGAAGCGGCCGATACCCTGGCTGCGGCTGCCCGGAAGATCGGCTTCAAGGAAGTCTCGTATCAATACGAACCCATCGCCGCAGCGTTCGACTACGAGTCGCGCATCGAGCGGGAAGAGCGGGTACTGATCGTCGACATCGGCGGCGGCACCTCGGACTTCTCGCTGGTGCGGCTGGCACCGGAACGTCGTCAGATCGATGACCGTCAGGACGATATCCTCGCCACCTCGGGCGTGCATATCGGCGGTACCGATTTCGACAAGCAGCTCAGCCTGCAGGGCGTGATGCCGCTGTTCGGATACGGCAGCCGGATGAAAAGCGACGCGCCAATGCCCACCAGCACCCACCTCAACCTGGCGACCTGGCACACGATCAACGCGGTATATGCGCCGGCTTCGCTGCGTGCGCTACAAAGCATGCGCTACGACATCGTCGACCCCATCGGAATCGACCGGCTGTTCAGTCTGATCGAACAGCGCGCCGGGCACTGGCTGGCGATGCAGGTAGAACAGGGCAAGATCGAACTGACTGACCATGAACGCTTCCAGATCGACTTCGCGCGAATCGAACCCGGCCTTGAAGCCACTCTCACACGTTCTGTATTCGAAACGGCGATCGACCCCCTGCTCGAACGAATCCGCGCCAATGTCAGTCAATTGCTGATGAGTGCTGGGCTCAAGCATGAGGACATCGACACGGTCTTCTTTACCGGTGGTTCCAGCGCGATCCCTGCGCTGCGCCAGAGCGTCGCCGCTTTGCTACCGCGGGCGCGCCATGTCGAAGGCAATCGCTTCGGCAGCATCGGTAGCGGCCTGGCCATCGAGGCGCGCAAGCGCTACGGTTGAATCGCCCGTCATGCCTGCTGCCTGAGCGTGGCAGCGGGCCTGAATGGGAGTTGTCATGGGCTACAAGCTGCGTCCGCAAGACCCTGCAGCCGAGGTGCGAAAAGTCGCTCGGCAGGGCATCGACAAGGCCATTGAGGCGCTGAGCGTTGCACCTGAAGAACGCGCCGAAGGGGTGCATCAGGCGCGTAAGCGGTTCAAGGAGCTGCGGGCGCTGCTGCGTCTGGTACGCAAGCCGCTGGGGGACGAGTTCCAGCGTGAAAACCATCGTTTGCGGGATCTGGGCCGCGCCCTGGCCGAGTCGCGTGATGCGACGGCCATGCTGGAAAGTTGGGATGCCCTGGCAAAGCGATTTCCGAGCCTGTTCGCCGAGGCAGATTTTAAAAAGACCCGACGTCGCCTGCAGGCGCGAGCGAAGCAGGCTGAAAGCGGCGCTACCGACCTTGATACGCGCATCGGCGAGGTCATCGATCAGCTGCAGGATGCGCGCAGCTGTGTCGACACCTGGCCACTCCAAACTAAGGGCTTCGACTTGCTGGCTGGCGGCGTCAAGCGCACCTACGCCGATGGTTGTGCTGAGCTTGCCAAGGCCCGGCACGATCTCAGCGATGAGCAGCTCCACCAGTGGCGCAAGCGGGTCAAGGATCACTGGTACCAGACGCGCTTGCTGGTGCCGAGCTGGCCGAAGTTGATGCAGCTGCGCAGCGACTCGCTGAAGGCGTTGGCGGATCTGCTTGGCGATGATCACGACCTGGCGATGATGACGGAGCTGATGCAGGCTCAACCGGCGTTGTTCGGTGACGACACACTGCGCGAGCGACTCGGCACAGCCGTAGCTGAGCGCCGCAGCGAGTTGCAGAGCGGCGCGCTCAAACTGGGCGAGGAAATCTACGCGGAGGCGCCGAACGAGCTGGTGGCGCGCTGGCAGCGCTATTGGAATGGCGCCAGCGGCTGATAAACACTGGTCTGCCCAACGAGCCAGGCATCAGGCCGCCTGGCTGTTGATCTCGTGAATCTTGAGCATTTTTTCCAGCTCGGTGCGGACGAACTCATCGTTGCAGCCGGGCAGAAATTCGCGCAGCTTGCGGATCACCCATTGCTGACCGCGGTCGACGAAGGTCAGGCGCTCATCAAGCGATTCGATAGCCATCGCCTTGCCGTAAAACGCGCCGGTCTCGCGGTTGGGCTCGATGTTCAGGTGGTTCATGCAGTTGAGCACCAGCCGGCAGCTGTCGACTTCGCCCTGGCGGATCTGCTCGAGTAGTTTTTGCTGGGTTGGATCGTTGCACTGCTGCAGGCTTTCACCGGCGACCTTGGCCCCGGCACGCTCCGCGCTCAGCAGGTCCTGGAGCAGTTTTGCTTCCCCTTCCGTGGTGTTCAGTGGGTTCTGTTCACTCATGTCAGGTCTCCTGTTCAGCAAGCCGGTGCACGGCGGCTGCCGTGCACATTGTCGACCGAGGTCGAACGGTCAGAGTTTCTTCGCGGAGATGATCTTGACCGGCGTCAGCGGCACGTTCTGCATCATGCTGCGGTTGCCGGTGGGCACCTGAGCGATCTGGTCGACCACATCTATGCCGCGGACCACCTTGGCGAACACTGCATAGCCGAAGTCTCGGCTGCCATGATCTAGAAAGTCATTGTCGCGGTGGTTGATGAAGAACTGACTCGTGGCTGAGTCGACGTTCTGCGTACGAGCCATGGCCAGCGTGCCGCGTACGTTGTGCAGTCCGTTGTCGGCTTCGTTCTTGATGGGCGCGCGGGTCTTCTTCTGGCTCAGGCCTTCGTTGAAGCCGCCGCCCTGGATCATGAAGCCTGGAATCACGCGGTGAAAGACAGTGCCGTCGTAGTAGCCGCTTTCGACGTACTCGAGAAAATTCTTCACGCTGACCGGGGCCTTTTCAGCCTCCAGTTCGATTTCGATTTCGCCCATGCTGGTGTTCAGCAGTACGTGAGGATTCTCCGCAGCGAGCAGGTTGCCGGCGAGCAGCAGTGAGCAGGCGGCAAGTACGAGTCGTTTCATGGTCTATATCCTGATATGGGTAAGCCTGGGTCTGCCCGTCTATGCAGGCCGGTAGCAAGGTGCCTTAGCCATCGTGCGAGTGATTGCTTACCGGCTGAACAGGCGATTGCGCTTGTGCATCGTACGTCCTGATCAGGTCGATGAGAATCTGTGTGGCCGGGCCGAGCGGTTTGTCGGGGTTAGTGTAGAGGTAGAAAAGCGGCCGGCGAATGCTGCCCTGGACCAGTGGCAGCGGCTTCAGGGCACCTTCGGCCAGTTCGCGATGGATCATGTGGCGGGGCAGCCAGGCAAAGCCCAGGCCGCTGCTGACGAAGCCGACCGAGGTGGCCAGGCTGCCGACCGTCCAGCGCTGTTCGGCGCCCAGCCAGCCGATGTCGCGAGGCTGACGCTGGCCGGAATCGCGCACCACCACCTGCATCTGACTTTGCAGATCCTGAACGCTGAGTTTGCGCTGCAGTTGGTGCAGCGAGTGGTTGGGGTGGGCGACGGCGACGAATTCGACGGTGCCCAGTTCCTGGCCAAGATAACCAGTGATATCCAGGCCGCTGATGGCCAGATCCGCTGTGCCGTCTTTGAGTACCTCTTCAACACCGGACAGCACTTCTTCGCGCAACCGCACCCGACAGCCGCGGCTCTGCGGCATGAAGGCGGTCAGCGCGCGGATCAGTTTGGCGTTGGGGTAGGCGGCATCGACGACCAGCCGCACCTCGGCTTCCCAGCCTTGCTCCATGTGGTGGGCCAGCTCTTCCAGCTGACCGGCCTGGTTGACCAGTTGCCGGGAGCGGCGCAAGAGCACCTCGCCGGCATCGGTCAGCACCGCCTTGCGACCCTCGATGCGTAGCAGCGGCACCCCCAGCTGTTCCTGCATGCGGGCCACCGTATAGCTCACCGAAGATTGCGAGCGATGCAGCGTTTCAGCGGCCTGAGCGAAGCCGCCGTGGTCGACCACGGCCTGCAGGGTTCGCCATTGATCGAGGGTCACACGTGGCACTTTCATTCCATTGCTTTCCTGTTGCGTCGGTCTGGTACGCTGGCGGTCGCCAATTGGAGGAGCCCATAACAAATGAAAAGACTCTGCTTCGCTGCGCTCGTCATCTTCCCACTGAGCGCAGTCGCCGTCAGCTATCCCGTGGAGCTCGAACAAGAGCTTAACGGCGCCGAGGTGCTGGCGAGCACCGAGACCATCGACCGCGACATGGCCGGGCTGGTGCTGCAGAACTTTGGTGAGGGCCCTGTGGAGTGTACCGCCGTGTTTCGCAATGGGCCGGAAATGCCGCGCACTCGACGTATTACGCTCGAGGCGGGAGAGAGCAAGCCCATGACCGCCAAGTTCAAGCGCGACGTGATCAAGCTACGCGTCAAGTTGACCTGCGAGCCCCGATGACGTCCGCATGACACGCACCCGTCACCGAGCCAGCGGTGAACGCCCGGTGGCTTTTCTCGTGCTGACCATCTGACCGTAGCGGCCGGCTAGCCTGTCGCCGCGCTGTACAAAGACGCCTCTGCGCGCGTCGAACGGGTTACTCTATGCCACGTTTTTTTCGACTTGCTTGAGGTGTCACCCTTGTTTGACCAATTCGCCCTCCACGAACGCCTGCTCAAGGCGGTCGCCGAACTCAAATTCGTCGAGCCGACCCCGGTGCAGGTGGCAGCCATTCCCCCCGCGCTGGAAGGGCGTGATCTGCGGGTGACGGCCCAGACCGGCAGCGGCAAGACCGCCGCCTTCGTCCTGCCGATGCTCAATCGGTTGATCGGCGACGCCGTGGTGCGGACCGATGTGCGTGCGCTGATCCTGCTGCCGACCCGTGAGCTGGCTCAGCAAACACTCAAGGAAGTCGAGCGCTTCTCGCAGTTCACCTTCATCAAGTCGGCAATGATCACTGGCGGCGAGGACTTCAAGGTCCAGGCCGCCATTCTGCGCAAGGTGCCGGACATCCTCGTTGGCACACCGGGGCGGATGATCGAACACCTCAACGCCGGCACCCTGATCCTCAAGGATGTTGAACTGCTCATCCTTGACGAAGCCGACCGCATGCTCGACATGGGCTTTGCCGAAGACGTACAGCGGCTGGTCGGTGAATGTGCCAAGCGCCAGCAAACATTGCTGTTCTCGGCCACCAGCGGCGGGGCGGCGCTACGCGAGATGAGTGCCGCCGTGCTGCGGGACCCGCTGCACCTGCAGCTCAACCGCGTTAGCGAGCTCAACGAAGGTACGCGCCAGCAGATCATCACGGCCGAAAACACCGAGCACAAAGAAAAACTGGTGCACTGGCTGCTGGCCAACGAGACCTACAAGAAAGCCGTGATTTTCACCAACACCCGCGTGCAGGCCGACCGTCTGTATGGCCGGTTGGTAGCCGAGGGCGTGAAGGCCTTCGTTCTGCACGGTGACAAGGATCAGAAAGACCGCAAGCTGGCCATCGATCGGGTCAAGGAAGGCGGGGTCAAGGTGTTGGTGGCAACCGATGTGGCCGCGCGCGGATTGGACATCGAAGGCCTGGATCTGGTGATCAACTTCGATATGCCCCGTTCGGGCGACGAGTATGTGCACCGTATCGGCCGCACCGGTCGCGCCGGGGCTGAAGGTCTGGCGATCTCGTTGATCTGCCATAACGACTGGAATCTGATGTCGAGCATCGAGCGCTATCTGAAGCAGCGCTTCGAGCGTCGGGTCATCAAGGGGCTGAAAGGCAGCTATGGCGGCCCGAAAAACCTAAAGGCGTCGGGTAAGGCCGCCGGCACCAAGAAGAAAAAAGACGACAAGAAAAAGACTGCTGACAAGAAGGTCTCAGCCAAGCCGGTAGCCAAGCGTCCGAAAAATGCCAAGCGCGAAGCGCCGGCGTCATCGGTCGTCAGTCAGGACGGGCTCGCCCCTCTACGGCGTAAAAAGCCCGCCGCAGAGTGATCTGCAACAGCCGGGGCGGCATCACGGCCCTGGCTCGTTCCACCCCTATCGCTCTTCTGCTGGTGCTATAGGGGCCTGCTTCTCCGCCTGCTCCACGTGCTTGATGCGTTTTTCGTAGGCTTCACATTCGCTGCCGAGCTGCTCGGCAGTCTGCTTGATCTCCATATCGCGCAACTCTTCGTTGATCTTCGCGGCACGCTTCGGATCGCTCTCGGTCAGGGCGTTGACGCGGTCGGCCAGCTCTTTGGCTTTGGCATTGATCTGGTCGGTGGTGCATTGGTCGGCGAACGCTGGCTGGCTGGCCAGCAGGGCGAGGGTGAACGGGACGATCAGACGTTTCATGGTGCGCTCCTTAATTAACGACCTAAATGGTGGATCGCACCTGGCGCGCTTTAGTTCAGCCTTTTGCGGTTGCGCTGGATCGAACCATGCCGCGGCGGATGGGGTCCGAATAGCGATGGCCGCCTCCCCGAAGCGGCGCAACAGGAGAACGGACATGACCTACGACTGGGACTTGATGCTACGCCTGCTGCGCGAAGCGCAGAAATCCGGCAACGAGAGCTTCACGCCACGTCAGTACGCTGACGAGCATGCCCTGGCGGCGGAAGAGGCCGGTCAGCCGATGCCCAACATGGATTCCTTGAAGGCCGAAGCGCAGAACTACGAGAGCCTGCTGTTCGAGGGCGGATACATGGTGGCGCGTCCAGAGGAGGAGGGTGGCAATGGCGAGAATTTCGTGCTCACTGATCGCGGTGTACGCCTGATGGAGATGCTCGAGGGTGGCGCGGGTCGAACCGAGAACCGTCGCCGTCTCGATGAAAAAGGTGAGGCGGCGTTGGTCCCGGAAGTATTCGACGGCGTCGCGACGGCTGGCTAGTACATAAACGAAAGACGCCCCGCTGAGGCGGGGCGCCGGTCGTGCATTACCGCAGCGGACCAACGGCACCGCACGATTTGTTCGCTGCGTGCTTCTGCAATATGGGCAGCTGGGGACGAGGTTTGCCGCTTTTCACGTCCAGTGACAGCGCATAGTCGCCCCACCAGGGGCCGGCGGCCCAGTAAGTGCTGGGAATGCAATGCTGGCCCAAGTACTTGAGCATGTTGTCCATGGCAACCACGGCCGAGGGAGAGAAGTCCGGCGCCCCGTGCTCGCCGATGAAGCCGCGCAGGCGATACCTGTTCAGCCACTCAACAAAGGGTTTCGCACGCACCACACCAATCATGGGGTCGTACTTCTCATAGCGGTTGGTGTAGTAGCCCGAGTAATCCTTGTCGAAGTAAAGATGCGCCTCGAACATCAGGTTGTTGTTCGGGTCGCGCATCCACGCGTCCTTGACCAGCTGGGTGTTGTAAGACGGCCAGTGGAAGGCACTGGACCAGCGATCACCGGCGATGACCACCCACTTTTCGGCATCGATGCTGCGGATGCTTTTTGCCGCTGCCAGCGCGGCGGTAGGCCACTTGCCGTTGGTGGTGTGTGGCTCGTTCATCAAGCCATAGCCATAAACGGCCGGATGGCTGGCAACCTTTTGTGCAATGCGTCGCCAGGCATCGGCAAATGCGCTCACCGGCACCTCGTTGGACCCGATCATCTTGCCGTGATAGCGGTAGTAGTTATGCATGTCGAGGATGACCTGCATGTTGTATTTCTTCGCATGGTCGAGCGTTGTCAGCATGCGGCGGAGTTCGACGCTGTTCAGCTCACCGTTGAGCCTTGGCTGAATTCGCTCCCAGCGAAAAGGCAGGCGGACCAGTTTCAGGTTGCGCTCGGCGTAACGCTTGAAGTCGGCCTCACCCGGGTAGATGTACTGCTTCAAGTACACCCCTGGAAGCCCGACATCTGCCCCGAACTCTGCTCCGGCTAAGTTGATCCCGACCAGGTTGATCGGGTTTTCCGGCGCTGCGTTCCCTGCCGCTGGCGTGCTGCCGACGCTGGGGCTTGTATTGCTGAAGCCGGTGCTACTGACCGAGAGGGTGCGGGGATAGCCCACCGCCTTGCCGTTAATGGGCCCGCCATCGACCATGACAGTCATGTTGCCGCCGGAATGGTAGATAAGGTTGATGGTGCGCACCTGTCCATCGAAGAAGCGGATTTTCGCGCCCTTGTGGAAGGCCGCCTTGTTCTCCGCCGTCGCCTTCACCGAGACGCCGACGAACTTGCTGGTGTTGTAAATACCGTTGACGAAATCGCCGCCGTTAAAGGCGTTGAGTGCTGTGGTCATGGAGGAGCCGGTCGCAGGCTGGCTAACGACCGGCTCTGGCGCCGGAGCAGCGGGCTTGCTTGGAGCAATTGGCGAAGCCGGCGCAGTGCTGCTGGTGGTGGAGAACAGCTTATTCGGGTGCCCGAGTTTGCCGTTCAGCGCCGCGCCCGCAAGCATCACGCTCATGTTCTTGCCGGACACATACACGGCGTTGATCTTGCGCACCTGCCCGTCAGCCAGTTTTACCGAGGAGCCGACCTTGAATGCCGAACGGTTCGCGCTGTTGGAGGAAATCGAGAAGCCAGCCGACTTGCGCCATACCCCGTTCAACCAGTCGCTGTTGGTGTAGTTGTTGATGGCGGTGCCGTGGGTCGAGGTGCTGCTGACCTGGTCGCTGCTGCTAACCGAAGGTTTTTTATCGGCCACCGCAGCTGTACCCAACGCCGCAACGGTTTTCGGGTGACCATTTTTCGACGCGTTGAGGGGGGATCCAGAGAGCATCAGGCTCATGTGGGCGCCGGAGTAATAAATCACCTTGATGGTGCGAACCTGACCGTCGGCCGTTCTGACCTGAGCGCCTTTCCTGAAGGTTGATTTGTTGGCCGCCGTGGCCGGTATGGACAGGCCGGCCGACTTGCGCCAGCTGCCTTTGAGCCACTCTGGGCCGGTGAAGTCATTGACCTGGGCCGTGGCGACAACTTGTTGGGTAGTCACAGTGGCAGTGGCTGCTTGGGCAGGCTGGATTGGGCTTAAGCCTATAGCTGCAGCGAGCAGGGCGGCACTGAGTAGCACGTTACGTGTGCAGACCGTCGTTTTGAAGAGCATTGAAATCTCCGGAACTTAATACGACAAAGGGGCTTAACCCTTTAAAAAGTGCGGAGGCATCCAAGGACCCATGCATCGAACGAAGCACCGACCACTGACGCCACCATGCAACGCGTTTTCGCGCCGGAAGTATCGTGGCGTCGCGTGCATAGTCTTTATATAGATGCGGGATTAATTACTGAAGTTAAATTGGCGCCATTAAAAGCAACTCTGGGCGAGGTAATTAATAAATTTACCTATATGGCCACTATTGTGTGGCAATTAAATATCAAATTGATTCTATCGATTAACTGTTTGAATTCATTGTGCTTATAGTTGCGTAGAACAATTTCAAGCGCCCGGCGGAGCCTTATCCGCCGCTTCGCTTGCACGCCTCGCTTATAGCGCTGGTCTTGTTTCAGAGTGTTTCAAAACTAATGCTCATGAGCTTCTGGTTATGGAGATGCGCTGCTATTAGTGTCAGTACGGCGTTCCAGGCGAGGGGAATCGGTTCTCAGCGAACGTGCTGCAAACTGTCGACGGTCAATTCCAGTACTTTGCGCATATCCAGACGGGCCGAGCGGCCAATGTCCTGGTTGTCGAGCCGGTAGCTGCGCTCTGATGGCAGGATCGGGGCTGTCAGGTCGTCGCCCTCGACGGCTTCGAAATCGCTGTTGCGGCCGATAGTCAGCGCGCTTCGGCGCAGTAGTTCGCGCAGCTGTTCAGGCTCCAGGGCCGGATTGATCGATAGCATCGCGCCGACTACCCCGGTGACCATCGGCGTGGCGTACGAGGTGCCGCAGTGCACTTCGCCGCGCTTACCAGGTTCCAGCGTCGCGGCGCGGGTGCAGGCCGACGCGGTGATGTCGACGCGCATATCGATGTTGGAGGACGGGCGCTTGGTGACGTAGGAAGGATGCTCGACCGGCACGTCCTTGGTGAAATCACGCTGGTGAGCACCCACTACCAGGAGTTGTTCTGTGATGAACGAGGAGGGCAGGCGGTAATCGTCCTGACCGGAATGGGCCGAGCCATTGCCCGCCGAGTTCACCACCACCACGTCCGGATGCTCGCGGCGCAACCAGAGAAAGAACTCTTCGAGCAGCTCTTCGTAACCGCTCATCGCGACACCGGAGCGCACCAGGGAATCGATCTCCTCACCGTCCACATCAAGTGTGCCGACGCGGTGAATACCCCAGCTCCAGTTCAATACCCTCACGCCGTCTTCGACCAGATTGACCGAGGCCGCGACGTTGGCGGTGATGCCTGCATCCGAGTTGCGCTCGACGATGACCTCGAACCCTGAACTCGCCGGCGCCAATGCGCTGAGAAAGCCGCTGTCGCCAGGGTCGACGCTGCGTGCAGCAAGAATGCCGGTAACGCTGGTGCCATGATCGGCTGGGGAAGCCGCATCACGGGCATAGACGCAGGTTCGTGGCTTGGCAGGGTCGCAAGGGCCTAGGTAGGCAGCGAATTCGGGCGAGTCGAAGTCGACGTCGCGTTCAACAATGCCGATGCGCACCGGGTGAGTGTTGATCGGCGGTTTTTTCGCAGGCAGGCGATGCAGGTAGAAGTCCACTGCATCGAGAAAGCGGTTGGCCACCCATTCGCTGTTGCGCGGCTTGCTTTGCTGATCCTCCTCCACCGGCTCCTCGGCGCCGGATTCCTCCACGACCACAGCATCCACACTCGTCTCGCTGCCCAGGCGCAACACCAGCGCGTCACGTTCAGTCAGGTTGCTGGCCGGCAGACGCAGTTGATAGGTATTGAGTGGGGCGATGGCGCCGACGACTTCGGCGCCGTATTTCGTCGCCAGACGCTGCGACTCCTCGAGCCCGTCGTGATCCTCTTCGATGATCAGGCTGACCAGGTTCACATAGGTGGCCAGGCCGTCCATGTTCTTGGCGACGGCATCGGGGCCGGCGGCCAGCACATGGCTGCCATTGAGCGTAAGCCAGACCGGGTTGCTGCGGCGCCCACCCTGTTCCAGCCAGAGCGGACCGCTCTGATGACCGTCCGGGCTCAGGGTCAGGCGCAGTCGGCCGCCATCTTCCTGGCGGATATCGACTGCCTCGCCGCTCAGCCTCACTTCAAGGCTGCTTGAGTCGAGCCCTTCGCTTCGCAGGCAATAGGTCAGCTGTTCGGTGGAAAACAGATCACCGCAGCGCTGCAGATCCTTGATCCGCAGCGGTTGTTCTGCTGCCGTTGCGGTGCCGAGTCCAAAGGTTAGAGCGAGAGCGCTCAGGCGGTAGATGAATGGCCTCACGGACGGCGTTGCAGGTAATGCACGCTGAACAACGCCTGGGCATCGGTCCACTGGCCACTGCAGTCGAAACCAGCACTATTGGCCAGATCGGCAAATGATTGCAGGGTGTACTTGTAGGAGTTCTCGGTATGAAGGCTTTCGCCGGCATCGAAATGAAACCGCTGCCCCTCGATGGTCACGTCCTGCGCCTCGCGGCTGATCAGGTGCATCTCGATCCGCGAGTCCTGCTCGTTGAAGAAGGCCTGGTGGGCGAAGCGCGATGGATCGATGTCGCTGTCCAGCTCGTGACGAATGCGCTGCAGGAGATTGAGATTGAACGCGGCTGTGACATGTGCGCGATCGTTGTAGGCAGCCTCCAGTACGCTGCGCTCCTTGACCAGATCGACGCCGATCAGCACGCCACCGCCGGGCGGAAGAATCTCGTGCAGATGGCCGAGCAGCTTGCGCGCTTCCAGGGGCGTGAAGTTACCGATGCTGGAGCCCGGGAAGAACACCAGCGGATGATGCAGGGTGAAGTCGTCTGGAAGCTTCAGTTCATCGGAGAAATCAGCGCAGGCGGCGTGCACTTCGAGCCAGGGATAGTCCGCGGCCAAGCGCTGGGTGCTGGTGAGTAAAAAGTCTTCGGAAATATCGATGCCCAGGTAGCTGACCGGGCGCAGGCCTTCCAGCAGCAGGCGTACCTTGCGGCTAGCGCCGCTGCCCAGTTCGATGAGATCGGTCTGCGGGCCGGCGATCTCAAGAATGTCATTCGCCGCGTCGGCGAGGATCTTTTCCTCGGTGCGGGTCACGTAGTACTCCGGCTGCAGACAGATCTGCTCGAACAGCTCCGAGCCGCGCCGGTCGTAGAAGAACTTCGGCGAGATCCGCTTGGGCGAGGCAGCGAATCCCGCCAATGCCTCGTCACGCAATGACGTGTCGTGGGTCGGCTGGGTCTGGTCATGAAAATGGACGGCTAGTGCCATGGGTCATAGCTCCCTGGCCAGGCGCAGCCCGGCGAATTGCCAGCGCATCGCTGGTTGAAAGAAGTTGCGATAGGTCGCGCGGATGTGCGCCTCGGGTGTTGCGCAGCAGCCGCCGCGCAACACCATCTGGCCAGACATGAACTTGCCGTTGTATTCACCCAGGCTGCCTTCCAGTGGATGGAAGCCCGGGTAGGGGCGATAGGCACTGGCGGTCCATTCCCAGACGTCACCGAACAATTGCGCCGGCCCTTCATGCGGCACGCTGGCAGCAACAGGTTGCAGATAGTCGCTTTCCAGAAAATTGCCGCGCCGGGGCTGGTCGGTGGCAGCCACCTCCCATTCGGCCTCGGTCGGCAGGCGGGCGCCGGCCCAGCGCGCATAGGCATCGGCCTCATAGAAGCTGACGTGGCAGACCGGCGCCTCCAGATCCAGCGGGCGCATCCCGCCAAGTGTCATTTCATACCAGGCGCCGTCATCGCGGTGCCAGTACAGCGGCGCGTTCCAGCCATGCTGGCGAATGTGTGCCCAGCCGTCAGACAGCCAGAGCTCGCTGCGCGCGTAGCCGCCGTCGGCAATGAACGACAGGTATTCGCGGTTGCTGACCAGGCGGTCGGCCAGCTGGAAGTCCTCGACGAACTGCCGATGCCGCGGCGTCTCGCAATCGAAGGCGAAGCCGTTGCCGGCATGGCCGATATGGTGCACGCCGCCAGCGTAATCGTGCCAGCGAAGACGTTCGCTCTGCAGCGCAGGGGGCGCTTTCAGGTCGTCCCGGTAGACGGGGTGCAGCGGGTTCTGCGCAAGGATGTGCTTGATGTCCATGAGCAGCAGTTCCTGATGCTGCTGCTCATGCTGCAGCCCCAGCTCGACGCGGCGCACGATTTCGGCGGCGTGCTCTTGTGGGGGATTGACCAACAGCTCGGCCATGGCGCGGTCGACGTGATGACGAAAACGGTAGACGTCGTCTACACCGGGGCGGGAGATCAGCCCGCGCTGAACCCTTGGAAAAGGCGTGCTGTGGGTTTCATAGTAGGAGTTGAACAGGTGATCGTAAGCGGCATTCAGCGTTTTGTAGCCTGACTGATAGGGCTTGAGCAGAAAGGCTTCGAAGAACCAGCTGATATGCGCCAGATGCCATTTCGGCGGGCTGACATCAGGCATGCTCTGGATGACGTAGTCCTCGACCTGCAACGGTGCGCAAATCGCTTCGCTGGTGGCGCGAACCTGCTGGAAGCGCCGCAGCAGATGATCCATCTCGGCCAGGGCCGGTTGCTGCTTGGGCTGTTGTGCCAGGTTACCCATGGGCATCCCCCCGATCGATGCATGGAGCGGCCAATAACCGCTTCTATAAGCGACCCGAAGCGAGGCGCAAAAGTTTCTCGCAAGAGGTGCCGGTCGCCTGTCTCAGTTATTCGTAAAAGCAGCCAAACGCTAAATAACCTGGTCCCCGGCCTGTCGTTCAAGTTGCAGTCATCTGCTTTCGGGCGGCGCCTCCAGCCACTATTGAGCGCCGGTTAATCGTCCGCGAGCGGCGGGACGGGCCGAATCAGGATCTCATTCACATCCACATGGTTCGGTTGCGACAGCGCATAAACCACCGCACGGGCTATGTCTTCGGGTTGCAGGGCATAGGGTGGCGGCTGGTCGAAGAGTGGCGTATCGACCATGCCCGGCTCGATCAGCGTGACGCGCACGCCGGTGCCGCGCAGTTCTTCGCGCACGCTCAGTCCCATGCCGGTCACCGCCCACTTGCTGGCGCTGTACATCGAGCCGGGAATGACGAAGCGGCCGGCGGCCGAGCCGGTCAGCAAGACATGGCCCCTGCTGACTTTCAGCGCTTCTAAACTGCAGCGCAGCGTCAGCCCTACGCCATACACGTTGGTCAGCAGCATCTCGCGCCAGACTTCAGGGTCCGCGCCGCTGAAGCCGCCTTCGCTGCCCGGCATTCCGGCGTTGGCGTAGACCGCATCGAGCTGACCGAAGTGGTCGAGCACCCGCTGCACCATGGCCTTTTGCTCGGCGTATTCCTTCACATCACAGCGAACAGCCAACGCCCGGTCGGGACCGCCTAGTTCGCTCACCAGCTCCGTCAGCTTGTGCTCGGAGCGAGCGGCCAGGGCGATGCGATAGCCAGCCTCGGCTGCAAGACGCGCGGTGGCGGCGCCGATCCCGGAGGACGCGCCTGTGATCAGAAGAACCGGATCGCTCATGCTTTCCTCTCGGAATCTAACGGATCAATAGTTCGGTGGCGTTTCGGGGATGCCGGTGTCGTCGGTTATGGCTGGCATGGTCCAGGGCTCGAGGCGTTGGTCCTTGTCTTCTACGTCCAGCCTGGCCTGCTCGATGACCCCGCCAAGGCGCTGCGGGCTGGTGTATTCCTCACGCGACACGCTGGGCACGCGCAATATTTCGGCACCGCTTCCGGACATCACGGTAAAGCCGAAGCTGTCTTCGTCCGGGTTGGCGCTGGTCACGCAGCCACACGGAAGAAAAGCTTCGGAGACGAGTTGCATCGCTTCATCAAGGTTCAGGGGTTGATTGCTCATAGGGTTCTCCATTGACGGGCTGTCTCAAGTGGACCTCCAAGCGGCGGCGCCGTTTCCTTCTACCTGACGGGCATGCGACGGGCTGCGGCGAGACGGCCTTGTAGATACGCTGCGGCGACAGCATATTCAGGTGATGACAAACTCCACCGTTCCCGACGCGCTGGCGACCTTCCACCCAGCAGTGGCTGGCTGGTTCGTCAGCAGTTTCCCTGCACCTACTCCGGCACAGACCCGCGCCTGGCCCTTGATTCGTGCCGGCCACTCGACCCTGGTGGCGGCGCCTACCGGTTCGGGCAAGACGCTGACCGCCTTTCTCGCCGCCATCGATCAGCTTGTGCAGGAGAGCGTCGCCGAAGGTGGCCTGCCGGACCAGACCTCGGTGCTCTACGTCTCGCCGCTCAAAGCGCTGTCCAATGACATTCACGTCAATCTGGAACAGCCGCTGGCGGGCATCTCGGCGCAGCTGCAAGCGCTCGGCCTGCCACCGCTGACGATACGCACCGCTGTACGCACGGGCGACACACCACAGGCCGAGCGCGCCGCGATGCGCAAGCGCGTGCCGCATATTCTGGTCACGACGCCGGAATCGCTCTATGTGCTGCTTGGCTCCGAGTCCGGCCGGCAAATGCTCGCCAATGTGCGCAGCGTGATCGTCGATGAGATTCATGCCATCGCCGGCAACAAGCGTGGCAGCCATCTGGCTTTGACGCTGGAGCGGCTGGAGGCGTTGTGCGGGCACCCGTTGGTGCGCGTCGGGCTATCGGCAACGCAAAAACCCATCGAGGCAGTGGCTGATTTTCTTGTCGGTGTCGGCCGTTATTGCGAAATCGTCGATGTGGGGCATGGCCGGTCGCGTGACCTGGCGCTGGAAGTGCCGCCGGTCCCGCTGGAAGCAGTGATGAGTAACGCTGTCTGGGAGCTGGTGTACGACAGGCTGGCCGTACTGGCCGGTGAGCATCGAACCACCCTGATCTTCGTCAACACGCGGCGCATGGCGGAACGCGCGGCGCGACACTTGAGCGAGCGGCTGGGCAATGCGGTTGTCGCGGCCCATCACGGCAGTTTGGCGCGCGAGCAGCGGCTTGATGCCGAACAGCGACTCAAGCGCGGCGAGCTGCGGGTACTGGTGGCTACTGCGTCGCTTGAGCTTGGGATCGATATCGGGGACGTCGAGCTGGTCTGCCAGCTGGGCTCGCCGCGGTCCATCTCAGCGTTCCTGCAGCGCGTCGGCCGCGCCGGTCACCAGGTGGGTGGTGTCTCGAAGGGACGTATATTTCCCAGCTCACGCGATGATCTGATCGAATGCGCCGCCTTGCTCGACAGTGTGCGGCGTGGCGAGCTCGATACGCTGGTGATACCAGTGGCCCCGCTGGATGTGTTGGCGCAGCAGATCGTGGCCGAAGTGTCGTGCCTGGAGGGGCAGGAGGATGCGTTGCTGGCGTTGATCCGCCGCGCCATGCCTTACGCCGGGTTGAGTGAGGCGGATTATCAGGCGCTGTTGGCGATGCTCGCCGAGGGCTACACCACCCGCCACGGCGCACGCGGCGCTTATCTGCACCGCGATCTGGTCAACCGCAGCCTGCGCGGACGACGTGGCGGTCGTCTGACCGCGCTGACGTCTGGCGGCACCATCGCCGACAACGCGGATTACTCGGTGCTGCTCGAACCACAGGGCTTCAACATCGGCACGGTCAACGAGGACTTTGCCGTCGAGAGTCTGGCCGGCGATGTCTTTCAGCTGGGCAATACGTCCTACCGCATCATCAAGATCGAGTCCGGTCGCGTGCGGGTCGAGGATGCCCAAGGCCAACCGCCGAACATTCCGTTCTGGATAGGCGAGGCGCCGGGGCGCAGTGATGAGTTGTCCGCAGCGGTGGCGCGATTGCGCGGGGAAATCGACGAGCGCTTGGCCGAAGCAGAAACCCGCACGAGCCTCCTTGCTGGCGATGCCTTCGAGTCCGCTGGGATCGCCAGCGAGCTGGCGCCTACAGAAGCGACCAACGAGGTGCGATCAAGACTGCGGTCTGCCATTGACTGGCTCACTGACACGCTCGGCCTGGCAGAAGCCGCGGCTCGTCAGATCGTTGAGTACCTGGCCCGCGCGCGCTCGTCGCTGGGCGCGTTGCCGACGCAGCAGCGGCTGATCATGGAGCGCTTTTTCGACGAGTCCGGCGGCACCCAGCTGGTCATCCATTCGCCGTTCGGCAGTCGGATCAACCGTGCCTGGGGACTGGCGCTGCGCAAGCGCTTCTGCCGCACCTTCAACTTCGAGTTGCAGGCCGCGGCGACCGAGGATGCAATCATCTTTTCCCTGTCGACCAGCCACAGCTTCCCGCTCGATGAGGTTTGGCGCTATCTGCACCCCAACAGCGCCGAGGCGGTGCTGGTCCAGGCGCTGCTCGATGCGCCATTGTTCGGCGTGCGCTGGCGCTGGAACGCGACCACCGCCCTGGCGCTGCCGCGCATGGCCGGCGGGCGTAAAGTCGCGCCTCAGCTGCAGCGAATGAAAAGCGAAGATCTACTCGCAACCGTCTTTCCGGATCAGGTCGCCTGCCTCGAAAATATCGTCGGCGAGCGTGAAGTGCCGGATCATCCTCTGGTCGCCCAGACCCTCAACGACTGCCTGCACGAGGCCATGGACAGCAATGGTTGGCTGGCGCTGCTCAAGCGGATCGAGGCGGGCGATATCGAGCTACTCTCGCGTGATCTGCCGGCCCCGTCGCCGCTGGCCATGGAAGTGCTGGGCGCGCGCCCTTATGCCTTTCTCGACGACGCTCCGCTGGAAGAGCGTCGGACCCAGGCCGTGCTGAATCGCCGTTGGACCGACCCCGAGTCCAGCGACGATCTCGGCGCGCTGGATGCCGCAGCGATCGAGGCAGTGGGGGAGGAAGCCTGGCCCCAGGCGCGCAATCCGGACGAGTTGCATGAAGCGCTCACAGGCCTGGGGTGCATCGCCGAAGCCGAAGTGCAGGCCGAGCCCCAGTGGCTTGCCTGGCTGAACGAGCTGGCTCGTGGAGGGCGCGCGACACGGATGCAGGTCGCGCAGGATCGCGCGCTCTGGTTGCCCGTCGAGCGTCTTGCGCTGTTGCAGTCCATCTATCCCGAAGCGGGTTGCGAGCCGGTCCTCAAGCCGCTGCCGGGCTTCGATCAGCCGTCGAGCGAAGACGACGCCTTGGTCGAGCTGATCCGCGCGCGCCTGACGGGCTTCGGCCCCTTACCGGTTCCGCTGATTGCCCGGCCGCTTGCCCTGCCGGCATCGGCGGTCGCGCTGGCGCTCACGCGTTTGGAAACTGAGGGTTATGTGTTGCGCGGCCGCTTTACGCCTGCCGCAACTGACGATGAGTGGTGCGAGCGGCATCTGCTGGCGCGCATCCACCGTTACACGGTCAAGCGCCTGCGCCGTGAAATCGAACCGGTTGAGCGCGCTGATTTCATGCGCTTCCTGTTCGACTGGCAGCACCTGGCCGAGGCGACACGAATGCAGGGCCGCGATGCGCTCGGCACGGTAGTCGAGCAACTTGAAGGCTTCCAGGCCGCGGCAGGCGCCTGGGAGAGCGACCTGCTGCCGGCCCGCCTGAAGGATTACGGCGGCACTTGGCTGGACGAGCTTTGCCGCTCCGGACGCATCGTCTGGACGCGCCTGGCTGGGCGAATCAAAGCCAGCAGCGGGCCGGTGCGCGGCACGCCTATCGTGCTGCTTCCGCGACGGCAACTGGCGGCCTGGTATGCACTGGCCAGTGATGCGCCGCAGCCCGAGCTGTCATCACGCGCGCAGCGGGTGTTCGAGACGTTGCAGGGGCAGGGCGCGTTGTTCTTCGACGAGCTGCAGCAGGATGCCCGCCTGTTACGCAGCGAACTGGAAGATGCGCTCGGTGAGCTGGTCGCGGTAGGGCTGGTCAATGCAGACAGTTTTGCCGGCTTGCGGGCATTGCTGGCGCCCGCCGCGAAGCGCTCACGCAGCACTCGTCAGAGCCGCGGCGGCGCATTCATCGGCGGTATGGCGGATGCCGGTCGCTGGGCGTTGGTGCGCAAAGGCGCGCCGGTACCGGCCGAAGCCCCTGCGCGCCGTCCAGTATTGGACCCCGAAGCGCTGGAACACATTGCGATGACGTTGCTGCGTCGCTACGGCGTGGTGTTCTGGCGCCTGCTGGACCGCGAGGCGGATTGGTTGCCGCCCTGGCGTGAACTCCTGCGCGTCTACCATCGGCTCGAAGCGCGGGGCGACATCCGCGGCGGTCGTTTCGTGGCGGGCGTGCCGGGTGAGCAGTTCGCCTTGCCCGAGGCGGTTGGTCTGTTGCGTGAGGTGCGCAAGCGCCCACTGACTGGCGAGATGATCGCCGTCTCGGCGGTCGACCCGTTGAATCAGGTCGGCACGCTGCTACCTGGCGAACGCGTTCCGGCAACTGCAGGCAATCGCATCCTCTATCGCGACGGCGCACCGCTGGCACTGCTGATCGGCGGAAAACCGGAGCTGCTGGCGGAGTTGGACGAAGACGACCAGCGTAAGGCCAGGCAACTGCTGGCGGTAGCGCGGCGTTGAGGGCTGCGGTACTGCTCTTCAGAGAGTTTGGGACTGATGAAGGGGACGGCAACCTACGGCGGCGATCAGTGCCGATTGGGATCGCTCGCTTATCGCAATCCCCCGAGCGTGGCGGGTCAGCTTGGAAAGCATGAAAAAGGCCGGCTGCAATCGCTCGCAGCCGGCCTTTCGTAACGCGGGTGAACGTCAGCCGGCTACCAGCACTCGGATCGCCTCCAGGCGCAGACCGGCCTTCTCCAGCATCGCCAGACCTTCTTCACGCTGCTTGCGCACGGCTTCGATCTCGCTGTCGCGTACGCTCGGGTTGACCGCCTGAAGGGCGGTCAGTCGCGCCAGCTCTTCGTCGAGGCTCGCCTTCAGTTTGCGCTGCGCTTCGGCGACGCGCTCGGTGTGGCGAGGGGTAACCTTGGCTTCTGCATCGGCGATCTGCTTGGCCAGCACGTCGCGCTGAGCCTGGACGAACTTGTTCGCACTGGCGCGCGGGACGCTTTCCAGCTGATCGGTGAGCGTCTCGAACGCCACCTTGGGTGCCAGGTCGTTGCCGTTCGAATCCAGCAGGCAGCGCAGCGCCAGGGGAGGCAGGAAACGGTTGAGCTGCAGGGCACGCGGCGCCACCACCTCGCTGACATAGAGCAGTTCGAGCAAGACGGTGCCGGGCTTGAGCGCCTTGTTCTTGATCAGCGCCACGGCGGTGTTGCCCATGGAGCCGGACAGCACCAGGTCCATGCCGCCCTGGACCATGGGGTGTTCCCAGGTTAGGAATTGCATGTCTTCACGAGCAAGGGCCTGCTCGCGGTCATAGGTGACGGTCACGGCTTCGTCGTCACCGAGCGGGAAGCTGGCGTCGAGCATCTTCTCGCTGGGGCGCAGAATCAGCGCGTTCTCGGAATGGTCTTCGCTGTCGATGCCAAAAGCGTCGAACAGCTCTTCCATGAAGATCGGCAGGGCGAACTGGTCGTCCTGCTCTTCGATGGCTTCGACCAGCGCCTTGCCCTGTTCGCCGCCGCCGGAATTGAGCTCCAGCAGGCGGTCGCGGCCGGCATGCAGGTCGGCTTCCAGGCGCACGCGTTCGGCGAGAGCCTCTTCAATAAGCTTCTGAAACTCATCGTCATCGCCTTCTTCCAGCTGGTTCAGCAGGCGCGGCCCAAACTGATGCTGCAGAGCATTGCCGGTGGGGCAGGTGTTGAGGAACGCATTCAGCGCCTCGTGGTACCACTTGAACAGGCGTTCCTGCGGGCTGGTTTCCAGATAGGGCACGTGCAGCTGAATGACATGCGCTTGGCCGATCCGGTCGAGACGGCCGATGCGCTGCTCCAGCAGGTCGGGGTGCGACGGCAGATCGAACAGCACCAGGTGATGCGCGAACTGGAAGTTGCGGCCCTCACTGCCGATCTCGGAGCAGATCAGCACCTGCGCGCCGAACTCTTCATCGGCAAAGTAGGCGGCGGCGCGGTCGCGCTCGAGAATGCTCATACCTTCATGGAATACGGTGGCCGGGATGCCGGAGCGCACGCGCAGCGCGTCCTCCAGATCCAGCGCGGTCTCGGCGTGGGCGCAGATCACCAGCACCTTGAATTTTTTCAACATCTTCAGCGTGTCGATCAGCCATTCGACGCGCGGATCGAAACTCCACCAGCGATTCTGCGGGTCCGGCTCTTCCTGCTGGCTCTGGAAGCTGACTTCCGGATACAGCTCGGCATGCTCGCCCAGCGGCAATTCGAGGTACTCGGCGGGGCAGGGCAGCGGATAGGGATGCAACTGGCGCTCAGGGAAACCGCGCACGGCGGCGCGGGTGTTGCGGAACAACAGGCGGCCTGTGCCGTGACGGTCGAGCAACTCGCGAATCAGCCGGCTGCTGGCTTCGATGTCGCCATCGGTGGCCGCGGCGAGCAGCGCTTCGCCTTCGGCGCCGAGGAAGTCATGGATGGTCTGGTGCGCTTCCTGTGACAGGCGGCCCTCGTCCAGCAACTCCTGCACGGCGCGGGCGACCGGCTGGTAGCTGGCGCTCTCGGCGCGAAAGGCTTCGAGATCATGGAAACGGTTCGGGTCGAGTAGGCGCAAGCGCGCGAAGTGGCTTTCCTGGCCGAGCTGTTCGGGGGTAGCGGTCAACAGCAGGACACCGGGGGTAACTTCGGCCAGTTGCTCCACCAGCTTGTATTCGGCGCTGGCGTTTTCCGGGTGCCAGACCAGATGATGCGCCTCGTCCACCACCAGCAGATCCCAGCCGGCAGCGAAGGCGGCGTCCTGAGCGCGCTCGTCGTCCTTCAGCCAGTCCAGCGAGACCAGTGCGAGCTGGGTGTCTTCAAACGGGTTGGTGGCATCGCTTTCGATGAAGCGCTCGTCGTCGAACAGCGCGACTTGCAGGTTGAAACGGCGGCGCATTTCCACCAACCACTGGTGCTGGAGGTTTTCCGGAACCAGGATCAGCACGCGCTTGGCGCGCCCGGACAGCAGCTGGCGATGGATCACCAGGCCGGCTTCGATGGTTTTGCCGAGGCCCACTTCGTCCGCCAGCAGAACGCGCGGGGCGATACGGTCGGCGACTTCACGGGCGATGTGCAGCTGGTGCGCGATGGGTTGCGCACGCACGCCGCCCAAGCCCCACAGCGAGGAGGTGAGCTGTTTGCTCTGGTTTTCCAGAGTGTGGTAGCGCAGCTTGAACCAGTTCAGCGGGTCGATCTGGCCAGCGAACAGACGGTCACTGGCGAGGCGGAACTGGATGAAGTTCGACAGCTGGGTTTCCGGCAGAGTGCGGGCTTCGCTCTGGGCGGTCAGCCCGTGATAGACCAGCAGGCCGTCGACATCGTCGACTTCGCGCACGGTCATCTTCCAGCCTTCGAAGTGAGTGATTTCATCACCCGGGACGAAACGCACGCGCGTCAGCGGAGCGCTGCGTGCAGCGTACTGGCGAGTTTCACCCGTCGCGGGGTAGAGCACGGTGAGCATGCGGCCGTCCTGCATGAGGATGGTTCCCAGACCGAGTTCCGCTTCGCTGTCGCTGATCCAGCGTTGCCCCGGTAGATACTGCTGCGCCATGCCCTGCCTCCCGCTGTAAAAAAGCCCGCTATGTTAACGGATCACTGCTCATAGATCGACGATAGATGCCACTGCATCAAGCCTGTCACCGCTCGTGTTCATCCATTACGACCCGGAAACGCACCCCGGCAGTGTAGCGTTGCTGCTAAAGTCGTCGGCAGAACCGCCGATCAACCGCTACAGGCCCGCCAGCCCGGGATAGAAAGCGATCGGTTTGCCAGGGGAGAGCGAAGATGCTGCCAGTCATTCCACCCGGTACCGTCCAGGTCACCGCGCAACAGGACGTGGTCAAGCCGCGACCCGATATCGCGCCGGTGACGCCCGTGCAGCCTAGCGCGAACGAAAGCTCGGTGGGCCTTGATCGCCGTCACCCTCAGGAAGCGGAGCAGATGCTGCGCGACGAGCAGCGCAGGCGGCAACGGCGTCGTGGCTACACCGCCCAGGAGCTCGCCGAAGGCGAAACCGCCGAGGAAGACCAGGCCGCCCTTGATGAGCTGCCGCGGCAGGGGCTGTGGGTGGATGTGGAGGTTTGATCCGTTTATGTCAGGCGACAGCGAGCTGATCGAGCTGACAGATGCAGATCTGCGCTACTTCCCGCGATGGGTCGATGCAGATCTGGCTGACGGATGGTTGTCGGAGATTTCCGCAAAGACACCTTGGTCCCAACCCCAAATCAAACTCTACGGTCGCAGTATTGCGGTGCCGCGACTGGTCGCCTGGTATGGCGATGCCGATGCGCATTATCGGTATTCCGGTTTCACACACGAGCCACTTGCCTGGACGCCATTGCTGGCCGATATCCGCCAACGGGTACAGCAGCAGGTCGGCCAGCGTCTGAATGGTGTCCTGCTCAACTACTATCGCGATGGACAGGACGCCATGGGCTGGCACAGCGATGACGAACGAGAGCTGGGACAGCAGCCCTTGGTAGTCTCGCTCAATCTGGGCGCCACGCGGCGCTTCGATTTTCGCCGCAAGGGAGCCAGCCGTATTGAGTACTCCATCTCGCTCGAACATGGATCGCTGCTGGTCATGAGCGGTCTCACCCAGCATTATTGGCAGCACCAGATCGCCAGAACACGAAAGGTTCGCGCACCGCGCCTCAACCTGACCTTCCGCCAGATCATCCACGGGCCGACCTTATGAGCAGTGACGAAAAGCTGATCGATTTCAGTGCCGAGCGTGAAAAGCGTATTCATGACATCAAGGAAAAGCGGCTGGTCGAAATGCGTCAGGCTTTCGAACAGGTGCTGCCGCTAAGCAAGCCAAAGAAAAAGCCCAAGACCAAGCCGAAAAAGCGCTGACAGCGCTTGCTGATAACCCGTTCCAAATTGCTCGCGACGACTGATCGCGTGGCTGCTGTCCCGTAGCGTCCCTCCTGATACCCCCATTTTTTTGATCCAGATCAGTTACCGCGGTGCCTTTATTCAAAGGCTCCGTGGTGATTGACGTCGGTCAATTTTTTTATCGGCGGGGAAGACGACTATGCAGCCATCAGACAGCGAAACAGCTTGGAGGTAGGAAATCATGTTCGTCGATAATGTGGTGCTCGCAGGGGTGGTCACGGTCGGCCTTATGGTCGCCTTCCTCGGCGGTTTCGGATATTTCATCTGGCGGGACGCGCACAAGAAGCGTTGATCCGGCTGGTGGTACAGAGCACGCAAGGCATTTGGGCGACTTAGGTCGCCCTTTTTTTTGTCTGTAATTCGCTGCAACCACGAAACACCGCTGTTCCTTGATTCGTCCCAGGGGGGCGAGGCGCGCAGCGCGTATCCCCAAGTTGATTTGTCTTCCCGCCCCTTGGGTTGCTGCCGGCTGCAGGCGGTGCATACGCATCGGGATGCAGGTAAACAGTTACCCTTTCAATCTCACTTGCTTATCAGGCAGTGGCGCGGCGCAACGGCTGGAATGCCAGTCGATGCATTCATTGTGGTGCACAGTTCGCGGGGGAGCCCCGTTTTAGAGCGCTGCTTGCTGAATAAAACCTCTAAGCGAAAAGTCACAGCAGGCGTGGCAGATTTTTGATGGCTCACTGCTATTGCCTCGGGCGTTTGGGTTGGCCGGTATACATGCTGGCCAGTCAGTCAGGAAAAGCACGGTCGTCGGCGTTGTGGGCAAGGATGTTGCAACCAGCCTCGTAAGCGCGTCCCTCCCTGGGCGCTGGAACGCCGGCTTCCTGCAGCCGGCGGTATGCAGAGGAATCCCATGTCTTTATTCGCCCCGGTTCTGTCTCTGATGTCTAGGGCACGTTATGCCCAGAAATTCATCATCATCCTGGCTGTGTTCATGCTGCCGTACTGTTGGTTATCCAGCGACAAGCTGTCCGCGATCTATCGCTCTATCGATGCGCTTGAGCAGGAGCAGGTCGGGCTCGAGGCGCTTGAGCGCTATTTGACTGTCCAGCAGGCGGCCTGGCGCGTGGCTGCTCTACAGGTGGTCCGCCAGGCGCGCGACAAGCCTGACGTCAACGAGGCAATAGCTCAGCAGGGCCGAATCTATGAAGCTCAGGCAAGCGAGTTCAATCGCTGGCTGAGCGCCAATGGCTTTAGCGAGCTGGCAGCGCATCCTACCGCCAGAGCTGAGGAGATGAAGTTTGAACGCGGTACGGCAGTTGACACCTTGTTCATGTATCACGGCGCGCCAGTGCTCGGGCATGTCGAGGCGATGAAAGCGATTGCCGCCCGTGCACACCTGGCACAGGATCAGGATCCGCTGGTGTTCAGCGAAATGGACCGCCTGCTCAATCGCATCCTCCCGCTTCACCAAAAGCTGGCCCAGGCCGGCGCTTACAGCGCCTACTTGAAGGCTTACGGCTACCTGGAGTCGGCAACCCGGCCGTCCGTGATCAACCTTGGCAGCGAAATCGCAGCCATGGCGGTCGCCGAGCCTGGTCCCGGAGCGGTCGCGCAGCAAGTGGCTGTGGCGTCGGAAACGCTGGCGCAGACCTATGCAGCGGTCACCGAGCCTTATACCCGTTCGCGCTTCTTCGGCAGCGACAGCGTGCAGCTGTGGGCAGATGATTTCGCCCGCTACGATGACGTCGCCAGATTGCTTGATCAAGCTTCGCTCAGCCTGTTCAGCACGGTGCGCCAGCAAGTCGCCGAGCATCTGGCGAACGAGCGTACCAGCCTGTACAGCTGGGCAGCGGCGTTGCTAGTGGTGGTGCTTTTCACTCTTTATCTGTTTGCGGGTTTTTATCTGTCGGTGCGTGGTGCCATCAAAGTCATTGGTGATGGCACACGGCAGCTTTCCGAGGGTGACCTGAGGCATGACATCCAGACTCGCGCCCGCGATGAGCTGGGCGACCTGGCGCAAGACTTCAATCGCATGCAGACCCGCATTCGCGAGCTGATCAGTGAAGTGGCGCGGTTCTCTGCGTCGACCACCGGCAAGGCCGAGCGCTTGAATACCAGTGCGATCGACAGCCAGCAGGCCATCGCCCACCAGGCAGCCGAGCTCGAGCTGATGGCCAGCGCCATCAGCGAGCTCGTCAGCAGCGTCCAGGAGGTCAGCAGCAATTCGCTGACTACAGCAGAAAAAGCGAATCGGGCTGGCGACCAGTGCCGTGACGGGCAAGTGCAGATCGAGCTCGCAGTCCTTCAAATCAATCGACTGTTCGGCGAGATGGATCAGTCGCTCGTGGCGATCACCTCAGTCGAACAGGAGAGCAGCGAGATCGCCAAAGCTGTCGACGTCATCAAGACCATCGCCGAGCAGACCAATCTGTTGGCGTTGAACGCTGCCATCGAGGCGGCCAGAGCCGGCGATCAAGGGCGTGGCTTCGCTGTGGTGGCCGATGAGGTGCGAAGCCTGGCGCAGCGCTCCCACGCCCTGACCGGCGAAATCTACGCCACCATCGGTCGCTTGCAGCAGCAGGTTAGCGATGCCGTGCGCATCATCCAGGCCAGCCACTGCAATGCGTCCGAAACTGTGGAAGAAGTGACCCGCACCGCGGCGATCTTTGAGGGCATCACCGAAAGCATGGGGCTTATCATCGATCACAACACTCAGATCGCCTCTGCGGCGGAACAGCAAGCGATCGTTGTAGAGAACGTCGAACGCAACACACTGGCTATCAAGAGTTTGAGTGAAGCCAATGCGACCGAAGCCAGCCACACCGTGGCTGTGAGCGGGGAGGTCGTCAACATGACGCGAGAGCTGCACGGGCTGATCGGGCAGTTCAAAATGAAATGATCTGGTGGCGGCCTAAGAGGCTTCCATGCCGGAACAGTTGCCGACTGGGCCATATGTCACCGCCCGATCACGGTGACAGCATCTGGTGATGCAGGGGTGGTATTGGTCCGGGCCCGCATCGCTTCGTTCTTAGCCGATGGTGACCGGTGGCAGGGCTTTGATCTCGACGGTCTGTGCCTTGCGTGGGGCAAGAATTTCGGCCTCGCCGTCCACGACCATCTCGTCGCGCTGGTTGAACACCTGGGTCGCGATGCGAACGCGAAACTTGGGCAGCTTTTCGAGAATTTCCAAACGCACAGTCAAGGTGTCGCCAAGCTTGACCGGCAGGGCGAAGCGCATCGTCTGCCCGAGATAGATGGTGCCTGGCCCAGGCAGCTCGCATGCCACGGCTGCGCTGATCAAGGCGCCACTGAACATGCCATGGGCGATGCGCTCACGGAAGATTGTCGAAGCGGCAAATTCAGCGTCCAGGTGAACCGGGTTGTGGTCCCCCGACATGGCGGCGAACAGTTGGATGTCACGTTCTTCCACGGTCTTGCTATAGGAGGCCTTTTGGCCAACTTCCAGATCAGCGTAGGGAGTGTTGCTCAGCGTACTCATGCGTAGACCTCTGAATGCGGATATAAACGACAGAACCCGCCGCAATAGGATCCGTCGGAGCGAAAGGCACGCCGTAGAAGGCGCCCGAGTGGCTGCATTCTAGAGCTCTGCGATGGGGTTGTCCCGTGTCTGGTGGTCTGGAGCAGTGGCCGGAGATTCACATCACTGATTACACCCGCCTCGCTATTGCACCGAACAGCGGAGCTGTTAAGTTCGCCACAGCCCGCCGCGAGTGGGTCAGACACTCTCAGGTATAGAGGCCAATAACAATGCAACCTGACTTCTGGAATGACAAACGCCCCGTCGGTGTGCCTAACAACGTGGACATGGGCGGCTTTCGCTCAGTTGTGGAAGTATTCGAGCGCTCCTGCAAGACACACGCAGTCCGTCCCGCATTCAGCAACATGGGGGTGACGCTGACCTATGCGGACCTGGAGCGGTACTCGGCGGCTTTCGCGGCCTGGCTGCAGAACCACACTGACCTGCAACCCGGCGATCGAATCGCGGTGCAGATGCCCAACCTGCTTCAATACCCTATTGCTGTCTTCGGTGCTTTGCGCGCCGGGCTGATCGTGGTCAACACCAACCCGCTGTACACCGCGCGGGAGATGCGCCACCAGTTCAAGGATTCCGGTGCACGGGCGCTGGTATACCTGAATACCTTCGGCAAGCTGGTACAGGAGGTCGTACCCGATACGGGCATCAAGGTCCTCATCGAGGCGCGTATCGGCGACATGTTGCCATCGCTCAAAGGGCTGCTGGTCAACGCCGCGGTCAAGCATGTGAAAAAGATGGTGCCGGCGTACAGCCTGCCCCAGTCCGTGTCGTTCAAGCACGTGCTGCGTGATGGCGCGCGGCATGGGCTCAAGCCGGTGTCGCTGACGCTGGACGATGTTGCGGTCCTGCAATACACCGGCGGGACGACTGGCGTGGCTAAAGGCGCTATGCTGACTCATGGCAACCTGGTCGCCAATATGCAGCAGGTCCACGCCAACATGCAGCAGCTGGACGAGCAGGGGCACACGATCATCAAGGAAGGGCAGGAGATCATGATCGCGCCGCTGCCGCTGTATCACATCTATGCCTTCACAGTTAACTGCATGTGCATGATGGTGACCGGCAACCATAACGTGTTGATCACCAACCCTCGCGACATCGATGGCTTCGTCAAGGAACTGCAGAAGTGGCAGTTCACCGCTTTCCTCGGACTGAACACGCTGTTCGTCGCGCTCATGTCGCACCCTGAATTCAAGAAAATCAATTTCGCCTCGCTCAAGGGCACCAACTCAGGCGGTACGGCGCTGGTTTCCGCAGTGGCCGAGCGCTGGAAGAGCATGACTGGCGTCACTGTGACCGAAGGCTATGGCTTGACCGAAACCTCACCCGTGGTCTGCGCCAATCCCCACGGCGACGGTTCACGTCTGGGCACCGTTGGCCTGCCGGTACCGGGCACGACGTTGAAAGTGATCGACGATGACGGCAGCGAACTCCCTCTCGGTGAGCGCGGTGAGTTGTGTGTCAAAGGTCCTCAGGTAATGAAGGGCTACTGGCAGCGTCCCGACGCCACGGCCGAAGTGCTGGATGCCGAGGGCTGGCTCAAAACCGGCGATGTCGCGGTAATCGATGAGGATGGTTTTGTTCGCATCGTCGATCGCAAGAAGGACCTGATCATCGTGTCCGGCTTCAACGTCTACCCTAACGAGATCGAAGATGTGGTCATGGCGCATCCGAAGGTGGCTGCCTGCGCAGTGATCGGCGTGCCCGACGAAAAGTCCGGTGAAGCCGTGAAACTGTTCGCCGTGCGCAGTGATGCCAGCCTGACCGTCGATGAGTTGAAGGCTTATTGCAGAGAGAATTTCACGGGATACAAGGTGCCTCGCCAAATAGTATTCCGTGACTCGCTGCCAATGACTCCGGTGGGCAAGATTCTGCGCCGGGAATTGCGCGATCAGGCCTGATCTCACCGATCCCTGAGATTGCTCTCGAAGTGACCGGTAAATCCTAATCGGTCACTTTGTGCCCTTTTTGCTCTGGCCGGACACTGTTCGGCCAGTTCCAAAACTGCTAACCTCAAATCCACTTTTTGGCCGGAAGTTCCGTACAAAAATTAACAAAACACAACAAAACAGCTGCTATATGCAGTAAAGCTGTCGCTTAGGAGTGGGGTTACATGACCGATAACTTCTGGAAGGATAAGTATCCTGTCGGGGTCAACAGTGAGATCAATCCCGATGAGTACCAGAACATTCAGGCTGTGCTCAAACAGTCCTGTGAGCAATTTGCAGACAAGCCTGCCTTCAGTAATCTCGGCAAGACCCTGACCTACGGTGAGCTGTACAAACTGTCCGGTGAGTTTGCTGCCTATCTTCAGCAGAACACCGATCTGCAGCCAGGTGATCGCATCGCGGTCCAGCTGCCCAACGTCATTCAGTATCCTATCGTCGTGTTTGGCGCCATGCGCGCTGGGCTTGTGGTGGTCAATACCAACCCGCTCTACACGTCGCGCGAGATGGAGCACCAGTTCAACGATTCCGGCGCCAAGGGGCTGGTCTGCCTGGCCAATATGGCTCACTTGGCGGAAGAAGTGCTGCCGAAGACAGGCATCCGGCACGTCGTAGTGACTGAGGTTGGCGATATGCTGCCAACCGTCAAGCGCATGCTGGTTAACGCCGTGGTCAAGCATGTAAAGAAAATGGTGCCGGCTTACAACTTGCCGAAAGCGGTCAAGTTTACCGACGCCATGGCGCTGGGCCGTGGCAAGGTGGCGCGCGAAGCCAATCCGGCCAGTGATGAAGTGGCGGTTCTGCAATATACCGGCGGTACTACAGGCGTGGCCAAGGGTGCGATGCTGACCCACCGCAACATTGTCGCCAACATGCTGCAGTGTCGCGCCCTGATGGGCTCGGAGCTGGGCAACGGCTGCGAAACGATGGTCGCGCCGCTGCCGCTTTACCATATCTATGCGTTTACCTTTCACTGCATGACCATGATGCTGATCGGTGCACACAACGTGCTGATCACCAACCCGCGCGACCTGCCGACCTTCGTCAAGGACCTGGGCAAATACCGTTTCACCGGTTTCGTCGGGCTGAATACCTTGTTTGTCGCCCTGTGCAATAACGAAGACTTCCGCAAGCTCGATTTCTCTTCGCTGAAAGCTACCTTCTCCGGCGGTATGGCACTGCAATTAGCGGCGGCCGAGCGTTGGCAGCAGGTCACCGGGTGTGAAATCTGTGAAGGTTTCGGTATGACCGAAACCAGCCCAGTGGTCTCGGTCAACCCGTTCGGTGGCATCCAGATCGGCACCATTGGCATTCCGATGCCATCGACATTGTGCAAAGTCATCGACGACGAGGGCAACGACCTGCCCATGGGCGCTATCGGCGAGCTCTGCGTCAAAGGTCCTCAGGTCATGAAGGGCTACTGGCAGCGCCAGGAAGCCACCGATGAAATCCTGGACGCTGAGGGTTGGTTGAAGACCGGCGACATCGGCATCATCCAAGACGACGGCTACATGCGCATCGTCGATCGCAAGAAGGACATGATTCTGGTCTCCGGTTTCAACGTCTATCCCAATGAACTTGAAGACGTGCTCGCAACCCTGCCAGGCGTGCTGCAGTGCGCGGCTATCGGGGTGCCGGACGAGAAATCGGGCGAGGCAATCAAGCTGTTTGTTGTGGTCAAGCCGGGCGAAAGCCTGACCAAGGAACAGGTCATGCAGCACATGCACGACAACGTCACCGGCTACAAACGACCCAAGACCGTCGAGTTCCGTGACAGTCTGCCGACTACCAACGTTGGCAAGATCCTGCGCCGAGAACTTCGCGACGAAGAGCTCAGAAAACTCGGAAAGAAATAACCGTTACTGGTACGCAAAAGCCCCGCTCTGACGGGGCTTTTGCGTTTCTATACGGCCACCGGTCAACGTAACAAACGGCTTTGCTAACTCATTTACATGCGACCTTTGGCTGCTGTCTGCCTCGCTTACTCCTTGTCACAATGACGGTATTAATCCATGTGAAAAGTGGGGTCAAAGCGCATGATTGCCAATCTTCGATTACGAGTGAAGCTGCTGCTGTTGGGAGTAGTGCCGACGCTGGTGTTGGCCGTGATGCTAAGCGGCATCGCCGTCTACGAATTACGCGACCTGGCACGGCAGCAGGAGAGCAACGTCCGTGAAAGCCTGACGCGAGATCGTCGCGCCGAACTCAAGCATTATGTCGAAGTGGCGCGCAACGCCATTGGTGCGCTCTACGACCGATCTGCCGACGGGGACATGGCGGCGAGAGCCGAAGCAGTCAGGCTTCTCGAACGACTTTCATATGGCACCGAGGGCTATTTCTGGGGCTATGACGATCAGTCAGTGAGGGTTTTCCAAGGCGATACTCGCGAAAAGATCGGTCAGAGCTTTGCTGGTTACAAGGACCCCAATGGCGTCTTTGCGATTCGCGAGCTGGTCAGGGCTGCTCAGGATGGCTCTCATTTCGTCGACTACAGCTTTGAGATGCCAGATAGCAAGGCCGTAGTGCCAAAGATCGGCTATGCCGAATACCTGCCGAAATGGAACCTGGCGTTCGGGACCTCGTTGAACCTCGATGGTGTCGAGCGGGACGTGCAGGCGGCACGCATGACTTTCCAACAACGCATTGATCGCATGACAACCATCATGCTGGGCTCAGCTGCCGCACTGCTGGTATTGATTGCCGTGCTGGCGCTGTTCCTGAGCAACGCCATTTTGAGGCCTCTGCTGTTGGTCAAGCGCAATCTGGACGATATGGCCGCCGGAGACGGCGATCTAACCCATCGCTTGCCCATCACGAGCCGCGACGAGCTGGGCGAGCTGGCCGGCTCCTTCAATCGTTTCGTAGAGAAGATCCATACGCTGGTTCAGCAAGTTGCTGGCACCACGACTCAGCTGACCGGGCTGGTCGGCGCGGTGGCCAGCCAGGCGCAGCGCTCGGAACAAGCGATGGCAGACCAGCGACATGAGACCGATCAGGTAGCCACGGCGATCAACGAAATGTCGGCTGCTGCACACGAAGTAGCGATGAGCGCGCAGCGGGCGGCAGAAGCTGCGCAGGAGACCGACCAGCAAGGCCTGGCTGCCAAGCAGGTGGTCGACCGCAGCATTGAACAGATTCACGAGCTGGTGGGCGAGCTGCAGGACAGTGGTTCTTCGCTGGAGGGGCTCCAGCGGGACGTCGAGGGCATCGTCGGTGTGCTGGATGTGATCCGTGCGATTGCCGAGCAAACCAACCTGCTGGCGCTGAACGCGGCGATCGAAGCGGCCCGCGCCGGGGAAGCCGGTCGAGGTTTCGCCGTGGTCGCAGATGAAGTGCGGGCCCTCGCCAGCCGCACCCAGCAGAGCACCGGTGAAATCCAGAGCATGATCGACCGTCTGCAGAGCGCAACTTCGCACACCGTAGGCACCATGCGACGCGCCAGTGAGAAGGGCGAGGCAACGCAAGTGCAGGCCAACCAGGCCGGCGAATCACTGGACGCCATCGCCGCGTTGATCGGCACCATCAACTCGATGAACGCCCAAATCGCCAGTGCCGCGGAAGAACAGACCGCGGTGGCTGAAGAGATCAACCGCAGCGTGCACCACATCGCCGATGCGGTGGACGGTGTGGCCAGCGATGCGGCCGAAGGTGCTCAGACCGCACGTGAGCTCGATGGCCTAGGCGGACGCCTGCAGGGACTGGTTGGACAGTTCCGCGTTTAAGGGCAGCAGGCAAATGATTCCGCGCCGGCTGCGCTGCTGCACTCCACACCCGTAGGCATGGCCTGCGCATGGCCCAGACGAGACAGGTTCAAGCGAGGCGACAGAAGGTAGCGCCGTCCGGCGCGAGAGTAAGAACCGGGACATAAGCGTCCCGGTCTAGTCCCCTATGGCCGCGTCCACTTAATGCCGTAGGGGACGATGGCGCATGCCATTTTGCGGCCTGCCCATCAATCTCGTTGCAAGGATGAGTTACCCATGCAAAAGAAAAACAATGCACGTCGGGTAGTTGCTTCTTTCGCTTTACTGGCTTCCACCGCAGCACTCGCCGCGCCCACCTCGGACATCGCTGCGTTTGATGATTACTGGAGCCCTGGCAAGCCCGACTCACGGGTTTGCCGCTCGCCGCTGCTGGTAGGTACGCCGCTCGGGCTGCCTCGCTGTATGCAGGCGAGTAACGTCATGACGCACCTGCAGCAGCTGCAGGACATCGCCTCCCTGAACAATGGCAATCGCGCGTCCGGTCAGCCTGGTTATCAGGCATCGGTCGATTACGTACGCACCACGCTCGAGCGCGCCGGTTACCGGGTACGGGTGCAGACCTTCCCCTTCCTCGCGTTCTACCCCGAGGGGCCAGGGTCACTCGCTGCGGTCGCGCCGCAGGCTCTGCAGTACACCTGGGAGGAAGACTTCACCTATGCCGATCAGACCGACCCCGGGACCGTAACCGCGCCGGTCGTTCCGGTGGACCTCTCCCTCGGCCTCGGTAATGCCTCTACCAGCGGATGTGAACCGGAAGACTTTGCAGGCTTCCCAGCTGGCGCCATTGCACTGATGCAACGCGGCGCTTGCGCGTTCGGCCAGAAGGCAACCAATGCCGCTGCGGCCGGGGCAGCGGGTGCGATCATCTTCAATCAGGGCGATACCGAGGACCGAAAGGGGCTTTTGGTTGCCACACTGGGTGAGGACTATGAGGGCGGCATCCCGGTGCTGTTCTCTACCTATGAAAATGGCGTGACCTGGGCTGGGACCGATGGGTTGCAGCTGAGTATGAACGTCGACGTGGTCCGCGAACGGACTGAAACCTACAACGTGCTGGCCGAGACCCGGCGGGGCGATCCTGACAATGTCGTGATGGTCGGCGCGCACCTGGATTCGGTGTTCGAAGGGCCCGGCATCAACGACAACGGCTCCGGCAGCGCGGCGCTGCTGGAAATGGCAACGCTGATGAGCAGAGCCTACCCGCTGAACAAGGTGCGCTTCGCCTGGTGGGGCGCGGAGGAGTCGGGGCTGGTTGGCTCGACCTACTACGTTAACCAGTTGCCGGAGGAAGAAAAGCAGCAGATCAAGGCCTATCTGAACGTCGACATGATTGGTTCGCCGAATTACGCCAACTTCATCTATGACGGCGACGGGTCTGATTTCGGCTTGCAAGGCCCGCCCGGCTCGGGTGCAATCGAGCGCCTGTTCCGCTCGTACTTCCAGCTGCGCAACGCGCCGTCAGAGGGCACCGAGATCGACTTCCGCTCCGACTATGCGCAGTTCTTCGAAGACGGTATCGCCTTTGGCGGGCTGTTTACCGGCGCTGAAGACATCAAGACCCAGGAGCAGGCGCAGCGTTACGGAGGTGCGGCCGGACAAGCGTACGATCCGTGTTACCACAACGAATGCGACGACCTCAGCAACCTCTCCACCGAGGCGCTGGAGCTGCACGGCGATGCGTTGGCCTTCGCGACCAGTTGGCTGTCCCTGTCGACCAAGATGATCGACGACGAGATAGCGGCGGCGGTCGAGCAGAGCATCGGCGCCATGCGCATCCAGCAGGTACAGGAGAAGTCACGCTGGGGTCATTGGATCCGTTGATCGTCTGAACACCGCGCCGGTTCGCCGGCGCGGTCCTTCCGCCAATCCCTTTCCTTACGGCCAGCCGGGCAAATCTGCGACAATCGCCAAGGGTGCGCTGGAAGGCCCATGGTTGCTGGCTTTCGGGGCTTTCGTCAAGCATCTTGTGACTGAGTTATGACCCGCTTGTGACCGCGTAAGAGGGTAGGTGTACCTCCCCCTTAAGGTGCCTCCCTCGGAAAAGGCCTTTCGATTCCCAGCGGGACAGAATTGTTTTTCGAGGAGACATTTATTTCCCCAGTCGGGCTTTTTCTACGGATTCCCCAGGGCATAAATCCGCTGGGGGGGCACGGGGGTTTACCCAGGCTTTTCTTTATTAGATGGGGTCTCAGATTTTTCCCCCAGATTCTTAAAGGCCACCCGTAGAGCCGGTGTGATAACCAAGGAAAGAGCGACCAGAACCCAGTACACAGCCTGTAGCTTTTCCATGGTATGTCCTACTGTTTAACTCAAGTATTGCAAAAGAAGCCCCAAGACCCGAAGGTCAAGGAGCTTAAAAATTGATCCTCAAAGAAAGAGGAACCAATTGACCGCCAGTTGTCGGCATATGGTCTGGTTAGTAGGACGGCCCCAGGGATCACCCAGGGCTCATTCCTTAATGACGGTAAGCGGTGCCTTACGGAGCCGCTGGGGCATCGCTGAGCAATAGCTGTTTGATGATGGGCAGGGCTACCGTAGTGGTCTCCCATTCGGCACCACCCAGCTTCACCTCAACCATCGCAGTGGCCATCACGTCCACCACAGCGGAGACCTCAAGGTCCCAGCTCTGAGTCGAAGCGTTGCGGCTCAGCTCAATACGCCAGACATCACCGTTCTGGTCCTCACGGAAGGACAGCAGGGCGAATGCCTTGGGAACCAAGAAGATTCCACGGTCATCACCGCTGTAAACCTGAACACGGGTCCCCACCAGCTCGTCAATGTCCTCAAGGCCAGCCCGTTGGGCGGCACGGTTGAGCATTGGACGAAGGGCCACGGGGATCAGGACTCCGAACTCGGAGACATCCCGACCCCAGTAGGTGTCGAGGTGGGTCGCCAGGATGTCCAGCAGGTCCTCAGCTTGGGCAGCGGGGGAGCCGCTCAGCGAACCGACATAAGCCGTAGTGACCGAGGGTTGCCCTTCGAGGCTCTCAGCGATCTTACCGGCCAGAGTTAACTCAAGGTCTCCCAGGAGCTTCTCTCCGGTCTGTTCCATGCTGCGCTCAGTGAAGCCGAACTGGACTGTGTGGTCGAAGATCGACACACGACCCGATACCAGAATGCCGACCTCTGGGGCCTCCATGGAGACCAGCGAGCCAGCCGAAGCGGAGCCCTTGTCCACGGTGCGACCATCGTAGGTCTGGCGGGGATCGAAGGTAACGGAGCGGTCCTCCATTAAGGCGACCTGAGGGGCAGTCGGCTGGGAGCCGAAGGGACGAACCTCAGAGGGAAAAGCGGTATTCATGTTCTCCCGCCATTCCTCGCCATTTAGGTGATCGTCTGCGGCCTCATACATGGCCTGGGCATAGACCAGGGGGTCAGTAGCCGCCATGTGGTCCGCTCGGATGTCTGAGGTGTGGAAGGTGGCCTGGGTGGTGGTCTGGCCGTGCGCCGTGGTGATGCTCTGGGTGTAGACGCTATCGGGCTTCTTGTACTGAAAGGGCTTCATTGTCTGTGTAACTCCTTGTAGTGGTTAGGCACGCTGGGTGCGGACACGGGCGAAGTGCTCACGAATCTCGCGGGCCTTGCGTTCCTTCTCTGCGTGGTACTCAGCGATTTCCTGGCGGGACGGCTCACGGCAGCGCTCAGCGTTAGCGCGGGCTTCAGCTTGGAGGCGCTCCTTTTCCCGCTGCTGTTCGAGCAAGTGGCCCCGATAGATTCGGGATGCCTCAGGGATCGCCTCAAGGCTCAGCCCAGCGTTATCGAATGCCTGAGCTACCTTGATAATCGCTGCATGGTTCTGACCCTTGGAGGCCACCATCAGGGGCAGCAGGATCGACTCAACGTAGCTACGGGCCAGCTCTTGGCCGTTCACGTTGGCGGTCTCGGGAGTTACAGCTGTGATGTTGATGTTCATTTTGGGTAGGTCTCCTATCCCATAGAGCAAGCCCCCAGTCCGCACGGTAGGCGCGACAAGACACAAGGAGACGTGAACACGCCGACCCTGAGGGTTTGCTCTATGGATTCTTGGTTTCGGTGGGATGCCCAGCGGTGGGCAGTGGGACCTCAGGTGGGGAGCTGAGGGTGTCGCAGAGGTCGGCTCAAAGCTGAGCCAATGTCAGCCGCTAACGGGGTCGCAGCGGGCAGTCATATCGAACATGACAGGCAGAAGCATGGCTTGGTGGAAGTCCAAGGAGGCATGCTCAAGGATGGCTTCGAGTTCACCAGCGGGGAGCTTTTGCTTGTCTGTGAGGTACGCCAGGAAGCGCTCTTGGAAGTGGTCCTTCCCAGCTCGGTAGGCGCTCTTGGCAGCATGGAAGACACGGCGGGCGCAGGGTGTGCTCAGGGCAGCATTGAGCTGCTCACAGAGGTCCGAGGGGCAGCCAGGGCCAGGAATCAGGCGATAGCGCATTAGCACCCCTCCCGACTGATGTTACGGCGACCCAATGCGGCCAGCTTGGCTTCCTGAGCCTTGCGCTGACGGTATGCCTTAGCGGCTGGGGTCTGGGACTGAGGGCCTCGCTTTAGGGCCTTCCAGTCGCACTTATCGTTGAAGGTCATGCGCTTGAGGATCGCGGCGCTATGGCTACGGCCAAGATCGGTCATCACCTCAGCGACTATCTCAGCGACCTCGGGACGCTCAAGGACGGCCTCGAAGGCATCGAAGACCATATCTTTGAAATCATCGGAGACCCAACCGGCATACTCAATGGTTGCCCGTTTTGTCGCTAAGATTCGATGGCCAGTCTTACCCAGGTTTTGCACATCCAAATTTTGGCTTTGCAGAAGGCGCTCTTTGTCCTTACCACGCCAGCGTCCCGGGGCCTTGCCCTTGGGCAGCTTCAATGCCTGCCAGATGTCCGTCAAATCCCATTGGCCCGCATTGTTCGCCTTGAAGGCTTTGCCCTCAATGACGATCAGGTGGCCCGCGTGCTTGTGCTTGATGTCGATATTCATTTTGTCTGTTTTCCTTTTGGTAGCGCCCTTCAGGTCGCACCCACAGCCGGTCATCCAGACCCCAGACAAGGGAACCGGCGTGGCATGAAAGGCGCTATCAGAAAGACTGGATTGATGACTGCCCAGCGACGGGCGAGGGGACAACCTGGGTGGGTGTCCTATCAGTGAGGGTTTTAAATGGGTGACTCTGGGTTGCCCTGAAGGTAGTCGGGATCATGGTCTGCCAAGACCTGGCCCCACCTAAGGACACTCAATGTCCAAGGGATCACCAAAAGATCACTTAGAGTTAAAGATTGATAAAAGATATAAAAAGACGATCCATTAGAATCTTTAGGTTCTTAATGCCACCCGTGTGTCTGCAAGCATCACTGGGGCCACCACCTCCCAGGGACGACCGGGACACACCCGGCTTACTTGCAGCTCACCCCGGCTCGACTACCGGGCCCACGGCTCTGGGTCCCTACGCTATTCAGCAGCGGGCCATGCAGTGGAAACAAAGGGTCACCCCTGGCGCCCAGCTTTTGGCTGGCGTCCTTCTGGGGAAGTCGATTGGGTAGAAAGGGACATTGTGTGTCCTCTCCTATTAGTGAGGGCTTTTGGGAGCCCCGTGGCACTAAGGCTACAGAGGAGGCGCTGGGGAATCCCAGTGGGCAGTCATCGCCAGTATGCGAGCCTCCTTCTTCTCGTACCGCTCACAGAATCGCTGGGACCACTCAGGGTGCAAACTGAACGTGGTTCCTTCGCAGTTCGTGACGATCAGCTCTGAACATTCCATGACCAGCTCAAGGAGACGGCAGGCGGTCTTTTCCTGGGTGTCCGTAAGCGACTGTTTTGCGGTGCCCAGCATGAGGTAGCTCAGCGCCTCACTCACCGGGACGGCTCCTTGGTGCTCTACGAGAAGACGGAGGGTGCGCCTAAGGACCGTGCGGGCGAGTGCAGTGGCTATGAGCTTCGACTTTGGAAGGGTTGTGTCTTGGTTGTATGCCTGAGCATAGCGAGGCACTAAAGCTGCAATGAGCGGCTTATAGCTGGCCTGAATGACACGAGGGTGGAACGGAGGTAGTGCGGCAATAGCGGCGTGCATACGTGAAGCTCCTACTGAAGAAACCGAGGATGAGTGCTTTACGTTGCGTTGCATTACGTTGGGGACCCTGTGGCCTTTGGCCTGGGTGCTCTTGCCAGGGGAGCCGGCGAAAGCGGGGCCATCATAGGGCTACTACGAATTAAGTCCAGTGTTTATTGCGAACTGCCCGCGAAGTCTTGCGAGGTCTTATCCTGGGCTTCGTGGATGTCGAACTTACCGGTCTTGAGGATGGTTGGCAGGACCACCTCGGTGACCCACTTGCGGAAGGGTTCCGACTGAGGGGCGTGCCCACGGAGGAGCATCTGGTAGGTCTCTGCCTCAGTGAACAGGGTTGTTGGGCCACGGAGGGTCCTTCCCAGTTCATCCTTCGGAACACTGATTGGATTTCCTGCGATCAGTGCCTTAAGCGTGGCCCCCCTGGTTCCTTTCCTGCGAAAGTTGTGTACCGCATTAGATGGGTCCTTAAGACCAGCAGCCCGTGCCACCTGGGTAGCGATGAACAGAAGGTCATGCGCTGGGTGACCCACGAGGATGTCCAGCTCAAGTCCCATGAAGTCTTGCTTGGTGAGTCAGCGACGGAGCACGGGGAACTCCAGCCAGTCTCCATCTAAGCGGGGCTCACTAAAGGTCTTCGATACCTCAAAGAGATCCCCATCAATTTCCAGCAATACCGCAGAGTGCCACCCAGCGAACTCGGGCAATCTCACTCTCAGCGTGCCAGCACGGCGTATGCGAGCAGCTGAGTCGACGCCACGGTGGATTTCAGCATCGGGGAATTCGACAGAAGCCGTGACATTCTGAAAGGTTTTCTCAGCATTACCCCAAAGAGTTACAGTCAAAACCGCGTTTTGGTATTCCATGTCTGTATCTCCTTATTGCTGCCTGGAAGTTGGTTCTTAAGGATATCAGCAAGCCTTTCCACCGGTACTCCCGATCCATACGTATCAAATGCCAGGGTGCCCGAAGATTGGCCAAGGATCGCTTGGACGTAGGCTACAGGAACCCCCTCGGCTTGTAGCAATGAGGTTAGGGAGTGTCTCAGCGAGTGTAGGGTGAGGTCTGGATCATCCCCTCCCACAAGGTCGCGTAACGTCAAGTTAAGCTCTCGGCCAGCGAGACGGTAGCTTACTCCGAGCACCGTATTTCCTTTGGCGTTCTCTACGAAGCCCAGGAATGCCTCAAGGTCGAAACCATATGCGCCATCGGTCAACGGAACGAGCCGCTTCGACTGTGCCGTCTTAAGTTCCTTTCCGTTGTTGTCGTTGATGTCGATAACCCAGACATCACCCTCTTTGCGTACATCCTCCCTGGTCAACTGGACGTACTCGTTAAGCCGCGCCCCAGAGATAACCCCCAGGGTCAGCGCCCAGCGCTTCCAAGAGTCAGCCGGGAGGCCATTGGCGTAGACCATGAGCGTCTTTATCTGGTCCTGCGTGAAAGCCTTACGGGTGCTCTCTGCGCCCTTTTTGAACTTGAGGTTCTGGGTGTACGCCTTGGGTATCAAATCATTATTCACAGCCCAGCTGAGGACCGTAGCGAGCTTGGTTAGCAGGTTGTTTACGCTAAGAGGCTTTCGGGTCTCCGAGAGAGTGTCCCGTAGGGCGATCAGGTCTGCCCGTGTGTGGGTCCTCATGTCCAGATCGCCCAAGGCGTCCGAAAGGGTTCCGTGGCAATAGCCGATTTCCTTCATGCTGCTGGGCTTTACGTTCGGCCCGTGTTCCTTGAGGTAAGACTCAGCGAGCGACTCGAAGGTAACTGGCGGGAGGGCCTGAGGTGCACTTACAGATAGAGACGAAGAAACATGGTTTGACCTATCAGTGGATTCTCTTTTATTGATTTCATCTATCACGTCTACGAGAGCCTGAGGGCGACCATGTAGGCGCTCTTGTGCTGCCCCAAGAATACGACCACCAAGGATCGCCGCTTTGGCCTGGGGGACGGTCAAGGAGCCCGTGCGGGTGATGGCGTGAAGGTCCGCCTGCCAGTCCGCATAGAGGAGGGCCTGATCTTCCAATCTTTCCCATTCAGTAGGGGTTGCCAGGATGTCCTCAGCGATAGCCCTCAGGTGCTCTCTTAGTTCATCCCAGGTGGCGTCTGGGTTGTCGAGGTGGAACGCACGGAGAGTGGATTGAAGGAGCTTGCTGGTCTTCATCGCGGTCGGCCTATCGGTGGTCCGCAAGGATACCGTACAGGAGGTGTGGGAGCCCCTCGGGCGCACTCGGAGCTGGTAGACACCTTGCTTCCTAAAGTGCCAAGGAGAGGCCAAGGGGATGCTCAGTTGTGACTCGGTTGTGACTCGGTTGTGACCTGGGGTGTAGTCTGGGATGCCCATGAATGCTGGTGTCCACGTGGTTACTGGGACCCAGCACACCCACGGCAAATCTGCGACAATCGCGCCCTTCACGAAATCGCTTACGGCTGTCCATGACCGACGCAACGCCTGCTTCAGAACTACTCCTGAAAAACCTCGATCAGGCGATGTACGCCGACCGTCATCGCTTGCGTCGTCAGCTGCACGACCTGCGCAAAAAAGCCGGTGCCGCCCCGATTGACGAGGAACGCCTCGCTCAGTGGCTTGAGCGCTTTCAAGCTTCAGCGGCCAAGGTCGAGGCGCGGCGTCAGAGTGTGCCGGTCATGCGCTACGACGACAGCCTGCCGATCGCCGCCAAGCGCGACGAGATCAAGGCTGCGCTGGAAAAGCATCAGGTGCTGGTGATTGCCGGTGAAACCGGCTCAGGCAAGACCACCCAGCTGCCGAAGATATGTCTGGAAATCGGCCGCGGCGTGCACGGGCTGATCGGTCATACCCAACCGCGCCGGTTGGCTGCGCGCAGCGTCGCCACTCGTGTTGCCGAAGAGATCGGCACGCCGCTGGGTGAGCTGGTGGGTTATCAGGTTCGCTTCGAGGACCAGAGCAAGGGCAGCTCGCTGATCAAGCTGATGACTGATGGCATCCTGTTGGCCGAAACCCAGCACGATCGCTTCCTCGAGCGCTACGACACGATCATCGTCGACGAGGCCCATGAACGCAGCCTCAATATCGACTTCCTGCTCGGCTACCTTAAAACGCTGCTTCCGCGCCGGCCGGACCTGAAGGTGATCATCACCTCGGCGACTATCGACCTTGAGCGCTTCTCTGAGCATTTCAACGGTGCGCCGATCGTTGAAGTCTCGGGGCGCACCTTTCCGGTCGACACTTGGTATCGCCCGCTGGCCGCCGAGACCGATGAGGACGGCAACCGCGTTGAGGATGACCTCACCGTCGACCAAGGCATTCTGGCGGCGCTGGACGAGATCGACGCCCACGAGCGCAGCATCGGCAAGCGCCCCGGCGATGTGTTGGTGTTCCTGCCGGGTGAGCGGGAGATTCGCGATGCGGCGGAGGTGCTGCGCAAGGCCAATCTGAAATTCACCGAGGTGCTGCCGCTGTATGCACGGCTGACGCCCGCCGAGCAGCAGAAGATTTTCCGGCCCGCTGCCGGCCGCAAGATCGTGCTGGCGACCAATGTCGCGGAAACCTCGTTGACCGTCCCCGGCATTCGTTACGTGATCGATTCGGGTACGGCGCGCATCAGCCGCTACAGCTACCGCGCCAAGGTGCAGCGGCTGCCGATCGAGGCGGTGTCTCAGGCCAGCGCCAACCAGCGCAAGGGGCGATGCGGGCGGGTTGAGCCGGGGATCTGCATCCGGTTGTACGGCGAGGAGGATTTTCTCAGCCGGCCGGAATTCACCGATCCGGAGATTCTGCGCACCAACCTTGCGGCCGTCATTCTGCAGATGCTTCATCTGCGCCTCGGCCAGATCGAGGATTTCCCCTTTATTGAGCCGCCGGACGGCAAAGCCATCAGCGATGGCTTCAACCTGTTGCAGGAGCTGTCGGCGGTCAATCGCGAGAACCAGCTGACCCCCTTGGGCCGGCAGCTGGCGCGCCTGCCCATCGACCCACGGCTTGGGCGCATGCTGCTGGAAGCCGCGAAGATGGGCAGCATGGCCGAGGTGCTGATCGTCGCCAGCGCGCTGTCGGTACAGGATGTGCGCGAGCGCCCGGCTGATCGTCAGCAACAGGCCGACCAGGCCCACGCGCAGTGGAAGGATCCGGACTCGGATTTCGCTGCGCTGATCAATCTTTGGCGCGGTTTCGAGGAGCAGCGCCAGGCGCTCGGTTCCAACCCGTTGCGCACCTGGTGTCGGAAGAACTTCCTCAACTATCTGCGGCTTCGCGAGTGGCGGGATGCGCATCGCCAGCTGACGCTGATCGTTCGGGAGCTGAAGCTCAACGATAGCGCGCAGAACCGTGGCAGCCAGCCTGCGGATGAGCGGGTATCGCAGCGTCAGGATCGCCAGCACGCCGAGTCTCGCAATGCGAAGTCCGCTCAAGCTGCGGATCTCAGTAGGGTGGAAGACGGCGAAGCCTCTTCGTCCGATAGGCCCGCTCTGACAAAGGACAAAAAGGTCAACGTCAAGCTGGCCCAACAAGCCGAAGCCAGCGAGGCCGCGCAGAAAGCCAAAAGCTACGCGGCGGTGCACAAGGCGATTCTGTCCGGGCTGCTCAGCCAGGTCGGGCACAAGACCGAGGAGGGCGACTTTCTCGGCGCGCGCCAGCGACGTTTCTGGGTGCATCCGTCCAGTGTCATCGGCCGCAAGAAGCCCAACTGGATCATGGCGGCGGAGCTTGTCGAAACTACGAAGCTGTTCGCGCGCATGGTCGCGAAGATCGAGCCTGACTGGATCGAGCCACTGGCCAAGCACCTGACCAAGACCAACCACTTCGAGCCGCACTGGGAGAAGAAGCGCGGGCAGGTGGTCGCCTTTGAACAGGTCACCCTGTACGGCATGATCGTCGTGGCGCGGCGGCCGGTGCATTTCGGTCCCATCGATCCGGCCGCTGCGCGTGAACTGTTTATACGCGAGGGCCTAGTGCGCGGCGAGATGCACAGCCGCGCCAAGGCGCTCACCGCCAATCGCGAACTGCTGGAACTGTTTGACGAGCTGGAAGCCAAGGCCCGTCGCCGCGACATCATTGCCGACGAGGACACGCTGTTCGCCTATTACGACGCGCGTGTGCCGCAAGACATCTACCAGACCGCGAGCTTCGAGACCTGGTACAAGCGTGAAAGTCAGAAGAACCCGCAGCTCTTGGTCATGTGCGATGAGGATGTCCTGGCGCGTGACGCCAGCGAAGTCACCGCGGCGCAGTACCCGGACCATCTGCGTATTGGCGAACTGCAGCTGCCGCTGGAGTACCACTTCGAACCCAACCACCCGCGCGATGGCGTGACGCTGCGTGTGCCTGCGCCGCTGCTGCCGCAACTGCGTGCCGAGCGGCTCGACTGGCTGGTGCCGGGGTTGATCGAGGCCAAGGCCGTGGCACTGGTGCGCAACTTGCCCAAGGCGATCCGTAAGAACTTCGTCCCGGTGCCGGACTTCGTAAAGGCCGCGCTCTCGAAAATCACCTTCGCTGACGGCGCACTGCCGGATGCGCTGGGCCGCGAGCTGCTGCGCATGACCGGTGCCCGGGTGTCGGACGATGCCTGGGCGGAAGCGGCCGTGGGGCTCGAAAGCCATCTGAAAATGAACATCGAGGTGATCGACGCCCGTGGGAAATTCCTCGGTGAAGGCCGTGATCTGGCCGAACTGACGGCACGCTTCAATGAAGCCAGCCAGGCGGCGTTGGTGCCGCCGCAGCAGAAGGCCGAACAGAAACCGGTCGAGGCCAAGGGGTTCGCTCAGGTGGCCGAGAAGGCTCAGGCGAAGATGGCTGGCTTGTCGATGACGGTTTATCCCGCGCTGGTAGAAGAGGGCGGGGTGGTCAAGGAAGGTCGTTTCCCGACCCAGGCCGAGGCCGATTTCCAACATCGCCGCGCCTTGCAGCGTTTGTTGCTGCAACAACTGGCCGAGCCGGCGAAGTACCTGCGCAACAAACTGCCAGGCCTCACCGAGCTGGCGCTGCTCTATCGCGACATGGGCAAAATCGATGCACTGGTCGAGGACATCCTGCTGGCCAGCCTCGATAGCTGCATCCTCGACGGCGAAGCCCAGCTGCCCCGCGATGGCGCTGCGCTGGCGTCACTGGCCGAGCGCAAGCGCGGTGACTGGGCGCCGCATGCCGAACGACTGGCGCGCCTGACACTGGACATTCTCAAGCTCTGGCACGGGCTGCAGAAGCGCTTCAAAGGCAAGATCGACTTGGCTCAGGCGGTGGCGTTGAACGACATCAAGGCGCAGCTGGACAATCTGGTCTATCCGGGCTTCGTGCGCGAAACACCGGGTGAGTGGTTGAAGGAATATCCACGCTACCTCAAGGCTGTCGAGCAACGCTTCGAGAAGATCGGTTCTCAGCTTCAGCGTGACCGCGTGTGGTCCGGCGAGTTGGCCGGCTATTGGGAGCAGTACCAGGCACGGCTGAAAAAACATCAGCAGGAAGGTAAACGCGACCCCGAACTGACGGCTTACCGCTGGATGCTCGAGGAATACCGCGTATCGCTCTGGGCGCAGCAGCTGGGGACGAAGATGGCAGTCTCGGACAAACGATTGAACAAGCAGTGGAGTCAGGTGGAGGCTTGACTGTTGAGTGTTACAGCTTCAGTTGTTCTTCAGAATCGCCGTCGTGAGCTGGCCGGGTAGGGCAGGCGGTAATACAGGCGACGAAATGAAACGAGGCGCTTATCGATAAGCGCCTCGCTAATTTCAGCTACTCGAAACCACTTAGAACCGGTAGTTGGCGCTCAGCTCTAGAGTGCGTGGCGCGCCGGGGGTGATCAGGTCGACAGAGCCGTGCGCCGAGGCGTAATACTCCTTGTCGAACACGTTGAACAGACGCAGTGCCGCATCCCACTTGGGTTGCTCATAGAACAGCGCCGCGTCGACGGTGGTGTAGCCGGGTAGCTCGGTATCGTTGTCCAGCGCGGTGTATCGGCTGCCGACGTAGTTGGCGCCCATGCCGACGCGCCAGTTGGTGTCGAGTGAGCGCACCGCCCACAGGTTGGCGCTGTGGCGTGGCGTGAGCGTCGGGACCTGCCCTTCGTTGTCGACACCGTTGGTCTTGCTGTTCGACTTGGTGATTTCGGCATCCAGGAAGGCGTAGCCACCATAAAGCTGCCACTTGTCCGAGACCTGACCCATGAAGGTGGCTTCGAAGCCGTCGGTGCGCTGCTCACCCGCCAGTACCAGCTTGGCCGGGTTGACCGGATCGGTAGTTTTGATCTGGGTACGCTCTAGACGGAATACCGCTGCGGTCAGCGTGAGCCGGTCCTGCAACAGGTTCCATTTGGCGCCGATCTCGTAATTCGTGGTTTCTTCCGGGTCCAGCTCCACGTTGGTCGTACTGACCTGGAACATCTCGCCCGACGGCTGATAGGAGCGGCTGACCGACAGGTAGTAGGACTGCATGTCATCCGGCTGCCAGACCAGACCCGCGCGCGGGCTGAGGGTGTAATCGGTACGTTCCAGTTCGGCCTTGTTATCGAGGTCATTGCGGAAGGACTGGTCGAACTCGTCGTAGCGCACGCCCAGCAGCGCTTTCCAGTGTGGCGACAGTTCGATCAGGTCCTGGATGTAGAGGCCCGTGGTTTCCTGAGTATTGAGGCCGTCCCCAGTCTTCTGATTGGCCTGAGAAGGCACCGTCAGCAGCGTATCGCCATACACCGGCACCCGCGCGACGTCGTTCTGGTTGTAGAACTGCTGATCCTTTTCCTGGCGGCCAAACTCAACGCCGTAGAGCAGTTGATGGTTCATGCCGGCAAAGACCGCGTTCTGCTTGAGCTCGGTCTGGTTGAACCAGCCATCTTCCTTACGCTGGACGTTGCCACGCTTGAGCTTGACCAGCAGGCTGCCGTCCGGAGCGGTAACGAAGCGGTTGGCATCGGTGTGTGCCAGGGTGTTGTTACGGTCCAGATCGTAGTGGTAGTAGCGGCTGGTATTGCTCAACGTGAAGGCGTCATTGATGCGGTAATCGATGCCCGCTGTCAGCGAGAAGACTTCGCTGCGGGTGTAGTCCTGGTTCGCATCGGCAGAACCGAAGCGCTTGTCGCGGTCCACATCGACGGGGCGGCCGTTGAGTGCGGGAATACCGAAGTCGATCAGACGTTTGTCATACAGATACGACGCGCCGAGATTGATTTCGAGGTCATCGGAAAGGCGGAAATAGGCTGATGGCGCCAGGGCCTTGCGTTCCAGAAAGGCATCCTCGCGGAAGGTGTCGCTGTCTTCCAGCGCGCCGGTCACCCGAAACGCCTTGTTTTGCTGTTCTTGATCCGCCCAGCCAGCATCGAATTGTGTGCGCCGCTTTCCTTCGCTGTCGAAGCTGACGCCCACTTCCTGCTCTGGCGAGAAGGTCGGCTTCTTCGTCACGCTGTTGATCAGGCCGCCGGAGGAGCCGCGACCGTAGAGCACAGCGGCCGGGCCCTTGAGCACCTCCACTCGCTCGATATTCGACATGTCCCGGTAGTAAAGCGCGTCATCGCGGATGCCATCGATGTACTGGTCGCCAATCGCACTGAAGCCCCGGATAGTGACCTGGTCGCGTTGCCCGTCGCCGTTGCTCAGGCCGATGCCCGGAACATTCTTCAGCGCGTCTTCCAGAGAATCGGCGCCCTGATCCCTGAGCACGCTTTGCGGCACCACGTTGATCGACTGCGGAATGTCGCGCAGCGGGGCGTCGATCTTCAGAGCAGTCGTGCTCGCTTCCGGCTTATAGCTTGCTTCTTCGCGGACACCGGTTACTGCGGTAGCGGGAAGTTCAAGCGGGGAGGCGGATTGTGCATACACAGCCGGAGCGGCGAGCAGGCTGAGCAATGGCAATAGACGGGTTGCGTTTGATGGCACGGTGTCATCTCCAGTGGAAGAGGAGGCGACAATAGCGATATGTAAACTGAATGTAAATGATAAGGTTTATCATTCAGTAGAATTGCTTCTGCTTTACTCGGTGGCGGTTATTCCAGGCTAAACGCAGGTTACTGACTCAGTGGTGCTTCGCGCGCGTTCTGGTCAAACCTTCCACCCGTTGCAGCTGCCCATGCTTGTCTAGGCTGATTCGCAACAGATCCTCAGCCAAAATCAGGTTCGCGCCAAAATGCCCGGTAGCTTCCTCCCTGATGTCTTCAATCGATAAGCCTCGACTCGGAGCGCCTTGATATCGCGCACTGAAGTGCGTCAGCACCAGATGCGGCAGCTTTACCGACGCTGCGAAAGCGGCGACCTGCGCGGCTGTGCTATGGCCGAAATCGGCTTTACCGGCTTCGGCAATTGCCTGGGTATAGGTGGCTTCGTGAACCAGTAGTTGCGCGCCTTGGCAGGCGTCGCGGAGCAGTTCGGGTCGGTCGTTATCGCCTGCGATAACCACACGACGCGGTGCACGGTTGAAGAGGAGATAATCCTCGCTGAGCAGCGTACGGCCCTCGTACGCGACATCGCGGCCATGCATCAGCTCGCCCCAGAGTGGGCCGCGCGGGATGCCGTCGCGGTCGAGCTTGTCAATATCGAGGCTCGGGTCCGGGCGGGTTTCGGTAAAGCTGTATCCCCAGCTCGGGACGCGATGTGAAAGGGCGGTAGCCTCGACCCGCATTCGCGAACTGGACCAGCCATCGAGCGCCTCGGTGGCATGAAATTGCAGTTCATAGGGCAACCAGCTCTGGCTCATTTCCAGCGTTGCCCTGATCCAGCCTTCGATTGCCTTCGGAGCGATGATCTCCAGGGGTTCCTGCCGCCGCGCCATTCCAGCACTGGCGAGCAGGCCCGGTAAACCGTAGCAGTGATCGCCGTGCACATGGGTGATGAACACCGCGCGCAGGCCGTGAAGGGTCAGTGGTGTGTGCAGCAGTTGATGCTGGGTGGCCTCGCCACAGTCGATCAGATACCAGCCCTTGCCCTGATCTTCCAGCAGCGCTACGCCGCTGACATTGCGGGCCTTGGTCGGCGTGCCGGAAGAGGTTCCGAGGAAGATCAGATCCATGAGGATGCTCGTGCATTTTGTAACGTCAGTATGGCGGCTGAGTGCTGCAGGAGAAACGGGCGCCAACCGCAGCGGTGCCGTTCATATATCTTTTAGCTACTAAGAAAGCACCAACTTATATTAAGGATTGCTAGTTCGGGCCGTTATGCTGCTGGCCTTTGACACGGCCCCCGCGGGCCTTAATCGGACAGCACGTGATGGAATTCGGGGTAATCGGCTTCATTGTGGCCGGCCTGCTGGTTGGCTTTATCGTTGGTATGACCGGCGTTGGCGGCGGCTCGCTGATGACGCCGATCCTGTTGTGGTTCGGCGTAAATCCGGCTGCGGCTGTTGGTACTGATTTGCTCTATGCCGCGATTACCAAAGCGGGAGGCGTCTGGGTCCATCAGAAGCATCGAAACATCGACTGGCGCCTGACCGGCTGGCTGGCGTTGGGCAGTGTTCCGGCGGCAGCGTTGATGCTCTGGCTACTCAAGGGCCTGCACGGCGACCAAGAAGTGCTCAATGCTGTGATCAAGCAGTCATTGGGCATAGTACTGGTGCTCACGGCGCTGGCAGTGCTGTTCAAGAAGCGCCTGATGTCCTTTGCTGCACGTCTCTCAGGTCCAACCCCACGGCTCTCGCCGCGTGGCCTCAACATCCTGACCGTGGTGGTGGGCGTGGTGCTTGGCGCAATGGTGACGCTGACCTCCATCGGAGCTGGCGCGTTGGGCACCGTGGCGCTGTTCTTCCTTTACCCTTTGCTGGCCACTCGCCGACTGGTGGGCACCGAGATCGCCCACGCGGTGCCTTTGACCTTGGTAGCCGGGCTGGGCCACGCCAGCATGGGCAACATGGACTGGACCATCCTGACCTACTTGCTGATGGGGTCGTTGCCGGGCATCTACCTGGGCAGCAACCTGGCTGGTCGCGTGCCTGAAGCGGTACTGCGGCCTTGTCTGGCAGTCATGCTGGCGATGATCGGGTATAAGCTGATCTGACCTATCGCAATCTTCGGGAGCGGAGCGCGCTGCGCGTGCGTAGTAAAGCAGGCTCGCTTGGCGTTGCCAGACACCATGACCAATGCAACGTTTCGCTTCTATGCCAGGTTGAACGCATTCCTCCCGGTCGACCGCCGTGGGCAAGCATTTCAGTGTGCCTGCGCGGCGTCTGCCACCACCAAGCACATGATCGAAGCCCTCGGCGTACCCCATACCGAAGTGGCGTTGGTCCTGGTGAACGGCGCGCCAGCTGGCCTTGATTTGCCCATCGAAAACGGTGACCGCATTGCCGTATATCCCAAGTTCGAAAAGCTGGACGTCAGTGCTTTAGCCACCGCTCAACCTTTGCCGTCCGGCTCGCCGCGTTTTGTGGCGGATGCCCACCTCGGCGGTCTGGCGCGACTGCTGCGTATGGCCGGGTTCGACACGCTGTACGACAACCACTTCGAAGATGCGGCCATGGCAGAGCTGGCCAACCGTGAACGCCGTGTCCTGCTGACCCGCGACCGCGAACTGCTGATGCACCGGGTGGTGTTGCACGGCTGTTATGTGCATGCGCTCAAACCACAAGGTCAGCTGCGCGAGCTCTATCATCGGCTCGATCTGGCCAGCCATGCCCGACCCTTCAGCTTGTGTTTGAGCTGCAATGTGCGACTGCATGAAGTGGACAGGCAGGCGATACTCGACCGCGTCCCGCCGCGCGTACAGGCGCGCCATGAGCGCTTCCTGGGCTGCAGTGAGTGCGACAAGATCTTCTGGGAGGGCACGCACTGGCAAGACATGCGCGCCTTGCTCGAATCCCTGACGCTCGTTGACTAGCGATTGTTCGTATTGGTTAATGGCGTCTCAGTGCTCTGGAGCCGCCCATGCAACGCCACAAGATGTCCTATCTCACGCCCGCCATCCCTCTGCTTGTTTCAGGAGTTGCCTGCCTGGCGATTGGTCTTGCATCGGAAGCGAAGACCTTCGTCTGGATGGCGCCCGGCTTCATGGCGACCGGTGGCGTGCTTTTATGGCTGGGCCTCCGCCGTCGGGCCGGCTGACAGGTTCGGCGGAGCTTTGCTCAATCCTTCAGCGCTGCACGGCTCGTTGATTGGACAGGTAGATATTGTCGGGTGAAAGAGCTTGCTTATCCCGCACGGCCTGTAGCCATTCGTCCGTGGTTACCACTGCCGCGAAGCCGGTGTTCATCACCACAGTGAAGGCGCGATGAATCTCCTCGGCGCTAGCTGCGCCCACCGAATTCTCGTAGGTCAACGAGCCACTGGCGTCATGCAGCAGCTCCACCTTCCAGCCTTCATGATGTGCCTGGAGCGTCGTTGAAACATCGCAGTTGTGGGTCATGTAGCCCACCACCGTCAGGGTGTCGATCTGCCGTTCACGCAGCCAGCCGCCAAGGTCGGTATTGGTCAGGGCGCTGGCCATGGACTTCTCGATGCGAAAATCGAATGGACGCTCTGCAACGGTCGGGTGCAACTCGGCCTGCTGGCTGCCGCGGGCAAACAACGGTGAACTCTCCGGCGCTAGGTGTTGCACAACCACGACAGGAATTCCTGCGTCGCGCGCCGCATCCATGGCGCGTGCGATATTGCCGAGCGACAACTGCACGTCCGGGTATTCGATGCGCAGGTTGCCTGTGACGTATTCGTTCTGTACGTCTATCACGATCAATGCACGCTTCTGGCTCATGTGAGGTGTCCTTGCTCGAGGAGGGGGAGCGCCATTGTGTCGCGGCTCGGTTGGTATCGTGAGTGGCCCGCATGACGGCTTGCGCTAAGATCGGGCCAATTTTCCCATCTCTGCGTTCTTTGACGCCAAGGTTCAATCATGCAGCCGCATCGAATCGCAATTATTGCCTTTGACCAGATCAGCCCGTTCCACCTGTCTGTGCCTTGCCTGGTATTCGGTGAGGAAGGCTCGCGAGAGCAGGGATATCGTGTCGAGGTGTGCGCAGCCGAGCCAGGGCTCCTGCGCACCACAGCGGGGTTTGCGTTGCAGGTCGACTGCGGACTGGAAGCGTTGGAGCAGGCGCAGACGGTGATCATGCCGAGCTGGCGTCACGCCGATGAGCCACCGCCAGCCGCACTGATCGATGCGCTGGTGGCCGCCCACGCCCGCGGCGCCACGCTTGTTGGGCTTTGTCTGGGCGCTTATGTACTGGCCGCGACCGGCCTGCTCGATGGTCGTTGCGCTACGACCCATTGGGCATCGGTCGAGCATTTCAAAACAAGATTTCCCTCGGTTGAGGTCAACGCTGATGTGCTCTACCTGGATGACCATGGCCTGCTGACGTCCGCAGGCACAGCCGCCGCGCTGGATTGTTGTCTCTATCTGTTGCGTAAGCACTGGGGCGCGGAGATTGCCAACCGGGTCGCTCGGCGGCTGGTCATGTCGCCCCATCGTCAAGGGGGCCAAGCGCAGTTCATCGAACAGCCCGTGCCTGCAAATCGCCGCGACACACGCCTAGGCGAATTGCTGGATTGGACACGGGCAACGCTGCACCTACCTCATACGTTGGACAGCTTGGCAGACAAGGCGATGATGAGCCGGCGTACCTTCACCCGGCATTTTCGACTGCTCACTGGTACAACCGTCAGTGGCTGGCTACTGACCGAGCGGCTGGCCCTGAGCCAGCGGCTACTGGAAACCACCGACCACCCTATCGCTGCCATTGCATCGCTGGCCGGGTTCGGCTCCCAGGTCTCGCTACGCCAGCATTTCAGCAAAGCTCTCGGGGTTTCACCGATGCACTACCGCCAGGCCTTCCGAGGCCAGGCTTGAGCTTTCCCCCGGCTAGGCGTAACGGTCAGGCTTTCGGAGCACGTTGCGTGCGGCTCAGAGGTACTTGAGCCACTGAATGTCACGTCGGCGTGCCTTCAGCTCTGCAAACCAACGCACCGCCGGAAACAGTGCCACGGCCAGGACGAGCGTGCTCAGCCAGATCGGCCATACGGCGTCAAAGCCGAAATAACGCCCCTGGTTGAGCCCCCAGATGGCCGCCGCGGCGAGATAGAGCAATTTGAGTGCGTACAGGTGCAGCAGGTAGAAAAACATCGGTGCGGACCCGAATACCGATAACGGCCGCAACCAACGGCGCGTCTGGCTGCGCTCGAAGGCCAACAGCAGTAGCAGGCCGCTTCCCAGCGTCAGACAGAGAAACAGCAGCGACGGCGGATATTTGGTGATGTTGAGCAGGCTCATCAGGGTGTGCGTCCCGGTCTCGCCGACACTCCACGGCTGCTCGCCGTAGCCGTTGATCAGACGCAGCCCCACGAAGGCCAGCAGCGCACCCAAGCCATAGCTGCGCAACCGACTCTGCCGCGCGACCGGGTCCGCTTCACGGGCAAACCACGGACCGATGGAGTAGCCGATGGCGATCACGCCTATCCATGGCAGCAGCGGGTAAGAAGTTCGTAGGCGCAGGCTCTCAGAAATATCGATCCAGCCACGGTCATGCAGGACCGCCCACGGAATATGCATCAGCGAGTCGCTGGCGAAGTGCAGCGTGTCGAGCAGGTTGTGGCCCGCGATGATCGCCAGACCCAGAGCCGCCAGCAGTTCGCGCGGCAGCCAGAGCAATGCGGCCAGGGCAATCATGCTCAGACCGATTGCCCAGATAACCTGCAGGTAAATCACGCTCGGCGGGACCTGGAACGTCCAGGCGAAGTTGACCAGGGTGAACTCCAGCACCACCAGAAAAAGTCCGCGCTTGAGCAGAAAGTTCGAAACGGCCGCCCGCCCTGCATGTTTCTCCCCGTACAGAAACGCTGATAGACCGGTGAGTAGGATGAATACCGGCGCGCAGAGATGAGCCAGCGTCCTGCTGAAGAACAGCGCAGGTTCGGTGACCGCGACATCCATCGGATCCGGGACCTGCAGTTGCAGCAGAAAGGTTTCGCGAACGTGGTCGAGCAGCATGAACAGGATGACCAGACCACGTAGCGCATCGATAGATTGCAGACGCGCCGAGGCTGGTGAGGTTGCGGTAGAGGTGGACATGGAGCACTCGCGACGTAGACATAGCGAGCGCAGTACGCATCGCGATTTGGGCGCGATACGTTATAACAAAAGCGCGGGCGCGCCAATCGCGTCTGTACAGGACCGTCCCCCGTTCCTCCACACTGGGTACGACGCACTGGGTGAGGGTTCTTAAAACGGTAGCAATTACCGAGTAAGGGCACGCGGACAGTCGCGAAGCCCCGGTATCTTTGGCGTCCGTGATGTTATCCACAAAACCTGTGGATAACACTGTGCACATAACTTGGATGACTCGACCAAACGCCCAGCTCACGCGGGCTACGAACAGATCGACGAGTTTTTACTCACTATCAGTAATTCCTTTAAAATCAGTTAGTTACTAGATGCCGACACTGCAGTGGAAGGTACGTGCAGAACACGTCCAGAACGGATGCATCGAATGTGCATAAAAAAATCTGTCAACGGCTTTTTTAGAAAAATTCGTTGCTATAACGCTGGACAAAACCATCGAAATGGTTAGATGAGATGGCTGAATGCTAGCTCATGCAGCTGGTCATCCTCCCCACGCTGACGCAGTCGGTGAACATACCGAAACGCTCGGCTCAGAATGTTTATCAGAGGGGTATCACCACCTTTTCGCTTTCTGATGGCGCCGCGAGCAGTCTTTCACTCTCGGCGATGGGTTCAAGGTGCAGGACTAGGCTCGCAACTTTTTTTCAAACTCACTGCATCCAATCGTCTGCCTGCTGGGTAGTACAGGTAGTGGCCACTTGGCCGCGCAATCCGATCACTACCCGGAGACACGAAAATGGACGCAAAAAAGATCTTCTGCCTGACCGGTCTGACACTGGCCCTCGGCTGCTCTACCAGCGTTTTTGCCCAGATGGATGTACCTGAAGCCGTGCGCGTACCGGATGGCCACAAGGTCGCCATGGAAACTGTTGGCGTCGGTCAGATCACCTACGAATGCCAGGCCAAGACCGACATGCCCGGCCAGATGGCTTGGGTCTTCATGGGGCCGAAGGCAGCGCTCAACGACCGCAGCGGCAAGCAGGTCGGCAAATACTACGGCCCGCCTGCAACCTGGGAATCGATGGACGGCTCCAAGGTGACCGGCACTCAGGTCGCGATCGCGCCGGCTGGCGAGGGCAACATCCCGCACCAGTTGGTCAAGGCCAACCCAGCCGAAGGCAAAGGCGCGATGAACGGTGTTACCTACATTCAGCGTGTCGCGACCAAAGGCGGCGTGGCACCGGCCAAGGCGTGCGCAGCGGCTAATGAAGGGGAGCAGCAGATTGTTGATTACCAGGCCGACTATCTGTTCTGGGCCAGCAAGTAAGTAAAGCGCAGCGGGTGAAAAGCCGCTCGATATGAGCGCTGATCGCCTCTATGCTCTGACTCCCCGGCCCACATGTGCCGGGGGTGTCGATAACCAGCCAATGGCAGATACCGTGTCGCAACCCCCCTTGTTCGATTACGAAGCGGCACTGCGCGCCTGCGCGCGTGGCGAGCGATCAGCGTTGCAGCAGCTTTACGAGCAGGAAAGTCCGCGCCTGCTCGGCGTGGTACAGCGCATCGTGCGCGACCTGGCCCTGGCCGAAGACATCGTCCATGACGCCTTCATCCGCATCTGGAACAAGGCCGGGACCTTTGATCAAACGCGTGGCTCTGGCCGCGGCTGGATTTTCAGCCTGACCCGCCATCTGGCCCTAAACGCCGTACGTAACAATGCCCGCCACGTCCAGATGGAACCGGGCGAGGAGGGCGACATGGAGCACGCCGCCATCGATGGCTGGCAGGAACAGACCGACGTCTTCGATTGGCGGGTAAACCCCGGCAGGATCGAAGCCTGTCTCGAACAACTCGAACCGGTGCGCCGCAACTGCGTGTTTCACGCTTACGTCGACGGCTATTCGCATCAGGAAATTGCCCAGCGCCTTGGTGCGCCACTGGGCACGGTGAAAGCCTGGATCCGCCGCAGCCTGACCGCCCTTCGTGAGTGCATCGGATGAACAACGAACCCAACGATCCGCACGAGACCTTGCACGAACTCGCGGGGGAATATGTGCTCGGCACACTTTCTGCGGGCGACCGTGAGGTGGTCGAAAAGCGCTTGGCCGTCGAGCCTGAGCTGCGTGCAGCGGTCGATTACTGGGAAGCGCGGCTGCTGCACCTGACCGACTTGGTCGAACCGCAAACACCGTCACCACGTTTGTGGAGCCGCATTCAACGCACGCTGGACGAGGCGAATCGTCAGGCCGTTCCGGTGGCACCAGCGCGCCGGAACAGCTGGTGGGACAGTCTGTCTCTGTGGCGTGGTTTTGCTGCAGCCGGCATGGCAGCCACGCTGGTACTCGGCGCCTTGCTGGTGACGCGTATTTCGCCTGAACCTTCGCCGACCTGGCTCGTGGTGCTCGCTGCGCCGCAGGACCTGTCACCGGGTTGGGTCGTGCAGGCCAGCAATCGGACGCAGGAGATCGAGCTAATTCCGTTGGGCGTCACCGAGTTGCCGCCGGATAAAGCACTTCAGCTCTGGACCAAGGCCGAAGGCTGGCAGGCGCCTGTCTCCCTCGGGCTGGTCAAGCCTGGCGAGCCGGTAAGGATTCGTCTCGACGACCTGCCTCCGTTGCAGCCCAACCAGCTGTTCGAGCTGACGCTGGAACAGCCCACCGGCTCACCGACCGGTCTGCCGACCGGACCGATCCAGTTCATCGGGCGGGCGGCAAAGGTGATCTGACGGGTCAGCCGCGAGCTGGAATGTTCAGCCCCTTGGCCACTGCGGGTCGCGCGACGAAGGCATCCAATACCCGCTGTACGTTGACGAAGCGTTCGAACTCCACCAGTTCGCGCGCTTCGTAGAAGCCCACCAGGTTGCGCAACCACGGGAAAGTGGCGATATCAGCAATGCTGTAACGGCCGCCCATGAGCCACTCGCGGCCCTCCAGACGCTTGTCCATTACGCCCAGCAAGCGCTGGGCCTCGGCGACGTAACGGTCGCGTGGGCGCTTGTCCTCGTAGTCCTTGCCTGCGAACTTATGGAAGAAGCCGAGCTGACCAAACATCGGTCCGACGCCGCCCATCTGGAACATCAACCACTGAATCGTCTCGTAGCGGGCTGCGGCGTCTTCGGGCATGAGCTGGCCGGTCTTGTCCGCCAGGTACAGCAGAATCGCACCGGACTCGAACAACGCCAGCGGCTCGCCATCCGGCCCGTTGGGATCGAGGATCGCCGGGATCTTGTTGTTCGGGTTCAGCGAAAGAAATTCTTCCGAGCGCTGGTCACCACTTTCAAAGCTGACCAGATGCGCCTCGTAGGGCAGGCCCGTCTCCTCCAGCATGATCGACACCTTTACCCCGTTGGGCGTGGGCAGCGAATACAGCTGCAGGCGATCCGGGTAGCTGGCGGGCCATTTCTGCGTGATGGCGAAGGTGGATAGATCGTGCATCGATTCCTCCTCAGGGTGACGTCGGGGATCAAAACAGTGCGCCGTATAGCGACGGCGCGTCTTGTCTTGTTTTCATTCGGACAGCGGCGGTTTGTCCTCGTTGCGGCTGGTCGACGCTGCTGGTTGGGGCGAGACGCCCAGGCAGCAGGTGGACGGGGTGAGAACTCAACGTTGTTGTGTTCGTCGCTTTGCACTGGCATTGGCGCCCGCTATGGTTCAAGTTTCAACTTCGCCATGGAGCGCTGCACGTGTCCCTGACTACCCCCTACGACTCGCAAAACATCTTCGCTCAGATCATTCGCGGCGATGCCCCTTGCTACAAGCTCTACGAAGACGATGACGTACTGGCCTTTCTCGACGTGTTTCCGCAGTCCTACGGCCATGCGCTGGTGATTCCGAAGCGCTCCGCGGCCTGCAACATCCTCGATGTGGATACCGAGGCGCTGTGCAAGGTGATGGCGGTGGCGCAAAAGCTGGCGCGTGTGATCGTCGATGAGCTGCAGCCTGACGGCGTGCAGATCGCGCAGTTCAACGGGGCGCCGGCAGGGCAGACGGTGTTCCATATCCATGTGCACATCGTGCCGCGCTATTCGGGCGAGGGGCTCGGTATCCATGCCGCAGGCAAGGCCGATCCAACGGAGCTGGAAAAGCTGCAGGCGCGGCTGGTCGGCAAGTTGGCCGAAATCTAGTGCTGAGTTAGAGCTGAACCGGCAACGCTGCCGCTACGGTTACAGTCGCGACCATCGCAGCAGCAAAGAGACACCAAAGTACTATTCGTGGCTGATGTGAGGCTTCGTACCCTGCGGGCATGAAGCCTGCTCCGCTGTTCCTCATCCTATTCTTCGCTCGTGCATGCCGCGCAATGCTTCGCGGTCTGCGTGCGGCTCTGCTGGCGATGTTGCCGCTGCTCGTTCAGGCGCAGGGCGAGACGCAACCGCTGCCAGTCCTCACGCTCAGCGTGCTGCAGTTCGGCACGCCGCATTGGGAACTCGATCATCTCAAGCGTCACAACCTTGACCGGGCCAATGGCTTCGAGGTGAAGGTGCGTCTGGTGGCTGACCTGCCCGCATCAAGGCTAGCGCTGAGCAGCGGCAGCGTGGACGGCGCGGTCAGCGATTTGCTCTGGGCGCAGGCGCGTTACGAGGCCGGCACGGCATATCGCTACCTGCCGTTTTCCTCGCAGATCGGCGAAGTTCTGGTAAGTGACGCCAGCGACATTCGCACCCTGGCCGATCTGCGCGGCAAACGTATCGGTGTGGCAGGCGGGCCGGACGGGCTGGGCTGGCAACTGTTGCAGCAGGTAGCGGCAAGGCAGGGAATCGATCTGGCGCGCGAAGCGACAGTGCAGTACGCCGCGCCGCCGCTGCTCAGCCAGGCGCTGCGGCGCGGGCAGGTGGATGCGTTGCTGACCTTCTGGCACTTTTCGGCGCGCCTGCGCGGCGAAGGCGGCGTACACACAGCGTTCGGTCTTGATGAGATGGTCGGAACACTGGGTCTCGATCCGGATCTGCCCGTGCTGGGTTATCTGTTTCCGCACGCCTGGGCCAACTCGCACGGCAACCTGCTAGAACGCTTCGCCAGCGCGCTGCGACAAACCAAGAACGAGCTGGCGATTCAACCGCATCACTGGCAAACGATCCGGCCCTTGATGCGTGCCGACAACGACGCAGTGTTCGCCGCGCTGCATGACAGCTTCGTCGAAGGCATCCCGCAGCCGCTGGACGAAGCGCGTATCACTGCGCTGCAGCGGCTGTTGGTCCTGACTGGCGCCAAGCAGGGTCAGCTGATGCCCGCGGCGCTGTTCCAGAGTGGGCCATGAGTGGGTCGCGCTATGCCTGCTGGGTTGCGCTGCCGCTGTTGGTGGCGATCTGGGCTGTCGTAGCAGCGAGTACGAACACGCTCCTGCTGCCGAGTCCGGCAAATGTGCTGCGGACCTTCTTGCTGGCTGTTGAAAGCGGCGAGCTGCCCCATCACCTGTTGGTCACTTTGCGCCGGGTGCTGATCAGCTTTGCGCTGGCGATGGCGCTGGGTGCGCTGCTGGGCGTCTGGATGGGGCGTTCGCGGTTAGCCAACGCGGTGCTCGATCCCTTGCTGGTGCTGTTTCTCAACCTTCCGGCACTGGTCACCATCATCCTGCTCTACGTCTGGTTTGGTCTGGTAGAAGCGGCGGCGGTGCTGGCGGTGGTGATCAACAAGGTGCCCAACGTGGCGGTCACCGTACGCGAAGGCGCGCGCAGCCTGGATCCGAAGCTGGAGCAGATGGCGCAGGTATACGGCTTCAACCGCTGGCAGCGGGTAGTGAACGTCTGGCTGCCGCAGCTGTTTCCCTATCTGATGGCGGCGACTCGCGGTGGGCTGGCGCTGATCTGGAAGATCGTCCTGGTGGTCGAGTTGTTGGGCCGTTCCGATGGCGTCGGCTTTCAGCTGCACATGGCCTTTCAGGTGTTCGACGTGGCGAGCATATTGGCCTACAGCCTGGCCTTCATCGCCGTCGTGCAATTGATTGAATTGGCGCTGCTGCAGCCGCTGGAGCGTCGCGCATCGAGCTGGCGCAACGCCGGGATGCAGCATGCTTGAGGTGCGCATCGATGGCATTGGGGCAGGCCATCCGGTACTGGGCGTGATCAATGCGCAGGTGCGGGCCGGGGAGCGCATCTGCCTGTTGGGCCCCTCCGGTGTCGGCAAGAGCACCTTGCTCAATGCCATTGCTGGGCTTGACCCGCGTCTGGCGCCGATGGTCCGACTACAATCCGGCCTACGCATCGGCTACCTGTTTCAGGAGCACCGCCTGCTGCCGTGGTACACGGTGCGGCAGAACCTCAAGCTGGTCGGCGCAATCGCAGGCGATATCGATCGGCTGCTGGCTGATGTTGGCTTGAGTGATGCGGGTGATCGGCTGCCGGATCAGCTCTCGCTGGGTATGGCGCGTCGCGCGTCGCTGGCCCGTAGCCTGGCAATCAGACCGGACCTGCTCTTGCTTGATGAACCCTTTGCTTCACTCGACCCGGATCGCGCCGCCGAACTGCGCGAGCTGATCGTTCGCCTGCTCGATGCGCAACCGCAGATGGCGTTGATCTGTGTAACCCATGATCCCCACGACGCCGATCAACTGGCCAACCGCCTGTGGTACATGAGCGGCCAGCCTGCCACCTTGCGTTGGGATCGGCCCGTTATGGCGGGTGCCAGCACCAGTCAGCTCAGCGAGCAGTTGAGCACGCTCCAGGTCTGAAAAGGCTTGCTGGCCGCGCCATACCGGCCGCGCTCACTTAGCCAGCCGCCAGCTGCGTCAGCGCATGCAGCAGCAACCCGACCAAACCGCCAACCAGCGTGCCGTTGATGCGGATGTACTGCAGGTCCTTGCCAACGCTCTGCTCCATCTGTTCGACCAATTCGCGGCTTTCCCAGTTTTCCACGCGCTGTGCGATGTACTTGCCGATCTGCCCGCGGTAACGCTCGAGCAGGCTCGGCGCGGCTGCCATTAACTGTTCGTTGATCCAGTTGCGCATGGCGGTGTCGGCGGCCAGGGAGTCGCCCAAACCTTGGGTCAGGCGCACGATCCGTTTGCCGATACGAGAATCCGGGCTTTCCAGATCGGCTTCCAGCCACTCGGTCAGCTCACGCCAGAGAGTCCGCAGGTAGTCGGTGGTTGCGGGGTGCTCCAGCAATTGGGCGACGATGCGCTCGACCTCCAGCCGATAGGCCGGATCATGCTTGAGTCGATCAATGTATTCGCTAACGTGTTCATCGAAACGCTCGCGCAGAGGATGTTCAGGGTCACCGGCAATCTCGGCGATCACCGCTGATACGCCGTCGACGAACTTGTTGGCCGACCAGCCGCCGACTGCCTTGCCGAGCCCCAGGTAGCGCAGCGTCCTGACTTCAGCCGTGATGGCATCGGCGACCAGCGCGCGGGTATCGTCGTCCTGCAGCAGTGCATCGACCTTGATCAGCGCTTCATCGAGCATCGCCTGGTGCTTGCCCTGGCGCGTAAGCATTTCCAGCACCTGCCCGCAGATCGGTGCGAGATCGACCTTGCGCGCGCGGTTGATCAGCTTGGCCTGGACGAAGGCTTGCACGCGCTCGTCGTGCAGCGACTCGACGCCGAACCTCGCCATGTTGGTGAGCTGACCGCCCACCGCTTCGGCATTGGCGGGATGGCGTAACCAGTTGGCCAGTCGGCCGCCGATATCGAGTGCCTCGAGCTTGGCCAGCACCATAGGTGTGGAGAGGAAGTGAGTGGTAATGAAGCTCGACAGGTTCTGTCCGATGCGCGCCTTGCTGCGCGGGATGATCGCCGTGTGGGGGATCGGCAGGCCGAGCGGGTGGCGGAACAGGGCCGTCACAGCGAACCAGTCGGCAATCGCACCGACCATCGCCGCTTCAGCGAAGGACGCGAGATAGCCCCAGGCAGGGTGGCGCGGTTCCATGGCGGTTGCGATGACATAAAGCAACGCAGCGAGTAGCAGCAGCAGGCCGGCGACCAGCTTCATGCGCGTGACGGGGGATTGCCAGCGGCGGTGCAGAGGGCTCATGCGATTCCTCTTTTGTGGCGAGTGGTGTGTGCGGGTGGTGCGCAGGCGTATCGGATCGGGAGGTGCCGACGGGTCTGCCTATACAGCACAGACCCGGTTAGCGAGGTAAGGGTTCGGCATCAGCAGCCGTGCGGCTTATAGCTCGTCGTCTTCCTCGCGCAGCAACACGTAGCTGTCGTCTTCCAGGCGCTCGCAGACGTAGAACATGGAGATGGTGCCGTCCTGCTCGGTCACGGCCGCGTAGTCGTCCGCCTCGACAGTGAAGAAACCCTTGGAGTCTGAGCCGTGCTCACTGGCAAACACAGCGGTAAAGAAAGCGTCTTCCGGCATGCCATCGAAGTAGTCGGCGCGCGCCTTGGCGTCCCACTCCTGCGGCGGCTCGAACTGCCCGGTGATGATCACGCGGGCATCACCCATATCGCGTTCTTCGCCGTCCGGATCGGTTTCGTGAGCGCGGTATATCGTGCAGTTGAGTGCATCCGGGTCGGCCAGAATACTGTCGCGCGAGGGGGTTTGGGTGGCAGGCATGGCAGGCAGCTCCGGTCAAAGATTGGATTGTCGGCAGTGTGGTGGAGTACAGGGGTCGCTGCAATCGCAAGTTGGAAGGGCGATGGATTCTTTTGGCTGCAAAGCACTGATCGGACCGCCGGTGCCCGGACAGGCGAACGCTGCAGGGCGCCTGTTGCTCCAATCGGGTAGACCCTTTGCACCAAGCCAACGAGGTAGCCATGAACCAGAGCGACCAGACTCAGCCTGAGCAGAACAAGCCAACCGACGACATGCCGGACGTCACCATGACCGACGCCGGCGAGAAGGAAGCAGGTGAGGACCCTGATTTCGATGAAGTCGAAGGCGACGACAACCGGGGCTAGCCCCCTGACGTTCGTTTGCCGCACCGGCTGCAAGCCAGTCGGTACGTCTGATGGCGCACTCACTCGCCGCTTTCTTGCTTAAGAAGCGGGTCGCGCAGATTCATAAGAGGAGCACAGCATGGACAAATACCACGTGAATCCCACCCCGATGGGCTGGGAACTGACCGATCAGCAGTCTCAGGAAACGGTGTTGCGTACCCTGACCAAAGACGAGATGTTCACCGGACTGGACAGCTTGATGGAAGGCAAGACCGCATCGGTCGAGGTCTACGATCGCCATGGAGCGCTGGAAGAAGAACGGCCCTATCCCGGCAGCAGCCATCCGGTGTCGACCCGGTAAGCCACAACTATCCGCACGGTGAGCGAATAAAGCTGTCGTACCATTACCGCTTCGCTTACCAGACTGGAGAGTCCTCTATGCGCTTGATCCTCGCCCTGATCCCTGTGCTGGCCTTGGCCGGGTGCTCGTCCTGGCAGGCGGATCCGGAGGACATCATGCCGGTTCCCGAGGAGCGTTTGCGTGCGTACCAAGCGCCTGTCGCCAATGGCGGTGAGCTGGTGGTGACGCGTGACTTTGGTATTCGCGGCGGCGGCTGCTATGTGGCGGTAATGGTCGATCGCAAGCTTGCTGCACGGATCCACGTAGGCGAGCGGGTGCGCTTGCAGGTGCCGGCGGGGATGCGCATCGTCAGCATCGAGTCGGATCCTGAGGACGACACGCTGTGCGGCATGGGCAATTTGTTGCGCGAAAAGGCTGCGCGGGTCGAGCCGGGCGAGACGCTGCAGTTTCGTATCAGCAGTGATAACCGCATCGGCTTCGATATCAATCAGGTCGACACTGAGTAGACCTCTTCGCATCGCGCTCTGCTGAGGGCGGGCAGTGGGGCGGGTCGCTCAGTCACGGTCACCCACCGGTATAAAGACGAAACATTCTTCTGCCGGCCATGCCGAACCCTCACTTCGCTTTCGCGCTCCCAGATAGGCAAACCGTTGTGCTTGAGCCCTCGGCGTCTATCTGACATCCCCAGCCGTCCGCTCCGCACAACGACCCATACGCCATGCAGCCCAAGTGGCTGCCCGCCAGGGGTCGATGCGTGAAACGAGCCATATCCTCCCTGATGTTCGTCGCCGGGCTTGCCCTGGTTCCCGCGTTGCACGCTGAACAGAGTCCGAGCTACGGGCCACATCTTGAGGGGTTCGACTATCCGCACGCGATCAAGCGCTTCGAGTTTTCGTCGCAGCGCCAGCCGTTAGAGATGGGCTACATGGACGTAGCCCCAGCGGGTAAGGCCAATGGGCGGGTGGTCGTGCTGATGCACGGCAAGAATTTCTGCGCGGCGACCTGGGAAGAGAGCATCGCGGTGCTCTCGCAGCAGGGTTATCGGGTGATTGCACCGGACCAGATTGGCTTCTGCAGCTCCAGCAAACCCGAGCGATACCAGTTCAGTTTCGCGCAGCTGGCGCATAACACCCGGGCATTGCTGCGGTCGCTGGATCTGGAGAAGGTCACTGTCATCGGTCATTCGATGGGCGGCATGCTGGCGTCACGGTTCGCCCTCAACTATCCGCAAATGGTCGAGCAACTGGTCTTGGTCAATCCGATTGGTCTTGAGGACTGGCAAGCCAAAGGCGTGCCGTATGCCCCGATTGAACAGCTGTATCAAAGTCAGCTGAAAACCGACTTCGAGAAGATCAAAGCCTACCAGCAGAAGTTCTATTACAACGGCGACTGGAAGCCGCGTTATGACCGATGGGTGAATATGGCGGCCGGGATGTATGCCGGTGATGGCAAGGAGATCGTTGAGTGGAACCAGGCACTGACGTCCGACATGGTCTTCACCCAGCCCGTCATTCATGAATTCGACACGCTAAGGGTGCCGACCCTGTTGTTGATCGGTGGCAAGGATCGCACGGCACCGGGTGCGAACCGTGCGCCGGAGGATGTTGCACAACGCCTCGGGAACTACCCAGAACTGGGCCAAAAGGCCGCGGCGATGATCCTCAACGCTACTCTGGTGCCTTTCCCGGAGCTCGGACATTCCCCCCAGGTCGAGGCCCCTGATGTGTTTCATGAGGCTTTGCTAGACGGCCTCAAGGCGCACTGATCGACGTGGCGCGTACGGATGACGGCACGCCGGTGTTTTAAGCACCGGCTGTGCAGGCCTCTACAACGGCCATACCCAAAGAATCGTGGGTACCGACACCAGCACCACCATGATCGACAGCGGCAGCCCGAGTCGCCAGTAATCACCGAAACGGTAGCCGCCCGGCGCCATTACCAGAGTATTCGACTGATGTCCGATGGGGGTGAGGAAGGCGCATGACGCCCCAATCGCGACTGCCATCAACAGCGGGTCGGCAGAGGCCTCCATGCCTCGTGAGAGCGCTATTGCCACAGGCGCGGCGAGTACCGCCGCTGCGGCATTGTTGACGACGTTGGACAGCAGCATTACCCCAATCATCAGGATCGCAACGGTGGCTGCCGGCGGCGCAGCCTGACCCACCTCGAGCAGGGCATCGGCGATCAGGCGTGAGCCACCGGTGGTTTCCAGCGCTTCGCCGATAGGCAGCATCGCGGCAATCAGGACGATGATCGACATGTCGATGCTTTTGTAGATGTCGCCGGTCGGCACCAGCCCGACGAGGATCATCACCAGCGCACCGGCTACCAGCGCCACAGCCGCCGGAACGATGCCCAGTGCGATAAGCGCCAGTGCGGCGGCGAATATACCGCTGGACAGCAACACTTTTTGCGGAGCGGTGATGCGTAAGCCGCGCGAGGCCAGGGGCAGGCAACCGAGGCTGTTGAGGGCGGTTTGCAGTTGGTCCTCGCGCGCCTGAAGCAGCAGGATGTCGCCGGCGGCAAAGCGAATTTTGCCAAGTCTCTGCTGCAACCGTTGCCCTTGGCGAGCCACGGCCAGGATGTTCACACCGTATCGCTCGCGCAGCGAAAGACCGGTCGCACTCGTGCCGACCAGTGACGAGTTGGCCGTCACGATGGCCTCTGCCAGCGCTCGCTCGGCACGGCGATCCCCGTTGGATTCGGAGGTGTCGGGCTGCTTGCCCGCGTCGCCATCCTTCTCCGCGCGCTTTTCCTGCTCGGCTTTCTCCCGCGCCTCCGCCTTGCTGTCGGCTTCGGCGGCGAGTTGCAGGTGGGTGACGTCGATAAAGCGCTTCAGGCTGTCGGAGTCCGCTTCGACCATGAGGATGTCTTCTCCGCGCAGCACGTCGTAGGTCGACGGCATGCGCTGATACTGTCCGTCTCGTATCAGGGCGATGACCATGACATCCGCCTCGTCACCGCCTGCAACGATCAGATCATGCAGCGAGCGACCGACATACTTGCTGTCTGCCGGAATTTGCAGCTCGGTCATGTAGGCGCTGATTTCGAACAGCTCCTTGTCGCCACTTGGATCTTCACGGCGCGGGGTCAGGCGCCAGATCAGGCCGATGAACAGTACGCCGGCGAGCGTGATCGCAAGGCCCACCGGCAAAAAGTCGAACATGCCGAACGCCTCGTCGGCGACCTCACGCCGATAGCCTGCGATGATGATGTTTGGTGGTGTGCCTATCAGCGTCAGAGTGCCGCCAAGCAACGAGCCGAAGGCCAGCGGCATCAACAGGTAGGAGGGCGATCGGCCGCTTTGACGGGACATCCACACGGCCACCGGCATGAACAGCGCCAGTGCGCCAACGTTGTTCATGAACCCCGAGCACAACGCGACGATGCCCGTCAGTGTCAGTACCTGAATCCAGGGACGGTCACCGACTTTGGTCAGGTGGCGTGCCAGCGAATCCACCACGCCGCCGTTGAGTAGCCCGCGGCTGAGTACCAGAACCGCCGCAACGGTGATCACGGCCGGATGCCCGAGGCCCATGAACGCCTCCTGCGGTGGCACGATGCCGGCCAGGGTGACCACCAACAAGGCACCCACTGCGACGATGTCGTAACGCCAGCGATTCCACACGAACAGGCCCAATGTCGCGGCGAGGACGGCGAACACGATCAGCTGATCGCTTTGCATGAATAACTCCGGAAGGCAGCTGCACGCGCTTTAACGAGGCGTCGGTCAGCAGAACGGGTGGAATGGTTTGAAGGTTGCGCCATGCGGCCGCTGGCGCGTGGCGCGGTCTCTACAATGGCGCGCAGCGTTCGCATCCGGCTCGCTGCGCGCCAGTCAGCAGGGGAAGCGGAGGCAGACCTGAGCACCATCCAAATTGCGGCGGATGACGGTCGCTTTGCAAGCGTGCGCCAGAGCGTCGACCAGCTCTCTGCCCTTGGCGCCGCTGCGTGGCGTGCTGCTGGTGAGTTCGTCCTCGCTGAAACCAGGCCCCTGGTCGGCAATGCAGATCTCGGCCACTCCCGGCTCCGGTCGCCGCACAGTGAGAGCGATGCGGTTCACCCGACCATGCTTGATTGCATTGATTACCAGCTCGTTGACGATCAGACCAAGGTTGGAAGCAGTCTGGAATGAAACCTTCACCGACTTGGCCTCGGTTGTCAGGATGTGATCCTCACCTCGTTCGATGGTGAGCACGCTGCGCGCCAGATTCGGCAGATAGTCGGCCAGGTCGACAACTCCGCTGGTGTACTTGTGCAACTCGTTCTGCACCGCCCCAACGCCATGAATACGGCTGATCGCTCCTTGCAGGAGGGTTTTGGCTTCCTCGCCGCTGGCGCGGTTCTTCGAGAGTTGAAGGAACGAGATGATCAGCTGCAGGTTGTTCTTCACCCGGTGGTTGAGCTCAGCTAGCAAGAGCCGCTGGTGCTCTTCAAGGTCTCGCTGCTCGGTGATATCGATGCAGCTGCCGAAGTAACCGGCGAACTCGCCGTTGCGGAAAAAAGGCGCGCCGTTGTCGAGAAACCAGCGATAGACACCGTCACGGCGGCGAAGTCGGTAGGGCATGGTGAAGGCTTCGCGGGCATCGAAGGCATCGTTGTAGATCGCGACGCAACGCTCGAAATCGTCGGGGTGGACGTCTTCTGCCCAGCCATAGCCGAACAATTGCTCCGGCGTTCTGTCGACGAACTCCTGCCAGGGTTTGTTGAACCAGTCGCAGAGTTTGTCGGTACGTGACCGCCAGATCATCACCGGTGCGTTATCGGCAAGCTCACGGAATTCGCGCTCGCCCATGCCGTCCTGCGGTTCACCCACAGGTTCTTGCGACTGGTCCATGTTCAGGCTCCTGGGCGGTTGCAGGTTAAAGCGGGGGAGTAGACTTCAAGCGAAGCCGGCACGGACATTGGTAACACAGTCAGCCCACTGATCAGAGCTTGTGCGATCGCTACGCAGCGGCCCAGATCGCTCGGTTCGTAAGGCTTGCGTAACAACCCCAGGGCGGCATCGGTGTTGTTGCGCGCCGCTTCGGTCTGGCCGCTGACGAACATCGACGCAATCCCGTAGCGCTTGCGCAGAGTGCGCGCGAGCGCAACGCCTTCATCGTGCCCCGCCAGGTTGATGTCAACCAATGCGATGTCGATGCTCTGGCTGTCGGCCAGCGCCAGGGCTTGCTCATCGCCATAAGCGGGGCCGATGATCTCGTGTCCTTCGTCTTCCAGCATAGACGCTGCGATCAACGCGAGTATGGGATCGTCTTCAACCAGCAGGATGCGCATGAAAGCCTTTCGGTAAAGGAAAAGGAGGAATTTTTGCGGAGCCACGGCAATTAGCCGTGAAGTCTAGCAATGCCGACAAGCGACTTGCGAACATTCATCGATGAGCGCTCATGATTCGAGCGGCGCCTAGAGCGCGGAACATTGGCGGGTGCGGTTCTGACGCCTATGGTTGTTGGTGACCCATAATCAGCTGTCGCGTCGCGTCCCTCGAGGTTGCACGCTGTAGCGCTGCTGATTGGGTCATGTTTGGCCCTAAAGCAAACGTGCGAGAGCCCGGCACATCAGTTACCAAGGATTGACGACCGCATGCCTGAATCCATCAGTCTCACATGCCGTGACGGCTATTCACTGTCTGGGCAGCTCTGGCTGCCAATTGGGGACAGCTGCGGCTCGGTGGTTATCAGCAGCGCGACCGGTGTGCTGGCGCGCTACTACGCCCGGTATGCGGATTTTCTTCGCGAGCAGGGCTACACCGTGCTGACGTACGACTACCGCGGTATTGGCGGCTCGCGGCCTGCAAGCCTGCGCGGCGTGCACATTCGCTGGCGCGACTGGGGTGATCTGGACTTCGACGCCGCGGTGCGCTGGATGCGCCAGCGTGATCCTGACGGTCCGCTGGTTGCTGTCGGTCACAGCATCGGCGGTTTCCTGCCGGGTTTCGCGGCGGCCGCGACCGAGGTGGACCGCTTTCTCAGTGTCGGCGCGCAATACGCCTACTGGCGTGACTATGCGGCTGCGCAGCGCCTGCGGATGTACGTCAAATGGCATCTCAGCATGCCTGCAATGACTGCGCTGTTCGGCTATTTTCCCGGTCGCCGCTTGGGCTGGCTGGAAGACCTGCCGGCGGGCGTTGCAAGGGAATGGGCGTATCGTCGGGCAAGACTGGAACATAGCTACCCCGAGCACGAGCGGGCAGATGTGCTTAAGCGCTTTGCTGCGATCAATGCGCCCATTCTGGCGGTCAGCGTCAGCGACGATGAATACGGCACGCCGGCCGCCATTGCGCGCGGACTGGCCTATTACCGCAACGCTCAGGTCCAGCAGGTACAGCTCAGCCCGGCGGCATTGGGCATGGAGCAGGTCGGGCACTTCGATCTGTTCCGCGAACGCCACCGAGATGGATTCTGGAAAGCCAGCCTGGGCTGGATCGAGGAGGGCCGCAATCCCTGGTCAGAAGAGGCACAGCCCGCCGTTTGCGCAGCTTGCTGAGCGCGAACGCGGCCGCACATCAACTGCGGTTGGTCTCTGTATCGCTCGGCGATCTTCCGTTGGCAGCGTGCTCCAGTGGTGTCGCCAGCAGTTCGCGAATAGCGTCGGCATAGGCGCGTCGACCTACGCGCATGGCGTTGTTGTGGTTGCCGCCTTCTATCAGCAGGAGCTGTTTCGGGTTACGCGCAGCGGCGTAGAGTGCTTCGCTGAAGCGCGCCGGCACGTATTGATCTTCCGTTCCGTGGACCAGCAGGAGCGGCATGCCGACTTGGTCGATCTTTTCCAGCGAGTCGAATTTCTGCGACACCAGCCAGCGGATCGGCCAGGAGGTGTCGGCCACTTCCGTCGCAATATCAGCCAGATTGGTAAAGGTCGACTCGACTATCAGCGCGCGCGCTTCCGGCGCTTTGTCACGGCGTTGAGCTTCACGACCAAGCTCAGCCGCCAGGTCTACCGCCACGGCACCACCTAGCGAGTGGCCATAGATCAGACGTTTGCCGGCGTCTGGTTGCAGCGTTTTCAAGTGGTCCCAGGCGATGCGTGCATCTTCATAGACGGTGGCCTCGGACGGCAGCTCGCCAAGGCTCTGGCCGAAGCCTCGGTAGTCTATTGCCAGCACCGAAAAACCCAGCGACCGAATCTGCTCCAGCCGGAACAGGTGCCCGGTGAGGTTCCAGCGCGACCCATGAAGATAGAGAATTGCTGGCGCATCTGCCTGTTCAGCCGGCCACCACCATGCGTGGATGTTCTGGCTGTCGCCGAGCTCAGGCGTGCTCAGCTTCAACTCTTCTACGCCACTGGGTAAACCTCGATACCAGCCGGCGGTTCCGGGCTCGATACGAAACACCAGTTCTCGCTCTTTCTGCTCGAGCATTGAGCAACCTACCGGCAGCACGGCGAGCGCTGCGAGGATGATCAGCGAAGCAACTGTGCGGGCTCTGGTGCGGAAAAACGGCAACTTCGACATGCGGTGAGGGCGTCTCCTTCTGGAGCGGACATTGAGCGTCCAGTTGGATAGGCACGCAAGCGGCTAGCGTCGATAAGTCATTACTACAGATTGCAGTGCGGCACGGGTGACTAGCGGCCATTGATTAGCGATGCGGGGTAGCATCAACGCTCCTACTGCTGATGGAGGTTCATCGTGACTACCGCACGTATCGGTTTGCTGCCCGCTTTATTGATCGCCGCCGCGGTGGCTTTTGCTGGTTGGTCTGTAGGGCAGGGGGTGGAGCGCTTTCGCATGGCGGATCGCTCGGTGACGGTCAAAGGGCTCGCGGAACGAGACGTGTCGAGTGATTTCGCCGTCTGGACACTGGGTTTTCGTCGTGCCGGCAACGATTTTGCCAGCGTTCAACAGAGCCTGTCCGAGGATCGCAATCGAGTCGTAGCATTCCTTCGCGAGCAGGGATTCGCTGACGACGAGATCGAAGTGCGCCCGTTACAGGTTCAGGATCTGTTGGCGCGTGAGTGGGCCCCGCAGGAGATCGCCCTGCGTTTCAACGGCAGTGGGCAAGTGCTGGTGAAATCGGCGCGTGTCGAGGCGGTCGGTAAGGCCGCTAACGGCGTAGACCCGTTGATACAGGCCGGTATCCAGCTGGATACCGAACAGAACGGATTTAGCGGGCCGCGCTACCAGCTGCGAGGCTTCAACGACCTCAAACCGGCGCTGTTGGAAGATGCCACCCGCAACGCCCGCGAGCAGGCTGCAAAGTTCGCCGAAGATGCCGGCGCGCAGCTCGGCGAATTGAAGACTGCCAACCAGGGTGTAATCCGGGTGCTCGACGACGACGGCAGCGACATGGACACCGGACGCACGCCAGGCAAGCGTCTGCGTGTGGTCAGCACATTCGAATACGCGCTGTAGTAATTCCGCCGTTGCTGGGACGCCGGTTAGGAGGATCTTCGCGGTTGCAGCAAATATGACCTCATGTGGCGGGAGGCTCGATATCCCTCCGAACATGGCGCTTTATGCGGTTATTTTGGGTGGGTCAATCAACAGGCGTTTTGGTTGGCAAGTCCACGACTCTGTGAGGTCATTCCCTCAATCGCAGGCGGTGGCGGCTCCCCTTGTTTCGTTGCTTGGGTTGCTTGCAGTCCAGGCGCACCAAAACACCAGCAAGCCGACGGCAGCGGTAGCTGCGCCGATGTAGCCGGTCGAGGTCCAGCCAAGCCCGGCGCTGATCGCCAGCCCGCCGAGCCAGGGTCCGAGCGCGTTGGCAACGTTGAATGCCGAATGGTTGGATGCGGCTGCCAGGGTCTGGGCTTCACCGGCCACATCCATCAGGTGGGTCTGCAGCGGCGGACCAAGCGATACCATGGTGCCTACCGCAAACGCGGCTGGAAGGATCGTCCACAGCGAGTGCGCGGCGAGCGGGAACACTAGCAGCACCACAATGCTCCATAGCAGCAACCAGGCAATTGCCTTGAATCCCAACTTGTCGAACAGCCAGCCGCCAAATATGTTGCCGACGATGCCTCCCAGGCCAAGTGCGGCGAGGCCTACCGGAATCCAGTGCTCGCCGACGCCGGTGACCTCCAGCAGGGTCGGAGCCAGGTAGCTGAAGACGCAGAACATGCCAGCGAAACCGATCGAGCTGATCGCTAGCGCCAGCCACACCGGTTTGCGATTGAAATCACGCAGTTCGAGCATGGGGTTGTTGCGCGGCTCACTGCGGTCGAGTGGCAGGAAGATTGCCACCAGCAACACCGTCAGCAGGGCGATGAGGCCCACCAGACCGAAGGCCCAGCGCCAGCTGAGCCATTGCCCCAGCCAGGTGGCGGTTGGGTTGCCGATCAGCATCGCAATAGTCAGGCCGGCCAGCACGCGGCTGACCGCCTTGGCGCGTTGGTCGGGAGCCACCATTGAAGCGGCGACCAGCATCGCTACGCCGAAATAGGCGCCGTGGGGCAGCCCTGCAATAAAGCGAAAGACCATCAGCGTGTGGTAATCCGCCGCCATCGCGCTGGCGAAGTTGCCCAGTGCGAAGAAGGTCATCAGCAGCAACAGCAGATGCCGCCGAAACATTCGGGAACCGAGGATCGCCAGCAGCGGTGCTCCCACCACGACGCCCAGCGCATAGGCGCTGATCACGTGGCCCACCTGGGGTTCGCTGATTCCGAGGCCCTGCGCGACGTTGGGCATCAGGCCCATGATGGCGAATTCGCCGGTGCCGATGGCGAACCCGCCCATGGCCAGGGCCAGCTCGATCAGCAATATGGCGCGTGCCGAAAGCGTCGGCTTGCCTGTGGCGTTCACATGGTTCATCGGTGCCTCGACGGAATGATTCGAATAACGGACACGCGCCGCTCAAGTCGAGCGGCGCTGGGGCGTGTGGGGGGGCGAATAAGTAGGCAGCGATCACAGGTTGAAGTTCTGCTCCGCGTCGAGGACCGACTGCGCTTATGGCGCGACCCATGTCATGGTGCGTTTGGGGGTTGCGGCTCGGTCGTCAATGGATCGCCTGGCCAAAGCACGCAATGATTGATGACTCCGCCGAACCGTTCCTCGGGAAAACGAAACTATTGTCGGAGCGGCTCTGTCAACTGAACGTACCCAAGCAGAGAGGAACGCGCCATGAGCAGTACCGGAGATAAAATGAAAGGCAACCTCAACGAAGCCGCGGGCAAGGCCAAGCAGGGTCTGGGCGAGGCGACTGATAACGAGCGCATGAAAGGCGAAGGCCAGCGTCAGGAAGTCAAAGGCGACGCTCAGCAAGTCAAGGGCGAAGCCAAAGACACAGTGAAGAAGGGTGTTGATCGCGCCTGACCGCTGAGCCAAGAAAAAAGCCCGCATCGCGGGCTTTTTTCGTTTCTGGTGCTTAGCGCTCCAGATACTGCAGCTTGTCCTTCACGCCGTCCCACTCTTCGGCATCGGGCAGCGAGTCCTTCTTCTCGGTAATGTTCGGCCAAACTTCCGCCAGATCGGCGTTCAGCTGGGTGTATTCCTGCTGATCATCGGGCACTTCATCTTCGGAGAAGATCGCCTGGGCAGGGCACTCCGGCTCGCAAAGCGCGCAATCGATGCACTCGTCGGGATGAATGACCAGGAAGTTCGGGCCTTCGTAGAAGCAGTCCACCGGACAGACTTCCACACAGTCGGTGTATTTGCACTTGATGCAGTTGTCGGTGACGACGAAGGTCATTTCTAGCTATCTCCTCGGGCGTGTCAGGTGGCGTTGCAATGACGCCCCCGTTCGGCAGGACTATGGCGACACCAGGCAAATGCCGCCTATATCCAAAAAATGCGCGCGATTCTATCAGCTTTTAGCAGCCGTCAAACACGCGCTTTCAGGTTGTATAGCAGGTCCAGCGCCTGGCGCGGGCTCATATCATCGGGATTGATCCGCACCAATTCTTCGACCACCGGATGGGGCAGGCTGGCGAAGAGGTCATTCTGCATGGGTGGGGCAGGCTGGCCGGGCGCCATTTTCTGCGTTTCGTGAGGCAGACTGGTAGTTTCCAGCCGCGACAGATGGTCACGTGCGCGTTGGATCACCTCACCTGGCACGCCAGCCAGTTGTGCCACGGCCAAGCCATAGCTCTGGCTTGCCGGACCCGGCAGGACGTGGTGAAGGAAGACGATGCGATCATTGTGCTCGGTGGCCGACAGGTGCACGTTGGCCACCGTTGGCTGGCTTTCCGGCAGCACGGTGAGCTCGAAGTAATGCGTCGCGAACAAGGTGTAGGCGCGCAGCTTAGCCAGGTGCTCGGCAGCCGCCCAGGCCAGCGACAAGCCATCGAATGTGCTGGTGCCTCGACCGACTTCGTCCATCAGCACCAGACTGCGGTCGCTGGCATTGTGCAGAATATTGGCGGTCTCGCTCATTTCCACCATAAAGGTCGAGCGGCCGCCGGCCAGGTCGTCCGAAGAGCCGATGCGGGTGAAGATGCGGTCGACCAGGGACAGCTCGCAGGCCTTCGCCGGAACGAAGCTGCCGATCTGCGCCAGCAGGACGATCAGCGCGGTCTGACGCATGTAGGTCGACTTACCGCCCATGTTCGGACCGGTGATGACCAGCATGCGGGTGTCGTCATCAAGGTTGAGATCGTTGGCGACGAACGGCGTCTGCAGGACCTGCTCGACGACCGGATGACGACCTTGTTCGATCTGCATGCAGGGGTGCTCGACGAAACGTGGACGGTTGAGATCAAGCGTCAGCGCCCGTTCGGCCAGGTTGCTGAGCACGTCGAGTTCGGCCAGCGCCGCAGCACTGTCCTGCAGTGGCGCGAGATGACCAATGAGGCGTTCCAGCAATTCTTCGTAGAGCTGCTTTTCGCGCGCCAATGCGCGGCTCTTGGCAGACAGCGCCTTGTCTTCGAATTCTTTCAGTTCGGGCGTGATAAAGCGTTCGGCCCCCTTGAGTGTCTGCCGGCGAATGTAATCGGCTGGGGCCGACTCGGCCTGTTTGCTCGGCAGCTCAATGAAATACCCGTGCACGCGGTTATAGCCAACCTTCAGATTGGCCAACCCGGTACGGGCCTTCTCGCGGGTTTCCAGATCCATCAGGTACTGGCCGGCGTTCTCCGACAGCGATTGCAACTCGTCCAGCTCGGCGTCATAGCCGGTTTTCAGGACGCCACCCTCACGGATCACGGCCGGTGGATTATCGATGATGGCTTTAGCCAGCAAGGCAGCCAGCTCGGGATAGGTCCGAATGGTGGCTGCCAGCTCGATCAGGTGCGGCGCCACCAGCTCCTGCATGCCTTCCTGCAACTGGGGCAGTGCCGCGAGCGCGTCGCGCAGGCGCGCTAGATCGCGGGGACGCGCATTGCGCAGGCCAATCCGCGCGAGGATGCGCTCGAGGTCGCCGATCTCCTTCAGCTGCGGCTGGATCTGTTCAAACCGATAGTGCTCGAGCAGGCAAGTGATCGAGTCCTGGCGGGCCTCGAGCACGCGTCGATCACGCAGCGGACGATTCAGCCAGCGGCTGAGCAGGCGGCTGCCCATGGCGGTCTGGCAACGGTCGACTACTGATTGCAGGGTGTTTTCCCGTCCGCCGCCAAGATTGATGTCCAGTTCCAGATTGCGCCGGGTTGCCCCGTCGAGAATCACTGTCTCGTCGAGGCGTTCGTGACGAAGGCTGCGCAAATGATGCAGAGCCGTACGCTGAGTTTCCTTGGCGTAGGTCAGGAGGCAGCCCGCGGCGCCGATGGCCAGCGTCAGCTGCTCACAGCCGAAGCCTTTCAGGTCCTGAGTGCCGAACTGCTGGCAGAGGCCCTTGAAGCCGCTGTCACGGTCGAAATCCCAAGGCGCGCGACGGCGCACACCGCGGCGCTTCTCCACCGGCAGATTCGCCGGCCAATCGTCCGGGATCATCAGCTCGGCCGGGTTGAGACGTTCGACTTCAGCCAGCAGCGTTTCCCAGCCGCCGAACTCCTGCACGCTAAATCGGCCGCTGGTGATATCCAGCACCGACAGGCCGAACAGCTTTTCATCGCCTACCACCGCTGCGAGCAGGTTGTCGCGGTGCTCGTCGAGCAGCGCTTCATCACTCACCGTGCCGGGGGTGATGATCCGCACCACCTGTCGTTCCACCGGGCCCTTGCTGGTGGCCGGATCGCCAATCTGCTCGCAGATCACCACGGACTCGCCAAGCTTCACCAAACGGCTGAGATAGCCCTCGGCCGAGTGAAACGGAATGCCAGCCATGGGGATCGCATTCCCACCGGACTGGCCACGCGCGGTCAGGGTAATGTCCAGCAGCTTGGCCGCTTTCTTGGCGTCGTCGTAGAACAGCTCGTAAAAGTCGCCCATGCGGTAGAACATCAGCTGATCAGGGTGCTCGCGTTTGAGCTTCCAGTACTGCTGCATCATGGGCGTGTGATGGGACAGGTCTTGTGACATATAGCTCGACTTGGGGCGATGTGCAGGTAACAGCGCGGGCGCCGCTCGATCCCGTTCAGGTAACGGCCGTTGCTGGCACTGTGCGCAGGATGAAATAAACCGGGAAGGTTATCATGGCCAGCGCGGGTGCGAAGGGCCAACCTGCCGAGCCGGTACCTGAGATGCCTCGCATGGGTTTGATTGCTTTGGAAGTGATATGTCTGCTCTAGAACAGGCGTCGAACGCATCGGCGAATTTGCTTCTCGTTACGTTGGTCAACGTCATCGTTGTTGCGGTAGTCGTGGCGATTCACTACGAGTTTCTGTCGCGGCTGTCTGCAAGCAGGGCGAGCCCCCATTTCCATCATCGCGTTGGGATAGTGTTCGGTGTGTTCGGCGCATTGACCGCGCACGCGGTGGAGGTCTGGGTGTTCGCCTTTGCCTACTACCTCATGCACCACGCGACTGGCTGGGGGACGCTGGCCGGCGAGTTCAGCGGCAGCCTGCTGGACTGTGCCTATTTCTCTTTCACGACCTTCACGACCGTCGGTTTCGGGGATATCCACCCCGTCGGTGCCATTCGATTCCTGACGGGCATCGAGGCGTTGACGGGCCTGGTGTTGATCACCTGGACCGCCTCGTTTCTGTTTCTCGAAATGCAGCGCCACTGGACCGTTCGGTGATTGCATTCATCAGGCTATGTCTGGCGACGTGTGGCTGACCCTCAGAAACGTGCGCTGCTAAGGTAGCGTTTGATATCGATATCAGGAGCCTTCATGTCCGCCTTGACCGAACTCGCGGCCCAGCTAGGCCATGCGCTCCAGCAAAAGTCGGCGCAAGTAACCACAGCCGAATCTTGCACAGGGGGAGGCATTGCCGAGGCCATTACCCGCATCGCTGGCAGCTCGGCCTGGTTCGAGGCTGGTTATGTCACCTACTCGAACCGTCAGAAAACGCGTCAGCTGCAGGTGCCGGAACATCTGTTTTCCGAAGTGGGTGCGGTGAGCCGTGAGGTTGTAGAAGCGATGGTTAGCGGCGCCCAAGTCGCCAGCGGAGCGCGCTACGCCGTTGCCGTCAGCGGCGTAGCAGGGCCGGGCGGTGGATCGCCGGATAAACCGGTCGGTACGGTTTGGTTGGCCTGGGGGTGCGAGGGTGAGCGGTTTGCAAGACGCTTCCAGTTTGACGGCGACCGACAGTCTGTTCGTGAGCAGAGTGTGAAGGCTGCGCTCGTCGGATTGATCCGCCTAGTGGCCGGAGAAAATCCCATTGAGGGCTAGGCGCTCGTTTTTGCCTATGCTCTAATACTGTCTACTTATACAGTTGTCGTGGCCTCTGGCCCTCTTGATCAAGTGAGGATTGTAATGGACGAGAACAAGAAGCGCGCCTTGGCTGCCGCCTTGGGCCAGATCGAAAAGCAGTTCGGTAAAGGCGCGGTCATGCGCATGGGCGATCATGATCGCCAGGCGATTCCAGCCATTTCCACTGGCTCGCTGGGCCTGGACATCGCGCTCGGCATTGGCGGTCTGCCTAAAGGTCGGATCGTCGAAATCTATTATTCACGCCCATAAAAACGGTTCATGTGAGTGAGTGACTGATTTTAACTGGCCTCCAGGCCGGTAGCAAAACCAAAACCAGTTCATATATCAGCTTAAGCGAGGGCAAGACGATGGAAGCCAACAAGAAGAAGGCGCTGGATGCGGCTTTGTCGCAAATCGAGAAGCAGTTCGGTAAAGGCGCAGTGATGCGTATGGGCGAGGAGCCAAGAGAACCTATTCCGGCTGTTTCAACTGGCTCTCTCGGACTTGATATTGCACTTGGTATTGGTGGAGTACCCGAGGGGCGTATAATTGAGATTTACGGTCCAGAAAGTTCCGGTAAGTCCACTTTGTGTTTGCAAATTGTCGCACAAGCACAAAAACTTGGAAAGGCCTGTGCATTTATAGATGCCGAACATGCGCTTGATCCACTGTATGCTGAAAAGCTTGGAGTTGATCTTGATAGCTTGTTGGTATCGCAACCGGATACGGGCGAGCAGGCATTGGAAATTACCGATATGCTCGTGCGATCCGGTTCTATCGGAGTCATTATCGTCGACTCGGTAGCTGCATTGGTGCCGAAGGCTGAAATCGAAGGCGAAATGGGTGACTCGCACGTGGGCCTGCAAGCCCGCTTGATGTCTCAAGCGCTGCGCAAACTGACTGCAAGTGTAAAACAGACCAATACCATCCTGGTATTTATTAACCAGATTCGCATGAAGATCGGTGTGATGTTCGGCAACCCCGAAACTACAACTGGGGGAAATGCACTTAAGTTTTATTCCTCTGTGCGACTTGATATTCGCCGCACCGGTGCCGTTAAGGATGGCGAGACCGTGATTGGCAGCGAAACCCGCGTTAAGGTCGTAAAAAACAAGGTGGCCCCACCGTTTAGGCAGGCAGAGTTCCAGATCATGTACGGTGCTGGAATCTACAAGATGGGCGAACTTATCGATCTAGGTGTGCAAGAAAAACTGATTGAAAAGTCAGGTGCTTGGTACAGCTACCAAGGCAACAAGATCGGCCAAGGTAAGGCAAACGCTGCGCAATGGTTGAAAGATAACGAGCAGGCCGCACAAGAGCTTGAGAAGCAGATCCGGGACAGGCTGCTTAGTGTCACTCCAGCAGCCAAACCAACTGGCAGCCCTATTTCTGAAGTTCCAGAAGTCGAATATTGATCGACGTTTAAGGCAGCACCATCTGGTGCTGCCTAGATAGTATGGGCGGCCGCAAAAGCTGAGTGCAACACCTGACCATTCCGGTACGGTGCTGCCCCTATGTCCTATTCCGAACTCAGCGTTGCAGAGCGCGCCACTATCCAAATCGGTCCTGCCCAAGGCTTCAGTCAGTGAAGGATTGCCTGCCTGATCAACCGCTCCCCTTCGACCATCTGCCGGGAGCTGCGTCGTAAACGCGAGGTTTGCGGCACCTGATCGGTCCTCGGAGCCCAGCAGCAGATGCAGCGCTGGCGCAAAGCCTACCGCCCCAGACGCAAATTGCTGCCAGGCTGTGAGCGCTCCGAACGGTTCGCTCATATGCTGCGTGAACGTTTGTCTCCCGAGCAGATTGCCGGCAAGCTGCGCAGCATGAACATACCCAACCTAAGAAATGCCTACGTCTGTCGCGAGACGATCTACAACGCGATCTATCCCCTGCCCGTCGGTGAGCGGCGCAAGGAGCTGATCATCTGTCTGCGTCAAGGTGAGACGACATGCAGGCCGCGTTCTGGTGGTGTAGATCGGCGCGGCCTGATTCCCAAGATAGTCAGCATCCACGTGCGCCCGACGGAGATCAAAGACCGCTTGATGCCGGGCCATCGGGAGGGCGACCTGATCAAGGGCAAGGCCAACGTCTCTGTGGTAAGTGCCTTGGTGGAACGCACCAGTGGCTACCTGATGCTGAACAAGATGAACGACGCGACGGCGACCTCGGCGTTGGAAGGCTTCAGTCCGGCGCTCAATCGCATGCCGCTGGCGATGCACAGGAGCATGACCTACGGCCAGGGTCGGGAGATGGTGAGACACGTGGATATCACCCAGAAGACCGGCGTGGCGATCTACTTCTTTGACCCGCATAGCCCTTGGCAACGTGGCAGCAACGAAAACATCAACGGCCTGAAACGCCAGTGCCTGCCCAGAGGAATGGACTTGTCGGTATACAGCAAAGAACAGTTGGATGCCATCGCACTGCAATTGAACATGCGTCCGCGTAATCGCTTCGACTTCAAGTGTCCTATCGAAGTTATGGGCGAGGTAATGCATGCGGCATGATGCTCCAGCTTCAATTCGATAACCGTATTGCACTCAGCTTCTCTAACCGCCATGAGTATTGCAGGAAGGCACTATGCTCAAACTGAAGAAGGGATACACCGAGCGCGATTTCGGTAAGTATACTGAAAGCCTTGGTCATTACTTTTGCAATGCTCTCGTATCTGCATACGAAATATTCTGGCCAGATAATAGCTCAACTGAGGTCACTTATTTTTATCCCATCATTAAATTTTTAGATTTCTTGGCCGAAGATGGTTCGCAAGAAGAACTCAGGAATTTCTTGAAAACTGGTGAGATCTCAGATCTAGGCGAATCGTACATCGTTGTGCTTTTCCATAATCTAATGAGCGGCTTTCGCAGTAATCTTGATAAGTTAGAGATTGAAAATCGAACAAAAAATACCTATGCGGCCGGCGTACGAGCGTTCGTTCGCCATCTTGCAAATCGTGGTGTCGTACCACATGGCTTGTACATCAAAGGCTTCAAGTTTGAGCGTGGAATAGGCTCCACTCTGCTTGATGTGACCATTCATAAAGAGGTTGACATCCAAGCGCTGATTTCTCAGCATCAGGATACGTTGATTTCCGAAGGGCTTGATGATCTCGAAGGTATGGAAAGCCTTCTTTCAAATCTATTTAATGAGGCAGGTGCCTGTGCTCCGCTGGAAGATTCGTTTGATATTATTGAGGCATCTGCTCGCGTCTTAGATAGTCGCTTGGAAGTATTGAAAAGCGCCAGTGCGGATTTAGTCGTACAGCACTATAAATTACTTCAGGATGCAGAGCAGTGGGTGAAGTGTCAAGCATATCAACGGAAAGCGAAAGGCTTGAGGGATATGTTTGATCAGCCTGGCATCGGGGTAATTGGTGGCCAGGCGGCAAAAGTTAGGGGTGAGGAATACGCCATCATAATGGATGGCTGTGCTCTGCAAGTGATAGTTACTTACTGTCATATCTATCATGGCGGAATTTATCCTTCAGATGAGGATGCTTCCTACTCATTCTTGTCTAGCCGCATACAAAAAAGCAGTATCACCATATCTGATGTTAGAAGCGCCCTTGGATATTCGCGTGAAGCTCGTGTGGCTGCGTTTGTATGGCTCTCGATCAAATATGCAATCAACCCCGATGCTCTATTAAATCTCACAACGAACTGCCTTATTTCCACGGGCAATGATGGTCAGTATCAGCTTGTCTGGAATAAGTTACGCAAAGGGACTGAGAATCAGGAGTCAGTAGTTGTAAATTCGCGAATGGACGGGGTTACACTTACTTGCGATACCTTGACAGCCGTTGATGTTGTTGAGTATCTGAAGGTATGCACTGAGCATATTCGCGCTTTTACACGCGATGAAGATCGCAATAGTTTGTTTATTGGGTTCTACAAAAACTATACAAAAGGAACTGGCGGTGAGCGAGTGTATGTGCCGTCAAAGCTCGCGCTTAACACAATCAATAATAGTTTCAAATCGCTCTGTCGAGAGGTCTCCGGAGAGCGCTGGTCGAGTACACTAAAAGCGCTGCGTGGCAGCGTTCTTTTGTTGACTGGCCTTGTAACCCGAGATGCCATGCAGGTAATGCTGGTCGGTCGTCATAGTGACTTGACGATGGCAGCGAAGTACACCCACCACCTGCCTGAAATACTGCGCCGTGAAAAAAAGGTTCGCGAATTTTTGGACTGGTTTGAAACAGTATTGACCGTCAATATTGATCAGTTTGCAGAGAAAGTCGGTATTGATCCCGAGGCTTATGATATACGCAAGCAAAGGATTCTCAATCAGCAGTTCGGCGGCATACATTGCTCAGATCCCATGGCCGGCGTACAGCCTGGCACGATAGAGGGGGAAGTCTGTCATCGCATCGATAAGTGCGTCAGTTGCTCGAATCGCCGTAGTTTGTTTCTTGCCACAAAAGAAAATATTGCCAATGTTATCCACTGGCGCGAGGTGCTGGCAAAAGCCGAAGAGAGCTTAGGGGAAGTGGAGTTTTCAAGGTGGAGTCTGTGGAAGTTGTTCGTGAGTTCAATTCTCGACAGGCTCTACAGTGCGCGTGAACAACGCAGATTGCTTACTCAAGCAGAAGAGTATTGCAATAGCCATCAGAATCCATATATTGATGTTATCCCTGTTTTCGTCATCGAAGAGGCTACAGTATGAGTGTCATTAGTTTGAATGCTTACAGAAGTTACTTCGATGATGAGCGCGGCCTAAGTGATCTTGGCTCTTATTACGCATCCTGGTTTGTCGGTGTGTCGCGTTTTCCAGATAATCAATGGGTTGTAGAGGATAAAACAGGCCAACAGATTATCCGCTTTGATGTTGCCGTGGCGCCTAATGAACTGCTTACGGATAATGAAGATCTCTGTTATGCGGTTAAGCTTTCGGCATACCTTGCGCGCGCTATTACTCATGACAGAAAGACAGGCGGCCTTTTGTCCGGTGCTTCTCAGTATAACTATGTCAATAACATTATTAACCACGTTCGCTGGCTCAGGCTCCAAGGTGTTAATCATCTTTCCAGTGTGAATGATGGCGTATTTGCATTTTTTAGGGATTCAATTGCTAATCCGTTGTATGTGCGCCTGAATCTTGAAGATCGTTTGCGAGAAAAGCTTGACGAATTGCAGGGTATTCCTGCTTGTCTTGAGCAATACAAAGTGTTCCGAAGCAGGGTTGGTCATGTCGAATTTAATAATAACAAACTAAGCGAAGCTCTCGGTGTTAGTGATAGGCTTCTAGGAAGCGCCGGATCACCGATGGTAGTGATGTTAACCAATTTTCGTCAGCATAATGGTTTTTACATTAAAAATAGTATCAAGGATCGTTATGCAGGGGGTAGTGTCAAGGAAACTGCAGAGACTAGCAGTCAAGACTCAATCCGCAAAGAACTGACGTCTATATCAAAGCTGTATCGTCAGTGCCAGATATTCAAAGACCTTTTTCCTGTTAGCCAGCGGATACCCGAGGATTACTTTCAGAAAAATAATATCAATCCCCAAAAAATATCCAAAAATATGGGCCGGGCCGGCGAGCGCACGCGCGATATTCCGCAGCCAATTTTCTTTGAGTTGATGGATCGGGCTATTCGCTGGGTTGTGGATTATGCCGAGCCGCTGCTTGAACTTGACTCTCAAGCGCTCGCGCAGTACGAAGAGTACGTTAGTCAAGTAGGGCGCGGCGGGAAAGAAGTGCATAAGGTGCACTATGCGTCGAAAAAAATGCGCTTCTGGCTTAGCAAACAACTTGAGTGGCTGGATGGCCATCCGGGCAGTCCATATCCCATAAGTGGGTTTACAAAAGATACTTCTGCCAAGAAATTTGAATCGGTCTTGCCTGCTGAGCAAATTCAAAATGGTCACGCACTTCGTGCTCAAGGATTGACATATCAGGAGATAGGCGAGCGCTTGGGTGTGAGCAAAGCAACAGCACATAATCTTATTACTAAGGGGGTTGCTGTTAGCGGTGCATCGCTTAATAAATGTCTGTATCACTTACTCCCAACCGCCTGCTTGCTTGTTATCTATTGTTTCACCGCCAGGCGGCAATTCGAAGTCGAATCGTTGCAAGCAGGATGCTGTGTGGATACTCCGAACGGCCCGGTTATCCGCATGTACTCTGCCAAGGTTTATCAAGAACACGAGTATTTTCCGGTCACGAAGCTTGTTGCTAAAGCGGTTCGCGTGCTTGAGGCCCTGACTGAGCCGGTTCGCAATGGAGAAAGCCAGTCGTTACTTACTTTCCCGGCGCTAGGTGGTGGGGAAATTAATTATTGGTCAAGCGGCAAAGTCAACGAATTCGCTGAGTACGTCGGCGTTCCAGACAATGAAGGAACCCCTTGGCAGTTTAGCGAGCACCAGTTCCGCCGCTTCTTCGCTATGATGTTTTTCTACAAGTTTGAGTCCGGTGATCTTGCAACGCTGTCCTGGCACTTGCGTCACACAGATTTTGAAATGACCGCCAAGTACATCACGGACAAAGACTTCCGCAGAGCTTTTGAAGAGATCAAAGCAGAACGCATTGTATCATTTGCACAGTCTGCTGCTAATGCAAGAACTGAAGCGCTCTGCGGAAATATGCAGAAAGAACTGGGTGATTTTTTCAGTTCGTTTGATGCTGTTTCAGAGAGTCGCGCAGAAAAAATGATTGGGAAGGTTGAGGAAATCGGCTACATTCTTAACTTTGTGCCTGACGGTGCATGTTTTGGCCAGACGCCGACCTTATTAGAGCGCAGTAAGTGCCTCATGGATGATGCTGTTCAAACATCTTCGGCTTGCCGAGGGTCGTGTGTTGGATGCCCTAATTTGCTGGGCTTTGAGACTGGCATCAGTGCGGAAGATGTCGGCTTGGTTCTTGATCCTGCATCGTCACCGATGCTTAAAGCGTTTGCCGACAGACAGGGGGCTCACAATGTCTAAGCATGTTAGTGAAGCGAACCGGCAAAAGACAGAGCAGAAGATACAGCGCAAGCTCAACGGTCTGAAGCACTACATCGAAAACGGGGTGGCCGATTTTCCAATTCCGAAGAAGTTCACCCTCAACTGGTTTGCTGCCTTGGCTTCTGAGCCCTACGAGAGCGTCTCTAAGGCCGGTGATCAACTTAGGACGGGTTCAGCCACTCACGAGCGTGTGATCTCGTCACTGGCGAGCGCACAGTCGGTTTTGGAGAACGGCAGGGCTGAGCAGGGCATTTGTCTCAAGTCAAAGCGAATTAGCGAACTTGACGCGAAGGTAAAAAAATATGAAACGATGGTGCCTGGCTTGTCGCAAACCATCGTTGAATTGCTTGATCAGGTGCGTGAACTTGAGCAGCGCATCTCCTTGCAACAAGCCCAATGGGCAGACAAGCAATTCAGTGTCAACAAGCTCAAGGGAGGCTCAAATGTATGAGCTATTGCCGACGAAAAATGGACAGCACATCGTTATTGATGAGTCGGGAGTGCTTCAGCGTCACGTAACTCAATATTTGCTTGATCTTGAAAGCGTACAGTGTCATGAGAAATCCTATGTTCGTCAGATCGCATATCGACTCAAGGCGTGGTTGAACTGGCTTGGTGCACGCGATATTTACGATGTCACAGACAGGCTTTTGTGCAAGTATCGTGATGAGCTAAAGATCTCTGGCGACCTTGAAGCAAAAGCTATTAATTACCGAGTTTCATCCGTCTGCGCCTTCTATTGGTATGCCGAAAACACGGGCTTGTGTCGTGGAGTGATCGGTTCTAACGACATGCTAAGCGGTCGAGTGTTTCGTATCGTCGTAAATCTGACGACGCAAGCGAGTAGTGCGAACTATAAAATTCCTTTTTTGCTTGGAACTGTTCAGCAGGCAAGAAAGCGTATTCCGTCCGCAGACGAAATTGCAGCCCTGAAAGATGGCATTGCTGATAAAACTTTGGAATGTGGGCACCCGCTCGCCGAAGAAATTAATGTGCGCAATCAATTGATGCTTCGTTGGATGGCGGAGGCAGGACTGAGGCGCTTGGAGGTTGTATCCCTGCCTGTGAGTGCAATTCCGACCAAGTTCAAGCCCGGAACCATGGTGATGGTCACTTTGACCAAAGGCACAAAGTTTAGCAAGGTACGTGACGTTGAGGTCGAGTCCTCTCTGATTCAAGAGACCCTTGATTACATTGCGTATGAGCGTCCGGAGATAGTCCGAAAGTGCCATGCTGGCCATGATCCTGGCGTTGTGTTTGTCAGCACTTATAATGCAAACGGCGGCACGTTTACTGCGCAAGCTATCACCGACCTGCTCGATTCTGTAGATAGTGAAATTTCGCCGCACGCGCTGCGGCGCTATGCGTTGACACGTTATGCTGCTTATCTGTATCGCATTCAGCTGTCGCTTTACAAAGCCGGCGAGAACGCCGAAATAGACAGGCGTAGCATCGAGTTGCGGCTAACTCAGCAAGCGGGTCATAAAAAAGTTTCTACAACATTCAGATCATATGTCGATGTGGCTATCGCAATGACTTTGTCTGATTCTGGGATCAGCTCGCTCGAGGAGTGTCGTATACTGCTGCAAACACAGCTTTCGATGATCACTTCCCAGATCGAAACGGCGAGATCGCTCGCAAAAGAAGTGTAAAGGTCGCTCCGGAGGTGGGACTGGGAACCAGATGTTTACACACTCCACGAGGACATCATGCGTCTCCGTGCGACCCATCCCAGTATCCCTTGGAGGATACCGCGTCCCGTTACGACTCGTGTTGCCGCCATGCAGGTAAGCGCGGGACAGTCCATAGTTGAATGTCTTGCAGCCAGCTCGGTCTGCACACAACCGCTGCACGCGCCCCCTGAATCCGTACATACCGGATCGAAAGGACATGAGAAAGCGTACATGGAGGCGTCGTCAAACCAGGACTGAAGGTAGTGACGGAACAGGGTGAGCATGCCGCCGGCCGTGTAGTCTTGCACAGAAGAGATGTACAAGAGGAATGACAGGTCCATCGGCAGCATGAATCGCCCCGGGTTTCGTGGAGGCCGTTTCGTTTAAGTCAGGCCGCCATGGCCTGACTTGCTTGTTGCTGGTGGAAGTTTGCCTCAGCCTCCGCAGGCGGGATATACCCGATTGAGCTCAACAGCCGCTGGTGGTTGTACCAGTGCACCCATTTCAAGGTCGCCATCTCAACAGCTTCACGACTCTTCCATGACTGACGGTAAATCAGTTCAGCCTTGTACAGCCCGTTGATAGTCTCGGCCAAGGCGTTGTCGTAGCTGTCGCCCTTGCTGCCAACCGAAGGCTCAATGCCGGCCTCTGCCAGCCGCTCGGTGTAGCGAATAGAGACGTACTGGCTGCCACGGTCGCTGTGATGAATCAGTCCACCGGCACGGTGTGGCTGGCGGGCGTACAGGGCCTGCTCCAGGGCATCCAGTACGAAGTCGGTCTTCATGCTGCTACTGACTCGCCACCCCACGATGCGCCGCGCAAAGACGTCGATCACGAAGGCCACATACAGCCATCCCTGCCAGGTCGACACGTAAGTGAAATCCGACACCCACAGCTGGTTGGGGCGGTCGGCCTGGAATTGGGGTCATGCCGAGATATAAGGAAAATTCACTCACTTCGCACGTAACGTGTTGATGCCAAGAGAATTTACCAAGTCGACCGCACAGCCTCTGATCGTGGACTATCTTTTCTGACTCCTCAGAAAAGGAGTTCCTATGGCTTCATTAGAGCGTACGGCGTATCCCACTCTGCCAAAGGCGTATTCAAAAGCTGAGCTGCAGCGTGATTTTTCGTGCTCAGATGATGAGATTAAGTGGGTACGAAGCAAGTCCAAGGCCCCCTTTCACCTCAATCTCGCCGTTCTCCTAAAAACCTTTCAGGTGCTCCGATATTTTCCTGATATCACCGACGTACCTATTCAACTGGTGGACTTCATTCGCGGAGAGTTGGGTCAGCGTAGCAAGGTGAAACTCGCGGAATACAAGTGGTTCCAACAATATCGCCACATGAACGCGATCCGAGCTCGCCTCGGTGTGACGGCATTCTACGGCTCTGATGCCATGGAGCTCGCCGAGCGGCATGCCAAAGCAATGTCGTTTGTGCTTGACCAACGCGCCGACATCATCAACTCCGTAATCGAAGAGCTGATCAGCCAGGATTATGAGCTCCCTGCTACTCGACCCTGAATGATCTCGCTGAGCGAATTCATGCCGAATCCCAAGAGGCAATATTCAACCTCGTAGTAACCAGAACGCCAGTCGAGGTGATCCACAAGTTAAAGGATCTGCTCGACACTGATTTCGGCCGACGCCAGAGCGACTTCAATGCGCTGAAGCAGGCGCCCAAGAAGCCATCTCGCAAGCACTTGGAGGTGCTGATCGATCATCTGGCTTGGCTCGAGAGCTTCGGGGATCTGGATGCCATTTTTGGAGGAATAGTCGACACCAAGATCCGCCACTTCGCTGCCCAAGCCGCGGCGTCGGATGTAGCCGAGCTGAAGGACTGCTCACTGCCGAAACGCTACACGCTGATGCTGGCCTTGATCTACCGCATGCGCGTGCGGACCCGGGATCACCTGGCCGAGATGTTCATCCGACGGATTTCGACGATCCATAAACGCGCCAAGGAGGAGTTGGAGCGAATCCAGGCGCGGCAACGCCAGAAGCTGGAGCAGTTGGCGGCGACCCTGGATGGCGTGGTGCAGATTCTGGTTCAAGAACCGGATGACCAGGAGGCTGGCAGTCTGATTCGGGAATACCTCTCCCCCGGTGGCAATTTGGATCGGTTGCGTGAGACTTGCGCCGAAGTACAGGCTACCGGCGGTAATAACTATCTGCCGCTGATCTGGAAGCACTTCAAGTCCCATCGCTCGTTATTGTTCCGTCTCAGCCACCTTCTCCAACTGGAGCCCACGACTCAGGATCGATCGCTGGTTTAGAATCTTCAACTGATCCAGGACAGCGAGAATCTACGCCGCGAATGGATCGACGAGCACATCGACTTGTCGTTTGCGTCGGAGCGCTGGGTCAAGGTCGTTCGTCGTCCTGCCAGTGAGGGGCCACCGACCAACCGGCGCTATTTGGAAGTTTGCGTATTCTCCTACCTGGCCAGCGAGCTGCGATCGGGTGACATGTGTGTACAGGGGTCGGAATCCTTCGCCGACTACCGCAAGCAGTTGCTGCCCTGGGAAGAATGCCTGCAGCGACTACCGGCCTACTGCGAAAAGGTCGGGCTGCCAGGCACGGCGAAGGAGTTTGTTGGCTCCCTCAAGACCCAGCTGGAGGAAACCGCGCAACAACTGGACGACAAATTCCCATCTTGCCGAGGGGACGTATCAATTAACGAAGCCGGAGAACCGGTGTTGCGCCGAGTAACGGCGCGGGACATCCCACCTTCGGCCATCTCACTACAGACGGCGCTTATGCAGCGCATGCCGGCCAGGCACGTGCTCGACATCATGGCCAGCATCGAGCACTGGATTCAGTTCACGCGGCATTTCGGTCCCATGTCCGGTAACGAGCCGAAGCTCAAAGAGCCTGCCGAGCGCTATCTTATGACCATCTTCGCCATGGGCTGCAATCTCGGCCCGAACCAGGCCGCGCGGCATCTGGCCGGTAATGTCACGCCACACATGCTGTCCTATACGAATCGCCGCCACCTATCATTGGAGAAGCTGGACAAGGCTAACCGCGAGCTGGTGGAACTCTATCTGCAGCTTGATCTGCCTAAGATCTGGGGCGATGGCAAGGCGGTGGCAGCGGATGGCACACAGTTCGACTTCTATGATGACAACCTGCTGGCCGGCTATCACTTCCGCTACCGCAAGATGGGTGCCGTGGCCTATCGGCACGTGGCCAACAACTACATCGCTGTGTTCCAGCACTTCATCCCACCTGGCATCTGGGAGGCGATTTACGTAATTGAGGGGCTGCTTAAGGCTGATCTGAGTGTCGAGGCAGACACTGTGTATTCAGATACTCAGGGGCAATCGGCGACAGTCTTTGCGTTCACCCATCTGCTGGGCATCAATCTGATGCCGCGTATACGGAACTGGCGTGACCTGGTGATGTGCCGGCCGGATCGCGGCGCGTCTTACAAGCATATCAACCGCCTGTTCACCGACACTGCAGACTGGCACTTGATCGAAACTCACTGGCAAGATCTGATGCAGGTCGCGCTGTCCATCCAGGCCGGCAAAATCTCCTCGCCTATGCTGCTGCGAAAACTCGGCTCCTATAGCCGGCGCAACAAGGGGAGCCCGCAGAATTCGGAAAAAATCGTACGCTAAGGTTTTCCGGGCATCCGTAGGGGCCGAAACTTCCCGTCTTCCAGTCTGCGGCTCTGCCGCCAGACGTAATCGCCGGTTAGGTTGATGTGCTCCCAGCCCAGCGGCGACAGGAATTGCAGCAGCTCGCCGTCCACCGGCTTGCCGGCCTCGACCAACCCCTGGGTGGCGCGTTCCAGGTACACCGTGTTCCACAGCACGATAGCCGCCGTCACCAGGTTGAGGCCGCTGGCCCGGTAGCGCTGCTGCTCGAAGCTCCGATCCCTGATTTCCCCAAGGCGGTTGAACCGTTTCCAGATCGCAGCTGAAGAGTGGGCGCTGGAAGCATTGTTCGGCGAATCATTTGCCCGCTACCGTGCACGAGTTCGCCGCTGGCTCTGAGCGTCCGCGGCGGTAGCGACTGGCGGGGCTTGCTCGTCGCTGCAGCCCGCCGAAGGAGCCACGACCTAGCCTAATCTCCTCGTGAGAGCTGATTTGGCCACATGCCGCTAACATGTCTCTGGTAGAGGACATAGCGCCAATAGTGATGTCGCAAGTTCACTCCGTTGATATCGAGCTAACTACCTAGCAACAGCGTTGAGCGCAAAGCAGGCTTATGCTTCGCTGCGATG